>OIWU01002052.1_pt1 | contig 17989 bp, 14 predicted proteins | sample 1587711 | NCBI WGS metagenome assembly OIWU01 (sample SAMEA3888909, study PRJEB22519) | human gut metagenome | biome: human gut; feature: human-associated habitat; material: faeces | place: Denmark | collected 2010 | reverse complement strand
GGGTGTTTGTGTACATGCGGTTTTTCGCGGCGTAAAAAATTTTTGAAATTTTTTGTCCGTTCCTGCAACAAATCCCCCCTTTCCTGCGTCTAATAACATACAGGGGGGGCGGCAGGAAAAATTGGAAAATAAAGTTTTTCTGAAATTTGCGTTTTCCTGTTCCCTTATTTCCCGCGGCATGATATAATGCCGACGTATGAGAAGCGCTCTGTGCGCGCAGAGCAAATCACAAAAATCAGAAAGGATGAAGAAAATGATGAAGAAATTTCTCTCATCGCTGCTGGCGTTGACCATGATTTTAAGTCTGGTCATCGTTCCGGCAAACGCAGCAACGGGCGACACCGGTGCTGCGGATACCGCAGTAACGGATTCTACTATGCCCGACCCTACTCTTCCTCCCGATCCCGAAACGCCCGAGGTCACCTACACGGTCTCCAAGCCCGTCATTACCGTCAAGGCCGGTGGCGAGAAAACCACGAAAACCTCCTTCCCCAAGGGCACTGCGTTGAGCTTCTCCGTGGCCGCTCCCACCGTCACGAAGAATGGCGAAACTATGGCGAACGGCTATGATCTGGAGTATACCTGGACTAACGCTAAGCAGGACAGCGCGGTGAAGACTACCGCCACCGCCACCCCGACGGAGGAGGGTTTTCTCGATGTCACCTGCACGGTCAATGTCAAGGTTGGTGACGAGCAGGTTGCCACCGCCACCTCTGACACCACTAAACTGGCCATCACTGACCCGCAGGATGCTTTCAATAATGCTCCTAAGGCCGTGATCTACAAGGGCAGATCCTACGAGGTCAAGAATAATAAAGTCGCCATCGACCTCTTTGGTAGCGAAACGATCGCGAATGCTGATCTCGCGGTCAGCGCGAGCGGCGTTGCTGTTGAAAAGGGTACCTTTACCGCTGCCGAAGGCAATAATGATGCTGCGTTGGTGATCAAGAGCAAAGATAATAGCGAGCTCACCGTCACTGTTACCCTTACGACCAATGCTGTCAAGGGCGCCAAGGTCGACATCAAGAAGGATGGCAAAGTGGTCACTGAACCCATCGAGATCGTGACCGGTCAGATGATCAGCCTCACCCCCGCCTATAGTAAGGGCAATGCCACGGTTTCCGAGCCCCGATGCAAGTGGAAGCTCAACACGGGCAGCACTGAGGTTCCGAGTAGTAAAAGCTTTGAGTTCAAGGAAGACACCGACGGTACCTATACCATCACCTGCAATGTCTACGAGGGTACTTCCAGCGTGGTCGCCGCCACCGCGGACGTGACGGTCAAGGTCGGCAAGGATACCCGCTCCCCCTATGCAGCAAATGGCGACAAGGAAAAGTATACCCTTGCAAGCGGCGACTCTCAGACGCTGTCCAATCCCGTTCTCAAGGACAAGGATGGTAAGGTCTACACCCCCGATAAGGATAAGGTGGAGTGGTCTGTTTCCGCTGCCGATGCAAAGATCGTCAACATCGACACCAAAACTGCCGGCAAATGCAAGGTCACCGCACTGAACAAGTCCGGTACCGCGACCGTCAAGGCGACGATCACCTATGACGGCAAGAAGTACGAGCCGCTTGAGTACAAGTTCACCGTCAAGGCGCTTGATACCGAGCTGGAAGGCATTGTCAACGGCGGCGATGAAACCTACCGTCAGCGCAATCTCGAGAGCATCCTTGAGGATATCATCGGCGAAGATGTCACGAGCATCTACTATGTCTCCGGCAGCGCCGAGCATGTTACGCTCAAGGTCGGTGGCTCCACCATCAGCTCTTCCAAGAAGATCGACGATGACCTTACCATCTACGCCGACCGCGGCGTGATCGGCACCGGCTCTTTCCAGCTCCTTGTGAACGGCAAGACCGTCACGCTGAACGTCCCCATTGAGGGCAAGGAGAAGATCGACGAGACCGTGACCGGCACTTCGGTAAACTCTTCTGTTTCGATCAAGAACAACGACTACAAGTATCTGTTCGTTTATACCGGCTCCAACTTCAGCAACGATTTGTATAACGGTGAGTCGAACAAGAACACAAGCTACAGCGCTTGGAAAAAGGTCGCTGAAAATGGCGAGTACAAGGTTGACGCCAGCGCTTTCAAGAACAAAACCTCTGTGACCCTGTACGTCGTTGGTGTTGACGACGACGGTGTTGCTTCCACCGGTAAGATCACCGTCTCCCAGAAGGCCTATGACATCAAGTACAGCGTGGTCGCGGGCGAGAGCGTTTCCTTCGACCAGAAGGCTTTCGAGTCCTTCATGGAAGACTACGCCGATGACAACATCGACACCAACAGAGGCGACTACTTCGAGCTGCAGTATGTCAAGTTCGACTCCCTGCCCAACTCCACCAGAGAGGGTGTCCTCTACAAGGGCAAGGACAAGATCAAGACCTCCACTGAGGTCGAGGATCTCGACAAGGTGACCTTCGAGTCCGTCGCCAAGGCCAAGGACACCATCAAGGTTCCCTTCACCCTGTATGCCAAGCAGTACGACAAGAACGACAAGGTCATCGACAAGAAGGTCAGCATGACCGGCGTGGTCGAGATCTCCGTCGTCAAGGAAGACATCGTCTTTGAGGTCGGCGTGAACAGCGCGGTCAAGCTCGGCTCCGACAAGTTCATCGACTTCCTGCGCGATTCCGACAAGAGCTACAGGAAGGCTGACCTCGACTATGTCACCTTCGATGTGGGCAAGAACAGCGCCATCACCTCCTACTTCAACGGCACCGGCGCGCTCTACCGTTACTACAACGGCAACACCGGCATCAACGCCACTGTCAGCGCCAAGGACGAGTTCTACTACAACCCCAAGACCAGCAGCAAGCACTATGACCTCGACGACGTGACCTATGTGACCTCCAAGTTTGCCAAGGTCGGCGATATCGTCTATATCCCCTTCACCGCCTACGGCACCAAGTCCGGCCAGAAGGCTGAGGGCACGCTCGCCATCAAGGTCAAGCAGACCATGAACTTTGTCGATGTGAGACCCGGCGACTACTTCTATGATTCCGTCCAGTGGGCCGTCAACCTCGACATCACCAAGGGCACTTCCGCCACCACCTTCTCCCCGAAGCAGGGCTGCACCCGTGCGCAGATCGTCACCTTCCTGTGGCGCGCCGCCAATTCTCCCGCGCCGCGCAGCAGCACCAACAAGTTCACTGACGTTTACGCCACCACGCACGCCGACTACATGAAGGCGATCATCTGGGCGACCGAGCAGGGCATCACCACCGGCACCGGCAACGGCAAGTTCTCTCCCGACGCCACCTGCACCCGCGCGCAGATCGTGACCTTCCTGTACCGCTTCAAGAACAACCCCGCGGTTTACGGCTCCCTGAACTTCTCGGACGTCAACAAGACCGAGCATGCCGCGTTCTACAACGCCATTCTCTGGGCTGTGAACAACAAGATCACCACCGGCTACGGCAACGGCATCTTTGATCCCAACGGCACCTGCAACCGCGGTGACGCTGTGACCTTCCTGTACCGCGCCCTCGCGTGATCTGATTTCCGCGCAGCGATTTCCCGCGAATCAAGAGGCCGCCCGTTTGAAAACGGGCGGCCCTTTTTTGTAAACTTTCTGTGATAGCCCTTTCCCCTGCCTGCAAACCGTGCTACAATACACCCATCTTGTTTTTCCGGGGAGTTGTTACTGTGAGCAAATTCCGCAATGCCCTCTACCGTTTCATGTACGGCCGCAACGGCGTGGACGCGCTGAGCTGGGCGCTCGTCGTGCTTGAGGTCGTCCTCAGCCTGCTGAGCTCCTTCATTCACGTGCGCGGCGTGTCGCAGGCGCTGTACTTTGTGTCCACGGCGCTGATGTTCGTGGTGCTGCTCCGCATTTTTTCGCGCAATCTCGCGCGCCGTCAGGCCGAGAATGCGAAATTTTTGACCTGGTGGACGCCGAAGGCGAACGCCATGCGCGGGGCGCAGGCCCGCCGCGCCGACAAGGCGCACAAATATGTCCGCTGCTCCTGCGGCGCGTACTGCCGCGTGCCGCGCGGCGTTGGCAAGGTCGAGCTGACGTGCCCGAAGTGCGGCAAGAAAAAGGTCGTCAAAACGTAAGAAGGAAAAAATCCGTCCCGATGGACGGATTTTTTTGTAAGAAAACCGGTTTTCCGCCGTCTAATAGACAGAAGGGGGTGAGGGCGCTGACGAATTTTGAAGAGGTGTACGCCGTGTACTTTGACGATGTGTACCGCTATCTTCTCTCGCTTTCCGGGAGCGAGAGCGTCGCCGAAGAGCTGACGAGCGAGACATTTTTCCGCGCGATGGACGCCCTCGACTGCTTCCGCGGCGAGTGCAGCGTGCGCGTCTGGCTCTGCCAGATTGCCAAGAATCTCTATTATTCGCATCTGCGGCGCGAAAAGCGCCTCGCCCCGCTCGAGGAGGCGGAGATCGCGTGCGAGAGCCACGAGGCGTCGCTCGCCGACCGCAGCGACGCCGAGCGCATCCAGACGCTCCTGCACGGCCTCAAAGAGCCGTACAAGGAGGTCTTTATGTGGCGCGTGTACGGCGAGAAGAGCTTCCGCGACATCGGCGCGCTCTTCGGCAAAACGGAAAATTGGGCATGCGTGACCTACCATCGGGCCCGGCGCATGATCCGCGAGGGATTGGAGGACTGAAATGAACAAGGATTGCAGCATCGTGCAGGATCTTCTGCCGCTTTACGCGGAGAATATGCTGCGCGAGGAAACGAAGGAATATGTTGACGGGCACCTCGCTCAGTGCGAAGCCTGCCGCACCGAGCTCGCAGCGCTCAAGACAGAGGACGTAACGCCCGCAAGCGTCAGTGCGCAGCCGCTGCGCGACTTGAAGCGGCAATTGCAGCGCAAAAAGCTCACTGCCGTGCTGCTGGCCGTCGCGCTCGCGCTGACATTGGCGACGGCGGGTTTTGCGTACCTCACCGCACCGCAGTATCTGCCGTATGACGAGACGGAGTGGATGATCACGCGCTCTCCCCGCGCGCTCGCGGACGGCTCGATCATGGCGGACGGGCTGACCGATCTCAGCGGCATTGAGAGTATTTCCGTCAATCTGCTCACGCCTGTGTCCGGCGCGGAGGTCACGAGCACGCAGGACCCCGACAGCGGTAAGACCATCTACTTCATCACCGCATGGCGCACGCCGCTCGACACGTGGTGCGGCGCATTTGACGAAGCCAAGGACGCGCCGAGTGCGACGAATACCGCCGAGCGAATGCAGCGCGAGGCGGACACGCTGCAAGGCGTGCTCGCCAAGACGGAGTCCGCACGCACGCTCTTCACGCTCGACACCGCGAACTGCGCGGCGGTCTACTATTCGCCGAACAACGGACAGGACGATGTGCTGCTCTGCGGCAGCAGGGACGGCGGCATCATTTCCCTGCCGCGGCTGGCGCTCGGCTATTACGTTTTGCTATCATTGGCACTTTTTATTCCTCTGAGTATTGCCTTTTTCCTCTGCCGCAGGAAAAAAGCGGGCAAAGCGCTCGGCCATCTCGCGCTGATCCCCGCTTGTTATCTCGTTGGCCACCTTCTCGTCAAGGGCTTTGTCACGACGAGCTACCAGATGCAGCGCGATTTTTCGCTCATTGTCCTCACCGGCGCGCTCCTTTACGCCGCGGCGCTGTTGGCAGGAGACCTCCTGCGGCGGAGGCGGGACGCAGCAGAATAAAAAAGAAGAGACACCGTCAGGTGTCTCTTCTCTTCTTGGAATATCGCAACACTATAGATGCCAAGCAAATCCGGATATCACGATGGTACACATCTGCAAAAGATCGTTTCGTTTAAACATATCTTGATCTTGAACCTATGTGCAATAAAAGCGACGAAGAGTGAGGATTTTAGATATCAGGTAAATCAAGCGTAATTACGCGGTGTGGTTTAGGCCCGGTTTTAATTGCGTCAATTACATCTCCGTCACAATATGCCGCATATTTGATGAGCAGACTATTGTATGAGTTTGGTTCGACATCTTTTAGAAACGCTAAACTTCCTAAAATAGTGTCTGGATCTCCCCGACCATGCATAATGCGCTCATATACCATTTTCTTTATGGCTAATCGCTTTTCCAGACCGACCGAAACTTTTCCGGTTTCTGTTAATATCAGGCCAGTAATCTCTCTCCGGCATTTTTTTGAACAGAACCATGATTTATATGCATTAGAAGAAAAACCTATCTCGTGTAATTTTTCATTAACTTCACTCTGCAAAGAAGAAGGTAGATATTCTTGTGCAGATATGTAAATATCATCGGCGTATCTTGAATACTTCCAATTACGACGATTGCAATAATTGGTAAAATGTTCATCAAATGCATACATCACGATATTACATATGATAGGAGAACTTACTGTGCCAATACATAAATGATTGCGTCGGAAACAGATACTTGACACAACATCGAGTATGTCGTCATCCCATAGATTTGCTGCTTCGATTATGCCGCGATTTGCAGCAAGCTCGGCGACCAGGTGTTCTGAGGTTATGCTGGGAAAAAAATCTTTTATGTCTGTATGAAAAATAAAGTAAGACTCTTTATGAAATGTAGCGTGTTTTTTGATGCTGTTTCCTCTGTTGTAAGCGAAAGCTGCTTTAGAAATTGGTAGCAGAGAAAGTATATTAGTCTTGACCCAATACTGCAGTGTTTTTAATTCAGGACTTGCCTGAGATATTTTTCTCCGTCCGCCGTTACTTTTGGGAATATAATAATCTTTATAATAGTAATTGCTACGACGAATAATGGAACTAATGTAATCGTCTTTTAATTGTAGATTTGAAGAAATTCGAGTAATCAATGAGCTCATACTTTCTCACCATAACGATATTTTCTGCATATAATTCTATTACGCTCACGATCCATAGCATTTCCTGAATATCTCAGCATGAAATTTTGCGTTTTGGAATAATTCAGCAAAGATAGGTATCCTTCGTCTATACGAACTATCTGTGCAACTTCAAGCATTTTCCATATATAGGTTACTTGAATTTCACGTGAAAAAGCTTCGCCATTGCGCTTAATAAATGTAAAAGTGTCAATACCCTTGATGTCCTTATAAAGTTGAATTAAGTCGGCACTCAATATTGGTTGTGCCAGTCTGATAATTTCAAGTACTTCAGGAATAAATGAGCTAATGTATACATTAGTATCTTTATTGATTGTTCGTTTATTAATAGATGAAATTTTCGTTTTCATTCTGCTTGTTAAGTCAAGCACAACCGATCTTAGTTCTTCACTTGCCAATAGCGCCCCGTATTTTATTTCGGCATATACAACTTTTGAACCGTTATCTGAGGCTTTTAAAACTGGACCTGTTGAGATAAAAGATCGGCTATTGCGATATGTCTCATCCAATACAACAATCATTTTGTCACTAAACAGTGAATCTGCGTAAGCAAATGCTCCAAGTTCACAAAATGATCCGGGGCTTTCCACAAAAAGAATAATTGCGTCACTAACTTCAGCAAGGAACTCTTCAAATGTCAAGAGATCGATTTTACTATCAAATCCATCTTCCCACAATTGTTCTGATAATACAACATTTATATCCGGCAACAATTTTTCCATATATCGGTGAATTATTCCACGGTTAGTATTCCAATAAGAGTCCTCAACGCTTTTATCAAAACCTTTTCCACAAAGAAATATAAATTTAGGGTAGGTGATATATTTTGCATCTCTTGTATCAAGATGGTTGCGAATGTTTTTAATTTGATTCTCTCCAAATGCCTTCGCCTGCAAAAATATCACCTACCCTGTCAGAATGGAAATACTTACAACTAAGCAGTTGCTGCGGCGCGCTTGTAATGAGAAATTACAAGCGTGACGCAGCAACTGCTTGTAATCCTCACAATTCTTCTGGCTCTGTTTAACACAAAGCACAATACGACTTTCTAAGCCATATAATTTACTAAGTATTTCCTCCTATATATTAGCAAAAAAAGCCGCTATTTGCAAGAGTAGGACGGATAATATCTGCCCAATAACCCTACATTATTTAATCCTTTATAATGGAGTTAAATATCCACATTTTAACTACACCATTAGGAGGGAATGATAAGGATGAAAAGCAGAAACTATTCGGAATCTGAAAAATTCGCAGCAGTTGAACGCTTTTTAGTCGGTGGAGAATCCGTAGCGACGATTGCCGCTGACACTGGTATCTCCAGAAGTGCTCTCTATGCTTGGATCAAGTCCGCACAGATTGAGCCGGGTATGGTAGAGTTTACTCACAAAAATTTTCGGATGCTGGAAGCAAAGGTCAAACGTCTGGAAGGAATCGTGGAAATTTTACAAATCGCAAACTGTACCGCCAACGCACCTCTCAATGAAAAACTCCAAGCGTTAGAAGAACTCCATGGCCAATACAATGTGCATATACTCTGTGACGCGCTGAAAGTTCCCCGCGGAACATTCTACAATTATATCTTCCGGAACAAACGGGACAATACTTGGTATGCAAAGAGAAGAGAGGAACTTCGAATCAGAATTCAACAAATCTATGATGAAAGTAAGCAAATCTTTGGAGCAGGAAAGATTACCGCAGTTATGAAAGAGGAAGGTTATAAAGTCAGTCAGGAAATGGTTCGGGAACTCATGCGGGATATGGGCCTGCTAAGCATTCGACAGGATGCCAAAAAGGTCTATGCCAAAGAGCGACGCAGTTTGAAAAATCATTTAAACCAGCAATTTGAGGTAACGCGGCCAAATGAAGTATGGGTCAGTGATGTTACATATTTTCTTTGTAAGGATATCAAGTACTACATCTGTGCCATTATCGATTTGTATGCCAGGCGAATTGTAGGCTATCGAGTTGGAAAGCGTAACAGCACACAACTTGTGAAAAGTACATTCAAGCAAGCATACGAATCCCGCAAGCCTGCAGGACAACTGCTATTCCATACAGACCGGGGGAGCAATTATCGCTCTTATGCCATGTGCTCGTATCTTAGGGAGTTTGGCGTGATACAATCATTTTCCAAGGCGGGAGTTCCCTATGATAATTCCGTAATGGAGTCCTTTTTCTCCTCGTTGAAACGAGAAGAACTGTACCGAACAAAATACCGCTCTGAAGCAGAATTCAGAGCGGCAGTAGATGCGTATATGGTGTTTTACAACGAGCGCAGACCTCACGCTAAAAACGGTTACAAGACACCAATGAAACTGGAATCTATCTATTTTGGCGAGCAAAGGGAGCCAGAGACCATGTCCTGAACAAAGGGGTTCAGATTGATTGTTTTCGTTGTTTTACGGCCTAAAATTCAACGATTTATCAAGAATGTCCGAAAAGGAGATTGCTCCTTGAAGCCCTGAATCCCTTATAAATCAAAGGAAACAAAAAAAACACCATTGATGTCCGAACCTTGGGGGGTTCAGATGTCAATGGCGCTTTCATATGGCGCAGTGGGAGGGATTCGAACCCTACGAGAGCCGTAAAAGGCGGGTACTAACGTACCCGCAAGTGCTCCAATTTCAAGGGTTTTCCCGAAAGCCGTTGATACCAATGGGACTTCGTTTGTGGTCAAATTTGTGGTCAAAATGGGACGCGACCCGCAGGTGCGAAGCACCGAAAGGAGGCTCCAAATGAAAACAAACGAATACGTTTCAGACAGGGGTGAACGGTTCTGTGTCCTGCCCCCGAAGGCAGGAGACCCTATCAGGGGAGCGCCTTCCCCATCCTCGCCTGAGATTATATACGATATGCGGGTGACAGTCAAGGGTATCGAAAAGAATTTGAAGGCACTGTGTGCTGCCCACAAGAAAATCGGATGGACTTTAGATAATTTTGAGGATGACCTGCAGGTCATTCGGAGGGTTATTGATACCGCAACTTCCGATGAAAATGCCGCCCGAAGAGCGGCTCTGCTGCTGCAGAAAGCGGTTGATGAATTGGCAAATAACACTTGTCTCCCCTTTATGAAAATGTGGGATTTGATGTGCGAGCTTGAGGTCATTCCTCTGCAATTGAAGACCCGCGAAGCGGACATTTCGGATGATTTTTGCGTCGACCTTTTTGAAAAAACACGACGGGAAATGGGTCTGTTTGATGCTTTTGTAGAGGCAGATTTGCTGCTCGTTCGGATGCCGGCACTGCCCTCAATTCGGGCTCACGGCGCGGTCGTAAACGGGCGAAAGATGGTCATTTATGACACGCAAATGTTTGTTGAAAAGGTGCGCGGAGCCGTGCTCTCTGTGGAGGATTCGCTGCCCAAAATCGCCCGGAAATGCGTGACATATGTTTTCATTTATAACAGCCTCACGGCTCCCTGCCTTGACTCCGACAACCACGCAACGAAAGCAATTACCGATGAAATTTGCTCGCATTTCGAGGGTGGGGACGATGGTTATTGCACCGATTTCCGCTTTTACACAAGGGTGTCGGAGACCATTCCGGCGGGGACTTACGTCACGATTTCTCCCATGGAAGGGTCGCTTCCAACGCCGGAGAGTATCATCAAAATGTGGGAACTCCGCCAGCGAAGCGGTGGCACTGCTGCAGGCTCTTAAAAAACCAAAAGTTGTCGCATATGGGCGGCAGAAGAATTGACCGTTTTGATGAGGGTATATTGTACGCGCAACCCACTGATTTTGCTGGATTTTTTAAGGGAAAACGTTAGAAAACGCCGTTGCCAATACTGCCCATAGTACAATTGGCGAGAAACTATGCCCGCCCCAAAGGGATGAAATATTGTTGCTTTACCCTGTTTTTTTAGGGGCGGGCATCCTGAAAATATGAAAAAGGAGGATTGAAATGTCAACCCATTATAATGTAAAGATGAAGATGCTCTACACCCTCGCGATATGCGGGCTTGTCCGCCGGGATGACCTCGCGATTTTCGCCGAGACGACGAATGCCGGCTCCCATGATGTCATGGATTTAATAAGTGCCGGCTTTGTGAAGGAGTCGAGTGCCGAGGTCGATATTCGAATTGGGGGAAGAAGCCGCAAGCGGGTGCGCCGCGTCTGCCGCATCACAGACACGGGGCTTGCTTTCCTTTTGGAGTTCGGCGACGCACTGTTCCCGTGGCTGGAGTGCATCCCCAAGAACATTGTCGGAAATGTTAACCTGCGCGGCGGTACGCTGGCGCGGAAAGTGCCGCTGGACCGCCGCCTGAATCTGGCTGGTGCTAACTGCTTTTATGCCGCCGCAGGCTTTGAGATTCGCCCGCTGGTATTCGGTGACGCGGAGGATAGTCAGAAGCCTGCGCTGTCGGCCATTATTGCAAACGCAATGAGTGATTTCACTCCTGAGGAAAGTACGGTGTACTACAATGCCATTGAGGTGAAGCGGAAGTGCTTTGATACAGGCGCAGAGAACTCACTGCCCCAGCGCTTTACTCGGCAAGTCGGATTTGCGGCATATTCAGAAAGTGACTTTAACATTTACGTAATTCCGCAGGGCGGCATGACATGGAAAACGGAAATTGCCAAAAAAGAAATGTACCTGTTTTCTACCTACCGCAGCAAAATCCGTATGAATCAAATGAAAGATTGCTGTGCTGTCCTCCTTGCTCGTAACCCCCGTGATTTTGCGGCATCGTTCCTTTCTATCAATGATTTTTCCAGCAAGAAAACTAAAATGCAGCGCATATACGTTGTTCCGATGAGGTGCGAGGGGCGTAAGGACAACGTGATAGCCATGACATCTGGTTTCGATGGTGAACGGGAGAACTGCATTATTGAACTGGGAGAAGATTTTGAATTTGAACGAGATGCGAGGTCATTTATCTTTCCGTTCCGCATGTGTTGGGAGGGGACGACCTATCACGTGGCGATAGGGACGGTGATGGAGCTCTACAACATCCGCAATATAAAAGAAGATGTTGAGGCCGGAAAGCCCGTGATGGTTTATTGTTACCACCATCAGACACCGTATTATCAGGCGATATTCGGGAATAGCGTAGGTTATATTTTTGCAGATTGAAAGGCGAGGGGTGATCCGCTACGCGGATAACCCCTCGCAAAGATGGCAGTCGGCTGGCTGCATAAGCCTGCACGAAAAGGCAAGTTAAATATGTCGATATTTGCACGAAACGGCAGGCGCGATGACTTTGCTGCTGCACTTCTATAATAGCATCAAGTCAAGAAAATCTGGCTTGCAGTAGTCGACACACAGAGAATCGAGACAGCGAGAGGCTCCCTCACAAAGCCCCCTCAGAGCCCCGCTGTGCCACGCCACAGAGCTGGGTATAGTTTCAGGCACACGGGCAGTTCCGCGCCTACTGCGCCTCGTCTGAGGCCTCCGGCGGCACGCTGCTGATCAGCACATAGCCAGAACGCCACGTGCGGGGTGGGAGAGCAGCAAGAGCAACGGATGTCTGCATGGCCTTGCCTGCTGAGAGTTTTATCCATCAATTCACACAACTGAACGACCACCTACCAAAAGCGGGGGGGCGAGCACCTCTATGTTTGTGTTTGCTTGAAAATGTCAATCGCTTTTGAACAACTTCGTTTCATCTTCCGTCAGTGTAGACCTATCAGGCATTGAAAGGACAGCATCATTCCAAACCCGCACAACACCCTTATCCAACAGGTATTGGATAGACTTCATGACACGGGAAGGTGCATAGATGTTCCTTTCATCCAGTATTTCCATCGGAACCACGGCCAAAGCAGCCTCCTTAACGGTCGGAGCGAGGATGGATACGCCGCCGGCATCCAACAGCTTTGTGTAGGCCGACAGCATTGGCGTCCCATCGCTGCCCAGCGCAGGAAAAGGAGATGACTCCAGCAGCTCTCGCACGGAACGGAATTCCCTGCGGTCAGTTACATCAAGGGCAAAGTATGGCATGAGGTAGCCATCAAATGGGTCAAGATAGATATGGTTGTAGTAGTCTATATCTACGATGCTGCCATGCACATATCCGGAACCGCCAAACCGCTTCACCTCTGCAGCAATCTTATCGAGTGCATTGCGATATGGCCTGAAAGCTGCCTGAATCTTTTCGACATATTTCTCCAAATTGGCAGCGTAGTATTCCAGCCCATGAAATACGTTGAGCTTCTGGCCACCACGCAGCAAATATAGGCCAATGCCATGTTGCAGCATGAACATATAGATGCCCTTCTGCTTCAGTGCGTAAATGTCGCCCTGGTGCCGGAAGTATTCCATCTGGATGCCGCGTCCGGCATTGAAGTCCATGTACTGCTGTGGTGTTATCCGGTAGATGCCATCTGCCCATGCTTCGAATGGGTCGTAGTACCTCTCCAGCGAAAACTGGTTGAGATGCCACTTCTTCGGCTTGTAGCCTACCTGATTATCATAGAGTACGGTTACACCATCCTCTGTTTTTACCAGCCCGTTCTGGTGGGTGTGTCCATTCACATAGACCCAGTTAGGATGCGGGGCATCCGTCGTCCAGTCCTCCGTCTGTGTGTGAGTGAGAACGACCACACGCTTGTTGTCGGCGCAGGACACAACCCTGTCGTACACAGCTCTAAATCGTTTAGAGCGCTCTACGTCTTCCTCGCGGGACACTCTATCTCGGAAAAGACCTGTATCAGCGTTGTAGCGCGGATTGAGTCCACAGAATCCAAGTCCGCCGAGAACAATCATGGAGCATTCATCGAAAAACTCCCGCAGGTCGTCGGTGCTGGTGTTCAGAAGCATTTCCTCTGTGAGAACACAGAGACCGCCACGAGGCATTCCTGCCGTTTTGCGTCCAACACCGAACTCATCAGAATTTTGATACATGGAGTTTTTGTAACAGACCAGCACTTCATTTTCAAGACAATACATCTTCGCCTCAAAACCAAACTTGGTTTTGTTAAATTGTTTATATGCTGTTACAACCTCGTCTATCGACCGCTTTTGACAAGATTTGCCATTCGCATACGTACAGCCATCCCACAGCTCGTGATTGCCAAGGACGAAAATGATAGGACCGTGGAAGTGGAAGAAAACCGCATCAAAGAAGATTTTGGCAACCTCCTCGCTGTCGGCTACATCGCCGCCGACGAGCAGGACACCATCCGCCATGTCCTCTTTGCTGAGGCCGCCAAGCATCTCATCAACCTTTTGCGCCACATTACCCTTGATTTCATCAACAGTCATACCGGTCAAGCCAAGTTGTGATTCGAGGTGCAGGTCGGTGATGTAGAAAAACTTTCCGATGTTCGGAATGTTATCGCCGGCGGTGAGGTCATAGAGAACGGGAAGCGACGAGGCGGTCGTCACCAGAGAAGTTCCGGGCACCTCTGGCAGTTCCAGCTCAACAGCACGGATTTCCGGCAGGGAAGAGGCAGCGTCCTTCGCCTGAGTTTCATTCGCAGGATGTTCAATCCCAAAACGGTCCAAAATCTCATCCGACAACCTGTGGAATAAAGTGTTGTCCAGTTCCAGTGCTCGCCGTAGGCGCTCCTCTGTGAGTTGCTCATCTGTCAACTCCATCACAACGTCCGGATAGCTGGACATGGCAGCGTCAATCACGTCCTTGTCTTTTTTGAAACGCGGAGGCAAGGAATCATATCCTTTGCCGGTTCGCCTCATAATCGCCACACAGAGCGTCTTGGTGAGCTTTTTGCGCGGGAAGTAGTAAGAGACATCACAAAGAGAATATCCCTCAGGAATCGCCTCTGCAGCGTCCATAAGCAGCTTTGGGCTGATATACTCTTTGGGGACAAAACTGAGCGACCGCCAATTCGCAGCCACGGCAGTTGCATAGATTTCGCCTCCAAAAGCCCCGTTCAACACTTTCTCAGGCACAGCCGAAAGAAGAGCCCGTTCTCCCGTGACCTCGCCGGTATCTCTGCTCACCGCCTCGAAACATCTTTCCGCAGTTCTATATTCTTCGGGGGTGTAAATGAAGTTCAGTACATTGGCTGCTACAGCCTTGTCACACATTTCATCGGTCTTCAGCCTTTTGGCAGTATATTTTAGGACGGGGGTAGCATACGGCTCCTCATTTTCAAGCGCGAGGAGTACCATCTCCTCCGTCTGAATTGCCTTGGGGATGTTTGAGAGCGTTCCCGCGCAGGGGTACTCATAGAAGTTTTCGGTTGGATTGATGGGCATGAACCCGAAATGTTCCTTGAGTCTGTTAATGTGCGCCGTATCCATGAAATATTCCTCGCTTCCAACAGGCTATCTAACATGATACCATGGCTTACGAAGCGGCGCAATAAAAAGCCTCTCATTAAGACTGTTTTGGTGTAGAACTGTACGAGTATTAGCGTGTCACGGGGATGCCCTTCATCTTGGCACGTTGTTAGGCTTCAAAGTCCACAGACGAGTTGCAGCGGCTCATCTCGGTATCATTTTCTTCGTTGTCCAGTTCTTCGAGCGTGTAGCGTCTCGAATTGCCCTGTGTATAGCCCAGAGCGGCCATCAGTTCAGGCGCGGAGTCGAATGCGCCGGACAGCCCCTCGCCCTTCTCGGAGGCAGCCATCGCCGCCTGAGTCACCGCGTTAGGCACTTCCATGTCGTATGGAAGCCTTCCTGCTTGGACGACGACCTCTGCAAAAGAAGTAAATGCCTCTTCAAGCGACAGATTATATCGGGAGCAGATGGCCGCCAGCTGCTCCCTAATGTTGGTTTCCAATTCAAAGGTTATTGTTGTCTTCATCCGCATCGCACCTCCAGTACCGCCACTATACCATGTGTAAGGTGCTGCAGGAAAGAGGCTCTTAAAGAAGCAGGTGATCTGCGCCGATGGCGCAGATCACCTGCCTTGTCTGTTCAGGTAGAGGAATCGTCCTCGCTCATGGCCTTGTCGATGGCGCGGTTGATGTAGGCGTTGACGGACTCGCCGCGCTGTGCCGCGTGCGCCTGAATGATTTCCTTCTTGCCTTTGGGCATGCGGAGCTTTATTTCATCATAGTTGTTCTTGACGTACTTATTCACAGCGCGTTGCTGCGCTTTTGAAACTGCCATAATGGCCTCCTTAAGCTATATCAGTTCAGTACTATTTTAACCGAAAAGCTATACTGGGTTCAATATACAAGTTGCACATATAATGTACCCAATATTTGTGGACTTTGCCAATTGAATATTGTCCCCAATATGATATAATAGCTATAGAAAACAAAACAACGGCAGTCACAGGGAGCGCCAACTCCCTATGACCTGCGCAGGTGAAGCAACCACCTACACAACGGAAAAATTCCGCACCGCAGGGAGAAGTATACCCTATTTTCAAGGGATTTGCAAGTCCTCCCTGCGGACGGATACTCCGTTTCCTTGTCGTTTTCCGACGCACCGTGTAGGTATTTCCTGCACGGTGTTTTGTTTATCAAAAACAAAGGAGTACGGACATGGACGAAAACAGAAAGAACACCATCGAAGTGGAGATGACCGAGGACGATTGGATGGAGCTGCTGCAGGTTTGCATTGACCTGCGCGTGACGCCTGACACCCTGATTGAGTGCTTTTGTTGGGAGGTCATCCGCCAGCAGTCATTGCTGCGCATCGTCGCAGACGCTATTCGCCGGGACGCTGTTACACGCAGCGCAAAGTAACGGAAAGGAGCTTTAACCATGGAAAACAGGAACAACAACCCCATTGCGGAAGAGATTATCCATAACAATCCCACCGGATATGGACTTTTCGCGGGTATCGGTGACAATTTCAACAGCGCGGCGCAGGCTATCTGCGAGCTGGCAGACGATGCGATTTCCAATCTCCGTGCCAACAGCGACGACCCCGACCTCTCCATGACGATTGTGGTGTCCTTCGAGAATCTGGGCGATGCGGTGGAGATCGGCGTGGTGGACGGCGGCACGGGCATCACCAATTTGGACAGTGCGCTGACCATCGCCTGTCGGGACGGGGCGCAGACGCCGCTGAACGAGCATGGCTTCGGGCTGAAACACGCGCTGGCGTCCTGCGACAGCAGCCCCAGCCAGCAGTGGAGCATCCGGACGCGGACGAAAAAGGACGCGGCTGCCAACCAGTACCGCGAGGTCACGGCACCCTATTCCATGGGTACGTCTGAGGAAGACCAGCCCATGAAGGTGTTCTTTTACCCTGGTGCCGGCGGTCTGCCCTACCCGACCGGCACCGCTGTTACCGTCCGCTGCCCCATGGCAAAGTTCCAGACGGTGAAGCCCGACCGCAAGGCGGCGCAGTCTGATTTCCACCATCTCGTGATGTATGCCATCGAGGAACTTCGGTATATCTACGCCGGCGTGCTGGCAGATACGAGCATCACAATGAAGGTGCTGGAGGTCAACGGCGGCACAGAGAAGTGCCACATTCTGAAGCCCCTGCAGCCCACATGGGAGGAGGGAACCATGAAACGGCTGGAGAATGTCCCCTATGATTTGGGCGGCGGACAGCTGACCATCCACTGCCGGTATGGGAATATCCTCCCTACCAAGAGCAATGCCATTTACTATAAGGGCAACATGGCCTCCAGCGGTGTAGAGCTGCGCATCAACGGGCGCGCCATTGAGCACGGACTGTTCGACCGTGTTTGGGGCGAGGCTATTCATCCCAGCCAGAACCGCTTTCTGGTGCAGGTGGACCTGATTACGGACAATTCCGCCGCACTGCCTGCCACCAAGAATACAAAGACGTCCTTCTGTGAAGCGGACCCGCGCCTGAACAAGCTGTTCCGCTGGATCGCAACCTATGTCCCTGCACCGCCCAAAGACGCGGACACCATTGAAGCCCGCTACGTCAAGGAGCTGGCAGCTAAGTGCGAGAGCAACCCCGATGCCCTGCGGGTGAGCCGCGAGGAGCCGGTATTTCAGAAAATCGGGCTGAAGGCGAAAGTAGACCTGTTTGTGGGCTGCGTCAATGGCGTGACCATCTATGAAGCCAAGGCGGGCAAGACGAAGGCGTTGGATTTATACCAGCTCCGTATGTATGTGGACGGCTGTGCGCTGGACAACAAGCCTGTGGATGAGGCAATTCTTATCGCGCGATATCACCCGCCTGAGGTGCGGGAGCTGCTGGACATCCTCAATGGGCTGTCCGCGCCTGATGGCCGTCCCTACAATTTCCGGTTGGTCACATGGGATGAGGAGGGCATCTTCGTGCAGCAGAGCGCGTGACTGAGGCGCGGGAAAA
>OIWU01002022.1_pt1 | contig 18176 bp, 14 predicted proteins | sample 1587711 | NCBI WGS metagenome assembly OIWU01 (sample SAMEA3888909, study PRJEB22519) | human gut metagenome | biome: human gut; feature: human-associated habitat; material: faeces | place: Denmark | collected 2010 | reverse complement strand
GAGCCGCTTCCCGCCGTCATGACCTTCATGGAAGCCGCTGCGGAAGGGGCGTTCCCGATCCATGAAAACACCCCCAACATCTATATGGAACAGCCCGTCTACAAGGGCGAGGACACGCAAGGGCTTTTGGAACATGCCGCCCATACGGTTGAGGGAAGTTTCGGCACGTCGCGGCAGCCGCATCTGACGGTGGAGCCGGATGTTGTTCTGGCTTACCCGCAGGACGGGGGCGTGGTCATCCAGTGCAAGGGGCAATACCTGTACGGCAACATCGCCCAGATGGCCCCGGCTATTGGGCTGCCCAAGGAAAGGGTGCGGATCATCGGCAATCCGGCGGGCGGCAGCTTCGGCTACAGCATGTCGCCGGGCAATACCGCACTGGCGGCGGCCTGCGCGCTGGCGCTGGATGCGCCGGTTTCCCTGGTGCTCAGTTACGCCGAACACCAGCACACGACGGGCAAGCGTTCCCCCGTGTACGCCAATGTCCGCCTCGCGTGCGACGAAGTGGGAAAGCTGACGGCAATGGATTTCCTTGCCGGGATCGATCACGGCGCATACAGCGAAATGGCGGGGGCGCTGACGACGAAGGTTTGCCGCTTTTTCGGCTACCCGTATGCCATCCCGAATATCCGTGGCCTGGTGCGGACGGCCTTCACCAACAACAATTTCGGGACGGCTTTCCGGGCGTTCGGCTCGCCGCAGACCTACACGGCGAGCGAGCAGATCGTGGATATGCTCGCCGGGCGGATCGGCATGGACCCCTTCGAGTTCCGCTATATCAACGTCGCCCGGGAAGGGGATACCTGCACCACGTCCGTCCCTTACCGGGAATATCCCATGCGGGCGATGATGGACATGCTGCGCCCGCACTACCGGAGGGCCGTGGAAAAGGCCCGGGCGGAAAGCACGCCGGAGCACAGGCGCGGCGTGGGCATTGCGTGGGGCGGGTATCACGTCTCAAAAGTGCCGGATCGCGCGGAAATCGATCTGGAGCTGAATGAGGACGGATCGGTCACGCACTACAGCACATGGGCCGACGTCGGGCAGGGGGCGGATACGAGCAGCCTGATCCATGTCCATGAGGCGCTGCGCCCCTTGCGGCTCAGGCCTGAGGCCATCCGCCTGGTCCGCAACGATACGGGATGCTGCCCCGATACGGGATCGGCGTCGGGCAGCCGTTCGCACCATGTCGTCGGCATGGCTACGCTGGACGCGGCTTCCAAGCTGCTCGCCGCCATGCGCAAGGAAGACGGGACGTATCGCACATGGCGGGAAATGCGCGATGCGGGCATTCCGACCAGATACCGTGGCGTCCATACCGCCGAATGGTCGGACATTGATCCCGATACGGGGCACGGGTACGGCGCGATTGCCCAGAACTACGTGCTGTTCATGGCGGAAGTGGCTGTCGAAGCCGCCACGGGCAGGACCCGTGTCCTCGGCGCGACGATTGTGGCCGACGTTGGGGTGATCGGAAGCCGCCAGGCCGTGCTCGGGCAGGCATGGGGCGGTTTTTCGCACTCCATCGGCTTCGCCCTGAGCGAAAACTACGAGGACATGAAGAAGCACGCGACCATGCGCGGGGCGGGGGTTCCCCGCTGCAATGACGTTCCGGACACGTTCAACGTGCTGTTTCACGAGACGTACCGCGAGAACGGGCCGCACGGTTCGACCGGATGCGCGGAAGGCTTCCAGAGTGCGGGTCACGTGTCCATCCTGAACGCCATAGCCGATGCCGTGGGCGTGCGGGTGGCTACGCTTCCCGTCACTCCGGAAAAATTGAAAGCCGCCATGACCGCCAAGGCCGCTGGCGTCCCCTACGGCCAGGAGCCTTGGGATCTCGGCTGTTCGCTTTACGGGCGGCTTGCTTTTTTGAAGGCACGCCATGCCGGAAAGGGCAAGGCGTAGGTAAAGCCGCGCCCGTAAGGAAGCCGGGAACGCCGTCAGGCTCCCGCGCGATGGCCTTCGGCCTGTTCGAGCGTGGCATACCCGTACTGCTGCACCTGATTGAGGAGATTCAGCGCCGCGCCGTTCACGCCATCCTGTTGTTGCCGCAAGGTAAGTTCATGCAGGAGCGTGATCGTGCGCGCTGAATACGTCTTCAATTCTCCCCGCAGGTACGTTTCAAAGGACGTTTCCCCGGTGGAGTCTTCGCTGGTGCGCAGCGGGCGGCCCTTGCCGCTCAGACGGGGATAACGGTCGAACAGCTCGGCTTTCCATCCCACGTTGATCGCGACGATTTCTTCTATCTTCTGCAAGGTTTCCTTGTCGACGGGCGGAAGGGATGCCGCCAGCTTCCGGTATTCTTCGGGGAAAGTGGATTCCATCATCCGGGCGTATTTCTCGGTCATGATGTTTCTGCCTTCCCGCGTGGCGGTTTTCAGATCTTCCAGATAGCTGGCAAGCAGCTCATCGGACCATGTGGCGGCCTGGCTCTTCCGCATGATTTTGAAGGTGTCGGGCCGCATCTGGCAGGAGGCCGGGCCTCCCACGTTCGAAACATGAGAAAACATGTCCCATTCCAGCTTGATGATTTCGGACATCAGTTCGTCGCGCATCTTTTTTCTCCATGTTTATCAATAACGCTACAAGGTATGGCTGTCTGCTGGGTACGCTGCCTTTCACCGGATAGATAAAACCGGCAAGCGATCGACGGCGGCGCAAGGCTGTTGGGCTTTTACGGCTGAACGGATACGGCGCCGTGCCTGCCTTTTCCTTTTGCGGAGAGAACCGGCGGAGCCAAAACGCCGTTCGGTATCCTCCACTCAAACAAAGATCCCGTCAGGCCGTCTTGTTGTCCCAATCCTTTTCCCGCAGCGTCCCGGTTTGGAAGTAGACGGAAACCAGCTCAATGAATTCGTGGAAATCTCCGTTTTCTTTGGCGAGGCGATCAATGGATTGCCAGTCGGCATCCGGCTTTTTCTGTGCGGGGAGCAGGATTTCGCTTTCCGACGGATTTTCGGGATCGAGCAGGATAACCCCGATGCCGTGCAGGGCTGAAAGCATCCTGAGCTCCTGTTCCACCCGGTCGTCGGCGATGGCCGTGGCGACGAGATACCCCTCGTGCGCCCAAGACGAGTTGCTGACGGCCTGAAAGAAGCATTTTCTGATATTGGCGACGGTGAGCGTTTTTTTGACTTCAAACGACCAGAGCCGGACGCAGGTGCTGCCGCTGGCGTGCCCGCAGGCTTTGACGTGTTTCCCCCATGCCTTGTCCACCGGTTCCATCGCCACGATGTCGGGGTGGAGCCACTGGTTGCCGCCGTTTCCCCGCGTATTGTGGGAGCGGCCTTCCCGGATGCGCATGGAGTAGAGGTGCAGCTCCGACCAGAGATAACTGGTGAGAAGCGGGTAAAGCTCCTGTTCCAGCAGGGCCCGTTCTTCACAGGCGCAGATCTCCTCATCGCGTTCACAGGTTTCACCTTGGGCCGTATCCAGCGCCTCCTGCGTCTCTTCCAATGGAATGCAGTAGCGGCGGGGCTTGGGCCTGTCCTGCCATACGAGTGTGGGGCGGAGCCTTTTGAGCGTGTCTTTCTGTGATCCGATTTCCGCAATGATTTGCGAAAGAAATGCCTTGTCATCCGCGAAACGGGGATTGTTGCGCTTTTTGGCGTAGTCGGAAGCGTACTGCTGCACGATGGCTTCGGCAATCTGCCGGGCCGTAAAGCTCCCGCCCCGATGTTTTTCGAGAAAAGCAATGATCTTTTGCGATTGAGAAAGCGCCATGTTCACCCCCTGTTCAGTTGAGAACCCATTGTAGGCGGGGGGAAAGGCCATGTCCAGCTTGCGCGGGCCTTTGGGAGCCTGCTGGTGATCGGGGCGGCTTCCGCCGCCGGGCAAAAACGAAAGCCCCGCACTGCACGGGGCTTTCCGCTGTTTCAGGCTGGTCCGCCGTACGCTAACCGTTCATGAGCGTGGGGAGATAGGTTGCCAGCGGGGGGAACAGGACAATCAGGAGAAGGCAGACGAACAGGGCGATGACGAAAGGAACGGCGGAGCGGTACATGGCGCCGAGCGTCACGCCCGCCACTTCCTTCATGACGAAGAGGCTGATGCCGAAAGGCGGCGTGATGGAGGCCATGTTGTCCAGAACCGTGATGATGACGCCGAACCAGATCAGATCCCAGCCGAAAACCTTCGCAATGGGCACGAAGATCGGCACTCAGATGAGCAGCAGCGGCATGGACGGCAGGAAACAGCCGAGGATGCAGAAGGTCATGACGATGGCGAACAGGACCAGCATGGGGGCGACGTCCAGCACGAAGGGCGGCCCGTTCCCCTCGGTGAGTTCCCGGTGTGTCCCCTGGATGAGCAGGTAGCGCGGGCCGATTTCCATCAGGGGGTGGTACTTGCCCATATAGCGCGGGCCGAGGGCGTTGATGCCCTTCGCGCCGCTGCTGGTGATGCCGTTCATGCCGGGGCAGCTCCATCCTGCAAAGCGAGTGGATGAGGTTGAGCAGCAAATCCGGATGGGCGGCGGCGAACGCGCGATCAGTCAGCAGCCCGGCGTCGAAAATCGCGGCTTCCACCCGTTCCGTGCAGGTCACCACGGTGTTCTTGATGTCCCCGGCGATGATGGTCGGCACGTTCATGAGCGTGCCCGCCCCGGCGTACAGGATCGTCCGTTCCTCGCCGTTGGCTCCGACATAGGCCAAGCCGCACGGTCCCCGAAAGGATATAGTAGAAATAGGGCGATTCCGTATTCGAAACGTCGATGGTGTGCCGCTTGGGGAAGACGCGCCGGGAGGCGAGGTGTAGCACCTGTTCCCACGGCGTATTCAAATCGCTTACGCGCGAAGACTTCATCAACATGGCCTGCTCGTGATTCATGGACCCCCTCCCCGCCGCCCGAAACGGCTTCAGGTAAAATGTGCCGGAACTCGGACGCTTCGGCAATGCTTTTGCGCATCTTGCGGAGAAGTATCCTTTGTTCGGTATCGTCGAATCGTTATCCGCGTTGGATGGCAAGGCGCACGGAGGCCCCTTTCTTCGCTTCATACGGATGGCATCAAAAAAATGGCAGGCGGCACCGAGGGAAGTGTCGGTGCCGCCTGCGCGGAAAAGGGAACTGAAGGGGGCTACCGCAGCCACGTCCCGTCAAGCAGTTCCTTGGCATCGCGGGTGAGCGGGAAGACGTCGCGCCGCCCGATGTGCTTCACGTCGAATTTCCTGTTCAGGGCGGCGAAGTGGCGCAGCCCGTAGGCGATGCGGTTCAGGTAGGAATATACCCCGACGGCCCCGGTGGAGAACCCGTCCGCCGCGCTGCCGTAGAGCCCCCTCAGCTCGGGAAGATCGCTGAACAGCTCTTCCTTCGTCGTGCCGAAACGGGCGAGTTCCGGGGGGACTTTGCCCGCCCCAATGAGATCCCCGATCTTTTTGGCGCTCATGGCCGCCGCCATGCTGGACCGGCACAGGCCCACGGCGGAGATGTAGGGCGCGCCGAGGGCCAGCGCCTTGTACACCTGATCCTCGGTCGCAAAGCCCCCCGTGATCGTCACATGCGGGAGTTCCATGCCTTCCGCGGCCAGCTTGTCGAGAATGCCGTAAAGGATGCTTTCCATGACGACTGTGGGGAGGCACCATTCGTTCATCATCTTGCAGGGGCTGTAGCCGGAGCCGCCGCCCGCGCCGTCGAAGGTGACCATATCCACTTGCGCCTTGGAAGCCAGCCGGAGGACATGCTCCAGATCCTCTGGATCGAAGCCCGCCATCTTGAAATACACGTTGGCCATGCCCATGTCGCGGAGTTGCGCGATGCGGCCGATCAGATAGTCGTCGCTCCAGATCGGCAGACGGCCGTAGACGTGGAAGGCGGGGCACGCCTTGCGGCCATAGGCTTCCTGTACGCCGGGATCCCGCGGATCGGGCAGGACAAGGAAACCCTGTTCGCACTTCTTCAGCGCCTCTTCGAGCGTGGGGACGAGGTTCGCGGGCTGCGTGCCCTTGGCGGACTGCCCGAACTTGAATTCGATGGCCTTGGCCCCGCATTCCCGGATGGCGTACTCCGGCACGCCCTGCGCGTCGTCGTCATAGTTGGCCTGAAGGATGATCTGCCCGTATCCCCGGTCATACTTGTTGAAGGCGTCCAGCATTTCCCGGAGCTTCGGGGCGTGGACGACCTTGCCGTTTTCATAGGCGAGCGTCGGGTCCTTGCTCACGGCCCCTTCGCCGATGACCGCGTTGACGCCCGCCATGGCCGCGCCGCCGAAGTAGTCGGGCCAGTTGAGCTTGATGAGCGCGGGCAGGATGATCGGCAGCGCCAGCTTTACGGGGTTGAGGGTGCCGATCTCCCGTTCGAGCCCCACATGGTAGATGGTGGCGCGATCGGCGTCCAGCGGAGCCCCCATTGCCCCGAAGGATCTGCCGTTGATGTTGAAATGGGAATAATCGACGGGATAGACCTTTTCCGAGGCGATCTGGTTTTCCCCCGTGGTGGTGGGATATACGGTCTCCATGCCCCGGACGGCGGACAGGCCGATCTCGCAGCTGCCGATGCAGTCGGCGGTGCACATGGCGCACATGCCGGAAAAAGAACAGACATGGGACGGATCGCGCATTTTCGTGCGGTTGAACACGGAGCCGAGCGTGGGGCTGTACGACATGGACGTTTCCTCCTTGAAGAACGAAAAAACGGCGCGGCCCGTCCCCCGCGATGGGAAACGGCCGCGCCGTCGGTGGCATGGTCAGTCGCGTATGGTCTTGCCGGGACGCGCGCCCGTATGGACGCCGTGATCGACGGCGAGCTCGCCGTTGACGAGCACGTAATCGATGCCTTCCGGGTAGACACGCGGATTTTCAAACGTATTCACATCGCGGATGCGGTTTTCGCCGAACACCACCATGTCCGCATCCATGCCGGGCATGATGAAGCCCTTGCGCTTCATGCGGAGTTTGAGCGCCGTGCTGGAGGTCATCTTGCGCACGGCCTCCTCAAGGGTGAGCAGGCGCTTTTCCCGCACGTAACGGGCGATGAACCGGGGGAAGGCCGCATAGGTACGCGGATGCGGCTTGCCGCCGCTCAGCAGGCCGTCGGTGATCAGACACATGGTCGGGTGCTTCATGCCTTCCATTACATCCTCTTCATACATGCCGTGCCCAAGCAGGCCCACGGCAAGGTTTTCCTCGATCAGCAGATCCAGCACCGCGTCCTCGGGCGACTTGCCGAGGGCCTCGCCAAGGGCCACGGCGCTTTTGCCTTCGCACCAGAGGTTCTTTTCGCTGGCGACCGAGGAGACGTAGATGTTCTCCCAGCCCATGACCTGCGAGAAATTTTCCCAGCCTTCGGTGGTGAGCATGTCCTTTTTGACCTGTTCGCGTTCCTCCGCCAAGGCTTTGAGCAGGCCGTCCGTCCCCCGGCTGTGGTACCACGGCGGAACGACGACGTGCATGAACGTGCTGTTGGCCGTATACGGATACTGGGCGATGCCGATGTCGATGCCTTCCCCGCGGGCCCGGTCGATGGTGTCGAGATGCCTGCGGGCGTTCCCCCAGTTCCTGCGCCCCCGCAGCTTGAAATGGGTCACCAGAATACGGATGCCGGTTTCGCGCCCGATGTGGATGACCTCTTCCAATGCCTCGGCCATGTGGTCGGCCTCATTGCGCATATGCACGTCGAGGATACCGTCGTAGCGGGCCGCGACTTTGGCGAGCGCGACGAGTTCTTCCGTGGACTGGTACTTGTTGGGCGTGTAGATGAGCCCCGCCGAAATGCCGCGCGCGCCTTCCTCCATGCACCGGGCCACGCTTTCTTCCATAAGGCGCAGTTCTTCGGCGGTGGGCGGCCTGTCCTCCATGCCCATGACGTCGAGGCGCACGGTGCCGAGCCCCACATAGGAACTCAGGTTGACGCTCGGCTTCGCGGCGTCGAGCGCATTGAGATAGGAGGCGAACCCGTTCCAGCCCCACGGTTTCTGGGCTACGCCGTCGAGCCCGGAAATGCTCGTGCTCCACGGCTCCTTGTTCTTGTCGCTGATGGGGGCCACCGACATGCTGTCGAGGCCTACGTTCTCTGTGGTAATCCCTTGCATGATTTTGGGCAAGGCCAACGGCTCATCTATTATCCTCAAATCCGAATGGCTGTGGCTGTCGATGAAGCCGGGGCACAGGATGTTGCCTCCGATGTCGAGCACCGTCCGGGCTTCGGGCATATCGTGGGCCGAACCCACGGCCACGATGCGCCCGTCGCGCACGCCGACGCAGCCTTTGCGCCAGGGGTTGCCCGTCCCGTCCACGATGCGGGCGTTGGTCAAGAGCAGATCCAGCATGAACGCCTCTCCTTGTCAGCCGAGCACGATGCGGCGCGCCAGCTCGTCGTCTTGTTCCGTAATGAAGGGGATGCCCGTTTCCTGAGCCGTTTCGCGGTTGGCGGCGCAGATATCCGTGCGGTCGATGTGCTCGACGCCGAACTTGCGGGCCCCGGCCATGTGGTGCTGGAGCCCCGCGCCGAGCCGGTCGCACATCGTCCACATGGCGATGGCTCCGTAAGGGATATGTGCCATTTCGTCGGCTCCGAGGCGTTCCTTGAGGGCATGGTATCCGGCGAAGATGGTTTCGGGCGTATCGCCGATGTCGAGGACTGTCTTCGGAAGCGCCGACCACGCGCCGTGGACGCGTTCCCGGCGTTCGGGGTGCAGGGCCCCTTCGATGTTGCAGCCGAGGAAGGCCGGGATCATGAACGAGCGCGACATGCACACAGCCTTGACGTAGGGGGCGCCGAGGGCCAGCGCCTTGAACGCTTGGCTCGGCTTGGCGAGCCCGCCGCCCATGGCGAGATCGACCACCTTCTTCCCGGCGGCGGCCCGCAGGAAGGCGTAGTCATGCGCTTTGGCGTGCAGCAGGACGGAGGGGACACCCCAGTTGTCCAGCATGTCGTTGGGGCTCATGCCCGTTCCGCCGCCGGAGCCGTCGATGGTCAGGAGTTCGAAATCCAGCTCGGAGGCCACCCGTATACGACGCTGCGGGCGAAGATGAAGCGATAGCCCGGCACGAGAAAAGGGATGACATCCATAGGATGTCATCCCTTTGAATTACGGCTTTAGGGTCAGGACTCGTTATTCTCAAAGAAAGGAAAACAGGGTACGCATGGGACACCTCCGTGCCTCCTGCATACTCTGTTTTCCTTCCCTTGCTACGCATTATTACTTAAAATGCGTAGCGAGTAGCCGATAAAGTGCCGTCACATCAATGGGCTTGGCTATATGCCCGTTCATGCCTGCCGCCACAGCGGCAGCTACATCCTCGTTGAAGGCGTTGGCCGTCATGGCAAGAATGGGGATGGAGTTCGCGTCGGGGTGTACCGAAGCGCGAATGGCTCGTGTCGCCTCATAGCCATCCATGACCGGCATCTGCACATCCATCAGAATAATGTCGTATTGCCCGGTTTCCGAGGCCGTAAAAAGAGCTACTCCCTCTGATCCGTTTTCGGCACTTTCGACCGTGGCCCCTGTCATTTCAAGAAACTCCTGGGCGACTTCACGGTTGAATTCATTGTCTTCAACCAGCAGTATATGCTTCCCCGTAAAGTCATAATGCTGATGCGCAGTTTCCGCCTCTGATTCCGGGGGGGCGGAAACTTCTATTTCTCTCTTCGGAGCCGTGCGCCGTGTTAATGAAGTAAGCGTATTGTAAAGATTGGAAGCGAAAAAGGGCTTGGCGATGAATCCGTTAACTCCAATGGCACGGGCCTTTTCTTCTATCGCTCCCCAGTCATAGGCGCTGATAATGATGATAAGAGTTTCCGGCCCGACTTCATTACGGATACGGCGGACGGTTTCCATGCCATCCATGTCCGGCATTTTCCAGTCTATGAAGCATACGTCGTAACCATCACCACTGACATGGGATTCTTGCACAACCTTCACGGCTTCCGCACCGCTGAGCACCCATCGGGTACGAAGTCCCATTTTATCCAGCAACAGGCAGGCGTGCTCGCAGGTATCGTAGTCGTCATCCACTACGAGCACTTTGAGTGGCTCCAGCTCGCCTTTGCCTTTTTCTAACTGCCGTCCGCTCAGGCCAAAGGGGAGTTCCACAGTAAACTCGGTTCCCCTGCCTTCCTCGCTTTTCACGAATATCGTGCCGCCCAGCAAAGAAACAAGATTTTTGGTAATGGCCATGCCGAGCCCAGTACCACCAAATTTTGAAGCGGTGGAGGATGTGGCCTGTTCAAAGGGGGTATAAAGCCGCTTTATGAACTCTTGGCTCATACCAATGCCCGTATCACGGATAACAAAGCGGAACTGCACATTATTGTTCTTTTTATGGAGCTGGTGTACCTCCAGCCGTATAGAGCCCCCGACCGGGGTGAATTTGAGTGCATTGGACAGAATATTGATAAGAATCTGGTTAAGTCGCAGTGCGTCGCCGAGTAGCTCTTCTTCATCAACCCCGGACAGGGACACCTCAAAATCCAGCCCGCGTTCCAGCGCTTGAGGCTGGATAAGATTGATAACTCCTTGTAGAGATATTTTAAAATTGAACGGCTCATGAGCAATGGTGAGCTTGCCGCCTTCGATTTTGGACATGTCCAACACGTCATTGATAAGGCCGAGCAGATGGCGTGAGGACAGAGCTATTTTGGTGAGGCAATCCTCCATGCGGGATCGATCGTCAAGCCGGGTCAGGGCAATGACCGTCATACCGATAATGGCGTTCATCGGCGTACGGATTTCATGAGACATGTGGGAGAGGAAATTACTTTTGGCGGTATTTGCGTTGCGGGCATTCTCAAGAGCGTCGCTCAGTGCCTGTCGATAGGCAAATTCCTTAGTTTGATCGAATAATACGATAATGCGCTGGCTCAGAACACCATTTAGGAATATGGGATACACCCGGATATTGAAGCGGCGTCCCTCTTCACCAAGCACGATGTCCCGTTCCTTCATATTTGAGGACGTATCGTCGAGCACTGCGCGCAACCAGTCGCTGTCCTTACACGCTAGAAGAGAATATAATTTTCTGTAATCATGAATAAATTTTTCAGGCGGTACGCCTATGACGCGTTCACTATTTGAGCTCACATATTCAAAAGATTTATCTTCGCGTGAAATGAAAAATATTTCATCTATGTTGGCTGCAAGCAGATTGAGGAGTTTTTCGCGGTATGCGCTCTCCTTGTATTTATCCCATTCCAGTTTGCGGGTGTGGAGAATCAGCAAGATGATGCTTATTCCCATAAGCAGCGTAGCAATGATGGAAAAGGTTCTCAGCTTGTCCATTTCTGCCAAGATTGCATTGCCACGGTGTTCGGCGGCATCGCCCAAGTTACCTAGCAGTTTATCCACCTTTTCAAAATGTGGGAGAACCTCACGGGCATAATAGGCATTGATGTACTGAAAATCCAGATTGCCCAATAGGTTATTGACCATATTTTTTCGGGCTTCCCGTAATTCAGCCATACATCTTTTCAGATAAGCCAGTTCTTTCTCATTCCCCCGGAACTTGAGCGTGATCTCTTCCAACGACTTGTCCTGCATAGCCCTCTGTTTTTGAAGGAGGTCATTAATTTGGGCAGCGGTGATGTCGGGCGTGGCTAGAAGAGATGGCAGAGAGATTCGTATGCCATAGAGGGCGGTTTTCATTTCCTGCGCTTTGCGTGAGACAGTATAGGGATACTCATAGAGCTGCGTTGTTGAATCGCCTATTTTATACATGGAGAAACAGACGAACAAAATATAGAAAACAGTAATAAGACAGAGCCCAAGCAGCCATTTGGGTATTTTTATAAAACCAACAAGCTGTGTCTTTACATCGTCTGCGGCCTGTTTTCCCGTCGTATATGGTATTCCGCTGTAGCTTTTCATTTAATTACCTAGTATTATGTAGATATACAGCAGTACGCAATATCCCTTTATACGTCCTTCTGTTCAATACCCTGTACGCTACGCCCGGATCACACCGCAAATATTCTCGTAGCTGTTGGATATCTCTGGCATCATACCAACGGCTTCTTTCCATTCTCCGGCGCGGATATGACGTTCCTGCAGAATCACAAGCTCCTGCATGGCCTCACATCCTATGGTACCACATATGCTTTTCAGCGTGTGCGCTGCTCTGCCAGCCGCTTCCCAATCGTTTGAGGCTAGAGAATCCCGCAGCATGGCATAGCTCTTTTCGCTGAGGAATTTCTGTAAATAGCGCTCAAGCATAGCCTCGTTTCCCATAAAGCGTTCAAGGGCTTCGTCCACCATAATTCCGCCCGCCTCAAGTCTTGCCTTTCTTGTCTGATCCATATTTTTTTGCCTCACTCGCACAATCGTTCCGGGCCGCTACCGTAGAGAGTGCGGAGCTTACCCTCAATTTCCCGAAAGCATGCCAATATGTTTGGATTGAACACGCCGCATTCGCCGCTGACAATCATGCCAAGGGCCACCTCAAAACTGAAAGCCTTCTTGTAACACCGTGGGCTGACCAGCGCGTCATATACGTCTGCAATGGAGACTATCTGTGCCCATAAAGGGATATCGTCGCCCTTGCGCCCCTCCGGGTATCCGCGTCCGTCCCATCTCTCATGATGGTATTTGGCAATATCGTAGGCATACGTGAAAAACGGCAGTTCCCTCATCTGCGGAATTCTCTCCAGAAGTTGTCCTCCTTGTGTCGTATGCGTCTTCATGATCTCAAACTCCTCGGGGGTAAGGCGTCCTGGCTTGCTCAATATGGCGTCAGGAATGGAAATCTTCCCAACGTCATGCATAATCGCGGCCAAAGAAATATGCTCAATTTCCTCCGTCGAAAAATCTCTGCCCAGTGGGGAATTTTCAAGGAACAGCTTAGTGATGTCATGTATTTTCCGGATGTGCTCACCGGACTCGCCACTGCGAAATTCAATGGCTGTTGAAAGAGACTCTATCATCCCCATGTTCAGCCTCAGGATTCTTTTGGCCTGTTTCAAAAGCTGATCTTTTTGCTGGCCCACCACACTGGAGAGTCGTTTACGTGCCGTAAACAATTCAATAACGGAATTAACCCGGCGTTGCACCATATACGAAGAAATAGGTTTAGAAATGACATCCATCACGCCGAGTTCATATGCTCGCTTGATGATTCTCGTATCTGTTTCTCCAGTAATAAGAAAGACGGGAATATGATCAACAACACCATCTCTGTTAAGTTTTTTCAATACTTCAATACCGCCCATTACAGGCATGACCACATCCAGAAGGACAGCACAAAATTTTTGTCCACATTCTAGTATTTTATTGAGACACTCTTTTCCATTTTCAGCCATTTCAATGGAATGAGACGCAGAAAAAATATTTCCCAACACATCACGGTTCATTTCATCATCATCGACAATAAGAATTGTGTTAGGAACAACTATTTTATGCATGAATGAATATTCCATAATTATTTGAAAAAAATGTATAAAATATTTAGTGATATATTATCGCTTGTTTTATCAGCGAGACGAGGAACAAAATATTTCCAAGGTTGCCCCTGTTTTCTTATTTGAGAAAATATTAATAATTTTTATAATTGATTTCGTTTTAATATAATAACACGAATAGTTACGTGTGTAAATAAAAATATCGAAATCAAGGACTGCTCATGTACAAATATTGCTATATAGAGCCAATTATATTCATTAGTTATTTAATATGATATACTGGGCGTATCTGGAATGGATACGTTGCTTCTAGGTTCAACCGAATCGGGGAAATAGCTGGGGTGCTGAACAGTTCCATGACGGAATTTTTCAAGAAAAATGACTCCGTAAGGGCGAGACCTGACTATCTTGCAGACAGCATCAATCCTCTTCCGCCAGGAAAATCCGATATGCGCCGGAACAGGCCATCCTGCAATGGTGTTCCGAACAAACAGATGTTACGGACTCGGCATCATGTGTTCGAACATCGCAACCTTGCTGCCTTATGCCAGCCGCGTCATTGAGACGCTTCCACGGCTTGCTCCGGCACTGTTCGGACTGCTCGAAGGGGCCTTGAGGAGGAACGCATGGCGGATACCTGCTGACTGTGCCGATTGGGGCTTTTGACGAGGATGCCGCCGTGTCTCGGAAAACACGTCGAATGGGATTGCGGAACTGCACGCCAGTGCCGTTTGTCCCGTTTCATAGCCAGATAGGAAGGAAAAGATATGAGTCTCGGAAAATGGATACCTGTGGTGATTGCGATTTTGACCGCTATAGCGGATGAAATGGACGAGTAAAAAAGGTGGAGGCTGATTTTTCAGCCTCCACCGTTTATTTTTTATTTCAAAACTTTATCCTGTACGGGCAGCGGACAGAAAAAAGAAAGATGAAGCTTCCCAATCTATCTGAAAATTTCCCATTGGTTCATCTAAAAAAGCGGGATAAAAGGTCTTGCAAAAAGAAAAGCCCCTTAGAGTATCTCTCTAAAGGGCTGAATTTTCTGGTGCGCCCGACAAGAATCGAACTTGTGGCCTACAGCTTAGGAGGCTGTCGCTCTATCCGACTGAGCTACGGGCGCGCGTTAGGGACGTGTTGTTTTAGGTGTTCAGGCCGGTGAATGTCAAGCCTTGCCGTCGTCGTGGGGGAGTTCTTTGTCGTTGATGCCCATGCGCAGGAGTTTTTTCCGGAGCCCTTCCCGTGTGATGCCAAGCAGTTCCGCGGCCTTGCTCTTGTTGCCGCCGGTTTTGTTCAGCACATCAAGGATGAGTTTGCGCTCCATTTCTTGCAGGTTGTAGTTCTGCGCCGTTGGCGTTTCCTCCCGAGGGGTATCTGCCCTATCCCGGCTGATGGGCGGTTCCGTCTCGAGAAGGTGGCATCTGACTTCATCCGGCACGATACGCGTGGAGAGATCGGAAAGCTCCACACGGTTGCCGATCGTCAGAGAGGCGGCGCGTTCCATTTCGTTATTCAATTCCCGCACATTACCGGGCCAGCCGTATTGCAGAAGCTGCCTGCACACGGCGGGAGAGAGCGAAAGCCGAGGCCGTCCCATATAGGCGCAATGGCGCTCAAGAAAAAGCTGTGCCAGCAAAAGGATGTCATCTCCGCGATCTCGCAGGGGAGGAACCCTGATTTCCGCCACATTGATGCGGTAATAGAGATCTTCCCGAAAGTTGCCCTTGCGGACGGCTTCTTCCAGATTGGCATTGGTGGCGGCGATGAGCTTGATGTCCACGCTCACGGGTTTGGAACTGCCCACGCGCAGGACTTCGCGCTCCTCCAAAACCCGGAGCAGCTTGGCCTGATTGGGCAAGGTCATGTCCGCCAGCTCGTCGAGAAACAACGTGCCCCCCGAAGCTTCCTCAATGAGGCCCTTACGCGCGTTGACGCCCGTGGCGATGCCTTTTTCGATGCCGAACATCTCGCTTTCAAACAGCGAGTCGGGGATGGCCGTACAGTTGACCGCTACGAACGGCCCTTCGCGCCGGGGCGAGTTGAAATGGATCGCCTTGGCGATGACTTCTTTCCCAGCCCCGGTGGGGCCGAGGATAAGCGTATTGATGGGGCGGCGGGCGATGGTCAGGGCAAGCTGAATGACCTTCCGCATGGCCTCGCATTGGCCCACGATCTTCTTGGTCTGGTAGTTTTCCTGAATGGTCCGCATCAGATGCGTGTTGCGCTCGGCGAGGAGCCTGTGCGCTTCCTCCAGCTCGGCGTTGCGGGTTTTCAGATCCGCAATGAGCTGTGAGCGGTGGTACTCCCGGCTTTCCACCTTGACCAGCATCATACCGAAGGCTTCCGCGAGCCGGACATAATTCTTTGGGCCCGCGCCTTCCTTGGTGAGGGCGAACAGCCTGTCCTCGCTGGCGGGGCGGCCCCAAGCCAGATCGTCGCAAAGGTTGATCAGGGTATCCAGAAACGCCTGTTCGGAGAGAGGTTCTTGCTTCACGTTCGTTTCCTGTGCGTTCGTCATTGCCGCTGGAGGGACTGCACCCAGCGCAGTACTTCGGCCACCGGGCCAATGAGATCCTTGGGGATGTAGGCGTTTTCCGTCCCGTTTTCAAAAAGGCTGCGGGCCAGCGGCACATTCCGCATGATCGGGATGCCTTCTTCCTGCGCCACCCGTATCATGCGCTGGGCGAGGAACCCTTCGCCCTTGGCAAGGATAACCGGGAGCGGCGTCCTGTCCTTTTCGTAATCCAGCGCCACGGCGTAATGGGTCGGGTTGGTCACGAGCACCTTCGCTTTGCGCACATTGCCCAGCGCGTTTTGGGAGAGCATTTCCTGATGGAGCTGTTTGCGCTTGCCCTTCACCTGCGGGTCGCCCTCCATCTCCTTGTACTCCCGTTTGACTTCATCTTTCGACATCATATGGTTCTTGGTGTACTGCCATTTCTGAAAAAGATAGTCCACGGCGGCGATGACGCAGAAGACGCCCGCCGCCATGAGCAACAGGTCTTTGACAGCCATCCCGAGGACTTCCCACATGGTCCAGATCGTCCCCCGCTGGATGGCGAACAGCGTCGGCAGATGATCCCGCATGACAACCCAGACCGTAACGCCGAGCACCGTCACCTTGATGATGTTCTTGAGGAACTCCACAAGGTTCTTCATGGAGAAAACCTTCTGGAACCATTTGGATGGGCTTACGTTTTCGAGCTTGGGCATGGCTCCCTTGAAGGCGAACAGTATGCCCACCTGTCCGAGGTTGGCGACGAGGGCCACGGCCATGACGAGGCCGACGAGCGGGGCGACGATAGAAACAGCTACGTGGAACGTGGCTTCGGCGGCGCGCGGCGCGGCCTCGGCGTAGGGCGTGGACAGCAGCTTCATGGGAAGCTCCATCATCGCCAGCAGCGATTCCAGCAGCTGCCCCCCCATCACGACAATATAGACGGACAAGGCGAGCACGGTCAGGGCCGACGGCACGTCTTGGCTTTTGCACACATCCCCTTTCTCGCGCGATTCGCGGAGGCGTTTCGGTGTTGGCTGTTCGGTTTTGTCGCTCACGGCAACAGCCTCCTGAGCTGCTCGAAATCGGCCTTGACCCCATCGAACAATCCTGTCGCGTTCGACAGCAGCATCATGAAATAGAACAGCATCAGAAAAGCCGCGACGCCGCTCTTGATGGGCATGGCAAGCACGTACACGTTGAGCTGCGAAGCGAAGCGGTTGATGAGCCCGAGCGAAACGTCGGTGAGCAGGCAGGCCACCACGATGGGGCCGGAAAGCAGAAGCATCATGAGCAGAAGCCAGCTCACGCGCCCGGCGAAGAACAACGGCAGGTTGATGTCCTTAAACACGCTGAGCGGGATGAGCTGCGTGACCGGCCAGATTTCGTAAGAGGCGTAAACCACGCCAAGCAGGGCGAGGAATGCGCCGGTGGAAAAAAACAAGTAGACGGCGCTCTGGAAAAAGAACGAGCCGAGCGGCGAAGTCTGTTCGCCGGACAGCGGATCGGCCCCTTCCGCCATGGACGCGCCGCGCTGGTTGTCGATGAAGAAGCCCGCGCACTGGATGGTCCAGAACAACATGCCGGACAGGTAGCCGAGAAGCATTCCGATGAGCGTTTCTTTGACAAGGATGGCCCCGTACAGGGCGAACGTGGAGGGGGAGAGGCCCTGCGTTTCGGGGAGGCTGGCGACGATGGCGGGGTGCAGTATGAGATAACAGGCAAAAACCACGGTGGTCCGCAACTGCCCCGTGAGGATGTTCCCGCCCATGAACGGGGCCACCTGCACGAGCATGAACAGCCGGGGCATCCCCACCAGCAGCGCCAGCAGTTGCTCGAAAAGGTGCAGTTCGTTGAACAGTGCCTGATAATCCAAATGAAGCCTCCGTGGAGGATGCCGGCCGCTCTGCAACGTGCCGTCCGGCGATGCCGTTGGCCTCCTCGTGTTCTTGCCGTATTCTTCGTCCCGGGCTTTCCCCGGCCCTCGCCCAATCAGCGTATCATATAAAAACGGCTGAAAATATCGTCGGCGTAACGGAGAATTTCGCCGCTGAGCCAGCCCCCCATGATGAAGAGGGTCAGGACCACGGCCAGCAGCTTGACGCCGAAGGTCAGCGTCTGTTCCTGCAACTGGGTGATCGCCTGAATGAGGCTCAACAGGATGCCGATGAGCGAGGCCACGATGATGGGCGGCATCGACAACATGAGCACCAGATAGAGCGCTTTCATGGCGTAATCGATGGCGGCTGATTCCATAGTGCTGTCCGGCGCGGGGATTCCGCCGACGGGACTCCCGCCGTGCGGCCTCTCCACCAGTCAAAAAGTTTGGGGGGATAGGGGAGGGGTACGGGTGAG
>OIWU01002019.1_pt1 | contig 18183 bp, 10 predicted proteins | sample 1587711 | NCBI WGS metagenome assembly OIWU01 (sample SAMEA3888909, study PRJEB22519) | human gut metagenome | biome: human gut; feature: human-associated habitat; material: faeces | place: Denmark | collected 2010 | reverse complement strand
GCAGCCTCTCAATACTGTATTTTTATACAGTATAGCAAATTTCCCTTCCGGACTCTCTACCACCGCTTCTTCACCTTCCACCAGATTCAGCACATTCACGCTTCCGCCCGTCTCATGCTCCACCTTCCGGTCAAACCAGTGCCGCCGCGTCTCAATGAACTCCCGTTCGTGCAACCCGGTGCGTTCCTCACGGATGCCCTCTTCCTCGTGAATCACCTCCACGCGGTTGACAAGATTTTTCTGCACCCAGTCTGTATCGCGGTCGAACTGAATGTTCTTCATGCCATGCGCAAGGTGAATCGGGCGCGGGCGTCCATCCAGCCCAAGACGCCCCCAATCCCAGAGCTTGAAGGTGAAGATATAGGGCGTCGCGCTGATTTCCAGCACCATGCAGTCCTTGCCGGAGCAGTGTATTGTTCCGGCGGGAATCAGGAAGTGGTCGTGCTTTTTCGCCGGGATAACGTTGACGAAGCGTTCCGCGTCGAACTGCCCGGTTTGCTGACTGTCTTCCAGCGCTTTCTGGAATTCTTCCGGCTGAATGCCCGTCTTGCAGCCCAGATAGACATGCGTATCGGCGTTTTCCGCCGCGTCGAGGATGTAGTAGCTTTCGTCCTGCGTGTAGTGCATCCCGAACGTGTCCTGAATGTACTCGGTCAGCGGATGCACCTGCAAGCTCAGATTTCCGCCGCCGATGGTGTCCAGAAAGTCAAAGCGAATCGGGAATTCCGTGCCGAAGCGCGCGTGAACCTTGTCACCCAAGAGTGCTTTAGCTTCCTCATGCACCAGATTGATGGCGGGTGTTTCCACAACGATGCCGTCTACATCCAGCAGGAGGCTGTTTTCCTCCGGCACGCCATCGAAGCTCCATGCGTAATTGGGCTTTTCCGAGTCAAGCCCGCAGACGGACTTCATCCACTGCCCGCCCCAAACGCCGGGGTCGAAATACGGCGCAACGCGGAAGGGCTGCGTGACCGCCTGCTTGAGCGCATCGCGGTAGCAGTCGCCGGTCATCATGCGGGGCGTCTCGGCGTCGTTGGTGTCCAGCAGGTAGTCAATATGCGAATGCAGCGTCCGCTTATGGCGGTCGAGGACGCGCCATTCGATGAAGTAGCCGCGCTTATATTTGCGCAGCGGGTCTTCGCCGTAGTTGTCATTGAGCCAGTTTGCCAGTTTGCCGGAGCGGAAGCGGAGCTGGATTTCCCAGCGCGCCATGTCCGCATACACCAGTACATCGGGATGCTCGCACAGCAGCGCCGCGCCGACGCCGAACACCAGCCGGACACCGTGCGCCAATGCGATTTCCTGCCGAAGCGCCGCCACCCGTTCCATGTCGAAGAACTGCTCGATGCGGTAGTGCGCCATGATGCCGAACACACGGTCATCGGTCAGGTGGTCTTTCAGCATGGCATTGACCTGCTCTTTGGGGAGCGTCGCCTGTGCCGTGCAGAAGACGTGCGACGGGTTCAGCTGCTCTGTCAGCGCACTCAGCACATCCGCCTCCCACACGCCGTGATAGCAGTCTACGCAAACGACGGCGTCAGGCTTGCCCACAATGGCTTTGCGCAGCTGTGCACCGATAGCTTCCCAGCCCTGCCATGCGCTGACGCCCTTTGTCCGCACATGGAGGACAGGACGCTTATCGTAATTGCTTTTTCTCATGCCTGCCCCTCCTGAACCAGCGTCGGGACCCCGCCGACGTTCATCAGCCGCGCGGTGAAGCCATGTTCGGCGATGGACGCATAGTCATGTCCCGCGTCGGACGGCCAGCACGCGCCGACACGCAGGGGCGTATCACCCGTATTGGCGAGGCGGTGCGCGATGTAGCCGGGGATATAGTGGAGGCTGCCGGGCTGCATCGGCTCGAACCAGCACTTGCCGCTTTCATCCATGAGGATGAGCGCGCCCGTGCCCTGAATGCACCAGTAATATTCGCCGCATTCCCGCCGCGCGTGATAATGTCCCTTGGTCATGAAGTATTCGCCGCCAACCTGACCGGGCATGACGTTGCTCGTGCCGAAGAACAGACCGCGTTCCGTCTTTGACCGCCATATGGCTCTGAACTTCATAGACGATGGTCGCAGGGTTCATTTGGGCGCGGGCGGCTTCGTCCTGAAATACGTTTTTGAGGTCGCCGAGTGTCCGTTTGGATTCGCTGATATTGTCACCGCTCAGGTAGCCACTGAGCAGGTCAACCATCGTTCCGTTCATGGTGAGTTTTTTCTCCTTTGTTTGTACTGTTTCTGCATAGTATTGCGCTTTTGGAGCAGAGGATTTCGCCTCTGCGGAGGCGGCAAGGTGCCTTAAATCAATACCGGCGCATCCAGCCCAATGCCATCCACGGTCAAAATCGGGCGCTCGGTCGTGTGCGCGGTGAAGTCGTCGAAGCCGATGCGGAAGCGGCGAGACCACTGTACCCGCGTCTGCCAGCGCTCGCCGGGGAGGAGCGTGCGGAAGTTGTCGTCGCGCACCAGATTCCATTCGTCCGACGCATCCGTGATGTCCGCAAACAGCACGGCCGTGTCGCCCGTGTTGCGCACCTCAATGACGGCGCTGTCCGGGGACGTTTCCAGCGCCCGCGCGGTCAGGTGTCCGCCATGCAGGGATGCCGCCGCGCGGTAGGGGCGATTGTTCTCGCAGGAGAAGTAGTATTCATTGGCGGCGGTTCTTTCGCCCAACCGCACTGTCAGGCGCACCAGCACCAGTCCATCCGCCGTCTGCGGCATGACGAACGCGACGTCGCCCACGCGGTTGACCGCAGCAGCCGCCAAGTGCGCTGTGCGGGTTTCTTTGGCATAGGTCGCGCCATCCAGACCACGCACAGACCACGCGACTTCCGCGTCGCCCGCAATGCCGCTGTCCGTCAGCACTGTCAGGGGAAGTTCCACCGCCGTTCCTGCTGCGTAGTCCAAGCGGCGGTAATCCAGCGTTGGATGCAGGGGCGCAAAGGCGTCCTTCGTCCAGTAATACGCCTGTTTCTCATGCCCGTAATAATCGACAATGGACGTGCAGGAGAGATTCGGCCACGGCTCGCTGAGCTGCCAGATGATGCTGCCGCTGTTATGCCACTTGCGGCGCTGGTTGCTCTCCAGAATGAAGCGCAGCCCTTCCGCCTGCATCCACTGGCTGAGGCGGATATAGCGCCGGATGTCCTCCACATGCCCGAACATGGTTTCCTCGCGGTCGTAGGTGCACCACCAGTCGCCGTGGAAGCGCCAGAGGTCGTTGTCCTTCATGTGCTCCGGCTTCGTCGGGCATTTTGACAGCGTCCGCGCAACGGTTTGCATACTGCTCATGCCGTCGCAGCCGAATTCGCTGTGCAGCAGACTGTCCGTATCCCCGAAATAGCTGTACTGCCGCCCGTTGCCCTGATACTGCCACCAGCCGTGCACATCATGGCTTCTGTCCGGTGTGCGAGAAATGTGCGCTTCCGGGCCGGAGGGCGACGTCGGCACGAACATCCGCGCCGGGTCAAGCGTCCTAACCAAGTCTGCCAACATCGTGATGTTCTTGTTTTCCAGCGTCACGGGCTTGCGGTTCTCGTCCATCAGCTCATTGCCGCCGCTCCAAATGACCAGCGATGTGTGATTGCGCTTGACTTTCAGCGCGTGAACCGCTGATTGCCGCAGGAGTGTGAGAAAATGCGGCAGTTCCGACGGAATGTTGTCCACGCCGGAGGAGGACTGAATGAATTCCTGCCAGACCAGCAGACCCAGCTCATCGCAGAGGCGGTAGAACGTTTCCGTCTCAATCACGCCCCCGCCCCAGACGCGCACGATGTTCACATTCAGCCGCTTCGCTTGATGCAGCTGATATGACACCTGTTCCGCCGGAATATCGCCGTAGATATGATCCATCGGCGTGATATTGACGCCCTTCATATAGACGCGCTCGCCGTTCATGATAATGGTATAGGGGAGCGCACCCGCCGGGGCGTCCTCATTCTGAATCATCTCGAAGTGGCGGATGCCTTGGCGCATTGTCCGCTCGTCCAGCACGGTTTCGCCGTTTCGGAGCGTCAGCGTCACGTCATAGAGCGGCTGTTCGCCCAGCCCGTTGGGATACCACAGTTCCGGCGACGGGATGGTCAGCGTTCCAGCGAATGCGCCGTCCTGCACAGGCAGTGTCGCAGCGGCTTTCTCCGCGCCGTCCTTTGCGCAGCGTACCGCCACCGTCAGCGGCAGATTGCCATCCGCACGGGTTGTGCCGGAAATATGCAGCAGCCCCATGCCGTTCGCTGCGTCCGAATGCACATAAAGGTCGTCCAGCGCAGCTTCGTCCTCCAAAATCAGCGATACATCCTGCCAGATGCCCAGATTGACCAGCCGGGTGCTGAAATCCCACTTATATCCGAAGCGGCTCTTCTGTGTCGAAGTCTGGCTTGTGCGCCCAATCTGCCCCATTTCGTCCGGCGCATGGAGAATCAGCACATCCAGCACGAAATGCTCCGCCGTCTGCAGAAGGTCGGTCACGTCAAAGGCGAAATCCTCATACATGCCCTCGTGTTCGCCCAGCAGATGCCCGTTCAGGTAGACCATGCAGGCATAATCGACACCCTCGAAGTGCAGGAGGGTCTTGCGGTGCGCGGGGATGTCCCGGCGGTCGAACTCGCGGCGGTAAATCCACCAGCGGTTTTCTATCCACTCACACTTCAAGCTGTTCATGTCCACATAAGGGTGGTCGATATAGCCTGCCTGATACAGCGCGCGCGCCACGCCGCCGGGAACTTGCGCGTCCATCCAGCCGGTTACGCCTTCCAGCGGCTTGCCGGTTTCCATGCTCTTATCGCGCAGCGGCACATAGGATGCTGTGCCTTTGAGCTGCCAAGTGCCGTTTAGGGAAATCTGCTCACGCATGTGTTCGTTCTCCTTTTTCCCGTCTTACCTGATTATCCAGAATTGATACACAGGGATTTCGCCTCTGCGGAGGCGCCGCCACTTTTAGGGTTTCCCCCATCGGTTAACGCCAGAAATATCTGCTCATACCGCAGCTCGACTTATTTGGAAGTGATATTTCATTCCCACCGCATCGTGCGCCCAAGCGCGGTCTTTTCCGCTTCCGGCGGCAGGGGCGCTTTGTGAATCATCGTCGTCAAACGCTGATGCCACGCAACATCCCGCCACATGCCGCAGAACTGCGGCGCGGCGAAGTTGCTCGTCGCCATCAGCGCCCACTGTCCTGTCTGACACGCCGTCTCTACGCCCAGCGCGCACAGGTCTTTCACCCAGCCCCACGGGAGCATCGGGAAATCCTTGTAGTCCGTGATGCCCCAGCACTCGGTCGTCGCCAGCGGAAGCCCTGCGGCTTTCGCGTCCGCCGCGAGCGTCTGAATGCCGTCCACAAGCAGCTGCTTCCAATAATCTTCCTTGCCGTGGTACACATCCAGCGCATGGTCAGCCAGCAGGTGATACGCTTCCTCGGTGAATCGCCCGTCCTTCGCCTGACCGACCTCGTGATAGAACTGCTGCTTGTTCAGCTTCGTCATCCAGATATGGTGCTCCGCCAAATCGAAGAAGGGGAGGTCGCGTTCGCGGTAGAAGTGCGTATTCTCGCCGTCGAAGGAGAAGCAGTACGGCAAATCAGGGTATTCTTGACGGACGAGCGCAATCGTCGTGCGCATATAGTCCATCGCAGCGTCGGTATGCCAGCAGCTCCACGTCATCCACGGCGGGTCATTGCGGAAGTACGGTGACCAGAAGTCGCCGGGGAACTCATTGCAGAGGTCAACATAGAGGATGGTGTCCATCAGCCCGGCGTTCGCAATCAGGCGAAGGGTGTCAATCCAGTATTTCGCCATCGCCTGCGGGGTGCTGAGCGCCATGCGGATGTTATCGGCGTCTTCGCGGAACCAGCTGCTGAGGGCGACCTTGATGCGGCGCGCGCGGCAGGCTTTCAGGAAGTCGATGAGTGCAGGAAAGAGCCGAACGCGGACTTTATAGGGGCTGCCCCAGTCATTGGAATACCAGACAGGCAGGAGCAGCCATTCTTTTTCAGGGGCTTGGGACAGCAGGTGGGGGAATGCGTCGATGCGGACGGCATCATAGCCGCGTTCCTTGACGCCGTCGAGGGCAGCGTTCCAGTCCTCAAAGCCTGCGCCGTCCCAGCGGCGTTCAATCCATGAAAAATCCCACATGGTGATGGCGAGGGGGTGAATCATGTGTTTTGCCTCCCGTTGATGGGGTTGGGAATGCCTTGGTGCAGCGTCGGAAGGAACGTCCGGTGCTGGACGGAAGCATTCGCAGAAGTGCGCGGTATTTGCAGGAAATAAGCAGCTTGTTTTTGCTGTAGCCTTTTAGATTTGGCGTACATTACGAAGGATTCTTGCACTAATACTATTTCCAGATTCACCTGCGCCATCTGCTTGCGCCTTTTCATCTGGAAATAGTATAAAATCGAAAAGCAGGGAGCTTCCATTCTCAGAAAGCTCCCTGCTGCCTGAAAATGCAGACGGGTGATTGCAGGTCAAGCACTGACCCGTGGATGGATTACTTCAGGAATTCTTCCGTCAGTTCCGCAGCCAGCTTGTCGCCTTCTTCGCGATGTTCATTCACGAAGTCGTTCCAAACCGTTTCCGGATCGTCAGAGATGACCGCCTGAATGATGATATCGCGGATGTTGTTGATGACGGCAGAACGGAAGGAGTAATACGCCTCGTTCTTGGTGTTGGTCAGGTTATAGTCCGTCGGAGCGAATGTTGCGTTGCTTTCCCACGTCTTCATGTTCGTGGTGAACAGGTCATTGATGATGTAGGAAGAGTATGCGGGGTTGCCGGGGAGGTAGACGTCCAAGCCTTCGAGGACGAAGTACTTCTGGAAGGCGCGCTCCTGCACGATGTAGTACTTGCTGCCGGTGGCGGCGATGTCTGCATCGGTGTAGTTCAGAACGACGTTGCCGTCCGCATCGTAGTCCCAGTCTTCACCCTTCACGCCGTAAGCGTAGGTTTCAATCTGTTCCTGTTCGAGCAGCCAGTTGCCGACCGCCAGCCAGCGATCCATGACTTCGTCGCGGCAGTTCGCGGAGAAGGCGAACGCAGCCCACCACTCGTCGATCTGGCTGACATGGAACGTGCCGTCGGGCGCTTCGAGGCAGATGATGCCGAGGTCTTCTTCGGTGAAGCCTTCGACATTGGTCGCGAGGGTACGGGCAGTCGTCTGCAGGATGGTCGCGCCGAGGTTGCCGTACAGGACAGCAGAGCGGCCCGCGAGGAAGCGTTCACGACCCGCGTTGTTGGAGTCGTTGTAGCTGTCCATCGCCAGCAGACCGTCGTCGTAGAGGGTCTTAATCTGCTTGATGGCTTCCAGAGAGGAGGGGTCTTCCGCGCTCCAGTAGTACTGGCCATCCACGATGTCGAAGGAGCCGATGCGCTGGTTCCACAGCTGCGCCAGCATCGCCCAGTGCTTGCCGCCGTTGTCCAGATCAAGCGGAACGAGCTTATCGCCCATGTGGCCCGGATCCTTTTCCTTCACGTCGCGCAGGTATGCCACGAATTCGTCGTAGGTCAAGGTCTGGACAGGCGCCCAGTCATAGCCCATCGCCTTCGCCCAGTTGCGGCGATACGCGAACATGTAGGTGGTGTAGAGGTTGACGGGGTTGCTGTTCTTAATCTTGGGGAAGGTGTACAGCTTGCCATCGACGCGGAACTGGTCGAAGCAGGTGTAGCTGTTGATGAGCTTTTCCAGATTCGGGTACGCAGACATGTCGTCCGGCAGCGCCTTGAACACGCCCTCTTCCACCCATTCGAGGTACTCATCCTTATTCAGGTTGTACCACGCGATGACTTCCGGCAGACTCTGGGTGTATGCCAGCGTGCGGGTGGATTCGTCCCAAGAATCCCACGCGACAAGCTGGATTTCAAAGTCGAAGTTGAACTTCTCCATCGCCTGCTTCACCAGCGGCCAGTTGAACATGTCGTCCGAGCCGTCGATGGTGAAGACCTTGAAGGTCAGGTGTTCGGCGTAGGGATTCTCTTCCGCCAATGCGGGCGTTGCAGCCAGCATGATGGGGAGAATCATTGCCAGAGACAGAACCAGAGACAGGAACCGTTTCATGTAGGAATACCTCCTTTTTATGTCCTATCATCCTTGCCGGATGAATAGAAATCAACGGAAAGAGAAGCTAAGCCTTAAGACTTAATCGCCCCAATCATAACGCCCTTTGCAAAATACTTTTGCAGGAAAGGATACACGAACATGATGGGCAGCATCGTCACAATCACCGCCGCCGCCTTCATGCCGTCGGCGTATGTGCGGCGCCCCAGCTCCGCCGGGACATCCGCCGCCAGCGCACTGCTCGTCCACAGAATCTGCCGCAGTTCCAGCTGCATCGGCCACATTTTGCTGTCGAGAAACAACAGGTTGCTCCAGAACCATTCGTTCCAGCGGTCAACGATGAAGTACAGCGTCACCGTCGCCAGTGCGGGCTTCATCAGCGGCAGGTCAATCTGCCAGAAGATGCGGAAAGGGCTTGCACCGTCGAGCATTGCCGCTTCTTCCAAATCCGGCGGCAGAGACTCGAAGAAGTTGCGCAGGATAATCATGTTGAACGCATTGAACGCCAGCGCAATGACCACGGCGAAGCGGTTGCCGTACAGCCCCAAGTCCTTAACCAGCAGGAAGAAGGGGACAACGCCGCCGCCGAAGTACATGGTGAAGACAATCATGTTCTGGAACAGCGCGCGTCCGGGGTAGTTCTTCTTGCTCAGCCCATACGCCAAGGTTGTGGCGAGGAACATGCTGAAAAGCGTACCTGTCACCGTGTACAGCACGGAGTTGAAGAACGAGCGCAGCAGGCCCGTGCCGACGAAGATGTCGCGGTAGTTGCCTGTAGTCGGGCTCTGCGGCCAGAGCGTCGTGCCGTTCATGATGAATTCCTGCTGTGTGAGGAAGGAACGGACGATGGTGTAGTAGAAGGGGACGATGACGATGAACGCCAGAATCAGCAGGAAGATGATGTTGAAGACATCGAACGCCGTCGTTTTTTGGAGCTTGCGTTTCTTCCGCGCGATTTCCCGTTCAAGCTGTTTCTCCGCTTTTTTCGAGGAAATTGCTGTCATTACATGATGCCTCCTTCCCCAAGTGCTTTCGCCAGCTTGTTTGCCAGCAGCAGGAAAGCGAAGTTGATGACGGATTTCGACAAGCCGATCGCGGTGGAGAAGCCGTATTTCGGTTTTTCCTGGAAGGTGATGCGGTAGATGTAGGTGTCAATCGTCTCCGCCGCGTCGCGCACAACCGCATTGGTCATGTTCAGGATTTGGTCATAGCCCTTGCTCATGATGCCGCCGAACGCCAGAATGAGCAGAATCACCGCCGTCGAGCGGATTTCCGGCCATGTGATGTACCACATCTTGTGGAAGCGGTTCGCGCCGTCCACCTCGGCGGCTTCGTAGAGTTCCGGGCTGATGCCCGCGATGCCCGCCAGATACAGGATGGCTGACCAGCCAGTTCCCTTCCAGATACTTGTCGCATACAGCAGAGGACGAATCAGACTCTTGTCCGTCAAGAAGCCGTATGTCTGTCCTCCGGATGCGCGAATCAGGCTGTTGATGACGCCCTCGCCTGCGAAAATCGTCGTCATCAAGCCACCGACGATAACCCAGCTTAGGAAGTTCGGGAAGGTGTAAATCACCTGCAAGGTATTCTTGTAGTGCCGACTCCGCAGTTCGTTGAGCAGCAGCGCCAGAATGATCGGGCCGGGGAAGCCGGTAATGATGTACGCCAGTCCCATGCGGATGGTGTTGAAGAACGCCGCGTTGAACTTCTTGTCCTTGAACATCATCGCGAAGTTATTATACCACGGATTCGCCCACGGACTGCCCAGAATGCCCTTGCTGATCTTGTAGTCCTTGAAGGCGACCACCAGACCATACATCGGGCCGTAGCAGAACAGCAGGACGAACGCAATGCCCGGCAGCAGGAAGAGATACACCCAGCGGTTCTTCCAGATCCGCTTGCCCAGGGACTGCCGACGCCCTGATTCAATCATCGCATGTTCTTTCGCCATGCCATCAGCCACCCGCTTTCTCGTTTTTGTTCATGGCTTTATTTTATCGCTTTTTGGCCGAAAAGGAATGCACTGTTTTCGGTTTGCACCCTCAATATTTTCGGTTTGGCTGTATTTAGACCGGATTCTACATCCTTAGCAGTGGACAAGCGAAATCATCCCTGCTATAATAAGAACACCTTCCTGCTAAATAGGATTGCTTTCATAAGTTTCTGGACGCACTCCCGATGAAGCCGTTCGGGAGGAAGGAGGACGAGGATGTACCGCATTCTGATTGTTGATGACGAGCCGATGGCGCTGTATTCCACCGCGCACACCTTCCCGTGGGCGGACTGGGGCTTTGATCCGCCCGTGCTGATGACGGAAGCGCCCGCTGCGCTGGACAAGCTGCGCACGGAACGCTTCGACGCCGCGATTGTGGACATTCGGATGCCGCAGATGACGGGCATTGACCTGATTCGCCTGTCCGGGGAAGCGGGATTGCAGACGGTGTTCATCGTCCTGAGCGGGTATTCCGATTTCAGTTATGTGCAGACAGCGCTGCGGCTGTCTACATTCGACTACTGCCTGAAACCGATTTTGCCCGATGCGGCGCAGACTGCACTGGAACGCTTGTCGGGCCGCATCCACGACATTCGTGTGGGGAGCGACCCGGCGTTTCTGGCGACGCTGAGCAGCACGGCGCCGCTCAAACCGCTTTTTACGCAGCGCGGACTGCCTGTGCCGGAAGGGATGTTGTCCATGGTGCTGTTGTCCGCGGAGAAGCCAGAGACGCTTCCGCCGCTGCTGAACGGGTTTCAGGCGTCTCTGTCTTTCTGGGCGGACGCGAACGAAGTGCTGCTGTTCACGCCGATGCCGGAGCAGGCGCTGCTGTCCGCCTTGCCAAAGTCGCCTGACGTGCGCGTGTGCTATACTGTACCTGTATTGCAGGACATCCTCAATCCCGTTCGGCAATTGCAGCTGCTTCGGCAGACGATGGCGGAGGTGCAGCCTGGTCAGGCGCCGGTATCCATCTACGTCAACGACTGCAGTCCGACGTTTTTCGACATGCTGAACTACGTCGATGAGCATTTGAGCGACGACTTGTCCCTCCAAAGGCTTTCGGCGCAGTTCCACCTGAACTACACCTATTGTAGTGAGCTGTTTCGCGCCATCACGGGCGCGACGTTCACTAAGTACCTATCCAGCCACCGCATGGAGCGCGCGCAGACGCTGATTATCACGACACCCATGAGCATCTCCGAAATCGCGCGGCAGACGGGGTACAGCAACTACAATCACTTTTCCGCCACCTTCAAAACATATTTCGGGCAGACGCCGGGCGCGTACCGCACAGCGCATCAGGAAGGGAGTGGGCGCTGACATATGCGCAAGCATTTCACTTCTCTGCGCAGCCAGATGATGCTGCTGACGACCGGCACGGTGCTGGCGGTGGTGATTCTGGCGACGGTGTTTTACAGCAGCGCCCAGCGGATGTCTGAGAAGAAAGCGGCGACGTTCGTGCATTCGATGCTCGTACAGCTGGGCGACAGCCTTGACCGCATCGGCAACGAAATGTCCTACTTGGGCAACGCCCTCCATTCCAACGAGGTCTTGCAGCAGTATTATCACGCGCCGACAGCGATACAACGAATGCAGTACGGCAAAAGTTTCATTGATTTTACTTCCAGCCTGCTCAACCACAGCACCACGGTCAGCCACATCGTCATCGTCAACAACGACCAGAGTATCCTCAGCCCGACGGAGCGGAACATCATTGCGCTGGACACGCTGGATTCCAAGTATCACCTGTTTGAAAGCGACAATCTGTCTTCCGGTTTTTACGGGCCAGCATTCGATACCTTCACGAACATCAACTTTTTTGCATACGTTCAGCCGGTCTACAACACCCGGCAGGGCGCGCGCTTCCGGCAGAAGTTAGGCACCTGCGTCATCTTCGCCCGCCTTGACCTGCTGCAATCCACGCTGCGCAGCGCCCTGCCGACGCCCGGTGCAGCGCTGATGCTCATCGAGCAGGACGAGCAGATTATCCTCTGCTGCGACGCAGACGGGAACACGCTGTCCCTGCTGCCCGACTCATTCTGCAGCGACATGGCGGACGGTTTGCAGCACAGTCTGACGCTCAACAAGACGACATACCTGACGGATTCGCTGCTGCTCTCATCGATGGGCTGGCGGCTGGTCAGCCTCATGCCGGAGGACGAAATCGCGGCAGACCTGATGCCGCTGCTCTGGCTTGGGATGCTGATATGCGTCGTGTTCGCCATTTGCATCGGTGTGTGGAACCTGCACATCCAGCGCAGCATCATGGCGCCGGTGAAACAGCTGACCGCCTTCATCGAAAATGACTTGGACGACAAGCTGCAGAACCGCATCCACATCAGCACCAGCAGCGAAATGGAACTGTTCTGTCAGGAAATCAACACGCTGCTGGACAAGGTGTCTGAAATGACGGCGGAGCGGCTGCAAGATCAGACGCGGCTCTATGAGCTGAATCTGGCGAAGAAGCGTGCGGAGCTGTCCGCCCTGCAAAGCCAGATTAACCCGCATTTCCTCTACAACACGCTGGACTGCATCCGCGGGTACGGGTACATGCTGAACAGCAGCGAAATCGTGTCGATTACTAACGCCCTATCCTCCATCATGCGCTACTGCATCAAGGGCGCGGACATAGTCGCGCTGCGCAAGGAAATGACCATTGTCAACTACTATCTGGACATCATCCGCATCCGCTTCCCGAACCGCTTCAACTACGTTTTCGACGTAGATCCGGCGCTCGAAGATCTCGCGATTCCGCGTTTCATCATCCAGCCCGTGGTGGAAAACGCGATTTATCACGGGCTGGAATCGCGCTTGGAGAAAGGGACGCTGACGATTTCCTGCCACACGACGGAGACGGGAGGCTGCGCGCTGTGCGTAACGGACGATGGCGTGGGGATTCCCCCGGAGCGGCTGGCGGAAATTCACCGGAAGCTGTCCGACAAGAGTATGCAGAACGTGCTGAACGTCCCGGCGGGGAACAGTCTGGCGCTGGTGAACATCCATAACCGCCTGCGCAATCTCTACGGCGCAAATTACGGGCTGGACATCGTCTGTCCCCCGGAGGGCGGAACGCGCGTCACGCTGCACCTGCCGATGGTGCTGGCGCAGACAGAAACAGAACAGGGAGGTCACATCTCATGAATCTGATGAATATCGAACAGAATGCCGAAAACCTGCGGCTGCTGGGGCTGATTGTCGCCCAGCGAGGCGAAACAATCTATCAGCACAACTGGGACAGCCCGTGCCGCCGCCTGCTGTTCTCTGCCAGCAAGAGCTTCACCGGGGCGGCAGTCGGTTTCGCGGTTCAGGAGGGGTTATTGCGCCTTAACGACCGCTTGATTGAACTGTTCCCGGACGAAGCGCCGGAAAATCCATCGGAGAACCTTTGCCGCGCCACGATTCGCGATGCGCTGACGATGTGCATCGGGCAGTCGCGCGGGTACTTGATGGGCGCACAGCGCGTCGGCATGGCGGAAGAAGACTGGGCGAAAGCAGTGCTGGCGCTGCCGTTTGACGAAGCGCCGGGGACGCACTTTGTGTACAGCAACGTCGGGCCGTATCTGGCGGGGCTGGCGGTGCAGAAGCGCGCCGGGTGCGACCTCGTGGATTACCTGATGCCGCGGTTGTTTACGCCGCTGGGGATTCAGCGCACGGTCTGGGAGGTTGATCCGCTGGGGCGGACGTTCGGCGCAGCGGGGCTGCTGCTGGCGCTGCCAGAGCTGCACAAGCTGGGACTGCTCTATCAGCAGGGCGGGCAATGGCAGGGAAAACAGCTGCTTGACCCAAATTGGGTGCGCGAAAGCGGCAGCAAGCAGGTCGAAAACGAGGAAGACGGCTACGGCTACCTGTTCTGGCGCGGAAAGTACGATTCGTACCGCGCGGACGGGCTGTATGGGCAGTACAGCGTCATTCTGCCGGCGCAGGAGGCAGTCATCACCTGCACGGCGGAAAACCGGAATCAGAAGCAGCTGCTGGAAACGCTCTTGGATGCCATTGTACCACAATTATAACGGGGAGGACACCCGCATGTACACGCCCGATTTGCTCACCATGACCGACGGCACGCCCGTCACGTCATCCGCGCAGTGGGAGGCGCGCCGGGGGGAACTGCTGAACATCCTCGCGCGGGAGCAGTACGGCACGTTTCTGCCGCCGTCCACCGCATCCGCGCAGGTAATGGCGCTGCCAATGCCCGTCTGCGCCGGACACGCCTTGCAGGAGACGCTCGAAGTCCGCTTTGATACCCCAGCAGGGGAATTTGCCTTTCCGCTGCGGTTTCTCTATCCGGCGGACGGTCAGGCGCATCCGCTGTTTTTGCTGCTGAATTTCCGTCCGCTCATTCCGGACATCTACTGTCCGGCGGAGGAAATCCTCGACAACGGCTTTGCGCTGGCGGTCGTGTGCTACACAGACATTACGGCGGACGACGGCGACTGGGGCAGCGGGCTGTGCGGGCATTATCCGCGGAAGCATCCCGACACCGACCCCGGCAAGCTCGTTTTCTGGGCATACGCTGCCAGCCGCGCGCTGGATGTGCTGACGCTTCGCCCGGAGGTGGACGCGCGGAATATCGCCGTGATTGGGCATTCGCGGCTGGGCAAAGCGGCGCTGCTCTGCGGCGCGCAGGACACCCGAATCCGCTTCACCTGCGCCAACGATGCCGGATGCGGCGGCGACGCGCTGGAACAGACCAAGCACCCCGGCGCGGAGGATTACGCGGCGATGGCGCGCAGCTTCCCGTACTGGTTCTGCGGCAATCGCAGCCGCTACATCGATCATCCGGAGGAGCGCCCCTATGATCAGCACTTTCTGCTCGGCGCCATCGCTCCACGCTTCGCCGCCGTCAGCAGCGCGTCGCTCGACCGCTGGGCTGACCCGTATTCACAGCAGCTTTGCTGTGCCGCCGCGTCGCCCGCGTGGAAGCTGCACGGACTGCGCGGCTTTGTGGGTACAGAATCACCCGCCGCGGTCGGTGCGGCGTACCCGGAGGGGCATGTCGCGTACCATCTGCGCGGCGGGCTGCACTATCTGAGCCGCCAGGACTGGCTGTTCTATATGGATTTCGTTCGTCGGCACAAGGGGGAAACGGTATGAAGACGCTGTGCGTTGATTTAGGCGGCTCGTGGGTGAAACTGGCGCTGATGATGGCGGACAGTCACCCGCAGCCGGACGTGTTCGAGGTGGATTCGCGTGCGCCGCTTGCGCAGACGCTCTCGCTCGTCGCGCAGCATGCCGCCGCATGGGGACAGCCCGATGCCGTGTCGATTGCACTGCCCTGCGTGGTCTGCCGTGGAACGGTCATTGCCTGCAACGGCAAATACACGGATGCAGTCGGTTTTGACTGGATGCGCTGGTCACAGAAGACATTCGGCGCGCCCGTTTTCCTGATGAACGATGCTGCTGCTGCACTGCTGGGCGAAATGCGCTGCGGTGCGGCGAAAGACACGGACGCCGCCGCCATCCTCATGATTGGTACAGGCATCGGTAGTGCCGCCGCCCAGGACAGGCGCATTCTGACAGGTCGGCACGGCACAATGGGGATGCTCGGCGGTCACATGGCAATTGAGATGCTGCCCCCCCGCCGCTGCACTTGCGGCGCGACGGGCTGCTTGGAAGCATGGGCGGGAACTTGGGCGCTGGATGAGATTGCCCGTCAGGAGGATGGGTTTGCGGAAAGTGCCTTGGCGAATGCGAGAAAGGTAGATTACCGCGCGCTGCTGGACGGCGTAGCGCAGGGGGATGCGGTCAGCCTGCGGGTGTTTGAGACGGTCGCGACGGCGCTGGGGATGGGTGCGGTGAATTTGATTCATGCGTATGACCCGGAAGTGCTGCTGCTCAGCGGTGGGCCATGCCATTCAGAAATGTTGATGCGGAGGATTCGGAGATATGTGAGGGAGAATGTGTGGACACCGTGGGGTCAGGTTGATATACGGGTTGCGGAGAACCCGGAGGGGTCGGTATTGCTGGGGCTGATAAGGGAGTAAGGGAAATTTGTGCACCCGCAGGAGCGACCCCTCAAGCTGCTTTATTCACTGCTTGCACATTGTTGCGCCAGATGGGCGCGGCCAGACAGCATCGGGAGAAACGTTTCTCTCGGTGCTGTTTTTGCGTGCGCCCGGAGGCACACGCAAAAAAATCCCCCGGCAGTCCTTCAATCAGCCCTGCCGGGGGATTCTATATGCTCAAAAATGCGAACGCAGAGAACTCAATTAGTCCTGCTTGTACCGCCACTGGCGCGCGCGGTCGCCCGCGTTCAGGATGCGCTTGCGCATACGCAGGTTCTTCGGGGTGATTTCCAGCAGCTCGTCATCATCAATGAACTCGAGGCACTCTTCCAGCGTCATCGGATGGACGGAAATCAGGCGCATTGCGTCTTCGGAAGCGGAAGCGTTGCGCATGTTGGTGACGTGCTTCTGTTTGCAGACGTTGACAACAAGGTCATCCGGGCGGGAGTTCTGACCGACGATCATGCCCTCGTAAACGTTCTGCTGCGCGCCGATGAACAGCGTGCCGCGTTCCTGCGCGTAGAACAGCGCATAGGGGGTGGAAACGCCGCTTTCGTGCGCCACCAGCGCGCCGACGCTGCGGTGCGGAATATCGCCCTTGACCGGCTCGTAGCGCTCGAACACGGCGGACATGATGCCTTCGCCGCGCGTGTCAGTCATGAACTCACTGCGATAGCCGAACAGCCCGCGCGACGGCACAAGGAACTCCAGACGAACGCGATCCTGACCAGACATGTGCTCCAGCGTACCGCGGCGGCGGCCGATTTTCTCGATGACCGCGCCTGCGGAAGCCTGCGGCGTGTCCACGACAAGGCGCTCGATCGGTTCGCACTTCACACCGTCGATTTCGCGGTAAATAACGCGCGGCTTGGAGACGGCGAATTCGTAGCCCTGACGGCGCATGTTTTCAATCAGGATAGACAGATGCAGTTCGCCGCGTCCGCAGACCTCGAACGCATCCGTGCTGTCGGTGTCGCTGACGCGCAGAGAAACGTCCGTCTGCAATTCGCGCATCAGGCGCGCGCGCAGGTGACGGCTCGTGACATAAGTGCCCTCACGACCCGCGAAGGGGGAATCGTTGACTTGGAACGTCATCGTGACGGTCGGCTCGCTGATTTTGACGAACGGCAGACCCTCGATGCACTCCGGCGCGCAGACGGTGTCGCCGATGGACAAATCCGCCGCGCCGGACAGCGCCACGATGTCGCCCATGCGGACTTCTTCCGCATCCACACGCTTCAAGCCGTCGTACTGATACAGGTTGCCCAGACGCCACGGCTGGCTCGTCACACCGGTCTGCACATTCGTGTGGACGACGTTCATGCCCGCCTTGAACACGCCGCGGGTGATGCGGCCGACGCCGATGCGCCCGACATACTCGGAGTAGTCGATGGTGGAAATCAGCACCTGCGCCGGGCCGTCGGGATCGCCTTCAGGCGCGGGGATGTACTTCAGGATGGCATCGAACAGCGGGCGCAGATCCGTGCCGGGGGTGTCCAGATCCAGCGTCGCCGTACCCTTGCGGGCGGAGACGTAGAGAATCGGGTTTTCGATGGTGCTCTCGTCGGCTTCGAGGTCAATCAGCAGGTCGAGGATTTCGCCCACCACCTCTTCGCAGCGCGCGTCGGGGCGGTCAATTTTGTTGATGACAATCAGCACCTTCAGCTTCAGCTCAAGTGCCTTTTTCAGCACGAAGCGGGTTTGGGGCATCGGGCCTTCAAAACTGTCCACCAGCAGCAGCACGCCGTCCACCATTTTCAGCACGCGTTCCACTTCGCCGCCGAAGTCCGCGTGACCGGGGGTGTCGACGATGTTGATTTTCGTCTTGCCGTAATGCACGGCGGTGTTCTTCGCCAGAATCGTGATGCCGCGCTCGCGCTCGATGGCGCCGGAGTCCATCACGCGGTCAACCGTCTGCTGATTCTCATGGTAAACGCCGCCCTGCTTGAGCATCTGGTCAACCAGCGTCGTCTTGCCGTGGTCAACGTGGGCGATAATTGCAATGTTACGAATATCTTCACGAACCATAACGTGTTCTCTCCTTACTATATAATCGAGAGGCACCAGAGGCTCTGCCTCTGGACTCCGCAAGGGGCGCTGCCCCTTGACCCCGCCAAAGGGTCTTCGACCCTCTGGACTC
>OIWU01002011.1_pt1 | contig 18229 bp, 17 predicted proteins | sample 1587711 | NCBI WGS metagenome assembly OIWU01 (sample SAMEA3888909, study PRJEB22519) | human gut metagenome | biome: human gut; feature: human-associated habitat; material: faeces | place: Denmark | collected 2010 | reverse complement strand
CTCCTCGTTGACAAAATGGACGGTAGCGCCGGTCACCTTGCAGCCACGAGCCAGTGCGGCCTCATGGGGACGCAGGCCGTACATTCCCGGCCCGCAGAAGGAAGGGATCAGCGCCGGGTGCACGTTCAGGATGCGGCGCGGATAGGCCGCGATGACGCTGGGGCCCAGCACAGACAGAAAGCCCGCCAGCACCACCAGATCAATCTTGTGCGCCCGCAGCGTTTCCAGCAGCGCAGCGTCAAATTCCTCGCTGGTGGCGTAGTCCTTGCGGCGCACCACACAGCCTTCCACACCCGCCTTTGCGGCGCGTTCCAGCGCAAAGACGCCGGGCTTGGAGGCCACTACCAGCGTGATTTTACCATTGGGGTTCTCGCCCCGGGCCTCGCTGTCCAACAGCGCCTGCAGATTGGTGCCGCCGCCGGACACTAACACGGCAATGTTCAGCACAGCTCCACGCCCTCACCTTCTGCGATAACGCCCAGACGGTAGGCCTCCGGCTCGCCGTTGGCGTGCAGGATCTCCAGTGCCTTATCAGCCTGCTCGGCGGGCACGGTGAGCACCATGCCCACACCCATATTGAAGGTGTTGAACATATCGTGCTCGGAGATGCCGCCCACCTTCTGCATCAGGTGGAACAGGGCGGGGGTGCGCACATCTGCCTTGTTGATGCGGGCGCAGCAGCCCTTCTTCAGGCTGCGGGGGATATTCTCGTAGAAGCCGCCGCCGGTGATGTGGGAGATGCCCTTGACCTGCACCTCTTCCAGCACCTTCAGCACGGGCTTGACGTAGATCTTGGTGGGAGCCAGCAGCGCCTCGCCAAGGGTCTTGCCGCCCAGCTCGGCGGGGGTGGAGAACAGCACATCGGGATCAGCGTCGATGTTGAACACCTTGCGCACCAGCGAGAAGCCGTTGGAGTGCACACCGGTGGAGGGCAGGGCGAGGATCACATCACCGGCTGCCATGGTCTCGTTGCTCAGGATCTTCTCCTTGTCCACAACGCCCACGGTAAAGCCGGCCAGATCATACTCATCCTCCGGCATCATGCCCGGGTGCTCGGCAGTCTCGCCGCCCACCAGAGCGCAATCGGCCTGCACACAGCCCTCGGCCACGCCCTTGACGATGTTGGCGATCTTTTCCGGCACGTTGCGGCCGCAGGCGATGTAATCCAAAAATACCAACGGCTTTGCACCGGCGCAGATGACATCGTTGACGCACATGGCCACGCAGTCAATACCGATGGTATCGTGCTTGTCCATGATCATGGCCACCTTCAGCTTGGTGCCCACACCATCGGTGCCGGAGATCAGCACCGGGTGCTTGTAACCGGTGCAGTCCAGCTCAAACAGGCCGCCAAAGCCGCCCAGACCGCCGATGCAGTGCTCGTTCATGGTACGGGCGACATACTGCTTCATCAGCTCCACAGAGCGGTAACCGGCGGTAATGTCCACGCCTGCTGCGGCGTAGCTTTCAGAATAGCTCTTTTCCATGTTCTTACTCTCCTAACTTTTTGGCGTCCTTGGGACGGTCGTTCAGGTGACGGTCGTGAATATCGGTAGAAAGCACACTTTCCGGCTCTACGGCATACTCGCCGGTAAAGCAGGCGGTGCAGAAACCGCATTTTGCGTTTTTGGCAAGCTGGACAACGTGCTCGTTGGACAAATAGCCCAGCGTATCGGCGCCGATGACCTCGTTGATCTGCTCCAGCGTGCGGCCGGTGGCCACCAGCAGCTTCTGGTCGGGGATATCGGTGCCGAAATAGCACGGATAGGCAAACGGCGGAGCCGAAACGCGGAAATGCACTTCCTTGGCACCGGCATCGCGCAAAAGCTTGATAATGCGGGCACTGGTGGTGCCGCGCACGATGGAATCGTCCACCAGCACCACGCGCTTGCCCTGCACTGTGGCCTTCACGGCGTTCAGCTTGATGCGCACGCTGTTTTCGCGCTGCTTCTGGTTGCCCTGAATAAAGGTGCGGCCGATATACTTGTTTTTCACAAAGCCGATGGCATAGGGCACACCGCTCTGCTGCGAATAGCCAAGGGCGGCATCCAGGCCGGAGTCCGGCACACCCACCACCACATCGGCATCCACAGGATAGCTTTCGGCCAGCAGCTTGCCTGCTTTTACGCGGGCCTGATGCACGCTGGTGCCCTCGATCACGCTGTCGGGGCGGGCAAAGTAGATATACTCAAACACACAGATGGTGTGCGGGGCCTTGCCGCAATGGTCTTTGATGCTGCGCAGGCCGTCATAGTCTGCCACCACGATCTCGCCGGGCTCAACATCCCGCACAAACTCGGCGCCCACAGCATCCAGTGCGCAGCTTTCGCTGGCAAACACATAGCCATCCTCCAGCTTGCCGATGCACAGCGGGCGGAAACCATGGGGGTCACGCGCGGCGATCAGCTTGGTAGGGCTCATGATCACAAGGCTGTATGCGCCTTCGATCACATCCATCACCTTGGAAACAGCTTCCTCAATGGTTTTGCTTTCCAAGCGCTTGCGGGTGATCACATAGCCGATCACCTCGGTGTCGCTGCTGCCATGGAACAGGCAGCCCTGCAGCTCCAGCTCGTGGCGAATGGTGCCTGCATTGGTCAGGTTGCCGTTGTGGCACACCGCCATGCTGCCGTTATAATGATGCAGGATCATGGGCTGGGCGTTTGCGCGCGAGCGTGCGCCGCTGGTGGCATAGCGCACATGGCCGGTGGCCATTTTGGCACCGGCGGGAAGCTCGGCGATGCGGGGAGAGGCAAACACTTCGTTTACCAGGCCCAGATCACGATAGCCGCGGATCACACCGTCTACATTCACGGCAATGCCGCAGCTTTCCTGGCCGCGGTGCTGCAGGGCATACAGTGCGCCGTAGGTGGCCTGCACCAGATCCATGCTTCCGCTGCGGTCGTAAATACCGAATACGCCGCATTCTTCGTGCAGCGCTCTTTCGTTACGGTCGTTCATTGTTTCATTCCCCTCATAATATTCCTATTGTGTGTCATCTTACAGCTCTGCCTGCAGCTTTGCTTCTTTTTCAGCGATCTGCGCAGCCATGGCCTCGCGGGCTTTATCCAGCTTGGCAGCCAGCACATCGTCGCTCACCGCCAGGATCTGTGCCGCCAGAACCGCTGCATTTTTTGCACCGTTCAGCGCCACGGTGGCCACGGGAATGCCGCTGGGCATCTGCACGGTGGCCAGCAGGGCATCCAAACCGTCCATTGCGCCGCCCTTCATGGGAATGCCGATCACAGGCAGCGTGGTGTTGGCGGCAAAAGCACCCGCCAGATGGGCAGCCATACCTGCGGCGCAGATGATGGCTCCAAAGCCGTTTGCACGGGCTGCTTTGGCAAATTCTGCCGCAGCGGCGGGGGTGCGGTGGGCACTTAAAATATGTGCCTCAAACGGAATGTCGAGCTCTTTCAGCTGGGTGCAGGCTGCTTTCACGGTGGGCCAGTCACTGTCACTGCCCATGATCACAGCCACTTTTTTCTGTTCTGCCATTTTGTCTGCATCCTCCTTATAAAAAGCAAAAAAAAGGCCAAGGTGCATACTTGCACCTTGGCCCTCAATCCATGATGGTACGGCTGCCGCACTGCATGATACACTTACCGCCATGCTGCAGCTTACCCTTGTAGATCATTCGCAAGCTCATCAGCATACGCGCGTTCATCATTGCGGCAACCTCCTGTCAGAAATTCCACTTTTTTGCCGCACTTGCCCCTATAAGCGGCAAATACAGCACCTGTCTGCTTCTATTGTATCGTTCCCCGGCCAAAAAAGCAATCGCAAATTTCACCAAAATGTATTTTTAGCCAAAGCACCAACATGCATAGAATTTTAACTGGATTTTTGGAAGTTTTTACAAATCTTATTTTTTCCTGTCCAAATGGCTTTTGATTTTATAGTGTACCCCGGTTCGGCAAACCAAACCCTCCTTATTCTGCCATCGTCAGGCTGGCGGTTTCGCCGCGGCTGGCCTGCAAAAGCCCCGCCGGGCTGGCTTCGATCTGGGTGCCGATGCGCCCGGCCGAAACAAAAATGGTGGGCTTATCCAGGCAGCTTTCGTCAAAGCGGGTAACAAACTGCTTTTTCATGCCCACGGGGCTGCAGCCGCCGCGCACATAGCCCGTGATCTTGTTGATGTCGGCCACATGGATCATGGCCACGCTTTTCACGCCCACGCTGCGGGCCGCTTTTTTCAGGTCCAGCGTGGCAGCCACCGGAATCACAAACACATAATAATTTTTATCCGCGCCCTGGGTGACCAGCGTTTTAAACACACAGTCCGGGTTTTGCCCCATGCTTTCGGCCACGCGCACGCCGTCCACGGCAACGCCCTCCTCGTGGGGATACTCATGCGCTTCATACGCGATCTTGGCACGCTCCAGCATACGCATGGCGTTGGTTTTTGCTTCTTTTCCCATACTATAAGTCCCTCTTACCTGTTTTATTGCAGTTTTTCCTTGAATCCTTCGGTAAACTGTGCCTTCACCTTGCCGTCCTCGATCCTGACCCAGCACACCTCCACGCCGGGCAGGCTTTCGGCCAATGCCCTGCCCTGCTCATAGTCCATGCAGAAAAGCCCGGTGGAAAGCCCATCGGCCAGGCCGGAATCCGGGGCGATCACCGTCACGCTGTTCCAGTATCGGGCAGGATACAGCGTTTGCAGATCGATCAGATGATGGTATTTTTCTCCGTTTACGGTGTAATAGCGCTGATAATCGCCGCTGGTGACAAGGCTTTGCCCGCCGGGCAGCGAAAGCGCATACAGCGCCGTTTGGCTGTTTTGGTCCCGCGGGTCCTCCACGCCCAGGCTCCACCCGGTGCCGTCTGCCCGAAGGCCGATGGTGCGAATGTTGCCGCCCACGCTGATGGAGGCGCTGGCAAGTCCGCGCTGCTCGGCGGCCCGGGCGCACTGCTCCACGGCAAAGCCCTTGCCGATGCTGCCCACATCCAAGCGCATGGCGGGGTCCTTGAGTTCCACCGTGCCTGCCGCTTCATCGATCACAAGATCCTCGATATTGCAATGCCCGGCGGCCTGCTGCAGAGCCTGCTCACTGGGCAGGGCGGCATTCTGTGCATTCTCCAGCCCGGCCGTGCGCGCATCGTGCCACAGCGAAAGCACCGCCCCTGCGGCCACATTGGTTTTGCCGTTGGTTTGCGCATACACCGCCTTGGCCTCCTGCAAAAGGGCAATAATGCGCTCATCCACCTGCACGGGGCCCTTGCCTGCCATTTCGTTTACATTGGCCAGATTCACAACGCCCTCGTAGGTGTTGTAAATATCATACAGTCGGTGGTATTCCAGAAGGTCCTCGTGAAAAGCCTGCATCTGGCTGTTCCATTCCTCTTCACTTTGTGCGTTGCCGATCACATTGGTGATGGTGTCAAAGGCATCCCAGCCCAGCCAGCTGTACTGTGCCGTCACCTGCCGGGCAGCCTTTTTGGTGTTTTGATAATCCACTCCCACCAGCACGGCCAGCGCAGCAGCAGCCAGAAAAGGCAGCAGCGCATACAGGCGCTTTGAGCCCTGCTTCATGGTTGGGCCTCCCGCTCCGCCTGCATGGCCTTGTGCTCACTTTCCAGCTCTGCCAGCAGCGCTGCAAAGCTCCAGCCGCGGTTTGTGGGGGTGGCCAGTGCCTTTAGCGGAATGTCCACCCCTGCGCTCTGCATCGTGTCCAGAATGGCCTGAATGTGCCTGTCCAGCCCCGAAAACAAAATGGCTGATGGTGCCTGCACGGCCGATGCCCCGCACCGGCGCAGAGGCTCCAGCCCCAAAAGGGCCGCCACGGTTTCCCCCGTTTCCTCGGGGCTCACCGTGCGCAGAGCGGCCTTGTGCCGGCGGCAAATGGCCTGCAATGTGCCATAGCCCGGCTGCGACTGGCTGTAATTCCACAGCAGCACCATCGCCGGGTCTTTATAAATATGCGCTTTCATAATACAAATTCTCCGTTTTGTTGTCACACCATCACCCGCAGCAGCTCGGCCGTGCCTGTGATGGTAAGCTTTACATTGCCCGCCGGCAAAAAGAAGGTATCGCCTGCGCGGTAGGGCTGCGGTGTGTCCTCGCCTGCCTGCAGTGTTCCCTGCCCCTGCAAAAACACCAGTGCCGTAAAGCTGGAATCCTGCCCGGCCAGCTGCAGGGCATTTTGCTTTGTGTGCAGGCGTTCCACCGTGAAATACTTGCACTGGCACAAAATTTCGCCGCCGTTTTCCGGCTCGGCGCTGCCCTTTTCGGGCAGGCCCGGCGAAAGATTCAGCACATTCAATGCTTTTTCAATGTGCAGGGTGCGCAGTGCGCCGTTTTTATCCCGGCGGCCGTAATCATACAGGCGATAGGTCACATTGCTGGACTGCTGCACCTCGCAGATCACCAGCCCCTCGCCAATGGCGTGTACTGTGCCCGCCGGGATCATCATGGTGTCGCCCTTTTGCACCGGCACCCGGTTGAGCACCTCCATCAGTGTTCCGTTCTGCACGCGCTCACGGATCTCAGCCTTGGTGATGGGGCGGTTAAAGCCGCACCACAGGCAGGCCCCGGGCTTGGCCTCCATGATATACCACATTTCATTTTTGCCGTACTCGCCCTCGTTCAAAAGGGCGTAGTCGTCCCCCGGATGCACCTGAATGGAAAGGTTCTTCTTGGCATCAATGAATTTGATCAGCAGCGGAAACTTTTCGTATCCCTGGCACTTCCAGCCCCATGCGGTTTTGGGCAGCATTTCCAGATAGCGCCCAAACGGCATATCGGCATACGGCCCGGCCGCAATGCGGCTTTGGCCTGCCTCGTGGGCCGAAAGCTCCCAGCACTCGGCAATGGGCTCGCGACTGCTCTGCTTGCCGAAAAGCTCACGCAGGCGCACGCCGCCCCAAAGATAATCCTTGCAGGCTGGCAAAAGGCGCACGGGCTCCGGCTTGCTCACCGTGCCCGGCAACGGCAAAGGCTGCTGGTCAATGTCCACCCCCTGAGGCAGCGAATCGCCTACGCTGGTTTCGATAATGATCAGATTTTCGCACTCCCGGTTCAAAAGCCGGTGCGCCTGCCCGGGCTCCACCAGCAGGCTTTGGCCGCGGGTGAGGTGCTTTTCCACGCCGTCCAGCAGAACCGTGGCCACACCCGCCACCACGCTCCAATGCTCGCTGCGGTGGGCGTGGCTGTGGTTGGAAAGCCCCCGGCCCGGATACAGCGTGAGTTTTTTTACCTGATAGCCCTGGCCGCGCCCCATGGTTTCTTTGATGCCCCAGGTGGTGTAATACACGGTGCTGTCCTCAAAAAAGTTTCGGTGGGGCGGGTCCTCGGCCTGCATCACGGTTTTGATATCATCCAAATGCCCCTGAGAAGCCACATACACGGCATCGGTCGTGTTCACGATCAGGGCATCCTGCAGCCCGCTGGCTGCCACCATGCGGTCCGCCGCAAGGTTCAGGATCGTGGTGTTGCGGCAGTCGATCTGCAAGGCGCTGCCCTGATCACACCCGCCGTAATATTCCACCAGACTGTCCAGATTCACCATGCGCGTCCAGCGAAAATCCGCCTGCAGCAGCTGGGTTTTGTGCGAAACACCGGTCAGTGCCGGGCCAAAGCCCACGGCGGGCATTTCACTGGAAGCCCCCGCACTCAGCCGGATAAAGGTTTCTCCTGCCTGCAGGCGGCCCGCCAGCTCCAGCCGTTCCTGACAGGCGCGCGCCCCATGCAGAAGCCCGGGGCAGCACTGCTCCATCTCCTGCACAAAGGTGCCTGCGCGGCCCAGCAAAATGCCGGTGTCCCACAGCCAGCCCCCCGCCATCAGGCTGTGGGCTTCCTCGGTGCTTTGCGGGGCACGGTATTCCATACCGCCGCCCGGCATCTGGCCCAGAAAGCCGTAGCCGGGGTTGCACGAGCTGGGCGCCACGCCCAGACACGCCATTTTACCCTGCACGGCAATGGCACGGGCCTGCGCAATGGCCGTTTTATAGTCCCCCTCGATCAGATTGTCGGTGGAAACCACCAAAAGGTCTTCCTCGCTTTGGGCCAGCAGGGCCGCCAGCGCCAGAACCGGCGCGGTTTTGTGCGGTTCCTCCTCGCAGAAGCAGCGATACATCACCCCCTGAATGGGCTGCAGCTGGCCTTCCACAATGGTGCGGTAGGCCGCCGAGGTGAAGATCCAGAATTCATCGCAAAACGGCATATTGCGCACGATGGTTTCCTGAAACAGCGAATGGCCGTTTTTCAGATTGACAAACTGCTTGGGATAATTTTTGCGGGACAGCGGCCAAAGGCGGTTTCCCGCACCGCCTGCCAGCACGATACATTTCATACGATAGTGTTCCTTTTACATCGTTTTACTGCAGCAGCCCGCCTGCAGCCGCGGCAAGCGCAGCGTTGACCGCTTTTGCCTTTTCCACGCTTTCGCCCACAGCCGACAGATACACCTTGATTTTCGGCTCGGTGCCGCTGGGGCGGATCATCAGGCTGGCGCCGTTTTCCAATCGGTATTCCAGCACATTGGCCCCCGGCAGGCCGGTGGCTGCACTGTTTTGATAATCCACCGCCTGCTGCACCTTCCAGCCGGCCAGCTCGGCAGGGCTGTTTTGGCGCAGATGCGCCATGATGGCGTTCATGCGTGCCATTCCATCGGCCCCTTCGTAGGCAGTGGAATGCAGTTCGTTCTGGTATACACCGAATTCGGCATACAGCTCCTGCATAGCCTCATACAGCGTTTTGCCGCGGCGCTTATACCAGCGCGCCATCTCACAGATCAGCATGGCGGCATTCACGGCATCTTTATCGCGCACATGGCTGCCGCTCAGGTATCCATAGCTTTCTTCAAAGCCGAAAATAAAGCGCTCGGCATGGCCCTGTTTTTCCAAAAGGCCGATCTGCTCGCCGATAAACTTAAACCCTGTCAGTGTGCGGCGCAGCTCCACGCCGTATTTCCGGCACACCGGGTCGGCCATGCGTGTGGACACAATGGTGGTCACGGCCACGGGGTTTTGGGGCATGGTGCCCTGCTGCAGGCGCACACGGCAGATATAATCCAGCAGCAGCACACCCACTTCGTTGCCGGTCATCAGCACATAGCTGCCGCCGTGCGGCACGGCAATGCCGCAGCGGTCACAGTCGGGGTCGGTGCCCAGCAGCAGATCCGGCTTTACGGTTTCGCACAAGGCAAGGCCGCGCTCCATGGCCTGACGGATTTCGGGGTTGGGGTAAGGGCAGGTGGGGAAATTGCCGTCCGGCATTTTTTGCTCGGGCACCACCGTAACATCCGTTACACCGATGCGCCCCAGGATTTTTTCCACGCATTCCAAGCCGCTGCCGTTCAGCGGCGTGTACACCACGCGCAGGGCCTCCTCGCCCGCCTCACGGTCCACCTGCTGCGCCTGCACGGCCTGCAAAAAGCGCTCCAGCGTGTCCTCGCCGATCACCTGAATGCGGCCCTCAGCCAGGGCGGTTTCGTAATCGGCCAAGCGGATATCCGCAAACAGATCCAACGCTTCGATGCATTTTTGCACGGCATCCGCCGCTTCCAGCGTGATCTGGCAGCCGTCGGCCCCATACACCTTGTAGCCGTTGTACTCTGCCGGGTTATGGCTGGCCGTTACACACACGCCTGCACCGCAGCCAAGATCGCGCACCGCAAAGCTGAGCGCCGGGGTGGGCTGCAGCCGGGGATACAGCAGGGCCGTGATGCCGTTGGCCGCCAGCACCCGCGCCGTTTCACGCGAAAAGCGCTCCGAGCCGTTGCGGCTGTCGTGCGCAATGGCCACACGCTTGGGCAGATCGGTTTGATTGAGATAATCCGCAAGGCCCTGCGTAGCCTTGCGCACGGTATAAATATTCATGCGGTTGGTGCCTACGCCCAGCTTGCCCCGCAGGCCGCCCGTGCCAAAGGCAAGATCACGGCAAAAACGGTCTTCCAGTTCGGCAGCATCCGTAATGCTTTGCAGCTCCTCGGCGTCCTGTTCTTCCAGCACCGGGCTGGTGAGCCATTTGGCAAAATTTTCTTTGTAATCCATGGTCGTTTTCCCCCGTCCTCTGTTTTGGTTGATCACAGCAGCTCTGTTCGGCCTGCCGCTTTTAAAGCATCCACGATCTTTTTTACATCCTGTGCCTTTTCCTTGGGGCACAGCATCACACTGTCGGGGGTTTCCACCAGGATCATATCCTGCACCCCCACCAGCGTTACGGTGCGGCTGCCCGCATACACAATGTTGCCTGCGCTTTCCAGCGCCATCGTGTCGCCCAGCAGAATGTTGCCCTTTGCATCAGGCTCATGCAGCACCTTCAGCATATCCCAGCTGCCCACATCGTTCCAGCCAAATTCACCGGCCACCACGCGCACCTGGCCCATAGCCGCCGCTTTTTCCATAATGCCGTAGTCAATGGAAATGCTGGGGATCGTGGGATACACTTTCTCGATAACGGCCTTCTCCTGCTCGGTGCCCAGTGCCGCTTCTATTTGGGCAAGCGGGGCCCAGACATCCGGCAAAAGCTGCCGGAAAAATCGCAGGATCGTGCTGGCGCGCCACACAAAAATGCCGCTGTTCCATGCATAGCTTCCCTCGGCCAGATAGCGCTGTGCGGTTTCCAGCGGGGGTTTTTCCACGAATGCCTGCACGGTTTTGGCGCAGGCTTCCTCGGCCTGATCATAGCGGATATAGCCGTAGCCCGTGGCTGCAAAGGTGGGCGTGATGCCAATGGTCACCAGCTTGTCCTGCGTTTCGGCGGCCTGCACGGCCTGTTCCAGCACTGCGTTAAAGGCCGGCCAGTCCCGCACATAGGCATCCGAAGGGGTCACGCACAAAATGCCGTCGCCGCGTTTTTTTATAATTTCCAGTGCGGCATAGCCAATGCAGGCTGCCGTGTTGCGGGCGCTGGGCTCACACAGAATATGCTCGGGCAGCACACGCCCTTCGGTGGCCTTGGCCATGGCAGGGGCCTGCGCGGCGCTGGTAACGATATATTGATTTTTGCCCGGGATGCTCAACGCCAGGCGGTCAATGGTTTCGTTCACCATCACATCCTTGCCCGAAAGATTCAAAAGCTGCTTGGGCGTTTTTTGCCGGGAAAGCGGCCAAAAGCGGGTTCCGCCGCCGCCTGCCATGATCACACCGTATACTTGCATACTGTTCATTCCCCTTTTTTCTCCATTTCATCCAGTCGGTCCAGCAGCGCTGTGGACTGTGCCGTGTTCACCTTGCGGATATACAGCTCCGGCAGGTTCAAAATAAACGGCAGGTCTTTTTCTTCATACACCCGAATGCTGCCGGGATATTCAAAATAGTGCAGGTTCCGCCAGTTCACAAGGCCCTTTTGGGCCGGTTCCGGGCCGCCTGCCGCCGTGCTGGCGGCAAAGGGCGAATTCATCACCACGGTGGCAAAATACATTTCATCGGTGGGAAACGCATGGTCGAACCAGCGGTTGAATTTGGGATGCGTATCGTAAAAATTCACAATATACTCTGCGCATTTTCCGGTGATTGCCCACTGTGCGCTGCCCCAATAGGCGTGCACCGGCGCAGCCCCATCCACCGGAACAAGGCCGCTGCGCAGATAAATGCGCCCGTGCTGCATCAGCTTTTCCAGCACCTTGTGTACAAGGTCCTCTTTGTTGCGGAAAAACACCACCCGGCACATTTCTTTAAAATACGGGTCCTGCGAGGCTGTCACATCACACGCGCGCAAAAACTCGGTGTTTTTGTGCCGGGCAAAAAACTGCCGGATCTCGCGGCCGGGCTTAATGGGATAATCCGCACCCTGCAAAAACACGATACGGTCATATTCGCCCGTGTGCAGCGCCGTGCGCAGCAGTTCCACACAGGCTGTCACGGCATTCCAGCCGCCCCAGCGGCAGTGCAGGCGCGGCTGGATAAAATGCACATTGGCAGCATTGCGAAGCGGCGCTTCAAAGGGCGTTATATCCGCGTTGGCCTCGATATGTACAAACACATCGGCCTCGGCCGCCAGCTTGCGGCAAAGGCGCACAATGTGCGCCGGATCGGTGTGCGCCAGAATGATATACGCCAGCCTTACCGCATCCGTTTTTTGCTGTTCGTGCATAAGCGCTCTCCTTTGGGGGCCGGGTTTCTCTTTGGGCGGCCCGATTACATTTTCGTTACAGTTGGTTATTATTATACCACTGTCCGGCTGCATCGGCAAGGCTTTGCGCGCAAACCGTTTTAGCAAAAAAAGCCGGTATACCAAGCTGTTTTCCTGGCATACCGGCTTTTTTACACAAGTTTTTTCTATGGGGTTTTGGTTTAGCCCTCGCTGTTGCTCTGGGCCTCGGTTTCCGCGTTCTCAGCCTCTTCGTCCTCGGCCTGTGCATCCCCGGCTTCCTGGCTGGAAGCTGCGGCTTCATCGCCGCCTGCATCCAGCACCGAGGAATCGCTGCTCAGTGCATCCTGCAGCGCTTCGGTGGGATTGTAATCCAGATCGTACTGCGGCTGGTCGGTGTTTTGCTGCACGCTGGAGGCGGGCTTGAGGCTGCTTTCCTGCAGAGCACTCAGATACCACTGGCGGCCTTCGCCCCGGTCAAACACATATTCCATATAGCGCACGGGGTCGGTGGGCGCACCCAGGGTCAGATCATCACTGGTGGCGGGAATATAGCCCACCGTTACGATCTGGCGGCCGCTGCGGCGGGAAATGCTTTCCACCTCGGCGTAATAGCGTGCCACCTGGCCGGTAACAGGCACCAGATAACCGGCCTTGTCCTCGTCGTACACATAGGTCATTTCATTGCTTTCAAAGGTGCCGTCTTCCACCTGATAATCCGGGCCCAGCAGCTGGGTGATATAGGCATCCACCTCCAGCGCAGGCAGGATCAGGCTGCCGGTGTCAATGTCGCGATCGTATTTGTCCAGACCGCCCGGCTCGGAACCGGCGCGGTACACAATGCCCCAAATGGCTGCTTCACGGAACAAAAGCGGGTCCGCCTGCTCCACCGAGTCAAAAGGCAGCGGGTCAAGCATCACAAGGCCGGAAAGGCGCTTTTCGTATTCAGCGCGCCGTTTGGAATCGTCAGTCAGGGCTGCCACGCCCTTCACGGCCCACGAGATCATGCTGATAGCGCCCAACACCACCAGCAGGATCACCACAAGGCCGGTAAACTGGCGGCCGCGGCGGCGCTGCATTCGTATATGTTCTTCTCTTGTCATTTTTGCCATAGATATTTCTCCTTATCGCAAAACCTGTGCCGGGCCGATGCGGGCCCCTGCAGCAGTTGTTTTCTTCAGATAGAATTGATTATAACACAAAATCTTTGCTATGGCAAAAAAACAGATAAGGAATTTTTGTGAACAACCGATTTCTGTGCTTATCCGGGCAGCTCGGCGGCAGGCTTTCCCTGCCGGATCTCCAGGGCGGGCATGGTGCTGGACACCTTGGTGTAGGGCGGAACCGACTCAATGATAAAGGTGTTGCCCGCGATCACCGAGTTGGCACCGATCACCGTGGCGCCGCCCAGCACCGTGGTGTTGGAATAGATCACCACATTGTCCTCAATGGTGGGATGGCGCTTTTTGCCGCTGAGCTGCTGGCCCTTGCGGGTGGAAAGTGCGCCAAGGGTAACGCCCTGATAAATTTTCACATTGTTGCCGATCTCGGTGGTTTCGCCGATCACGATGCCGGTACCGTGGTCGATGAAAAAGTGTCGGCCAATGGTTGCGCCGGGGTTGATGTCAATGCCGGTTTTGCCGTGGGCGTACTCGGTCATAATACGGGGAATAAAGGGGATCTGCATCTCGTACAGCACATGGGCATAGCGATACACAAAAATGGCATACAGGCCGGGATAAGAGAAAATCACTTCCTCCCGGCTGTTGGCAGCGGGATCGCCCTCAAACTCAGCGTCCACATCATCGAGCACCCAGTCCTGAATTTCGGGCAGTCTGCTCACAAACTCCAGTGCCTTTTCCTGTGCCTTCGCCTTGATCTCACTGTAGCTTTCGGTCTGATTGCCGTAAGAAAACGCCACCTTGAACTGGCGGAATAGCTTTTCGTACAAAAGGCCCAGGCGGCTGTCGGCATAGGCTTCCTTGCTCACATAGGCCATGTTTTCAGCGCCGAAAAAACCGGGGAAGGTGAGCTTGCGCAGCTCGTTTACGATCTCAATGATCTCCTCGCGGTCAGGCAGGCGCTCGCCCACCGACAGATCAAACAGCTTTTGTGCGGTGTAGTTTTCCCCCAAACGGCGGGCGGCATTTTGCAAAGCGGCAGTTACATTTTCCATGATCGATTCTCCTTCATGTCATTTCGTGAAAGCTTTTGGCCTTCGGTGAAAAAACAAAAACCCCGAAAGCCTTTGCAAGCAAAGCTCTCGGGGTGATAAGGCAAACACGGTGCAAACCAAGATTCGGTCAGCACACAGGGCAAGCGCACACGGCAAAGCCCTCAGCCATACAACGAGCCCGAGAGTGTACGCAGCAACAACAGAATGCCTGGCAAACCATCGTGTTCATAGCAGTGCGCTCCTTTCGGGTAAAGGCAGCACCACATAATTCCCGCCTAACGGCTCAAGCACCGTTCCGGCGGCTGCGGCACAGCATCTGCCGCACCTCGCTCGCTGTATCGGCACTTAGAATTATGCGGTATTGCCTTAAAATATTTTTCTGTAAAAATGCTCAGCGGATCTGGCCGCTGCCGCGAATGATGTATTTGTAGCTGCACAGCTCGGCCAGCCCCATGGGGCCGCGGGCGTGCAGCTTTTGGGTGGAGATGCCCATTTCGCAGCCAAGGCCGAACTCGCCGCCGTCTGTAAAGCGGGTGCTGGCGTTCACATACACGGCGGCGCTGTCCACCGCTTGGGTAAAGTAGCGTGCGGCGCATTCGTCCTGGGTGATGATGGCTTCGCTGTGGTGGGTGGAATGGGCGGCGATATGGCGCGCGGCCTCAAACACATCCTCCACAACCTTTACGGCCAAAATGTAATCCAGGAATTCGGTGTCAAAGTCCTGCGGCCCGGCGGGTGTGCCCGGGATCACGGCTGCTGCCTGCGGGCACAGGCGCAGCTCCACAGGGGCAAGGCCGCGCGCCGTGCGCTGCGTGACCAGGCGCTGGTGCAGCTTGGGCAAAAACTCGGCGGCGATTGCCCGATGCACCAGGCACACTTCCTCGGCGTTGCACACGCTGGGGCGGCTGGTTTTGGCGTTTTCAATGATGGCAAGCGCCATGTCCTGATCGGCGGCGGCATCCACATACACGTGGCAAATGCCGGTGCCGGTTTGAATGCAGGGCACCCGGGCGTTTTCCACACAGGCGCGGATCAGCCCTGCGCCGCCGCGGGGGATCAGCAGATCCACAAGGCCCACGGCGGTCATCAGCTCGGCAGCGCTCTGGCGGGTGGTGTCCTGCACCAGCTGGATATACTCGGGGGCAAGGCCGCGGCTGCGCAAAGCCTCCTGCAGCACATTCACAATGGCGTTGGCGCTGTGCCATGCCTCTTTGCCGCTGCGCAAAACGCACACATTGCCGCTTTTCAGCGCCAGGGCAGCGGCATCGCTGGTCACATTGGGGCGGCTTTCGTAAATGATGGCCACCACGCCCATGGGCACGGCGGTTTTTTCGATCAGCAGGCCGCCGGGGGTGGTGTGGGTGGCCAGCGCCTTGCCCACAGGGTCAGGCAGGGCGGCCACCTGCCGAATGCCCTGCGCCATGGCGGCAATGCGTGCCGAGGTGAGCAGCAGACGGTCCAGCATCACCTCGCTGATATGCCCGCGGGCGGCGTCCATGTCCTGCGCGTTGGCTTCCAGAATCACATTTTGCTGTGCCACCAGCAGGTCGGCCATGGCCAGCAATGCCTGATTTTTGGCATCGGTGGTCAGCGGCAGGGCCAGCGAAACGGCCTTGGCGGCCTGTAAGATCTGCTGTGTGGTTTTCATGTGTTGTGTTCCCCCTTTATGCCCAGAAAACGGGTGCCGATGGGCTTGCCCTCCACAATGTCATACAAAACCGAGGGCTTTGCACCGTTGGTGATCACCATATCGATGCCCTCCGAGGTGCAGGTGGCGGCAGCGCTCAGCTTGGTGGCCATGCCGCCGGTGCCCTGGCTGCTGCCTGCCCCGCCGCCCAGTGCCATGATCTGCGGGGTAAGGCGCTCAACGGTGTGAATCAGCTTGGCGTTCGGGTCCTTGCGGGGATCGGCGGTGTACAGCCCTTCGATATCGCTCAGCAGCACCAGCAGGTCGGCCTTGGCGCAGGTGGAAACAATGGCGGCCAAGCTGTCGTTGTCGCCCACGGCAATCTCGGCGGTGGCCATGGTATCGTTTTCATTCAGAATGGGCAGTGCGCCCAGCTCCAGCAGGCGGAACAGCGTGTTTTCAAAATTTTTACGGCGGTCATCATGCTCCAGATCGTCGCCCGTGAGCAGGATCTGGGCCACGGTGTGGTTGTATTCGCCAAACAGCTTGTCGTAGGTGTACATCAATTCGCACTGGCCCACGGCGGCTGCGGCCTGCTTGCCGGGCATATCGGCGGGGCGGGCGGACAGCCCCAGCTTGCCCACACCCATGCCAATGGCACCGCTGGAGACAAGCAAAACCTCATGGCCGGCGTTTTTCAGATCACTCAGCACTTTTACAAGCTCTTCCACATGGCGCACATTCAGCCGCCCGGTGGCGTGGGCCAGAGTGCTGGTGCCAACTTTTACAACGATCCTCATATCAGAAACACTCCCCTCCGGTAAAAACCTAAAAGCATAAGAAAATGATTTGCTTTTATTGCTTTTATTATAGTAAAATGATACTCTAAAAACAACAGGAAAACCCATGAAATCCAAACGAGATCACAAATCTCTGAAAATAAGGCACCTGCCGCAGATCACAAAAACAAAACGCAGGCCCTCAGGGCAGGCACGGTGCGGCAACGCCATGAGGAAGGAACCCATGCCATGAAATCAGAAGCTTCGTATGTGCAATATCGTGCCGACCAGCCCATGAGCATTTGCTTTGGCGGGGATAAGATCCCCCTGCTGCAGATGGAGCATCTGCGCCAGCTGGACTATCCCATTGGGCGCGGCATTTCGTATGAAAACACGGTGGATGCATTTTTGATGCAGTTGGCCGTCAGCGATGGCCTGCGCACGCTGCACACCCGCAAGGATATGGCCGTGCTGCTCAACGAGCAGGGCGTTTTGGAATGTGAGGACGGCAAGTGGTATCTGATCTTCACCCCCAACTGCAGCGAACAGCGCACCCTGGCCCCGGATGCGCCGCTGTATCCGGTGCTGGTGCGCCTGTATGACGTGGTGGCGGACGCCCTGGGGAGCCGATGGCCGCTGTTCCTGCTCCACAAGGGCCGCGTGGTGAAGCGGAGCACGCTGGTGGCACTGGCGCTGCTGAAGAAGGAGGGCGCCGTGGAGGCGTTCGACGTGGGCTCTGCGGGCGAGGGTGAGGCGTAGCTGTACGTGAGGCTGCCGCCCTCGGTGGCGATCGCCCAGCATGCCGTGATGCGGCAGAGGGACTACGGGGAGGACGACGTGCTGCGGCTGGGGCGTTGGGATGAAAAGGCGGGGTGAGGCGTAGTGACGTGGCCGGCGAACCTGAGCGACAGGGACATGATGGCGCTGTTCCCGCAGTTCATGAAGGTGGAGGCGGAGACGGACCCGGCATGCAGTGTGGAGGTGCACGGCGAAGAACTGGCACTGTTCGTGCCGCGTGGGCGAGGGAGAGAGAGGTGAGGGGTAGAGGCGCTGCTGGCGCGATGGAAGAAGATGCGGGCGACGAAACCCATCTCCGTGCGGCCCGCGTCCTTCGTCATCTGCCACAGGAAGATCCTTGAGGAGAAGGAAGGGGAGAGAAGGGAGAAGAAGGGTGAGGAGAGAAGGAAGGCGATGGACGGTGAGAGAACAAAACCCAAGGAGAATGTGCTGGCCACTTTGCATTTCCCGTCTTTGGGCTCGCGCAAGAAGACGGGGACCCATTCAACGGAGGAGAAACCGATGCTGGTTCCCAACAATGGGAAGCAAGCAACTCCAAACAGCATCTCATGGAAGACGAAGATGGTGCAATCCGACAGTAACAGGACGAACATCAAGATGCCCGGAGTGAATACGGAAGTGAAGGTGGGCAAGAATGCGGCTAGGAAGGACACGGTTGTCACTTCCCCGAATCTGACGGTGAAGAAGCCAACGGCTGGAAAGAACGAGAAGGGCAATACGCGCCTCGCCGAGCCAAATCGAGCAGAAAAGAAGAGCGTTGCGTCTGCCTTCCCGCCCCTTCCCTCTGTCGCTTTGAAGGAAGAGATGAAGAA
>OIWU01002005.1_pt1 | contig 18259 bp, 9 predicted proteins | sample 1587711 | NCBI WGS metagenome assembly OIWU01 (sample SAMEA3888909, study PRJEB22519) | human gut metagenome | biome: human gut; feature: human-associated habitat; material: faeces | place: Denmark | collected 2010 | reverse complement strand
CGGTTGCACTGGCTTGACCGAACTGACATTGCCGAACAGTGTGACGAGCATAGGAGATGGTGCTTTCCGCGGTTGCACTGGCTTGACCGAACTGACATTGCCGAACAGTGTGACGAGCATAGGAGATGGTGCTTTCCGCGGTTGCACTGGATTGACCGAACTTATATTGCCAAACAGCGTGACGAGCATCGGGGAATCTGCTTTCAGTGGTTGCAGCGGCTTGGAAAAGATAGCAGTAGAGAGTGGAAACAGTTGCTATGACTCCCGCGATAATTGCAATTCAATAATTGACACGGAAACCAACACATTGATTGTTGGATGCAAAAACAGCGTCATACCGAACAGCGTGAGGAGCATCGGGAATTGTGCTTTCTCTTTATGCCGTGGCTTGACCGAACTGACATTGCCCAACAGTCTGACGGAAATCGGAAAATATGCTTTCCGCGGTTGCAGTGGATTGACCGAACTTATATTGCCGAACAGCGTGACGAGCATCGGGAATTTTGCTTTCCGCGGTTGCAGTGGCTTGACCGAACTTATATTGCCTAACGGCATTACGAGAATCGAGGAATCTGCTTTCCGCGGTTGCAGTGGCTTGACCGAACTGACATTGCCGAGCAGCGTGACGAGCATCGGGGAATCTGCTTTCAGTGGTTGCAGCGGCTTGACCGAACTGACATTGCCTAACAGCGTGACGAGCATCGGAAATTATGCTTTCAGCGATTGCAGTGGCTTGGAGAAGATTACAGTAGATCGAGGAAACAAACGCTACGACTCCTGGGGTAATTGCAATTCAATAATTGACACGGAAACCAACACATTGATTGTTGGATGCAAAAACAGTGTCATACCGAACAGCGTGACGAGCATCGGGGATGGTGCTTTCCGCGGTTGCAGTGGCTTGACCGAACTGACATTGCCTAACAGCGTGACGAGCATCGGGGATTGTGCGTTCTATGGTTGCTCTGGATTGACCGAACTTATATTGCCGAACAGCGTGACGAGCATCGGAAATTATGCTTTCAGCGATTGCAGTGGCTTGGAGAAGATTACAGTAGATCGAGGAAACAAACGCTACGACTCCTTGGGTAATTGCAATTCAATAATTGAAACGGGAACCAATACATTGATTGTTGGATGCAAAAACAGTGTCATACCGAACAGCGTGACGAGCATCGGGGATTGTGCGTTCTATGGTTGCTCTGGCTTGACCAAACTGACATTGCCTAACAGCGTGAGGAGCATAGGAGATGGTGCTTTCAGTGGTTGCAGTGGCTTGACCGAACTGACATTGCCTAACAGCGTGACGAGCATCGGGGATTGTGCGTTCTATGGTTGCACTGGCTTGACCGAACTTATATTGCCGAACAGTGTGAGGAGCATCGGGGATATTGCTTTCACATATTGCAGCGGATTAGAAAAGATAACAGTAGAGAGTGGAAACAGTTGCTACGACTCCCGAGATAATTGCAATTCAATAATTGATACAGAATTCAACACATTGATTGTTGGATGCAAAAACAGTGTCATACCGAACAGCGTGACGAGTATTGGGTATTATGCTTTCTATGGTTGCAGCGGCTTGACCGAACTGACATTGCCGGACAGCGTGGCGAGCATCGGAGATGGTGCTTTCATTTGTTGCAGCGACTTGTCGAAGATAACATCGTTGGCTGAAATTCCGCCAGTGTGTGGCTCCGGAGTGTTTGACAGAGTCAATAAAACTAACTGCGAATTGATTGTTCCAGTTATATCTGTCACTGCTTATAAGCAGGCGGAAGTCTGGAATGAATTCAGCAACATAAGTGGCTTTTCCGGAGTAGAGGTCACCGTGGCAGGCAAGACACGGAAGATAGTGGTAGAATAGCCGCATCGCTCGCGTATTCCGTCTTTTTTACGTTGAGCATATATAAACAAAAGGACTGGCACGGGGTGTCAGTTCTTTTGTCTATAAAAGTATTGCCGCATGGCAATCGTCAAAACTATTTCCTGACGTTGACAAATCTTGAATGCTGGTTTTTGTATTTACCTATAAAACGAGTCATTCCCGAGGCTGCGGCGGCCGATGGCTTTCCACGCCTATATGGTGTTGGCTTTTTCAGTGTGCTCCTTTGTGTAGGCATCGTCGTGGACACCAGCCACGGCACGGCCGCTGGGGTCGTTGACACCGCGGAACGAGGCGTCCCAGGCGAGGGCTTCGGCGGTGGAGCATGCCACGCTCGGCACGCTCGGCACGCTGCGAGCCGCACTGTCGGACGGGAAATATCCTTCAAAGATGGTGCGGTAGTAATATTCTTCCTTGTTCTGCGGCGGGTTGATGGGGAATCGTTCTGCCGCATGCGCCATCTGCTCGTCGGTGACGGCTGCTGCAGTCACTTCTTTGAGGGTGTCGATCCAGCTGTAGCCCACTCCGTCGGAAAATTGCTCTTTCTGTCGCCAAGCGACGCTCTCTGGGAGCATGTCGGCAAAGGCTTCGCGGACTATGCGCTTCTCGATGGTTTTGCCGGGACACATCTTGGATTCCGGATTGAGCCGCATCGCAACGTCAAGAAATTCTTTGTCGAGAAACGGCACGCGTCCTTCAACGCCCCATGCCGACAGCGACTTGTTGGCGCGCAGACAGTCGTAGAGGTGCAGCTTCGACAGCTTGCGCACGGTCTCTTCATGAAATGCGCGTGCGTCGGGTGCTTTGTGGAAGTAAAGGTAGCCTCCAAACACTTCGTCGGCGCCTTCGCCGCTGAGCACCATCTTTATGCCCATGCTCTTGATTACGCGGGCGAGCAGATACATCGGCGTGGAGGCGCGAACGGTGGTGACATCGTAGGTCTCGATGAAATATATCGCATCGCGCACGGCGTCGAGACCCTCCTGGATAGTGTAGTTGATTTCGTGGTGCACGGTGCCTATATAGTCTGCCACTTCACGGGCTTTTGCCAAATCGGGCGCACCTTTCAATCCTACGGCAAAAGAGTGGAGTTGAGGCCACCATGCCTCTTTCTTGTCGTCGGTCTCGATGCGGCGTGCGGCAAATTTTTTGGCAATGGCGGAAATTACCGAACTGTCGAGTCCTCCGGAAAGCAGCACACCGTAGGGCACGTCGCTCATCAGCTGCCGTCTGACGGCGTCTTCAAGTGCGTTGTGCAGGGCTTTTACATCGGCGGTGTTGTCTTTGACGGCGTCGTAGCTCATCCAGTCGCGTTTGTACCAGCGGACCATCTTGCCTTCGCTGCCGCGGTAGTAATGTCCTGGCAAAAATGGCTCATACTCGTCGCAGAAGCCTTCAAGGGCTTTGAGTTCGCTGGCGCAGTACACGCGCCCTTCGTTGTCATGGCCTATGTAGAGCGGAATCACGCCTATGGGGTCGCGGGCAATGAGGAAATCATCGGTTTCCTCATCATACAGTGCGAAGGCGAAGATGCCGTTGAGGTCTTCGAGAAAGTCGATGCCTTTGTCGCGGTAGAGCGTAAGGATCACCTCGCAGTCAGACCCTGTGGCAAAGTCGTATTTGCCTTCGTAGCGCTGGCGGATGTCGCGGTGGTTGTAAATCTCGCCGTTGACTGCAAGAATCTGCTTGCGGTCGGGGGAGAACAATGGTTGGCCGCCGCTTTCGGGGTCGACGATTGAAAGACGTTCGTGGGCGAGAATGGCAGACTTGCCGCAATAGATGCCGCTCCAGTCAGGACCGCGGTGGCGTATTTTTTTTGACATTGCCAATGCCTTGGGACGCAAGGCCGAAACGTCGCTCTTGATGTTGAAGATTGCTGCTATACCACACATGATAGTATCGTTTTTTTAGACTTGTTTGGTTTTAAGATATTTGTCGATGTCGGCTGCCGCTTGGCGTCCGGCGGCAATGCACCGCACCACAAGACTTGCCCCTGTGGCTGCGTCGCCTGCCACAAACACGTTGTCGGGCAATTCGGGTTGCTTGGGCTTAAGAAATCCCATGGCGAGCAACACAAGGTCAGCGTCGATGACTTCCTTTTTGCCGGTGGGTTTCATCAGCGGGCGTCCGCCTTCGGGGTTTGGCGTCCATTCCACTTCCTCCACCTCCACTCCGATGACATTGTTGTCCTTGCCGATGAATCTGGTCGACGACAGACACCACCTTCGCTCGCAGCCTTCCTCATGGCTCGAACTTGTGCGCAGCACTTGCGGCCACTGTGGCCATGGGGTGGCTGGGTTGTTGCCTACCGGAGGCTTCGGCATGATTTCAATCTGCGTCACAGCCACGGCGCCTTGACGGATGCTCGTGCCTATGCAGTCGCTGCCGGTGTCGCCTCCGCCGATTACCAGCACTCGCTTGCCTTTTGCCGTCACCCGCTCGTCGGCTGAGAATGTCTGTCCGGCAAGCACCCGGTTTTGTTGGCTCAGCAGGTCGAGCGCGAAATGCACACCGTTGAGGTCGCGTCCGGGAATGTTGAGGTCGCGCGCCTGGGGGGTGCCTGTGCAGACGGCATAGGCATCGAATCCTTTGGGAAGATTGAGGATGTCGATGTCGGCATTAACCTCAAAAGTTATGCCTTCTGCCTTCATCACATCGACGCGGCGGTCTATGATGGCTTTGTTGAGCTTGAAATTGGGAATGCCGAAGCGGAGCAGCCCTCCAACAGCCTCGCGGCGTTCGAACACGGTGACGTCGTAGCCGCGGCGGTTCAATTGGTTGGCTGTTGCCAGTCCGGCGGGACCGCTGCCCACTACCGCCACTTTTTTACCGTTGCGTTGATACTGCCGCGGCACCACATATCCTTCGCGGAATGCTGTCTCGGCAATTGCGCCCTCGTCTTCGCGGATGGTGACAGGAGCGTCGACGGCAAGTTTAAGCACACAGCTCTTCTCGCACAGGGCAGGGCATATGCGTCCGGTGAATTCCGGAAAATCGTTGGTCAGCGACAGTATTTCATAAGCCTCGTGCCAGTTGCCTCTGTAGATGGCGTCTTGAAATTCCGGAGGGCGGTTGCCAAGCGGACATGCCCAGTGGCAGAACGGCACGCCGCAGTCCATGCAGCGGGATGCCTGCAGGCGGCGTTCGGATGTGTTGAGGGTTTGTTCCACTTCTCCGAAGTCACGGATACGGTCGTGGATGGGGCGATAGCCCGCCTCCTGGCGTGGTACGGTAAGAAAAGCCTTAGGATTACCCATATATGTTGTTTCGTTTTATCGGTTGGGGAAATATGTTAATAATCACGCTGCACCTCGGCGATTTTCTGTTGTAGTTTGAGCATCTGTTCCTCGGCAAGCACCCGCTTGTATTCGATAGGTGTCACCTGTATGAAGTCGTCGACATACCGGTTCCATTCATCAAGCATCTGGCGTGCCAGCGCCGAGCCGGTGTAGCGGTAGTGCTGACGAATGAGCTCGTGCAGCTCCTTACGTGCCGTGGAGTCTTCGATGAGCGAGAGTTCAACCATCTCCATGTTGCAGAAGTAGTCAAACTTGCGGTCGGGATCCCAAACGTATGCCACGCCACCGCTCATGCCGGCTGCGAAATTGCGTCCGGTTGCTCCAAGCACCACAACGCGTCCGCCGGTCATATATTCGCAACAGTGGTCGCCGACACCTTCAACAACGGCAATGGCACCTGAATTGCGCACGGCAAAACGTTCGCCGACACGGCCGTTGATATAAACCTCGCCGCTTGTGGCTCCATAAAGGAGCGTGTTGCCGGCAATGGTGTTTTTCTCTGCCGCGAAATGGCTTCTGACTGGGGGTGCCACGGCGATGCGTCCGCCGCTGAGTCCTTTGCCGAGATAGTCGTTGGCCTCGCCCTCAAGCTTGAAGCTTATGCCATGGGCGAGAAACGCTCCGAAGCTTTGTCCGGCAGAGCCTTTGAATCTGACGGAAATGCTCTCGTCGGGCAGACCCTCGTTGCCGAATTTGTCGGCAATCAATCCCGACAGCATCGCGCCTACAGCGCGGTCGGTGTTGGCGATTGCATATTCGAGCGACACTTCTTTGCCGTTGCTGATAGCCGGATCGGAGGCTGTTATGATTGTGCGGTCGAGCACGCTGTCGATGTCGTGCATCTGCGCTTCTGTGTGGCGTATGCTTGCATCTCCGCTTTCTTTATGCAGCAGGCGGGAGAAGTCGAGCAGCTCTGACTTCTGGCTGACTGCTTTGTTTATCTCAATCAAATCGGTGCGGCCTATGATGTCGTTGAATTTCCGGAATCCCATCTCTGCAAGATATTCACGCACCTCTTCGGCGAGAAAACGGAAATAGTTGACCACGTGGTCGGCATGTCCGCGGAAGTGTGCCCTCAGTTCAGGATTCTGTGTGGCAACGCCCATAGGACAGGTGTTTGAGTGGCATTTGCGCATCATCACGCATCCCAATACGATAAGCACTGTCGTGCCAAATCCAAATTCCTCGGCGCCGAGCAACGCCATGCTCACGATGTCGTGTCCGGTTTTCATTTGGCCGTCGGTCTGAAGGCGCACTTTGCCGCGCAGCCCGTTGCGCACGAGCGTCTGCTGCGTCTCGCTCAGACCAATCTCAGGCGAGATTCCGGCATACCGCATCGATGAAGCCGGCGACGCTCCTGTGCCTCCCTCGGCTCCTGAGATTACAATCAGGTCGGCCTTTGCCTTTGCCACACCCGCCGCGATAGTGCCGACACCGCTTTCCGCCACGAGTTTCACGCTGATGGCTGCGCGCGGATTGACATTCTTAAGGTCGAAAATCAGTTGCGCGAGGTCTTCGATTGAGTAAATGTCGTGGTGCGGTGGCGGAGAGATGAGAGAGATGCCTGGAATGGAGTGGCGTGTGCGGGCAATCACCTCATTGACTTTGAATCCGGGCAATTGTCCTCCCTCGCCGGGTTTCGCTCCCTGTGCCACCTTTATTTGAATCTCCTCGGCGTTGACCAGATATTCCGTTGTGACGCCGAAGCGGCCGGAGGCAATCTGCTTTGTCTTGCTCGACAGCGACACTCCGTCGACCGTCTCATGGAAACGGCTACTGTCCTCGCCGCCTTCGCCCGTATTGCTGCGTGCGCCGAGTCGGTTCATTGCCAGGGCAAGCGCCTCGTGGGCTTCCTTGCTGATGGCTCCAAACGACATTGCTCCAGTTACGAAATGCTTTACAATTTCTTCTACCGGCTCCACTTCGTCAATCGGAATCGGATTCTTCTTGAACGTGAAGAAGTCGCGCAGAAATATCGGTTCTTCTTTGTGGTCGGCGGCTGTGAATTCTTTGAATTTATTGTAGTTGCCTTGACGGGTGGCAAGCTGCAGCAGTGCAATCGTTTCAGGATTCCAGGCGTGGCGCTCGCCGTCTTTGCGATATGAGAACTGCCCGATGTTTGGCAGAATCTCGTCTTCGTCTTTAATGGAGAAGCCATCATCGTGGAAATGCGTGTAGCTGTCGGCGATTTCCTTCAGGCGGATACCTCCGATGGACGATGTCTGTGTCCCGAAATAGTTGCGCAGCAGCTCCTCGCTGACTCCTACAGCCTCGAAAATCTTTGCTCCGCGGTAGGAACGGATGGTGCTGATGCCCATCTTGCTCATTATTTTGTAGAGACCCTTGCAAAGAGCCTTGATGTAGTTGCTTTCAGCCGTTTCGTAGTTCATCTGCACATCGCCGCGCTTCACCAGGTCGTCGAGCACGGCGAATGCCATATAAGGGTTGATGGCGCTTGCTCCATAGCCAAGCAGCAGTGCGGCATGCATCACCTCCCTGATCTCTCCGCTCTTGACGATAAGAGCGGTCTGCACACGTTTCTGCACCGAAATCAGATGATGGTGCACAGCACTCACCGCCAGCAACGACGGAATTGCCACATGGTCGCGGTCGACGCCCTCGTCGGTCAGTATTATGTAGTTCACACCGTCGTCGACCGATGCCTCGGCGCGGCGGCACAGCTCATAGATGGCTTCCTGCAGCCCGGCGGTGCCTTTTGCCGCATCAAACAGCATTGGCAGCTTCACGGTGTTGAATCCCTTGTATCGGATATTGCAGAGAATGTCGAGCTGGGTGTTGGTCAGCACGGGGTGGGGCAGACGCACCATCTTGCAGTGCGACTCGCTTGGCAAAAGGATGTTCATGCCCACAGCGCCGATATATTCTGTCAGCGACATCACCAGCTGTTCGCGGATTGGGTCTATGGCGGGGTTGGTCACCTGTGCAAACTGCTGTCGGAAGTAGTTGAACAGCAGTTGCGGACGGCTGCTCAACACGGCAAGCGGCGTGTCGTTGCCCATAGAGGCAGTAGGCTCCGACCCGTTCACGCACATAGGCTTTATGGTGCGTTCCACGTCTTCGCGCGTGAATCCGAAAGCACGCAGCTTTCTGCCGAAGAGACTGATGGCATTGTCCACTTTGCGTCCGCTGCGTAGCGTGTGCAGCTCGATGCGGTTTGTCGACAGCCATTGTCGGTATGGGCGTGCGGCGGCAAGCTGCGCTTTCAGCTCGCCGTCATAGTATATCTTGCCTTCCTGTGTGTCGACAAGCAGAATTTTGCCAGGTTGCAGACGTCCTTTTTCTTCGATGTCGGCAGGTTCGATGTTGATTACTCCAGCCTCGCTCGCAACCACCATCATACCGCCTTGCGTAATCAGATAGCGCGCCGGACGCAGACCGTTGCGGTCGAGCATTCCGCCGGCATAACGCCCATCGCTGAAAAGAAGTGCCGCCGGTCCGTCCCACGGTTCCATAAGGATGGAGTGGTATTCATAAAACGCTTTCAAATCCTCGCTGATAGGATTCTTGTCGTTGAACGACTCCGGCACGAGCATTGCCATGGCGTGCGGCAGACTTAGTCCCGACATTACGAAGAATTCCAGCACATTGTCGAGCGAGGCGGAGTCGCTCATGCCCGGTTGGATGATTGGACGTATGTCCTTGACGTTGCCCAACGCCGGCGTCGACAGCACGCTTTCTCTTGCCTCCATCCAGGCGCGGTTGCCGCGGATGGTGTTGATCTCGCCGTTATGCGCCAGCAGACGGAACGGCTGTGCCAAACTCCAGGTTGGAAACGTGTTGGTGCTGAAGCGGGAGTGCACCAACGCCAGCCCGCTTGTGAAATATGGTTGTGTGAGGTCTTTGAAATACTCGCGCACTTGGGTTGACGAGAGCATACCCTTATAAATGATGTTCTTGCTTGACAGCGACACTATATTGAAGTCCTTGTCGTCGATGCGGCGCTCGATGCGTTTGCGCACAAGATATAACGTGCGCTCAAAAGTGTCGGTGTCGGTAACTCCGGTAATGAAAATCTGCTTTATGTCGGGTTCTGTGTCGCGGGCGTCTTTGCCGAGAATCTCTGAGCGTACGGGCACATTGCGCATGTGCATCAACTGCAGTCCCTCACGCTCCACTTCTTCAATCACGATTCCCATAATTGCGGCTTGGCGTTTCTCGTCTTTCGGCAGAAACACCAGTCCGGTGCCGTATTTGCCTTTCTCCGGCACTGGAATGCCTTGAAGAAGAATGAATTCGTGTGGAATCTGAATCATAATCCCGGCACCGTCGCCTGTCTTGTTGTCGGCACCCTCTGCGCCGCGGTGCTTCATGTTTTCAAGCACTGTCAGGGCTGCATCGACCAGTTCGTGGGATTTGTCACCATTGATGTTGACGAGCATGCCCACACCGCATGCATCGTGTTCGTAGGAAGAGTCATACAGCCCCAATGGCTGGTGACTTGGATAGTCTTTTTGGCCTATCTTCTTGGAAAAAAGATTGTTTTTATTCAAATTTTCTTTCATAATCCCGCTTTTTTCTCTTCTTTACTTACATTTTGATTGCAAAGATATGGAAAAACATCAAGCCTGCAAACTAAATGCGACAAAAGTAGCCGTTGTTGTGGAAAAAAAGTTTTGCAAATACGTTGAAAATAGCAAAAAGAAAGCGAATATGACCGAAATGTGGCATAACAGTCAGAACTGCTGCGTGCGGATGATTGTTTTATTGAAAAATAGGCAGCGGTTCGGAATCGCAAAATCAAATAAATTTGTTTTGCGCTTCACTCACCTTGCACTACTTTCAATAAAATAGGCTGCGGTTTGGCAAAACATTTTCAAACAAGTTTGAATGTTTTTCACTCACCTTGCACTATCTTTGCAGTTGATAAAACAACAACCGGATGAAACCAAATTTTTTGAAGGGGCTTCTTAGGCGAGTGCTTGTGTTGCTCCGTTACATTTGGCGCGGCTGCGTCAAAATGTGGAATTGGTATCGGCGCACTTACAAGCAGGCGCGTTGGTATGGAAAAGTGGGTATTGTGTGTGCCACGGTGGTGGTGTCGTTTGTCCTTTATTTGATATTGGTCGACATCAATTTCTTGTGGCTTTTCGGAAAATCGCCGAGCTTATATGACATAGCCCATCCCAAACAAGATGAAGCGTCGATTGTCTACAGTGCCGACGGCAAGGTGCTCGGACGTTACTATCGCGAGAACCGTATCCCTGTTGAATATGACGAGATTTCGCCAATGCTCATCAACGCGTTGGTGTCGACGGAGGATGAGCGTTTCTATTCCCACCACGGCATAGATTTTCAGGGTGTGGCGGCTGCGATGAAGGATATGGCTGTGCACCACGAGGCGCGTGGAGCGAGCACGATTACTCAGCAGCTGGTCAAGAATATGTTCCGCACACGCACGGAGTATTCCACCGGACTCACAGGATTTATACCTGGCGTGCGTCTGTTGGTGATGAAGACGAAGGAATGGGTGACGGCTGTCAAACTGGAGATGTTCTATACAAAAAAGGAGATTCTGACGATGTATCTCAATACGGTGGATTTCGGCAGCAATGCTTTCGGCATCCGCACGGCGGCGAAGACTTATTTCAACACGACGCCGATGCAGCTGAAGACGGAGGAGTCGGCTGTGCTTGTCGGTATGCTGAAGGCCACTACGACCTACAATCCGCGTCTTAATCCGAAGAATTCAAAAAGCCGCCGCAATGTGGTGTTGAGCAACTTGTTGCGCAAGAAGTTTCTTACGCACGAGGAGTATGACTCGCTGAGCGAGCTGCCGATAGAACTGAAATATACGCCTGTGAAGCCTACCGACGGCAAGGCACCGTATTTCCGCGACGTGCTTGCCGATGAGCTGCAGAATGGATGGTGTAAGGACAATGACAAGGATCTCTATGGCGACGGACTGCGCATCTATACGACCATCGACTCGCGTATGCAGAAGTATGCCGAGGAGGCTGTGATGAAGCACATGCAGCAGGTGCAGCGCAATTTCAAGTCCGACTGGGGCAATGAGAATCCGTGGCGCGACGAGAACCGCGAGGAGAAGAAGGGATTTATTGAGGACATCGCCAAAAGAACTGACTACTACAAGCAGTTGTCGGCACGTTATCCCGACGACCCTGATTCGGTGAATTATTATATGAATCTGCCTCACCGCGTGAAGTTGTTTGACTACAATGCTCCCGACCAGGTGCGCACGGAAATGATGAGTGCAATGGACTCCATCAGGTATATGGTGAAGTTCCTGCATTGCGCATTTGTGGCGATGGAGCCTGAAACGGGCGCTGTCAAGGCCTGGGTCGGCGATATTGACTATAATCATTGGCAATATGACAAGGTGACCGCTGAGCGTCAGCCGGGATCCACATTCAAACTGTGTGTCTACACAGCCGCGATGGAGGCTGGACTCGGCCCGTGCGACGACCGTGTGGACGAGTGGAAGCAGTATGACGCTTTCGACAAAGACGGCAAGCCGACGAAGTGGACTCCGCGCAATGCCAACGGATACTATACCGGCGGAGCGATGTCGCTGAAGCACGCGTTCTCAAATTCGATCAACTCGGTGGCTGTCTCGGTGGCGCATGAGGTGGGCTTGAACCGCGTTGCCGACGTGGCTCATAAACTGGGCATCACCTCTCCGATAAAAGAAACTCCGGCAATGCCGCTCGGCACGGAGGATGTCACTCTGCTCGAACTGGTCGACGCCTACTGCACGGTGATGAACAAGGGCAGGCACAACGTGCCGGAGTTTGTCACCCGCATCGAGGACAAAGACGGCAAGGTGCTTTATGTGGCTGAACCGAAAAACGAGCAGGCAATCAGCGAGGAGTCGGCTTTCTTGATGCAGCAGATGCTGCTGGCTGGTATGACGGAGCCGGGAGGCACATCGCAAGCCTTGTGGAGCTACGACATCCATCATTTCGACACCAATTTCGGAGGCAAGACAGGCACTACGTCAAACAACAGTGACGGCTGGTATGTGGGCGTGACGAAAAACCTTGTTGCCGGATGCTGGTGTGGAGGAGAATACCGCAGCGTGCATTTCCGCAGCGGACGGATGGGGCAGGGTAGCCACACGGCGCTGCCTGCGTTTGGCTATTTTATGGAGAAAGTGCTGCGCGACCCGCAATTGGCTGCGAAATATCGTGGAAAGATTTCCGACAAGCCGTGGCCCGGACTGAGGGTCGACGACCGCCCGTACAACTGTCAGGGCTATGTGGCGCCTTCCGACACTACTGATGTTGACAGCACCGGTGTTGATGACATTGATATGCCCGAGGAGGAAATCGAGCTTGACAACAACGGCAATGAAATTCCGTCGGAACCGGCACAGGGCAATATTTGACGGAACAGTATAAAAACAATAACCGCGGAGGGCATAGGCTTTCCGCGGTTATTGTTTGTGAGTGTTGCTGATTAGTATTGTTCCTTCTCGTTGGGGAAATCAGAGGTCTTCACGTCCTCGATGTATTTCGCCACAGCGTCGGTGATGATTGTGCCCACATCAGCGTAGCGGCGCAGGAAGCGAGGCGAGAATCCCTTGTTGATGCCGAGCATGTCGTGCATCACGAGCACCTGTCCGTCGACACCGCCTCCGGCACCGATGCCGATGATAGGAATTTCAAGTATTTCTGCCACTTTTTTTGCCAATGTGGCGGGGATTTTCTCAAGCACGATTGCAAAGCATCCAATCTCCTGCAGCAGTTTGGCGTCTTCGATAAGTTTGTTTGCCTCAGCCTCTTCGCGGGCACGCACGGTGTATGACCCGAATTTGTTGATTGACTGTGGTGTCAGTCCGAGGTGACCCATCACTGGAATGCCGGCGCACAGGATGCGCTCAATCGACTCGCGCACTTCGGCGCCGCCCTCGAGTTTCACGCAGTCGGCATGTGTTTCCTTCATGATGCGGATGGCCGAAGCCAAAGCCTCTTTAGAGTTGCCCTGGTATGTTCCGAAAGGCATGTCTACAACCACGAGCGCGCGGTTCACGCCACGCATCACCGACTTGCCGTGATAAATCATCTGGTCGAGCGTCATCGGCAGAGTGGTCACGTTTCCAGCCATCACGTTGCTGGCGGAGTCGCCCACGAGAATCACGTCCATTCCAGCCTCGTCGATGAGTTTCGCCATCGAGAAATCGTAGGCTGTAAGCATAGATATTTTTTCTCCGCGCTGCTTCATTTCGAGCAGGCGGCGAGTAGTCACTTTCCGTTTGTCTTCTGTGTAAGTTGACATAATCAATTGGTTTTTAAATTTAATTCGGCTGCAAAGTTACGTCTTTTAAACGACAAAAGGAAAAAAAGGTGCTGCCCACATCTGAAAATCGCTGAAATGTGCTAAATTTGCAAATAAAACATAAAAATCTGTGATATTATGATTGTACACGAACAGCTTTCTTTTCAGGATGCATTGTCGCTTGCCACAAAGCGAATTTTTGAAACAAAGGGACGCTCCCGCCGGTCTGAGTTTTGGTGGGCTATGCTGGTTGCCTATTTCATATCAAATTTCCTTCCTCCGTTTTGGCTTGTGACCATACCTATATCAATCAGACGGTTGCACGACACGGGACGCAGCGGATGGTGGATGTTTTTCCCAGTAGTGGCCACAATCATTATTGTCTCAATGTGTGTCTCGGATGTTCTTAGCTTTATGACGATGGATGATTTTGAGGACACCATTACTCCGTTTGTGGTATTTGGCAAGTATATATTTTTCTGTGGCATAGTTTCTGTATATCAGATTGTGATGATAATATTCTTTTGCCAGGACAGTGCGGAGGGCGAAAATCGCTACGGAGCGTCGCCGAAATATGAGGAAGAGCCTCCATGTGTCCCTCCGGAAGAAAGAAAAGAATAATGCTTTATGGATATCGAGCAGGTCAGGGAATACGCTTTGTCTTTGTTTGGTGTGACTGAGGATCAGCCGTTTGGCGATGACGTTGTCACCTTTCGTGTTGAAGGCAAGATTTTTCTGTGCCTTTGGCTGTGTGGAAGTCGGCTCGGCATGAAGGGTGAGAATCCGCGGTTTGCATGTAAATTGGCTCCGGAGAGAAACGAGGCGTTGCGCGAGCGATATGCGGCGGTGACCCCAGCGTTTCATTGGAACAAGAAGCATTGGAGCGACGTGTATTATGGGCAACTTGCCGCAGAAACCGTAACGGCGTGGATAAAAGAGTCGTATGAGCTTATAGTCAGTAAGCTGCCAAAGGCGGTGAGAGCAAAATATCAGTAACATTATATTCAGAATGAAAGCATATACATACATAGAGAAGGGCAAGTTTGCCTTGATTGACAAGCCTAAACCAGAACTGCAGGAAGCGACAGACGCCATTGTCCGTGTGACTCTCGGCAGCATCTGTTCAAGCGACCTGCATATAAAGCACGGGAGTGTGCCGAGAGCGGTGCCGGGCATCACTGTCGGCCATGAGATGGTCGGCGTGGTGGAAGCAGTAGGCGCCGACGTGAAAGGCGTGAAGGTAGGCGACCGTGTGACCGTCAATGTGGAAACCTTCTGCGGTGAGTGCTTCTACTGCAGGCACGGCTATGTCAACAACTGCACTTCTCCTCATGGCGGATGGGCTCTCGGTTGTCGTATCGACGGCGGACAGACGGAATATGTGCGTGTGCCGTTGGCGTCGCAGGGCTTGAACCGCATTCCCGACAGCGTGACCGACGAGCAGGCTCTGTTTGTTGGCGATGTGCTTGCCACGGGATTCTGGGCGGCGCGCATAAGTGAGATTACGCCCGACGGCACGGTGCTGATTGTCGGTGCCGGACCTACGGGCATCTGCACGTTGATCTGTGCGATGCTGAAGCGCCCGAAGCGCATCATCGTGTGTGAGCCGTCGGAAGAGAGGCGGGCTTTTGTCAAGAAGCATTATCCCGACGTGCTGCTGACCACGCCGGATGCCTGCGAGGAGTTTGTGAAGCAACACAGTGACCATGGCGGCGCCGACAGGGTGCTGGAAGTGGCAGGAGGCAAAGACACATTCCAGTTGGCATGGCGCTGTGCGCGGCCTAATGCCATTGTCACGGTCGTGGCGCTTTATGACGCTCCGCAGGTGCTACCGTTGCCCGATATGTATGGCAAGAACCTGACGTTCAAGACCGGCGGTGTTGACGGTTGCGACTGCGAGGAGGTGCTCAGGCTCATTGAGCAGGGGAAAATCGACACCACTCCGCTTATCACGCATCGCTTCCCGCTTGATAGAATAGAGGAGGCATACCGTATATTTGAGAACAAGGAAGACGGCGTAATCAAGATTGCCGTCTATAATTGATACCTTTAAGGTTATTAACCATTGAGTTGCACATTAAATGATTTTCTAACTAAATGAAAAAAACGAACATGAAAAATTTCCTGACATTACTCATCGCTATGCTTTTGCTGCTTCCGACAGCCATGTATGGAGCCGGCAAGAAGGTGGTAACATCTATCGACATCACTATTCCGTTGCCCAAAGACGGTATGGGTATCGAGGATGGCGAGCAGATACAAATCACCGCAGCCAAGACAGCGTATGGCGACCTGGTTCAGCAAGGCATCGCGTCGGTCTTCAGCATTTTATGGGAAGGCGAGTTCAACAGAGAAAATTCCGATTCTCCCAAGTTCCAGGCAGGCTATACGTATCGTGCCAGCATGAAACTGATGCTCGACACCCAGAGTCCCTACATCATCAAGTATGCGATGCGCGATGGCGACTACTATGTCGACGACACTATGCTGAAGATTACCGTCAACGGCGAGCCTGCCAGAGTGCTTGTCGGCAGCCCTTATTTCCCCCGCTGCAGTTTTGTGGTTACCGTGCCTGGCGGCGATGGCGGCAATCTCAAGAAGGAGAACCTGTTCTTTGACTATAATGCCAACAAGGAGAAAAATCGTGCCTGCAATAATGTCTATACAAAAGAGACAGCCGACGCCTGCTGCGCATCATTCCATCCACATGATGTGGTCACCATTACAGAGACCCACGACCCGTTGCCCGAGTTTGAAGGACCCAACCGAGTCTTTCTTACCAAGGTTATCGTAGACACCGGCAACAAGACGGATTACTTAAAGTTTGCCCATTCGTTGACCCAGTATATGGGTGGCTATTACAACCTCAAGGAGGTGTGGCTCAGCGACAAAGTCAACGCCGTAGAGTTTATGCGCGAACTCGACGAAGGCATGAAGAGCAAGCTGTATCCCAACTATTATCATTTCTACGGACATAGCACAATGTTCCTTGCCGGCGACGCCACCCTGTGTGTGCCAGCCAGTCAGGCTGCTGCCGTCAAAGCACAGATGGCACGTCACAGCAAGTTCCCGTGCTACACCGTAAGAACATATACCGGCAACGTGCAAGAAGCCCAGAAGGCCGGACTCGGAGCTACCAAGAATCCCTGTACAAAGCACAACTTTGTGGCACGCCTGTATACTGCCGACCGTGTGATGCAGCACTATACCTGTAAGCAAGATCCTAAAGTGTATTACTCATGCAGCATCTGTGGGGAGTGTGAGCGCAATCCGCGCCACACTTTCATGTTCGTCGACAAGGAGGAAGAGAAAAGATACGTACCTGGCGTTCATTCCTTTACTGCCGACCTTGCCACCGAGCAGGCCTATGTGGGCATCAATGCCGCAGGCGAGCATATCTATTGGAAGAGCTGCAAATGGTGTGGCTTGTCTTACAACTATGAGCAGCGCCACCTCACAGAGAAACACTTCCGCCTGTCGGGCTCTGACGGCACGTTGGCACTGTATCGCAAGCATATGGAGGCAGCGCTCGACATGCGTGAGGACGAGGCAAAACTGAGCACTACCGCTCAGCCGGATATGTTTACACTGCCAGCCCGCAGCACTGTGAAGAAGAGCACGTGGGCAGAAGACGCTGTGACGCGCGCCCTCACTGACAACCTTATCGACGAGCAGCTGCTTGGCGACGACTACACCCTTACCGCCACGCGCCAACAGGTGGCATCGATAGCCAAGAGGCTCATCAAGGAGATGACCGGAAAGGACGCCAATGAAGGTAAGCTGAACCTCTTTGCCGACATCGCCGGTGGCGACCTCGACATGAATGCCGCTGTAACCCGTCAGGAGATGGCAACGCTCATTTATCGTGCCATGCGCTATATTGAGAAAAACTCGAAGTATACTTATACCGAATACGACTCCAATCTTGATGCCTATACCGACAGTCAGCAAATCAAACCGTGGGCGAAGGAGCCTATGGCGTTTATGGAGGCTCTGGAGCTTGTCGATCCCGTTACATCAACCACTCTTGTGCCCGACGGCGCTTGCTCCATCGAACTGGCGCTCGCCACTGCCGAGCGCGCCACGATGGCACAGCACACCGGATGGGCGCAGACCGTATCAGATGGTGAAAAGAGTGATTATATCTCTGTCGCCAACAGCCACGATGCCCTCGGCACATCCAATTCCACATTGGGCTTCTACGAGCGTGTGTGGGTCTATCGTATGAGAAACAACAACGGCAAGATAGAAATCAAGGATAAATATACGGGTCAGCACCTCGAGTTCAACAGAGAGTATCTGCACCCTGTGCGCTGGCGTGGCAACGGTGTGTCAAACGTTTCACAAAAGGTGAGAAACGTCCGCAACAAAATCAATAAATGGCAAAAGAAAAACGACAGATAGAGAAAGGGTAGGACGTGATGAAGAAACCTCATCACAGCCAATGACCAATAACGAGATGGCCGCCTTTGTCACTATGACAGAGGCGGCTGTTTGTTGGTATGCTCGGCATGAGCATTGCGTTATCCCGAACTCGCGTTTTTCACGACTGCCAGGCTTACATTCTATAAGGACGTAGCGTCCATCGTCGAGATGAAGCACAAGGTCGGCCTCCAGTCCGTAGCCTTTGTACATCATCTACTCTGGATATATCGTCCCGACAGATGGCATCAACATAATTGCGTGCAATAAGTAGCTTTGCCTTATCACTCATTTGCGCATATTTAGTGCGATGAATTGTGCTGTTTTGTAACTAACTTTTGCGGTAATTTGTAACTAACTTTTGTGGTAATTTGTAACTAACTTTTGTGGTAATTTG
>OIWU01002002.1_pt1 | contig 18274 bp, 13 predicted proteins | sample 1587711 | NCBI WGS metagenome assembly OIWU01 (sample SAMEA3888909, study PRJEB22519) | human gut metagenome | biome: human gut; feature: human-associated habitat; material: faeces | place: Denmark | collected 2010 | reverse complement strand
GCCGGAGGAGGTGCAGCTGCGGATGCTCCACAGCGTGGCGGGTCTGGAGCACGCGGAGATGATGCGCCCCGCCTACGCCATCGAGTACGACTGCATCGATCCGCTGGCGCTGAAGCCCACGCTGGAGGTCAAGACCGTGGGCGGGCTGTACGGCGCGGGACAGTTCAACGGCTCCTCCGGCTACGAGGAGGCGGCGGTGCAGGGCTTTGTGGCGGGCGTCAACGCGGCGCTGGCGCTGAAGGGGGAGCCGCCCCTGCTCCTCAAACGCAGTGAGAGCTATATCGGCACCCTCATCGACGATCTGGTGACCAAGGGCACCGAGGAGCCGTACCGCATGATGACCTCCCGCTCGGAGTACCGGCTGCTGCTGCGGCAGGACAACGCCGACCAGCGGCTGTGCGCCATCGGACACCGCATCGGGCTGGTGTCCGCGGAGCGGCTGCGGGCGGTGGAGGAGAAGTACGCCGCCGTGGAGCGGGAGGTCAAGCGTCTGACCCACACCGGCGTGGCCGGCAGCGACGCGCTCAACGCCCTGCTGGTGCAGCGGGGCACCGCCCCTGTGGCGGACGGGGCGCGGCTCATCGACCTGCTGCGCCGCCCGCAGGTGTCCTACGACGATCTGCGGCCCTTCGACCACGGCGCACCGGCGCTGGACAAGGCGGTGCGGGAGCAGGTGGAGATCACCGTCAAGTACGAGGGCTACATCCGCCGCCAGCAGCGGCAGGTGGAGGAGTTTGAGCAGCTGGAAAAGCACGCGCTGCGCGACGGCATGGATTACAGCGATATTCAGGGCCTGCGTCTGGAGGCGCGGGAGAAGCTGAGCGCGGTGCGCCCCCTGAATCTGGGGCAAGCCAGCCGCATCTCCGGCGTATCCCCGGCGGATATCGGCGCGCTGATGATCTGGCTCCAGTCCCGCCGCGGATAGTTTTGCAAGGATAAGGCGGCACGCTGCCGCGCAACACGATAAGGAGGGTTTCCATGAGAAAATTTCTGGCCATTCTGGTCTGCAAGCTCATACGCTTTGTCGGTTCCTTTGTGGGGCGGGGCAGCAGCCTGCCCGGACAGATCGCGCTGAAGATCTGCCCCGACATTTTGCAGCGGGTGCAGCTTCCGCCGGAGATCATCGCCGTTACCGGCAGCAACGGCAAGACCTCCACGTCCGAGATGATCGCCCATGTGCTCACCGCCGCCGGAAGAAAGGTGGTGTTCAACCGGGAGGGCTCCAACCAGATCGAGGGCGTCACCACCATGCTGCTGTGCAGCAGCACCCTGACAGGACGGTGTAAGAGCGACGCGGCGGTCATCGAGTCCGATGAGCGCTACGCCCAGTACACCTTCCGCTATTTCCAGCCCACCCACTACGTCATCACCAACCTGTACCGCGACCAACTCACCCGCAACGGCCACCCCCAGTGGGTGTTCAAGTCCATCGAGCCCAGCATCGGCCCGGACTGCACGCTGATCCTCAACGCCGACGACCCGCTGGTGGCGCTGTTCGCCCGGGGACGGCAGAACCGGGTGGTCTGGTTCGGCATGGATCGCCAGCGCTTTTCCACCGACCACTGCACCGGCATCTATAACGACGGGAAATACTGCCCGCTGTGCCACGCGCCCATGGCCTACGACTACTACCACTACAACCACATCGGCGCGTACCACTGCACGAAGTGCGATTTTCACCGGCCGGAGACGGCCTATACCGTCACCGACGCGGATCTGGATACCGGCTTCCTCACCATCAACGGCAGGGACCGCATCGAGCTGGCGTTCAAGAGCATCTACAACGCCTATAACATTCTGGCCTGCTATACCGTGTGTGCGCTGGCGGGGGTGGACGGCGCGGATATCGCCCGCAGCATCAGCCGCTATGTGCTGAAGAACGGCCGCATCGTCAACTGGCAGTACCAGACCATGCACGGCACGCTGCTGGCCTCCAAGCACGAGAACTCCGTGTCCTACGACCAGTCCCTGCGATACACGGTGCAGCAGAAGGAACCCCACGCCGTCATCATCATCGTGGACGCGGTGAGCCGCAAGTATTTCACCAGCGAGACCAGCTGGCTGTGGGACATCGACTTCGGTATGCTGAACACGGAGAACACCTCCCACATTTACCTGCTGGGCAAATATGCCGACGACCTGTACGTCCGGTTCTCCTACACCGACGTGCCGCCGGAGAAGCTCAGCGCCTACGAGAGCATCAGTGAGGGCGTGGACGCCGCCGTGCGGGATGGCGTGACCCAAGCCTATACCATCACCTGTTTCTCCGACAAGGGCAAGTTCCTGTCGCTGGTCAATACGCTTTAAGGAGGGCCTGCATATGCGCATCCAGCTTTTGCATCTCTATCCCGATCTGATGAATCTGTACGGCGAGTACGCCAACGTGGCGGCACTGCGGCGCAGTCTGGAGCGGCAGGGGGCGGAGGTCGTCGTCCGCACCGGCACGCTGTATGAGGATATCGACTTCTCCGACGCGGACTTTGTCTACATGGGCGCCGGCACCGAAAGCGCCCAGCTTGTGGCGCTGGAGGATCTGCGCCGCTATACAGACGCCGTAGGCGCGGCGCTGGCGCGCGGCGTTGTGGTGCTGGCCACCGGCAACGCCATGGAGCTGTTCGGCAGCAGCATCACCTCGCCCGACGGCGCGGCGCACGCCGGACTGGGACTGTTCCCCTTCCGCACCACCGTGTCCGACACGGCGCGCATACAGGGCGACTGTCTGGCGGTGGGCGCTGCCACCGGGCAGACGGCGGTGGGCTTTGTGAACAAGGCCAGTCAGACCACGGAGGTCGCCCATCCGCTGTTCCACATGGAGCACGGCCCCGGCAACGCCGCTGATACGGCGGAGGACGGCGCGTGGGAGGGCAGCTTTTACGGCACCCATCTCATCGGCCCTCTGCTGATGAAGAATCCCCACGTCAACGCCTACTTCACGGAGCTGCTGTGCCGCCGGGCGGGACTGCCCTATCAGGCGCAGGATTGTCCCCACGAGCAGCGGGCCTACGAGGTGACGCTCCGCGCCTTACAGGAGCGGTTCCGCCAGCAGTAAACACATAAAGAGCATAAAAAAAGAGACGCCCTGTAAGGCGTCTCTTTTTTATGCTTCTGTTCAGATGTACTGGCGCATACCCTCGGTGGCCACATCCTCGTCAGCGCTGACGGTGACGGTGAACTTCACGTCGTTCTTCTCGCTGAAGCGATCCAGCCACTGGAGGAAGTTCTCCACCGCCTGCCAGTCGGTGCTGCCAGCGATCTTGCACAGGTTGTCCACAAACACATGGGAAATATCGTAATTGCCCGCGTACAGACCGCAGAGGAAACCGCGCAGGCAGTCAAAAGAATCCACATTGTACTCGCTGGCATTGACCAGACGCACATTGTAGCTGATGTCGTAGGTCATGTCGCGGCTGGGCTCGATGCAAACAACGCTGCCGGTCTCGGAATCCACGCTGGTGTGGATCAGCTCGATAAGCTGCTTCGTCTTACCTGCACCGTTCGCGCCCATGATCAGTCTAACCATAAGAAATCACTCCTTTGTCATAGATGGAGTTGGTTCTACTCCTGTCTGTAGAATACCATACCATGTAGAAAATAGCAACGAAAAAAAGTGGCTCTTTTTTTGGGCAAAACGCCTTACCGTCCCAGCTTGGCCAGCAGCGTTTCGCGCAGCTCCTCGTAGCCGGGCTTGCCCAGCAGCGCGAACATATTCTTCTTATAAGCCTCCACGCCCGGCTGGTCGAAGGGATTCACATCCAGCAGGTAGCCGCTGAGCCCGCAGGCGTACTCGAAGAAGTAGATGAGCTGTCCCATAATGCCCTCGTCCAGCCCACCGGTGTACAGGGTGATGTTGGGGACGCCGCCCTCCACATGGGCCAGCAGCGTGCCGTCCATGGCCTGCTCGCGGATGAAGTCCATGCTCTTGCCCGCCAGGAAGTTCAGGCCGTCGCCGTCCGTCTCGTCGTAGGGGACGGGGTTCTCATGCTGCGACGGGCCGAAGCGCACCACCGTCTCAAAGAGATGGCGCTCGCCCTGCTGGATATACTGTCCCATGGAGTGCAGGTCGGCGGTGAACTCCACGCTGGCGGGGAACAGGCCCTTGCCCTCCTTGCCCTCGGACTCGCCGTACAGCTGCTTCCACCACTCGGCCATAAACCGGAAGCAGGGCTCATAGGCCGCCAGGATCTCGATCTTCTTGCCGCAGCGGTACAATTCGTACCGGGCGGCGGCGTACTGCCATGCGGGATTGACGCTCATGTCCGCCGCCGTGCAGGTGTCCATCATCTCGCGGGCGCCGTTCATCAGGGCGTCGATGTCGATACCCGCCACGGCGATGGGCAGCAGCCCCACGGCGGTCAGCACGCCGTACCGGCCGCCCACGTCGTCGGGTACCACAAACGTCTCATAGCCCTTGGCGTCCGCCAGAGACTTCAGCGCGCCTCTGTGCCGGTCGGTGGTGGCGTAGATGCGCTTGGCGGCCTCCTCCGGGCCGTACTTCTTCTCCAGCAGCTCGCGGAAGAAGCGGAACGCCACCGCAGGCTCTGTGGTGGTGCCGGACTTGGAGATGACATTGACGGAGAAGTCCACGCCGTCCAGCAGCTCCACGATCTCGCTCATGTAGTCGGAGGACAGGCCGTTGCCCACGAAGTAGATGTTGGGGGCTTCCTTCTTTTTCAGATTGTAGTTAGGGGAGCGCAGGCACTCGATCACGCCCCGGGCGCCCAGATAAGAGCCGCCGATGCCGATGACCACCAGTGCCTGAGAGTCCGCCTTGATGCGCGCTGCCGCGGCCTTGATGCGGGCAAACTCCTCCTTGTCGTAGTTCTCCGGCAGGCGCACCCAACCGGTAAAGTCGCTGCCGGCGCCGTCGCCCTTTTGCAGATGGTCATGGGCGATGCGCAGGCGGGGCGCCAGCGCCGCCTCGTAGGGCAGCGGGATAAAGCTGTTGCAGCTATTGAGGTCCACACGGATCATAGGATGATTCCTCCTTGGTAAAAGACGTCTTTTTCGGTGTTTCCCATCTTACAACGATTGTACCCAAATTACAAGGGGAAAAAGGCCGCCTACGCCGCGAAAACCGCCATACGCAGGAGTTGGGTGAACACCTGCCCCCAGCTGCGCCGCGCCACGGCTTCCTCCGCCACCAGCGGCACGGTCAGCAGCACCGTGCCGCCGTCCAGCACGGACAGCTCGCCCAGCCGCTGCCCGGCCTCCACCGGAGCGGCGACCTGCGGCTCCAGCGTAACGGTGCGGGTCAGGCCGCCGGCCTTGGCCTTTTCCACCAGCACGGCGTTGTTCTCTGCCTCCGGCACCGGCTGTACGGCGTCCGACGCGCCCATGGCTACCGCCACCGGCGTCAGCGGCTCCGGCGGCAGGGCGTCCGCCAGCGCGTAGGTGGAAAAGCCGTAGTTCAGCAGCGCCTTGGCGTCCTTGGTGCGGGTGTCCTTGTCCGGCGCCTTCATGATGACGGCGATCAGCTCCATGCCGTCCCGCTCCGCCGTGGCGCTGATGCAGTACCCCGCCGAGGCGGTGTAGCCGGTCTTCAGGCCGGTGGCGCCGTCATAGAAGCGGATGAGCTTGTTGGTGTTGGCCAACTGAAAAGCGCCGTCCCGGATGGTGTCCATCCAGATGGTGGTGAAGCGCCGTATGTCCGGATGGTGCAGCAGCAGCTCCCGGCTCATAAGGGCGATATCGTGGGCGCTGGTGACGTGTCCCTCCGCCGTCAGGCCGGTACAGTTGACAAAATGGGTGTCCGCCATGCCCAGCTCAGAGGCCCGCCGGTTCATCTGCTCCACGAACAGCTCGTGTACGCCGGCGACCTTCTCCGCCAGCGCCACCGCCGCGTCGTTGCCGGAGGCCACGCACACCGATTTCAACAGCTCCTCCACCGTGATCTGTTCGCCCTCCGCCAGATAGACCTGACTGCCGCCCATCCCGGCGGCCGCGGCACTGACCGTCACCACATCGTCGTAGCCGATCGTGCCGCTGTCGATGGCCTCCATGGTCAGCAGCAGCGTCATGATCTTGGTGACGCTGGCGGGCTCCAGCTGCTCATGCTCGTTCTGCGCGAACAGCACCTGCCCCGTGGAACGCTCCATCAGCAGCGCCGCCCGGCTGGTGATGGGCAGCTCCACCGCCTCTGCCCGCACCGGGTACAGACCCAGCGCGCACAGCATCGCCGTCAGCAGACAGATCGTGCGCCGTATCTTTCTCATCATCAGACCCCTCCCTGCGTTTTTCCTATTCCTATGCCCGCAGGAGAGAAATCATGCACTTCGACAGAAATTGCGGTTGCAAAACCCGTGCCGACCTGCTATAATAGCAACGTTCGCAGGGTTGGTATATCGGTATTACAGCGGCTTCCCAAGCCGTTAAGGCGGGTTCGACTCCCGTACCCTGCTCCAAGTGAATGAACCCCGTTTTTCGAACATTTTTATCGAAAAACGGGGTTCTCCTTATCTTCAAAGCCTTGTTTTATCTGGGCTTTTTTATTTTGCTGATTGGAGGCATGCACAGAAAAACTCTCAAAATGCGGAATGATTATTTTTATGCAAGGTCGTTATTTGAACACGGTTTTCTCACAAATTCTCGTGATAAGCGGCTTCAAAGGCTTGCGGAGTCTTGTATCTCAAAGTTCTGTGAGGGCGTACCTCATTGTAAAATTGAACATACTGCTCCACACTTTTGCGAAAGCTTTGTTCTGAGGTGTACTCTCTGCGGTACGCCTCTTCTCTTTTGAATGAGGCAAAGAAGGCTTCCGCCACGGCGTTGTCATGTGGCCGTGCCGTAGCGGAAAACGATTGCTTCACACCGCACTTTTGCAGGAGCGTTGTAAATGCGGTGGAAGTATACTGCTTGCCGCGGTCGCTGTGAAATGTCAAATCGGCAGGGGTATCTCGTTCGCGGAAAGCTATCCGAAATGTACTGGTGACCAAATTCGTGCTGGCATTGCGGGATACGCGATAGCCGATGATTTTCCGGGAAAAGAGGTCGAGAATGATGCACAGATAAAGCCAGTAATCGTTGAGCTTGAAGTATGTAATATCACTGACCCATGTTTGATTAGGATGTTCTGCGGTAAATTGCTGCTCCAACAGGTTTTGCTTGCGGTATTTTTGATGCTTTTTAAACTGCTTTTTGGAATCAAGTCGAATGCTGCGCAGATCGAGCTCCTGCATGATCGTAGCAATGCGCTTGGTGCTGACTCTGATACCACCTTCGGCCAATGTAATGCGAATCTTTTCGGCACCATACCGTTGGCCGCTGTCGTCGAAAGCCTGCTGTACCAGACGCATGAGTTGTGTCTGCTCTTGGTCGCGCTGACTGCGGTCCGCACGGCGAAAGATGTGGTTGTAAAATGTACCGCGAGCGACATCCAATGCTTCGCACAGCTCATGAACACTATAAGTATTATCAGACTGATGGTGGAGATTTTCCGAAATGGAAAGTCTCTTTTGCAGGGGAACATTTGCTATGCATTGAGAAAGGCGGATGATTTCCATTTCATGTTCCAGTTTTGCCAATCGTCTTGAAATGGCGTCAAACTCCTTTGGTGTGTAGGTGCGGGTTGTTCCTTGGATAGTACAGTACGCTTTCCGCCAGCGGTAAAGTGTCCCCTGGGCAATGTGCAGTTCGTGGCTGAGAGATTTGATGGATTCTCCGTTTTGATAACGCTTGATGACTTTTTGCTTGAAATCTGCTGGGTACTCGGTGGGCATGGTCTCATCTCCTTGTGTATGATGAGACTATTGTAGTTGAATTTCTGCGAAGACGAAAGTGAGTAATCTAACGAAAAAGAAGGCAGACGCCCATGTGGACGGAAATTGTATTTTGCCGGAAATGCAGGAGATTCATTTTTTCGCAAGATAATCTTAGAATAGTAAGTTATGCAACATGTATCGATATAGAAACAGTATTCTAAATTAGTACGGAAACTGCACTAGGCAAAAGTCGTGTTGCTGGAAAGTGGAATTATTATCTGTATTTGGAAAAAAGGCTCGACGTGAAAATAGATACCTGTTATACTAAAAAGACGTAGAGAGTGCAGTAGAGATACTGCATACCATTAGCAATTGGAGAATATTGATATACTCTCTGCTTTGGCAGAATCATCAAGCCTACAACAGAATTGGAGGAATACATATATGTCCATTTTCATTACGAAAATCAAGTTGTATAATTTCCGCCGTTTTCGAGAGTTCGTGATTGAGCCAAATACGAAAAATAATATTCTTATAGGAGACAATGAGTCTGGCAAAAGCACCATCCTTGAAGCTATCGATTTGGTTTCAGGAGGAAACAATCGAAGGGTCGAAGCAATCGGACTGGATAATTTGCTGAACATAGAAGCTGTTACGGAATTTATCAACAGTGATCGATGTTATGCCGACTTGCCAAAACTGAGAGTTGAATTATACCTTAGCGGAGCGTCAGACCCAAGCGTTAATGGTGAAAACAATTCCGACAAGATTGAGTGTGACGGCATCAAATTGGTCTGCGAGCCGAATGAAGATTATAAAACAGAGATAACCTTCGCAATGGATGCGCAATCTGATTATTTCCCTTATGAATACTATTCCATACGTTTTTCGACCTTTGCAGATCAAGTATATACGGGATACAAAAGAAAACTGCGTTGCGCAATGGTGAATAGCGACAATATGGACTCTGAATATGCAACGAATGATTTCATAAAGCGAACTTATTACCAATATACGGGAGATGATGCAAAAGAACGTGCTATATTCAGAAGCAAGTACCGTCAAATGAGAAAAGTTTTTTGTGCGGACAGTTTAAAACCATTGAATGATCGTATTCCGCAGGAAAAGCACTATACTTTTGGCCTTAAAAACAGTCCCGCATCCGCCCTTGAAAACAATCTAATGATTTATGAAGATGAAATAAGCATTGACAACAAAGGAACTGGAAGACAAATCTTTATTAAGACAGATTTCGCATTGGAACATGCGGGTTCAAACGTGGATGTGATTTTACTTGAAGAACCTGAAACACACTTAAGTCATGTCAATCTTAAGAAACTCATTCAAAAAATTGCTAAAACACAGGCTGGCCAGATCTTCATTGCAACGCATAATAGTCTTATCAGCACGAGACTTGAACTTAATAACGTCATTATTCTACATTGTGATGGAGAGAAAAGACCTGTTACCCTCAAAAGTCTAAACCTTGAGACAGCAGCGTATTTCAAAAAAACTCCCCCTGCAAGCATAACAGAATTTGTGCTTTCACGGAAGACTATTCTTGTTGAAGGTCCAGCTGAATACATCCTGTTTGAAAAATTTTATGAAACAGTCACCGGTCATGTTCCCGAAAATGATGATGTACAGATTTTAGATGTACGCGGACTAAGTTTTAAACGTTATTTGGATATTGCATGTCTTACAAAAGGCAAAGTTGCAGTCGTAACAGATAATGACGGAAATGTTCAAAAAAAACTGCATAGAAAAATATATCGGTTATTCAGATATGGATAATGTAAAAATATGCTATGAACCAGATGAGAGAAAGCGAACATTTGAGATTGTTCTGTATTGTGAAAACAAGGGCTTATGCGATAAGCTGTTTTCGGGTGATGCGCAGCAATATATGTTGAACAACAAGACGGATGCCGCATACAGGTTACTTTGCCAAAACGATGATATTAGTGTCCCTTCATATATAAAAGAGGCGTTTGAATGGACAAGCGAGTGATTTTTGCAGTTGCTGGATCGGGAAAAACGACCTATATTGTCAATGAGCTATCCCTAGAGAAACGATCCTTGATTCTAACCTATACAGATGGCAATTACGATAATATTTCTCGAAAGATACTTGCTAAATTTGGCGGTAGATGGCCAAACAGTGTTACGCTGATGACTTATTTCTCATTTCTCTATAATTTTTGCTACAAGCCTTATTTTGCAGATATAATTCACGCAAAGGGAATTGTTTTTGACAACAATCCGAATATAAAAATACCTCAAGATTCTATGCGCTACTATCTGAGTCCGTCTGGACTTTTGTATAGCAATAGGCTTGCGTTCTTTTTGGAGCGAGCAAATGCGTTGCCTAAGATAAAGCGTCGTATTGAAAGGTATTATGACGAACTTGTAATTGATGAAATACAGGATATAGGCGGACGAGATTTTGATTTTCTAGAGTCTCTTATGGATACAAATGTGAATATGTTGTTTGTGGGAGATTTCTATCAACACACATTTGATACCAGTCGCGATGGAAACAAAAATAAAACACTATTTGATGATAAGATAAAATATGAATCACGATTTACAGCAAAAGGTATTGTCTGCGATAATACGAGCCTTTTAAACAGCTGGCGCTGTAGTAAAAATGTCTGTCAATTTATAACAGACAATTTGGGAATTAGGATAGGGTCTAATAGAGCCGACGAAGATAATACGACGATTGAAGTGGTAACTGATTCGGTGAGAATTGCGGAATATACGAGAAATAACAGTATAGTAAAACTGCATTATCAAAATGGTTCAAAAAAAGGGTATATGCATAAGAACTGGGGAGAGACAAAGGGTGAAGATAAGTATACTGATGTCTGCGTTCTACTTAATAAGACTACCTCAAAGAAAATGGCTGCCGGAAAGTTGGCCGAATTAGCTCCAATGACAAAAAATAAACTCTATGTAGCCATAACAAGGGCAAAAGGAAATGTTTATATTTTCGATGAGTAATAATCTTTGGGATACTTGTGCGACAGTTTACAATCCCATCTTTCTGCTTTACCCCTTAGTCCAAAGTGTTTGAGATAGCATATATCGAATTTATTGCTGTACTACGGAAATTACCCCAATTTTACGGTTGACCCGTGGTACATAAGGGACTTCAACGCTATTTGGTAAGGCTGTCAAGGCCCTGCTGAGAAAATTGATGGAGGAAAATGCCATGCTGATAAATTCCAACGAATATCTGCATATTCTTGAGTCGATCAAGCAGGAGATCCGCACAGCGCAGTACCGTGCGGCGGTCAGCGTCAATCGGGAGTTGTTGCTCCTTTATCACTCCATCGGTGAGGTCATCAACGCCCACAAGACGTGGGGCAGCAAGTTCGTGGAGAATCTTGCCGCCGATATCAAGCTTTCCTTCCCAGATGCCACCGGCTACTCGGTGAGGAACTTGAAGTATATGGCAAAATTCGCGGCGGCTTATCCGGGCGACGAATTTGTGCAACAGGCTGTTGCACAAATCCCGTGGGGACACAATGTCGTGCTGATGGACAAGCTTTCCAAATCCGAGGAACGCCTATGGTATGCAGAGAGAAGTGCCGAAAATGGCTGGTCACGCAATGTATTAGTTCATCAGATTGAAAGCGGTCTGTATCAGCGACAGGTGCTGGCGGAGAAGGTATCCAACTTTGGAAACCGCTTGCCATCCCCGCAGAGCGAGCTTGCGGCACAGACCATGAAAGACCCGTACATCTTTGACTTTATCCCATTCAAAGCGGACATGGTGGAACGCGATATTGAGCAGGCGCTGGTCAAGGATGTGACAAAGCTCCTTCTGGAGTTGGGAACAGGCTTCGCTTTTCTTGGCAACCAATACCACCTGAATGTGGGAGGCGATGATTTCTATATCGACCTGCTGTTTTACAACCTCAACCTTCGCTGCTATGTGGTGATTGAACTGAAAACCGGCGAGTTCAAACCGGAGTACGCCGGACAGCTGAACTTCTACCTCTCTGCGGTGGATGGCATCCTGAAGAAAGAGCAGGACAATCCCTCTATTGGCCTGTTGCTCTGCAAGAGTAAGAATAACCTCGTGGCGGAGTATTCCCTCAAGGACATGAGCAAGCCCATCGGCGTCAGCGCCTACCAGATCACCAGCAGCCTGCCGGAAGAACTGGAACGCCAGCTGCCATCTGTGGAGGATATTCAAAAGCGGATTAAGGGTTTGAAAGAGTAATTCAATGACAACAAAACCTGTGGGCAATCACAAAAAAGAAAGACACCCACATGGGTGTCTTTCTTTTTTGGAGCAGCACTTTTGCTACGCAAAAGTGGTCGCCTGCGGGCGGGTGATTGAACGCGAGTGGGGGAACCCGTCAAAGGTTCCCCCCTCACACTCCCCCTTCCTTGCGATGTGCGGGAGTGCAGACAACAAAACCTGTGGGCAATTACAAGTTAACAAACAGGTTGAGATGCCATGCGGTTTTCACCGCATGGCATTGCCTTTGACAACGGCGGTGACTACCGGATGCTGCTTTTCAACTCCGACGGCTCCATGGTGACAGTGCTGACGCTGCTGGGTAAAGTCTCCGGCAGGCACGTCCGGGTGGACATGACCGGCGGCACGCTGTATGTGGACGTGGAGAGGGACGGCGACGGCCGCGTTAACGACCTGTATCTGACCGGCCCCACCAACATCGTCTGCAAGGGCGAGACTGTGGATGAGAATATGAAATGGCGAGAACAGACTGTCAAAAAACCTGCCCGGTCACGCATATCGGAGGGAAGGATAGTGTGAAAGGGAACCGTCAGGGTTCCCTTTCGCGTTCAATCACCCGCCGCAGCGACCAAAATCGCAAAATAAAATACTGTTTTTTATTTTGCGATTTTGCCTCAGCTTGTCAAAAAAGTCCGTTCGGACTTTTTTGACAAGCTGAGGAGCCATCCCTGTTGGGATGGCTCCTTCTTATATCCGCATATCACTCCGCGCTGGTCAGGTGCAGGTGCTCGCCGCGCTGCTCCATGGGCACATAGTGCTCGTGGGTGGTCACGGCGCGGTAGGCCGGGCGCATGATCCGGTGGCAGGTGACCACCTCCTCGATGCGGTTGGCGCACCAGCCGGCGATACGGGCGGAGGCGAACAGCGGCGTGAACACCTCCTCGGGGATGCCCAGCATGGTGTACACCAGGCCGGAGTACATATCCACGTTGGCGCACATGGGCGTGTCGCTGCCCTTGCGCTCCATCACCAGCGGGATGCCGATCTCCTCCACCTTCTGCAGCAGGGCGAAATCATCGGCGTAGCCCTTCAGCTCCGCCATGCGCTGGGCGTACTTCTTCAGCAGCACGGCGCGGGGGTCGGACATGGTGTACACCGCGTGACCCAGTCCGTAGATCTTGCCGGAGCGGTCGCCGGCCTGCTTATCCAGCAGCTTGTTCAGATAGTCCCGGATGGAGCCGTCGTCGTGGGGATCCACGTTCTCCTTCACATACCGGAACATCTCCATGACCTTGGCGTTGGCGCCGCCGTGGAGCGGCCCCTTCAGGGATCCCACAGCCCCGGCGATGGCGCTGTAGGTATCCGTGCCGCTGGAGGACATGGCGCGGCAGACGAAGGTGGAGTTATTGCCGCCGCCGTGCTCGGCGTGTACCATCAGCATCATATCCAGCAGGTGGGCTTCCTCGTCGGTGTAGCTCTTGTCCGGCCGCATCATCCGCAGGAAATTCTCCGCCGTGGACAGCTCCGGCACCGGGAAGTGGATGTGCAGGGAGTCGCCGTGGAAGTAGTGCCGCTGCACCGCGTAGGCGTTGGCTACGATGGACGGGAAATAGCCGATGAGCTTCACCGATTGCAGCAGCATGTTGTCAATGGACGTGTTGTCCGGGTCGGGGTCATAGGAGTACAGGCTCAGCACGCTGCGCGCCAGCTCGTTCATGATGTTGTGGCTGGGGTGGCGCATGATCATGCCCTCGGTGAACCCCTCCGGCAGCTTCCGCGCCTGGTTCATGATCTTGTCGAAGTAGGCCAGCTCGCTTCTGGAGGGCAGATAGCCCATCAGCAGCAGATACGCCACCTCCTCGAAGCCGAAGGTGCCCGCAGAGCGGTGCGCCTCCACGATGTCCGTCAGCTCGATGCCCCGGTAGTACAGGCGGCCCGGCGCGGGGAGGCGCTGGCCGTCCTGCATCAGATAGCCCTGCACGCTGCCCACCTTGGACACGCCCACCAGCACGCCGGTGCCGTCGCTGTTGCGCAGACCCAGCTTCACGTCGCCCCGGTAGTGATCCGGGCTGATGGCATACTGCTCCTGAATGCTGCGGCTCAGGGGGGTGGTATACTGCTTTAATATAGTGGTGTCTTTTTCGATCATGGCAAGATCGCTCCTTTCGCCGCAGCAGGCGGCTGTCGTTTCGTGAGATGATTATACGGCGGCGCTCTCGATTTTGCAAGAGCGAATTTTAGAAATTTCAAAATTTTTCTGTGAACGCCGTAAAAGAGTGGTGTTTGCGAAAGATTCTGCAAATATAAGCGAATCAACTTGCATAAATTTGATTTTCCCTCTTGCATTTTGCCGCAGGCGTGCTATACTGACTTCATTATCACGCGGGGTGACGCGCCCCGCCATTCTGAACTTCCCGAAAGGGGTGGCTACATGATGATACAGCTGCACAACGGCGGCGTGGTCTGGCAGGACGGCGCCGTGCATCCGGCTCCCGCCGGCGGCGAGGCCGCGCGGGACAAGACCATGGCCTACCGCATCCTCCGCGCCCACAACACCGGCAGCGGCGACGGGCTGCTGCACCTGACATTCGACAGTCTCATCTCCCACGACATCACCTATGTGGGTGTCATCCAGACCGCCAAGGCCAGTGGCCTGAAGGAATTCCCGGTGCCCTATGTGCTCACCAACTGTCACAACAGCCTGTGCGCCGTGGGCGGCACCATCAACGCTGACGACCACGCCTTCGGCCTGTCGGCGGCGGTGAAGTACGGCGGCGACTATGTGCCCGCGAATCAGGCCGTCATCCACCAGTACGCCCGGGAGCTGCTGGCCGGCTGCGGCAAAATGGTGCTCGGCTCCGACAGCCACACCCGCTACGGCGCGCTGGGCACGCTGGGCGTGGGCGAGGGCGGCGGCGAGATCGTCAAGCAGCTGCTGCGCAACACCTACGATCTGGCTGCACCGCAGGTCATTCTGGTGCACGTCACCGGCAAGCTTCGCCACGGCGTGGGTCCCCACGATGTGGCCATCGCCCTGTGCGGCGCGGTGTACAAAAACGGCTTTGTGAAGAACAAGGTGCTGGAATTCGTGGGCGACGGCATCGGCGGCCTGAGCATGGACTACCGCATCGGCATCGACGTCATGACCACCGAAACGGCCTGCCTGACCTCCATCTGGGAGACGGACAGCGCCGTGGCGGACTATCTGGCGCTCCACGGACGCGCCGGTGACTTCGCGCCCCTGCATCCGGAGAACGGCGCGTACTACGACGGACTGATCGAACTGGATCTCTCCGCCATCGAGCCTATGGCGGCCCTGCCCTTCCACCCCTCCGAGGCGGTGACGCTGCGGGAGCTGATCGCCGACCCCGGCGACGTGCTCCGGGAGGTGGAGAAGCGCGCCGCCGCCCAGTTCGGCGGCAAGGTGCAGCTGCACCTGACCGACAAGGTGAAGAACGGCAAGCTCCGGGTGGAGCAGGGCGTCATCGCCGGGTGCGCCGGCGGCCTGTACGACAACATCGCCGCAGCCGCCGCCATTCTGGACGGCTGCGACGTGGGCAGCGGGAATTTCGACTTCTCCGTGTACCCGCCCTCCGTCCCCGTGGAGCTGGAGCTGGTGGAAAACGGCGTGACCTCCCGGCTGCTGCGGGCGGGCGCCGTGTGCAAGCCCTGCTTCTGCGGTCCCTGCTTCGGCGCGGGCGACGTGCCCGCCAACGATGCCCTGTCCATCCGCCACACCACCCGCAACTTCCCCAACCGGGAGGGCTCCAAGCCCGGCGACGGTCAGCTGTCCGGCGTGATCCTCATGGACGCCCGCTCCATCGCCGCCACCGCCCGGAACCACGGCGTGCTCACCTCGGCGGCGGACGTGGATTACGACGAGCCCGCTCCCGTGGAGCGCCGGTTCGATGCCTCCGTGTACGACAAGCGGGTGTACCGGGGCTTCGGCCATCCCCAGCCGGACGCGCCGCTGCAATACGGTCCCAACATTGCGGAGTGGCCGGCCATCCCCGCCCTGTCCGACGATCTGCTGCTGCAGGTGGCCTCCGTCCTGCGGGATGAAGTCACCACCACCGACGAGCTGATCCCCTCCGGCGAGACGTCCTCCTACCGCTCCAACCCCATGAAGCTGGCGCAGTTCACACTGTCCCGCCGCGACCCGGACTATGTGCCCCGCGCCAAGGCCGCTGCCGCGCTGGAGGCGCTCCGCGCCGCCGGACACGCCGGGGAGGACAACACCCTGTCCGCCGCCCTGAGAGCGCTTGGCCTGACGGCAGAGGACGCGCAGCGCCTGCACATCGGCTCCGTGCTGTTCGCCAACAAGCCCGGCGACGGCTCCGCCCGGGAGCAGGCGGCCTCCTGCCAGCGGGTGCTGGGCGGCAGCGCCAATATCTGCTACGAATTCGCCACCAAGCGCTATCGCTCCAACTGCGTCAACTGGGGCATCCTGCCCTTCACGCTGGCGGCGGGCGACAGCTTCGACGGCGCGCCCGGCGACTTCATCTACGTCCCCCGTGTCCGGGAGAAGCTGGCCGCCGGCGACGAGGTATTCCCCGCTGTGCTGTTCCGCGGCGGCGAGACGCGGGACATGACACTCTATCTGAAGAACACGGACGCTCAGGAGCGTGAACTGCTGCTCCGGGGCTGCCTTATCAACTACTACGCAGCCAAGAACGAGGAACGCCATGGATAAGATCAGAATGCCCAACGCCATCGCCGAGCTGGACGGCGACGAGATGACCCATGTCCTGTGGGGCATGATCAAGAAGGAGCTGATAGAGCCCTTCGTGGAGCTGAACACGGAGTATTACGACCTGTCCCTGCCCAACCGGGACAAGACGGAGGACGCCGTGACCCGCCAGGCCGCGGAGGCCATCAAGCGGCTGAAGGTGGGCGTGAAATGCGCCACCATCACCCCCAATTTCCAGCGGCAGGAGGAGTACGGCCTCCGCCAGCTGTGGAAATCCCCCAACGCCACCGTCCGGGCGGCGCTGGACGGTACTGTGTTCCGCGCGCCCATCCTGCTCAGCCGCGTGAAGCCGGTGGTCACCTGCTGGGAAAAACCCGTGACCATCGCCCGCCACGCCTACGGCGATCTGTACAAGGCGGTGGAGTACCGGGTGCCCGGCGCGGCCAAGGCCGAGCTGGTGGTCACGGGCGAAAACGGCGCGGAACTGAGCCGCCAGACCGTCTATGATTTCAAAGGCCCCGGCGTGGTGCAGGCCATGCACAACCGGGATGACTCCATCCTCTCCTTCGCCCGCTGCTGCTTTACCTACGCCCTGTCCGTGAAGCAGGACGTGTGGTTCGGCGTCAAGGACACCATCTCCAAGGACTACGACCAGACGTTCAAGCTGCTGTTCCAGCAGGTCTATGACGAGGAGTACAAGACCGCCTTTGAAGCCGCCGGGCTGCACTACCGCTATGGACTTATCGACGACATCGCCGCCAAGGTCATCCGCAGCAGGGGCGGCATGGTCTGGGCGTGCAAGAACTACGACGGCGACGTGATGAGCGACCTCATCGCCGCCGCCTCCGGCTCCCTGCCCATGATGACCAGCGTGCTGGTGTCCCCGGACGGCTGCTTTGAGTACGAGGCCGCCCACGGCACCGTCACCGATCATTTCTACCGCTGGCGGCGAGGCGAGAAGGTCTCCACCAACCCGCTGGCCACCATGTTCGCCTGGGCGGGCGCCCTGCGCAAGCGGGGCAAGCTGGACGGCATCCCCGCGCTGGGGCACTTCTCCGACTGCCTGGAGCGGGCGGGACTGGACGTGTTCGAGGAGGGACATTTCTCCGAGGATCTGGCCATGCTCTGCGACCCCGCCGACTATACCGACAGCCCCGACAACGACACGCTGATCGCCCTGATCCGCGCGCGTCTGGAGCAGCTGCTGAACGCGTGATGCCGCGCAAAACATTGCCTTGCGCCGCGGCGGGAAATGTGCTACAATACGCCGTGGGCACGCGGGTATGGCGGAATTGGCAGACGTGCAGGATTTAGGTTCCTGTGCCGCGAGGCGTGTGGGTTCGACCCCCACTACCCGTACCAGCAAAAAGAGGCATCCGTCCGGATGCCTCTTTTTTGCTGCTGCGGCACTATCGAAAAAGCTTTTCCCTATCGGAAACTCCTTCTTGCTTTTTATTGAATCATTCGATAAACTGTATGGTGACTGATAAAAAATACGGAGGTACTCCCCCATGAAGCAACTGAATCGCCGGGTCTACGCCATCGTCGGCGTCATCGTCCTGCTGTTCGCCGGACTTGTGTACGCATGGAGCGTGCTGTCCACCCCCATCGCCGCGGAGTTCACCGGCTGGACGAAGGCGCAGCTGAGCCTGACGTTCACGCTGGTGATGA
>OIWU01001999.1_pt1 | contig 18313 bp, 18 predicted proteins | sample 1587711 | NCBI WGS metagenome assembly OIWU01 (sample SAMEA3888909, study PRJEB22519) | human gut metagenome | biome: human gut; feature: human-associated habitat; material: faeces | place: Denmark | collected 2010 | reverse complement strand
TTTCTCACCGTAAATAGGAAATCACCCCTCGAAACGGCATAAAAAAAGAGAGAACGTTTATCCTTGTTCTCTCCTATGTTTTTTATATTAAATTAAAAAGTCGGATGTTCTTTTACGAATATCCGACTTTAAGCTATCATTTGAAGGCTGTTTTCTATGTTATTTGGTGTTTTTTGTTGTGTTTTTCGGAAATCCCTTTCACTATTGATTGCATTCTCGCCGATGCTCGTTACCGTGTCAGGAATCGTAATGGCTTGGATGTATGATTGCTGAAAAGCTCCGGGCAGTATTTGTGTTACCGGTTTCCCCTTATATGTTGCAGGAATAGCGATATAGGCAAGGTATCGGTTTGCTTTTGCTCCATACGTTCCGTCAGCCAGCGGATAGAAGTCCAGCCCTTCGGTAACTTCCTGCGTTTCAGCATAAGCATTGGTAATTTCAAACGTTGTGGTTGTGCCGTCCGTAAAAGTGATCGTGTATGTGTCCACATTGCCGTTCGTGGCAGTCTTTACAATGGAAACAATACCGACTCCGGCGTCACCCTTGTCACCCTTGTCACCCTTGTCACCCTTGTCGCCTTTGTCGCCCTTGGCTCCGGTTGCACCGGTATCACCTTTGTCGCCTTTTTCACCCTTGGCTCCGGTTGCGCCGGTGTCGCCTTTGTCGCCTTTTTCACCCTTGGCTCCGGTTGCACCGGTGTCGCCTTTGTCGCCTTTTTCGCCCTTGGCTCCGGTTGCACCGGTGTCGCCTTTGTCACCCTTCGCGGCAGCCTGTCCGTCTTTGCCCGCCAAAGATGCAAGCCATTCGGTGAGTGTTCCTTCAAAACCGTTGTCGCAAGCGAGTTCATATGCAGACTTACCATCCGCACCGGCTTCTCCCTTTTCACCCGCTTCACCTTGAATACCCTGAGGTCCTTCCACACCCTCGCACCCGGACAGAACAGATACGCCCATGAGTATGGATAACACCAATGCATACACTTTCAAAAAACTTCTTTTCATGATTACCATTCCTCTCTCAACAAACTTCCGTGACGTTCAAATCCGCAACAGCAAACGACCATACAGCAAAAGCGCTGAACCACAAACAACAGTATATCATGGAGACGGCAAAAAGTCAATGCATTTTGCCGATTTGGGCAGGAAGCCACAGCGCTTTTTCACGCAAATTGCTACTGTGTGACGCAGATTGCGCCATTTTTCTTCTGTCGGTCGCCGTCGCAGAGGGCGTTTTCCTGTACCGGACGGAATCAAGAAATGCGCTCCTGGCGGTTATCACCTTTGCCGTTCTTCTCTGCTTCCGTCCCCGGAGGAGGAGAACGGAGGGAAAGGAACTGAATTCGCGGACGGACATATGGGAGCCGGCGTTTCGGCTTGCTTTCCGCATCGCCCGTCGGGAAAAACCGCCTTGACTTTTGCGCTCCGGTCGGGTATAATACGGGTATACCAAAAGCACTACACCCGAAGGAGGCTTTCCATGAGCACTACGGAAGACAGGCAGCTGCGCGCGCGGGTTGACAAACTCCGCGAGGAGCTGAACTACCACGCCAAAAAATATTACGTGGAGGATGCACCGGAAATATCCGACTACGAGTACGACCGGCTTTTCTATGAGCTGGTGCACATCGAGCAGGAACACCCGGAGCTGGACGATCCCGCGTCCCCGACCCACCGCGTCGGCGGCAAAGCCTCCGACCGCTTTGAAAAGGTCACGCACAGCGTTCGCATGGATTCGCTGACTGATGTGTTTTCTTTTGAAGAGCTTGAAGAATTCCTGTCCCATGTTGCGGAGCGGATCCCGGATGCCGTATACTCGGTCGAGCCGAAGATCGACGGGCTCTCCTGCGCGTTGCGCTATGTGGACGGCGTGCTGGTTCAGGCGGCAACGCGCGGCGACGGAACAGTCGGCGAGGACGTGACGCAGAACGTCCGCACCATCTTCGATGTGCCGCTGACCCTGCCGGAGCCGCTGTCGCTGACCGTCCGGTGCGAGGTATATATGCCCCGCGCGGTCTTTGAGCGACTCAACCGGCGCCGCGCCGAGGCGGGCACCGCCCTGCTTGCCAACCCGCGCAATGCCGCCGCCGGGTCGCTCCGCCAGCTTGACCCCAAGGTCACGGCATCGCGGGCGCTGTCTGTCTTTGTCTTCAATTTTCAAGAGGGGGCACTCTATGCCGATGGGCACGCGCCTGTCTCGCACACCGAAACGCTGGACCGACTGCACGAGCTGGGCTTCCACACACTGGAGGAACGGATCCGCACCGCCGACCGCGCCGCGATTCTGGCGCATATCCGGCATCTGGGCGAGGCGCGGGACAGTCTTGCCTATGACATCGACGGCGTGGTAATCAAGCTGGACAGGCTTGCCGACCGGGTGACTATGGGCGAGGGAACCGCAACCCCCCGTTGGGCGGTCGCCTACAAGTTCCCGCCGGAGCAGAAAATCACACGGCTGGAGGACATCACCGTCGCGGTCGGGCGCACCGGCGTACTGACTCCTACCGCCGTACTGCACCCCGTCCGGCTGGCGGGCACCACGGTTTCCCGCGCAACCCTGCACAATCCGGATTTTATCTGCGAGCGTGATATCCGCATCGGCGATTTCGTGACCGTGCAGAAGGCGGGCGACATCATTCCGGAGGTGGTCTGCACACATCCGGACAGGCGAACAGGTGACGAGCGCCCCTTCCGGATGCCGGCAGTCTGTCCCTCCTGCGGGGAGCCGGTGTTCCGGGAGGAGGACGAGGCAGCGGTGCGCTGTACCAACGCCGCCTGCCCGGCACAGCTCTCGCGCGGCATCGAGCATTTTGCGTCCAAGGACGCCATGGACATTGACGGACTGGGCCCGCAGATTGTCGAGTCCCTCATCCGGGAAGGGCTGATCCATGATGCCGCCGACCTGTACCGCCTCCGCGCCGCCGACGTGGCAGGCATGGAGCGCATGGGCGAAAAGTCCGCCGCCAACCTCATTGCCGCGATTGAAAAATCCAAGACGGCTGGTCTGGAACGCCTGCTGTACGCGCTGGGCATCCGCAACATCGGTGCGGTGGCGGCGGCGGCGCTTGCCGGACACTTCGGAACGCTGGACGGCGTCATGGCGGCGACGGCGGAACAACTGTGCGACATTCCGGATTTCGGGGAAATCACGGCGGAATGCGTGGTCAATTTCTTTACGCACCCGCAGAATATCGCGCTCTGCCGCCGGCTGGAGGAGGCAGGCTGCCTGACCTCCGCCACCGCTGCGCCGACCGGCGACAGGCTGGCAGGCATCACCTTCGTGCTGACCGGAACCTTGCCCACGCTCAGCCGGGACGAGGCTTCCGCGCTGATCAAGGCGCAGGGCGGCAAGGTATCGGGATCTGTGTCTTCCCGGACAGGCTATGTTGTTGCCGGTGAGGCGGCAGGCTCCAAGCTGACCAAGGCGCAGGCGCTGGGCGTGCCTGTCATCGACGAGGACGGACTGCGGCGGCTGCTGGAAGGAAAGTAACGACTCTGCCGGAGATGTCAACCGACATCTCCGGCTCTGCGAAGGAGGTATCATGGAAATACGGTATGCAACGCTCCGCGATGTTGCCGCGGTCGCCGCAGTGGAGGCGGCGTGCTTTCCGCCTGCGGAAGCGGCGACCGAAACGCAGTTTGCCGAGCGGATCCGGCATTACGGGAATCATTTCTGGCTGATGTTTGACGGGGAAAAGCTGATCGCCTTTGTGGACGGTTTTGTAACGGACGAGCCGGATCTGACCGACGGGATGTATGAAACTGCGTCCATGCACGACGAAACCGGTGCGTGGCAAATGATTTTCGGCGTCAATACGTTGCCGGCGTATCGCCGGCACGGGTATGCGGGCACGCTGATCCGCCGCGCCGTTTCCGATGCGAAACGGCAGGGGCGCAGGGGACTTGTACTGACCTGCAAGCAAGCCCTGATCCCGTACTATGCGCGTTTCGGCTTTGCGGACGAGGGTGTTTCGGAGAAATCCACCCACGGGAACGTCGTGTGGCACCAGATGCGGCTGTCCTTCTGACGGCGATCTGCACGCGGTTTCGCTTTTCGCGGACGTGCAGGAATCGGGGATCCGGTGTGAAGCTCACACCTCCGGCGGCGTGAGTTTTTCGATAATACAGAAAAGCTGCCGGCGGGTCTCCCCGTCCAGGTGTCGCCACCTGTCCAGCAGCTTTTTTTCTTCAGATGTCAGCGGTTCCGGCGGCACAGAACCCGTTTCAGACTCCTCATGAAAAAACTCCTCCAGCGTAATGCCGAATGCTCCGCAAATGCGCTCCAGCGTGGGAATCGTGGGAGAATTGCAGCGCAGGAACAGATTGGACAGCGTGGATTGCGGAATGCCCGCACGTTGGGACAGCGTATACATACTCCAGTTCCGTTCCTTCAGTAACTCCTGGATGCGGTTCAGGCAATTCATATAAAGACCTCCTCATTTCGTTGGCATCCCCACACAACGCACGGCAAGCACCTTGGCAGCACATCTGCGCTGCCATCATGGCAGAGTTTCCCTTACTTTCTGCGTTGTCTGGTTTCTATCAGTATACCATGGCAAACTCAAAAGAAAAGTTTTAATAAGTGATCGTCAAAATTGCAAATGTGATAATTTCCGGCTGCACCGCGCCCGGTTCCGCTCCGGATTCCGGGCTATCCCCGCGAAGCCCGGAAACGCCGGCAATTCGTAAATTTTTATTGAACCTCTTGCCAACCGGCAAGAAGCGTGATATAATGGAGGGTACGATAAATTCACCCCGAAAGGCAGGTTTCAGACAATGCATATGCAGGAATCCGGCGAGATGTATCTGGAAACGATCCTCATTCTGTCCCGTACCAAAGGGCAGGTGCGCTCCATAGACATCGTGGATTATATGTCCTTCAGCAAGCCGTCTGTCAGCCGCGCCGTGGGGTTGCTCAAAAGCGGCGGCTACATTCTGGTCGATCCGGAGGGCTACATCACGCTCACGGACGCCGGACGCGAGGTCGCGGAAAAGATATACGAACGCCACACGACTCTGACCGAGCTGCTCACGCGGCTGGGCGTTGACCCGGATGTCGCGGCGGAGGACGCCTGCCGGATGGAGCATACCATCAGCGATGAGTCCTTTGAGGCGCTCAAGCGTCACATGAGTCAATCCCCGAACGCGAATCCGGATTCGGCACACTGAAAAATCACAAAAGCAGGCACCCCACAGCAAAAAGCGCTGCGGGGTGCCTGCTTTTGCGGAAAGCGGCAGGGTTCCGGGGATCACGGAAGCGCCGCACGGTTCCCGGATGTGCCGGCGGAGTATGCATCCGGAATTATTGCGCGGGACGCCAGCCCCGGGGCGTGCGTGTGTACCTCAAAACGGCAGGACGCCAAGATGCTCCAGCAGAATTTTCAAGCCGATCAGAATCAGGATGGCGCCGCCGACCACAACGGCGCGGCTCCTGTACTTCAGTCCGAAGACGTTGCCGATCTTCAGTCCCACGCCGGACAGCAAAAACGTGACGGCTCCGATAAGTCCCACCGCCCAGCCGATGCCCACAGTCGGGGGTGCCAGCGCAAAGGTCACACCGATCGCCAGTGCATCAATACTGGTCGCCACTGCCAGCAGCAGCATGGTTCTGAACGAGAAGGAATCGTCGCCCTTTTCGCCATCGCCCGCGACGCCCTCCCGGATCATATTCCCGCCGATCAACGCCAGCAGAACAAACGCAATCCAGTGGTCAAACCGGGTGATGTGCTCCGCAAAGGTTGAGCCGAGCAACCAACCCAGCGTGGGCATCAATGCCTGAAATCCGCCGAACCATGCGCCGACAATCAGGTAGTGTCGGGGGTACAGCCGTTGCGTGGACAGTCCCTTACAGACAGCAACGGCAAAAGCGTCCATGGACAGCCCCACGGCGAGCAGAAATAATTCGATAAGGCTCATGATTTCAATATCCTTTCGGCAGAGTTACGTTTACGGGAAGCGGATCGGGAGCCCCCGCGCGGCAGACGTGTGCGCGGTTGCGTCGGTTCCGCTTTCGCGGGACATCTGCGGCGCAAAAAAGTGGTTCAGGCACATCGCACCCGAACCACTCTATGCCCAAGTACGGGTATGCCATACCTGAGGCGATACCGCGCAGGTTGGTGGAACAGATGCGCGGTATTTTCTTTCGTTTCGCTGTTGCAGGCAAGGCAGACGGGGTATTCCGCCCTGTCTGTTGGCGTTGTCGCCGTGCGTCCTCTACGGCTACGCGGGTACACGGCTGCCTGCTCTCTCAACGCCGGGCATTATAGCATATTTCCTGCGGATGGTCAAGTGATTTTTCGGAGGAGGGGGGTGCCCCCGGTGGCACCGGATCCTCCTGCCCTCGCTGTCCCCGGCGGAGCAGGGGGCAATCCACAAGGAGCCCCCGTCTTCTCATTGTTTCTCCACGATTTCCGTTTCCTTGCCGCTCTTGAGAATACAGCGGGGAGGCACAGTGCCGCGCACGGAGGACAGCGGATAAATATTGGAATCCGCACCGATGACAGTACCGGGATTCAGAACCGAATTGCAACCGACTTCCACTCGGTCACCCAGAATCGCACCCATTTTCTTCAGGCGGGTCTCAAGAACCTCGTCCCCGGCGCGAACCGAAACAAGCGTCCGGTCGCTCTTGACATTGGAAGTCACGGCACCGGCACCCATGTGCGCCTTGTAGCCAAGTACCGAATCGCCGACATAGTTATAGTGCGGCACCTGCACGCCGTCAAACAGGATGCAGTTCTTCAACTCCACCGAGTTGCCGACCACACAGCCGTCCCCCACCAGCGCCGCGCCGCGGATGAACGCGCCGTGCCGCACCTCCGTGTCCGCCCCGATGATGGCGGGCGCGCCGATATAGGCTGTGGGCGCAATGCGGGCGGATCTGGCGATCCAGATGTCCTCGGCGGGATGATCGTACTCGTCGGGCGGCAGAGTCGCGCCGACTTCGCGGATGATGTCCTTGATCTCCGCCAGAATTTCCCAAGGGTACTCATATCCCGACAGATGCGCCCATGCGCGGGTGTGGCCGGGAGCGAACAGCTCCTGCGTGGTAAGAATGTGGTTCTGCATAACAATTCTCCTTCTGCAATCTATTGCAATCTACGAAAATCCATGAATCCGCAAAGGGCAGTTCCGACAACAGGAGCCGCTCAGCGCAGACGCTCCGGAGCCTCCGCTTCCTCTGCCAGCCCACGTGCGCGGATGAGCGCCAGCATTTCGTCCGCGCAGGCTCCGCACAGCGCAAGGGACGGGGACTCCACCATCACGCGCACGACCGGCTCGGTGCCGCTCCGGCGCAGGAGGATGCGGCCGGAATCCCCGAGGCGGGCGGCGATATCCGCCAGACGCGCTTTCACGACAGGATCGGCAAGTACGGCGTCCTTGTCCGGCACGCGGATGCTCTTCTGCAGTTGCGGGGACAGCACAACGGGCGCGGCAAGACGCGAAAGCAGCGTTTTGGCATCCACCATGCGCTCCGTCAGCATGATGGCAGTCAGCAGTCCGTCGCCGGTCGTGGCATACTTGCGCAGGATCACGTGCCCCGACTGCTCCCCGCCCAGTCCGTAGCCGCCGCGTACCATGCTCTCGTATATGAAGCGGTCGCCGACGGTGGTCTCCACATGGCGGATGCCGGCGGCATCCAGTGCCCGGTACAGCCCCATGTTGGTCATGACCGTGGTCACGACCGTGTCCTGCGGCAACGTTCCGCTCTCCCGCATGGCGCAGGCGAGGATGTACAGGATCCGGTCGCCGTCCACCTCTTCGCCGTTCTCGTCCACTGCGATACAGCGGTCTGCGTCGCCGTCAAAGGCAAAGCCCACATCCAGATGCTCCGACAGAACCAGCCGCCGCAGTCCTTCGATATGCGTAGAGCCGGCATTCAGGTTGATGTTCAGTCCGTCCGGGTCGGCGTTGATGATGTAGGTGCGCGCGCCGAGCGCCTCAAAAACCGCCTTGGCTATCATCCACGAGGAACCGTTGGCGCAATCCAGCCCGATGCGCAGGGATCGGTAGGAATGTGCCGCCAGCGAGATCAGGTATCCGACGTACCGGTTCCGCCCGGCGGCGTAGTCCACAATCTGCCCGATATCGGCTCCGTGCGAGAGCGGCAGTTCATCCGCATCCAGCCCCAGTGCCCGCGCGCCGCCGTCCAGATAGTCCTCGATGACCTGTATCGTCCGGTCGTCGATCTTCTCCCCGTCGCCGTTGACCAGCTTGATGCCGTTATCCGTAAAGGGATTATGCGAGGCGGATATCATAACGCCGCAGTCAAACTCCCCGCGTGCCGCCGCAAAGCAGACGCTGGGTGTGGTGGTAACGTGCAGCATATAGGCATCCGCGCCGCCCGCAATCAGCCCTGCGACCAGCGCATACTCAAACAGGTAGCTGGAGCGGCGGGTATCCTTGCCGATGACCACGCGCACTTTGTGCGCCGCGCCGGAAGCCCCGTCGCGCCCGCCCCCGTAGTACCACGCCAGAAACCGCCCGATCCGCCAGGCATGGTCGCCTGTCAGTGTGGCATTTGCTTCCCCCCGGAAGCCGTCGGTGCCGAAATATTTGCCCATAGCTGCCATCCTTTCCCGTCTGTCGGAACAGAATCGTATTCCCGGTTAGTATACCACGTTCCGAGTCAGAAATAAAGACCAATTTTATGAACAAGTGCAAGGATTTTTTGTGCTTTTCGCAACTGCCGCGTGCAGCGGATGCAAATCCCGGTGGGCAGTCGGAAGAACGGTTGGGCAATCCGCCGAATAATCCCCGTCAAATTTTGGTCAAAGCGCCGAAAATGAACTTTATTTGAAAAAAGAAGGGAAACCCATTGAAAAAAGGTGCCGGATGCGGTACAATGGTACTGTCCCTCTTTGGGCGGTCGATGCCGCCGGGACAAATATAAGTACAACCGAACAAGGAGTATTTTTCTCATGGGAAACGAAAAAACCGTACGCATCGGCATCATCGGATGCGGAGGCATTGCAAACGGTAAGCATATGCCCTCCCTCCGGCAGATCCCGGGCGTCCAGATGGTCGCATTCTGTGACATCATTGAGGAGCGTGCCCGTAAAGCCAAGCAGGACTACGGCACCCCCGATGCGGCGGTATACACCGACTACCGCAAGCTGTTGGAGGACAAGACCATTGACGTGGTACACGTCTGCACCCCCAACCGCGCCCACAGCTTCATCACGGTGGACGCTCTGCACGCGGGCAAGCACGTCATGTGCGAGAAGCCGATGGCAATCAATGCCGCCGAGGCAAAGAAGATGCTGGACGCCGCGAAGGAAACCGGCAAGCTGCTGACCATCGGCTACCAGAGCCGTCAGCGCGCCGATGCACAGTACATGAAGCAGGAGTGCCTCGCCGGCACGTTCGGTGACATCTACTACGCCAAGGCTACCGCTATCCGCCGGCGCGCCGTGCCGACGTGGGGCGTGTTCCTGAACGAGTATGAGCAGGGCGGCGGTCCGCTGATCGACATCGGCACCCACGCGCTGGATCTGACGCTGTGGATGATGGACAACTATAAGCCCAAGTACTGCCTTGGTCAGACCTTCCACAAACTCAACAAGGACACCAACCAGGGCAACGCTTGGGGCAACTGGGATCCCGAAAAGTTCACGGTCGAGGACAGTGCGTTCGGTATGGTCGTCATGGAGAACGGCGCTGTCATCAATCTGGAGTCCGCGTGGGCACTCAACACGCTGGACGTGCGTGAGGCAGTCACGACCATCTGCGGTACCCGTGCGGGCGCCGATATGGATGACGGACTGCGCATCAACGGCATCCGGCAGAACTGCCAGTACGTATTCAAGCCCAATTTCTCAGCCGCAGGCGCCGCCTTCTTTGATGGTGTGACCAGCGCGGATCCCGCGGTGCTGGAGGCAGCGCAGTGGATCAATGCCGTTGTCAATGACGGAACGCCCTGCGTTCTTCCGGAGCAGGCGTTCACCGTGACGCGCATCCTGGAGGGAATCTACACCTCCGCCAAAACGGGAGACATCTTCCGCTTTTAAGGCATTACCCATTTTTACTCCCTCCGCCCCGGCGGGGCAAACCAAACCACCCAGAGAGGATAACCACCAATGAACCGAAATAGGAGACTGACTGTTCTGCTTCTTGCCACGCTGGCACTTCTGATGCTGGCGGGCTGTTCCGTGCTGGATCCGTTACTGCACCCGGATCACGAGGTGACGGGCAACCCGGATGAACGCGATACGCGCTTTGTGGAGGGCAGTGCCTACCATGGAAAAGACCCGGAAACCCGCGTGGAGCTGGTAACCGATGAGAACGGTGAGCCGGTCACGGACGAAAACGGCGAAATCGTAACGGCAGTCGTCCCGGTCGGGACGGAAACCGCGACGGGGGAAGCGGAAACGCAGGATCCCTACCGCGACCTGACCGAGCAGGAGCGGAACGATCTGCAGTCCCTGTACAATCAGGTCATCCGATCCGGCGGATTGCTTCTGGTCGGCGGATGGGGCACGCCGAACGGCGCACTGCGCGATTCGACCGACGGGCAGACAGGCAATGCGTTCGGCGCGGCGTTTGACTCGCTGAAGGACGCAGGCTTCAACTGCGTTGTGACGGCAGACGAATGGAAATCCCCGGAGGCGCTGGCGGCGTCGCTGTCTGCCGCGCGGAGCCGTCAGATGAAGCTGTGGTACAACTGCGGCGGGCAGGACAGCGACAACACGGTCGCCAAGCTGCGCGATCTGCTCAAGTCCCGCGACTCCGATGCGCTGGGCGCCATCGTCGTCACAATTCCCGACAGCACGGACGATCCGAGCGCGGTTGACCTGCCGGATTTCATCCAGTACGTGGGCAATCTGCGGACCGGTCTCAACACCGACAAGCTCAAGATGACGGTTCGGTTGCTGCCGTCCTATGCAAATTTCAAGGGAACGGAGTCCTACGATCTGACATACGGGCAGTATGTGCAGAATTACATGAAGGGGCAAGGGCTGGATTATACCCTGTTTGCCTATGACTCCTTCCCGTCGGACGGCACGAACCGGCTGGCGGGGCTGATCGGATGCATGAAGGCTGCCAAATTCGGCGCACGTCCCGTCTACCCGGTTCTGCAGTGCGCCGGCAGTGATACCCTGCGGGAGCCGACGCTGGAGGAGTTGCGTCTGAGCGTCCATATCAGTCTTGCAATGGGTGCCAAGGGGTACTTCTTCAACGGCATCTGCGGACGCCCGGACAGCACAGACACCGGCATCCTGGATGCGAACGGCAGCCGGACTAACCTGTACAACCGGGTCAAAGCCGTCAATGCCGAAATTGACGGTATGCGGGAGATCTTCCTGAGCTCCAACCATATTTCCACATCGGTCTTCAACTTCCCGGATGCCGCCGCCGAGCTCGGCGTCATATCGGATTCCTTCTACGGTGCGCTGACTGCCGTATCTGAGGCACACGACGGCGCAATCCTGGTCGGTAACTTCTCTGACAGAAACAACCGGTACTCCTACTATGTCGTAAACGCCGATCCCACCCAGAATGCCAGCGTCACGCTGACATTCAACGAACGCCGTCTGGTCGTTACGTGGGGCGACAACGGCTGTGAGTACGTCAACCGGACAGATACCGTCACGCTGAATCTGAAGCCGGGGGAGGGGATGTACGTCTTCACCTCCTCGCTGGTCAACGAGTAAAATCTGTCACGGTCAAATCGGTCAAATAATGAAAGGACGGTTCCTATACCATGAAACTGAGTGTTCTGACAAACCTGTACGGTGCCAAATCCCTGGAGGAAACGCTGCAGATCCTGACGTCGATGGACATCCACACGGTGGAGCTCGGCGCGGGCGGCTACCCCGGCAAGGCGCACTGCAACCCCGAAGAGCTGCTGGCTGACCCGGCAAAGTATGACGCCTTCATGGCACTCCTCAAAAAGTATGACGTGGAGGTCTGCGCCCTGTCGGCGCACGGCAACGCCCTGCACCCCAACCGGGAACTGGCGGCACGCTACGACCGGGATTTCCGCAATGCGGTTCTGCTGGCGGAAAAGATGGGTGTCGATACGGTCATCACCTTCTCCGGCTGTCCCGGCGACTGCGAGGAATCCAAGTACCCCAACTGGGTGACCTGCCCGTGGCCGGAGGATTTCCTTGCCATTCTGGATTGGCAGTGGAATCAGAAGCTGATCCCCTACTGGAAGGAAGCCGGCGCCTTCGCGCTGGCGCACCATGTGCCGCACATCGCTTTTGAGATGCACCCCGGCTTCTGCGTGTACAATCCCGCCACACTGCTGCGCCTGCGTGCCGCAGTCGGCGCCGCAGTCGGCGCCGCAGTCGGCGATGTCATCGGGGCTAACTTTGACCCCTCGCACCTGATCTGGCAGGGCATGGATCCCGTTGCGGCAATCCGCGAACTGCAGGGTGCCATTTATCACGTCCACGCCAAGGACACCAGGATCGACGCCATCAATACGGCGAAGAACGGCGTTCTGGATACCAAGCACTACTCGGACGAGCTGAACCGCTCGTGGGTGTTCCGCACGGTGGGCTACGGCAACGGTGAAACCTACTGGCGCGACATGATCTCCACCCTGCGGCTGTGCGGCTACGACCGCGTGCTGTCGATTGAGCATGAGGACAGCGTCATGACCATTGACGAAGGACTGCGCAAGGCAGTTGACTTCCTCAAGGGTGTGTGCATTTTTGATCCCAAGCCGACCGGCATGAGCTGGGCGTAAACGGCAAGCGAACGGCGCTGCCTCAAGCAAATACAGTGCACTCTGGGGAAGCTTCCTGCGGGAAGTTTCCCCAGAGCTGTTCCGTGACTTTCCGGGTCCGCCGGCGAAAGGAGAACACCGTGGGCGAGAGGGATAGCATAAGCATAAGCAGAAGCAAAATCGGCAGGGAAAAGGCACCGTGCGCGGCACCGCCGGGAGCGGTCACGGCGGAGGAGGCGGCGCGTTTTGCCGCCGCCGCGGCAGAAGTGGTGCGTCTGCCGGCGGCGCAGGCGCAGGGGTATGCCGGAATCGGGACTCTGCGGGAAAAGCGTCTGCACATGGCAGTCAAGCGCTACCTGTCCCCCGATGCAACCGGGCAGGAGGTGCCTGTCCGGGAGCTGGGCGAGGCAGGCACGGCGCGTGACCGGATCGCCGATGTACGCCTGCCGGACGGGCACATTTTTGAGGTGCAGACCGGCGGATTCTACCCCCTGCGCCGCAAGATCGGGCTGTACATAGCGCATACCGACAGCCCGGTGACCGTGGTGCATCCCCTGCCGTACCGCAAGTACCTGTCGTGGATTGACCCCGCGAGCGGACAGATTCTCAGCCGCCGCCGGTCGCCACGCCACGCGGATGTGCGGAGCGCGGCGAGGGAGCTGTACTGGCTGTCGGATTGGATCGGCGACCCGCGCCTGACCGTCAGCCTGCTGTTTCTTGAACTGGAGGAGTTCCGCATGCAGGACGGCTGGGGGCGGGACGGCAAGCGCGGCTCCAACCGATACGAGCGCATCCCGACCGCGCTGTGCGGACGGGTGGATCTGCGCACCCCGGCGGATTACGCCGCGTACTTCCTGCCGCAGGAGCCGACTGCGTTTCCGAACGGATACTTTACCGCCGCCGGGTACGCGCGGCTGACCGGCATCCGGGGACGGACGACCTACGGCATCCTGCATCTGCTGGAAAAGCTGGAGCTGATCCGCGAGGACGGCATGGAAGGACGCAGCAGGCGCTATCGGCTTGAAGCAAAATCGGATGGATGAGGAGATACTGTCATGTATGACTGTCATGTATGAGAACATCGGACTTGTGTCCGTAACCTACCGGCGCCTGCCCGCCGAAGCGGTGGTGCGCCTTGCAAAGGACGCGGGGCTTGCGTGCATCGAATGGGGCAGCGACGTCCACGTGCCGGAAACCGATCCCGCCGGCGCACGCCGGGTAGGTGAGTTCACCCGCACCGCCGGGCTTTCGGTCGCTTCCTACGGCACCTACTACCGGCTGGGACAAGGGCAGGACTTCTCGGCTTACCTGACGGCGGCGGAAGCGCTGGGTGCGCCGTCGCTCCGCCTGTGGGCGGGTACGCGGGGCAGCGACGCGGTGGATGCCGCCACGCGGCGCCTGTGGACAGCCGACGGCATCGCGGCGGCGGAAGCTGCGGCGGCGCGGGGTCTGCGCATCGCGTTCGAGTATCATCCCGGCACGCTGACCGATGCGTGTGACTCCGCCGTCCGGCTGATGCGGGAGATCAATCACCCTGCCGCCGGTCTGTACTGGCAGCCGGACTTCCGCAAATCGGAATACGAATTGCTCCGCGGACTGGAGGCGGCACTGCCGTGGCTCCGGGCAATCCACCTGTTCTCGTGGTTGCCGGACGGCACCCGCCTGCCGCTTGCCGACCGGCGCCCCCTGTGGGAAAGCCTACTCCGCCACGTGCCGCAGTGCGACCGCATCCGGTTACTGCTGGAGTTTGTCCCCGACGACGACGCTGACCCGGCAATCCTTGCACGCGAGGCGGAGACGCTGCGCGGGATCGCAGACCAAGCGGGCAGGTAATATCCCGCAGGACGCACAAATTTTACAAAAAGTTCAACGACACTCCACAGAAAGCGGCGGACAACCGGGCAAATATCGGATATAATAGGGACGATAAGTATCAAACAAGGAGGGTCTGAACCATGACCGTTACCAAAAAATCCATCATCGGCGACGTGCTGGATGCCGCGCCGGATACCGCCGCTTTCTTCTTTGAGATTGGGATGCACTGCCTCGGCTGTCCGTCCGCACGCGGGGAGTCCATTGAGGACGCCTGCGCCGTCCACGGAACCGATGCCGATGAGCTGGTCGCCAAAATCAACGCATATCTGGCAGACAAGAAGTAAAGGTCGCCCGGAAGGCAATGCCGCACACCCGGGTGCGTGCGGTGTTACTGTTAAGTGTGACCTGAGCGACCCGAAAAAGCAGGGGCGGGGAAACGCGGTTCAGCCGGATTTCCCTGCCCCTTCTGTAACGCGATCACTGATGCCGGAAGGAGACACATGACATGACGGCTTCCCCCATCAAGCTGACGCCCCGCCTGATGACGGCGGTGCGCTATGTCCGTCCCGGTCACCTGCTCTGCGATGTCGGGACGGATCACGCATACCTGCCCATCTGGCTGTGCCAGACGGGTGTGCTGACCCCCGTCGCCCTGCCGGACGGCGTGCAGTCCCCCGGCGGGGCACTGTGTGCCATCGCGTCCGACGTGCGGGACGGTCCCGTGGAACGTGCGCGCCTGCACGTTGCCGCCGCCGGGCTGACCGACCGTATCCTGACCGTCCGCACCGACGGGCTGTCGGGGCTGGAGAACTACCGACCGTCGGATATCACGGTATTCGGAATGGGCGGGGAGCTGATCGTGTCCATTCTGGAGCGGGCGGCGTTTGTCCGCTCGCCGGATGTCCGGCTGATTCTCCAGCCCATGACGCATCCGGAAATCCTGCGGAAATGGTTGCTGGACAACGGCTTTTCCATACTTGGCGAGTTGCTGTCGGCAGAGGAGCATCGCATTTACCAGACGGTCTGTGCCGCCTATGCGCCGGATGCCTGCGCCGCGCCCTACGATGACGCCGAGCTGCTGACCGGACGCGCCTACCCGCCGGAGCAGGCGGATCTGCACCGGGCGCTGATTTGCAAAACCCGGCACACCCTGACCGCCCGGCGGGACGCCCGCGCCGGCTCCGGTCATACGACAGCCGGCGAGGACGCCCTGCTCACCGCTCTGGCGGCGCAGGAGGCACGCATCGCCCGGCAGATACGGTAAACTATCCGGGAAAGGGATCTTACATGACGATACAACAGCTGTACGACGCGCTGGAAGCGCGCATTCCGCGGTCGCTGTCCTGCGGATGGGACAACGACGGACTTTCCTGCTGTCCCGACCCGGCGGCGCCGGTGTGCGGCGTTCTGGTAGCACTGGACGCGACCGAGGACGCCGTCGCCGCGGCGGAACGGCGGGGATGCAACCTGCTGGTGACGCACCATCCCCTGCTCTTCCGGGGTCTGCGCGCCGTGGACGGTGCCGACACATCCTCCCGGAAGGTGCTTCGCCTGATCCGTGCGGGCATTTCCACCGCCGCCTTCCATACCCGGCTGGACGCCCTGCCGGGCGGTGTCAACGATACGCTGGCGGCTGTGCTGGGACTGCACGATGTCCTGCCCTTCGGCAGTGGGGCGGGTGAGGACGGAAACCCGGCGGGTATGCCGCTGGGGCGCATCGGTTCCCTGCCCGCGCCGGAATCCTTTGACGCCTTCTGCGCACGGGTCAGGGCGGCACTGCACCTGCCTGCCCTGCTGGGCGCGGGTTGCGGGCGGGACATCCGTCGGGTCGCCGTACTGGGCGGCGCGGGGGACGACGACGTGGACGCCGCGCGGGCGGCGGGCGCGGACGTGTTTGTGACCGGCGAGCTGCGCTACCATCAGCTCTGCGATGCGCCCTACGGCGGCATGGCGCTGATCGCCGCCGGGCACTACCACACCGAATTTCCGGTGGTGCCGGTGCTGGCGGACACCGTGCGCGGCATTCTGCGCGCGGCGGGAGATGCAGATGTTCCGGTGTCGCTGTACGGCGGCACGCGGGTACAAATACGGTAAGGGGGACTATGCCATGAAAATACGGCTCAATGAAGATCCGGAGATCGTCCGGACGGTCAAGGAGGGACTTGCCGCCCGCGGCGGCTACTGCCCCTGCCGCACGGTCAAAAACGAGGACACCAAGTGTATGTGCCGGGAATTCCGCGAGCAGATCAAGGATCCGGATTTCGAGGGCTACTGCCACTGTATGCTGTACTACAAGGAGAAATAATCATGCCGCGACAGGGAAAAGCTCTGCCGGTCTGCCTTGCGCAGGCAGTCCGCGTCCTATCGGTGCCGCCCGTGATGGTGGCGGCGCCGCTGTCAGCACCGTTGCCATGGCTGTCTCCCTGCTGATCTTTCACTGATATCCGTCCGGAACCGAAACAGGGCGGCTCTTGCGAGCCGCCCTGTTTCCATATCCCTATACACTGCCGTGGCAGAGAAAGCTCTGCAACAGCGGGCTTTTCGGGTTCCCGAACACCTCATCCGGCGTACCGGCTTCCTCTATTACCCCGTTCGCCATGAAGATCACCCGATCCGCCACGCTCCGGGCAAATTCCATCTCGTGCGTTACCACCACCATGGTGCTGTCGTGGGATTTCAGCCCCCGGATAACCGACAGCACCTCGCTTGTCAGCTCCGGGTCAAGCGCCGAGGTCGGCTCGTCAAAGCACAGAATGTCCGGGGCAAGCGCCAGCGCCCGCGCGATGGCAACCCGCTGCTGCTGTCCGCCGGACAGCTGTCCCGGATAACTGTCGAGCTTGTCGGTCAGCCCCACGCGGTCAATGAGCGCCCGTGCGCGGGCGTCGATCTCCTCCGCCGTCCCCAACCGGTTCAGTGTGGGTGCCAGCGTGACATTGCGCAGGACGCTGTACTGCGGAAACAGGTTGAACTGCTGGAACACCAGTCCGAAATGCCGCCGTGCCGCGCGTACCTCCGCCTCCCGACGGCGGCGCCGCACCGACTCCGATGCATCGAAAATGCACGATCCGGCAACGTATATCTGTCCTGCATCGGCTGTTTCGAGAAAATTCAGACACCGGAGCAGGGTAGTTTTACCGCCGCCGGAGGAGCCGATCAGCGCCAGCACCGCGCCGCGCTCCAGTGTGAAGCTGATGCCGCGCAGTACCTCCGTCTTCCCGAAGGATTTGCCGAGATTCCGCACCTCCAGCGCGGGTGGATTCGTGTTGTTCATATCGCCATTCCTTTTACTGCGTATCGAAATCTGCCGTGTACTCACAGTACTCACAGCGAGAAGCGCGCCATCCGCTTCTCCAGTCTGCCGAACAGGAGCGTCAGCACACCGTTGAAGATCAGGTAGTAGACCACCGTGAAGAACAGCGGCCACATGACGCCCGAAATGCCGCCCGAGCCCTTCATGAAGGCTTCGCCTGCCCAGATGACCTCCTGCAGCGCAATGATGCGTGCCAGCGACGTGTCCTTGACCAGCGTAATAATCTCGTTGGACATGGGCGGCACGATGCGCTTAATCATCTGAATCAGCGTCACGCGGAAAAAAATCTGCGACCGCGTCAGTCCCAGCACCTCGCCCGCCTCAGTCTGCCCGTGCGGGACGCCCTGAATGCCCGCGCGGTATATCTCGGAAAAATAGCAGGCGTAGTTGAAAATGAACGCCACCGCCGCCGCCGTGAAGCGTCCCGCCTCGCCCGTCCCCCAGATGTTGTTGCCGAACACCATGCCGGGAAAATAGAAGATAATGATAAGCTGGATCATCAGCGGCGATCCGCGG
>OIWU01001987.1_pt1 | contig 18449 bp, 11 predicted proteins | sample 1587711 | NCBI WGS metagenome assembly OIWU01 (sample SAMEA3888909, study PRJEB22519) | human gut metagenome | biome: human gut; feature: human-associated habitat; material: faeces | place: Denmark | collected 2010 | reverse complement strand
GCTCTATTTCCCCGACGAATTTAAACTGAATTATCTCAATCATCAAGCTAAAAAAACTGAAACCGTATGAAAGACACCCTCATTACAGCACGTCGGAAGAAGATTGAATTGCGTACGTGGCTGGTATGTTTTGTTATTGCCAATGCGTGCAACCTTTATGCCATAATTGTTTATAAGACTTCTTTCACGGAATTGCTGACGGCTTTTTTTTATGTATTATTGTTTGCGTGCACGCTCTATGTGTTATGGACGATATTGCGCATCTTGTTTTATGGAATAGTCAAATTGTTTGATCGTAAATCTTAAAATTCAAATTGATAAACTTAATAATAACATGACTACACGAAGAGACTTTTTAAAGACCATGGGATTGGCTTCTGCGGGTTTGGCTTTGGGCGGCGGTAATGTACTGGCTGCCGGAAATGCTGCATCGCAGCGGAAAACTACAGATAAAGTGAAGATTGCCTATGTGGGCATAGGAAACCGTGGCGAACAAATCATTGGTGATTTTGAACGGACGGGAATGGTAGACGTAGTGGCATTGTGCGATGTGGATATGGGAGCCCCCCATACCCAAAAGGTAATGAATAAATATCCTAAGGCAAAACGCTTCCGCGACTTCCGTCAGATGTTTGACAAAGCCGGGAATGAGTTTGATGCAGTGGCCATTGCCACACCGGACCATTCACACTTCCCCATCAGTATGCTGGCATTGGCATCAGGTAAGCATGTGTATGTAGAGAAGCCGTTGGCACGTACCTTCTACGAGGCCGAACTGCTGATGAATGCTGCCTTGAAACGCCCCAATTTGGCTACTCAGGTAGGTAATCAAGGGCACTCGGAGGCCAACTACTTCCAGTTCAAGGCATGGATGGACGCGGGCATCATAAAGGACGTGACGGCCATAACGGCACACATGAACAATCCGCGCCGCTGGCACAGCTTCGACGCCAACATGTACCGCATGCCTTCAGGCGATCCGCTGCCCGACGGAATGAACTGGGACGTATGGCTCGGCGCTTGTCCGTGGCACGACTACTCGGCTAAGTTCCATCAGGGTGACTGGCGCTGCTGGTACGACTTCGGCATGGGCGCGCTGGGCGACTGGGGAGCGCACATTCTCGACACAGCTCACGAGTTCCTCAACCTCGGACTGCCCTATGAGGTGTCACTCACTTACGAGAAGGGCCACAACGACTTCTTCTTCCCGCAAGCCTCTACGCTGAAATTCAAATTCGCGGCCCGTGGCAACATGCCGCCGGTCGAAGTGACTTGGTATGAGGGACAGAAGAACATTCCGCCCGTACCCGAGGGATATGGCGTCTCCGAATTGGATCCCAACATTCCGCCTCCAAGCAACGGACAGATCCAGCCGGCACAGCTGAACCCCGGCAAGATCATATACAGCAAGGAGCTGACGTTCAAAGGCGGTTCGCACGGCAGTACGCTCTCGATCATTCCGGAAGAGAAAGCCAAAGAGATGGCCTCGCAACTGCCGGAAGTTCCACCCAGCCCGTCGAACCACTACAAAAACTTCCTGCTGGCCTGCAAGGGACAGGAAGAGACCCGTTCACCGTTCAGCATCGCAGGTCCGCTGTGTCAGGTCTTCAATCTGGGAGTATTGGCTCAACGGCTTAACACCAAACTGCTGTTCGACACGAAGAAACAACAGATCACAAATAACGATACTGCGAACAAACTGCTCAAGGAGATGACTCCGAGAGATGGTTGGGAGGAATTCTATAAACTATAAAAACTTGCTATCGAAGAAGACAAAAGAGTGGAGGGCCGCAATGTGCAGCCCTCCACTCTTTTGTCACTTATTCAACCTCTAAATTACATGTTGCTGTACCGGGCAACCGGAACGACATCCAACGAGGCAAACTCACCCCGTTGATACTTGAAATACCCGGCCATCGCAATCATCGCCGCATTATCGGTCGTAAATTTAAACTCGGGCAGATAGGTTTTCCACCCCCTTTTCTCCCCCTCCTCGACGATTGCACGGCGCAACCCGGAGTTAGCCGACACGCCTCCCGCAATAGCGATCTCGCGAATATCGTAGTATTTTGCGGCCCGGATCAATTTGACGAGCAGAATATCGATGATCGCCGCCTGCAAGGAAGCACACAGGTCTGCCTTGTTGTTCTCGACGAAGTCCGGTGACTCGTGAACCGCATCCCGCAAGAAATAGAGGAACGAGGTTTTCAGCCCGCTGAAACTATAATCGAATCCGTCGACGGATGGCCGTGCAAACCGGAATCGTTTGGGATCTCCCTCTGCAGCCAGACGGTCGATGATCGGGCCCGACGGATAGGGCAATCCCATCACCTTGCCGCACTTGTCGAATGCCTCTCCCGCCGCGTCATCGATCGTTGTCCCGACGATCTCCATCCGGTCATAATCCTCCACACGCACAATCTGCGAGTGTCCGCCCGAAACCAACAGGCACAAGAACGGGAAGGTCGGATGCGGCAATTTGCGATCGGGCAGATCGATAAAGTGAGCCGATATATGTCCGTGCAGGTGGTTGACCTCCATGATCGGCACGTCTAATGCCAGGGAGAGACCTTTGGTGAAGGAGACTCCCACCATCAACGATCCGAGCAGACCGGGTCCCCGCGTAAAAGCGATCCCATCAATATCGCGGAACGTTATGCCGGCCTCCTTGATCGCTGCATCCACGACAGGAATGATATTCTGCTGGTGTGCCCGCGAGGCCAACTCGGGAATCACCCCTCCATACTTGCGATGCACCTCCTGACTGGCTATGACATTCGACAGGAGCGTTCCGCCGCGAAGTACGGCTGCCGACGTGTCATCGCACGAGGACTCGATTCCCAAAATCGTTATATCCATTTTTGACTTTATAATTTAAATAAATTTAGTAAACTTGTAGTTTATTTATCGGGGTCCGATCTTTACGAAGACGGACTTCCCGCGTCGAAACAAAACATTGCGTGTATCGTACGATGGGCAAAGTTATAAAAATAATACGATCTTTTATACTCGCCGTGCTGCTTGTGCTGCTGCTTCTGCCCGTAGCGATCACGCTACTGCTCCACGTCCGGACGATACAGAACTATGTGGTCGATACCGGACTGAACTATCTGAGCGAACGGGCCGAAACGCAATTTTCGGTCGAAGACGTCCGCTTCAGCCTCTTCAACCGATTCGTTTTCGACGGACTATATGTCGAGGATTATGCGGGCGACACGCTCTTCTACGCCAAAAAGGCGGTCGTTCCGATCAGGAGCCTAAACCTTTTTACCGGAGCCGTACATTTAGGAGATGTACAACTTAGCGACATCCAGTTCAACCTGATGCAAGACAGCACACGTCTGAGCAATCTGAAACAGATCCTGCTGAGACTAAAAAGGAAGGAAAAAAAGAGAGAAAAAAAGCCATTCCGCCTCAAGGCCAGTGCCGTACAGATTCGGAACATGGATTTTCGTCACCGGAAATACGACATCCAGCCCAAAAGCTACGGCGTCAACTTTACCGATCTGGATGTACGGGATTTCAATCTCGCCGTACACGACATTTCGGTTGTCAACGACAGCGTGACTCTCTCGATCGACTCGCTGTGCCTGCATGAACGCTGCGGTCTTGACATCCGGAACCTGTCGACCGACCGGTTCCGCATATCGGGTACCGGACTGCACTTCGACCGGCTGCGACTCACCACGGCCGAATCGGACGCCACTCTACCCTACCTCTATTTCGATTACGACACATGGAAAGGGTACAAAGATTTTTTGCAACGGGTTACGATTCGCTCCGAATTCACCCAATCCACGGTCAGTTTTCGGACCATTGCCTATTTCGCGCAGGGATTAAAACACTGGACGGGAGTGCTGCACGATGCCTCGGGTCGGGTCGAAGGGCCGGTTGCAGCACTTAGCGGTGAAGTTTTCAATGCGACAATTCGCGACACCCGCGTCAAACTGCAATTCGCCATCACCGGACTGCCCGACGTCAAGCAGACTGATTTTTCATTCTTTGTACAGAACTTGGAGACCCGCTCCGACGACATCTCCTACATCATTGAAGATATTACGGGCAAGGCTCTCGATCCGCGTAGAAAAAAGATGCTCGACCAAGCCGGTAACATTACTTTTTCGGGCCACTTCGACGGATTGTTCAGCAACTTCACCGCTGACGGCAACCTACGCACCTCTATCGGAAATGCCGACGTAAAACTGCACATCAATCCGCTTTCGGGCGCGGCCCGTACAACCGCCTTCAACGGTACGCTAAATGTCCACGAATTTGGCGTCGGCACACTGCTCCAACAGCCCAAACTGGGGAGACTTACCCTCACCTCGACCGTTCAAGGTCTCTTCGGACAAAGCCTCAAGATGCAAGCCCATGCCGACATCCGATCGCTCGACTACAACGACTACACCTATCAGGGGATCGCTCTGAACGGGAACATCGAAAATAAGAAATTCACCGGATCCATCGACTCTCAGGACCCGAATCTGGCCTTCGCATTTGACGGTGGACTCAATTTCAACGACTCGTTACCCGCCTATAATTTCAATCTGAACCTCCAGAACGCCGATCTCGCCAAGCTGAACTTCAACCGACGCGACTCCGTTTCACAGATTCACTGTACGCTGAAGGCCGAAGGGTCAGGCATCCGGCTGGACGATGCCAACGGGACGATCGAGATCAACGACATGACCTACATCAATCACATCGATACGGTCCGGACCGGACAAATCCGGATGGTCGCCAACAACAAGGGCGCCAGCAAGCTGCTCGGATTCTATTCGCCGTTCGCCGACATCGAGCTAAAAGGGAAACTGAGCTACGACAAGATGTTTGCCTATTTCCGTAATACACTCGTCTCCTACCTGCCCTCGATCTCCGACCGCACTCCTGAAGAAAAGATATCGGAACCTGCACCCTATACCGCCTCCTCGATCGACAACTACTACCTGCTCAATGTCAACGTCAAGGAGTCGAACAACGTAGCGGGAATCTTTTATCCGGGACTCGAACTGGAACAGGGGACCAATCTGGCCTTTCTGTTCAATCCGGAGCAGAACATCTTCTCGTTGACCCTGAATTCTGCCCTCATCGAAACCGAAGACTCCTTCGTTTCGAACCTGAAAGCCTCCGTCAGAAACCAAGCCGATTCGATTTCGCTCTTCGTCACCGCCGAAGAGACGTTGCTAAAAGGAATATACATGCCCGATTTTTCGGTCGTCGGGGGAGCCAAAGAGAACAAAATCAATCTGGCCATGCGGTTCAACAACACAGAGAACCAAACATACGCCATGATCAGTACGACCTCCACGCTATCGGCCGATTCAGTAACCGGCATTCCGCAAACCCACATCCGCTTCAACCCGTCGACCTACACCTCCGGGAATCAGACATGGCGGATCGGGGCCCACAAAATCGTGATCGATTCCACCCAAACCCTAATCGACCGGTTTGCCATCGAAAGCGGATCGCAACGTCTCTCGATCAACGGTACGATCTCCCCCCGGACCACAGATACGCTCCGACTCCGACTCCAAAACTTCGATCTGCGGCCTCTCACCAAAATCACCGGACAGAAGGGATACAACATCGAAGGCTACACGAACGGTACGGCAGACCTGATCGCGGCTCAGGGCGACAGGATCATGAATGCCGACATCGACTTCGATTCACTCCGTGTAAACGACATTCCGTGGAAAGCGGCATGCTTCACCTGCAACTGGGATTTCATTGCCCGTTATGCCCGTTTCGCACTGGTCGAACGGGAATCGGGCGACGCAATCGCCATCGGATACTACGTCCCCGACGACCATCGGTATGCCGCCGATCTGAATTTCAGACACATCGACATGGCCCTTCTCTCGCCCGTACTGGAAGGGGCACTGGAGAACATAAAAGGTTCGGCCCGCGCCCGACTGACCCTGACCAGCCGAAACCGAAAGCCTATTCTGAACGGAACCATAAACGTCGAACGATTCGAAAGCAAGGTCAGTTATACGAATGTAGGCTACTCACTTACCGAAAGTGTTGCCGACGTTAAGGATAACGTCATCACGCTACGGCCCACGGAACTGGTCGATCCGGAAGGCAACCGCGTCGGCTTCGATTTGGATTTCAACTTCAAGAATCTGAAAAACCTCAGCTACACGATCCACGTCCGTCCGACCAACACGTTGGTATTGAATACCACCGAGCGGCAGAACGATCTGTTTTACGGAACAATCTACGCATCGGGCAATGCGACGATCCGCGGTAATCGAAACCGGGTAAGCATGGACATCACGACCTCAACTGCCGGAAATTCCCGTTTCTTCATGCCGTTGGGTAACGGAACAGATATAGCGGCCGCCGACTTCATCGTATTCGAGACCCCCAAGCAACGGGCTGCAATCGACAGCCTGAATCGAGCCAACCGCAGTCGTCGCGAACGGTTCCGGCATCGGATGGAGAGTCTCCGTTCGGAAATGGACATCAACATGACGCTGGACGTCCGTCCCAACGTCGAGATGCAGCTCATGCTTGACCCGACAGGCGACAACCTGCTGAAAGGACGAGGTTCCGGTTCGATTAACCTCCACGTCAATCCGAACAACAAAGATTTCACGATCTATGGAGACTACAACATCACCGAAGGTAGTTACCGTTTTTCACTACAAAATTTCGCCACACGAACTTTTACCATCGAAGACGGCAGCCACATCCAATGGACCGGAGATCCGGTCAACGCGTTGGTCAACATCGAAGCGGTGTACAAGTTGAAGGCCTCTTTGGCGCAGATTCTTCAGGGAAGCGGACAAAACACCCGACGCAATGTTCCGGTCGATTGCATCATCCGTCTTTCGGACAGGTTGAGCCAACCGACCATCACGTTCGATGTCAACGTTCCAAACACCGATCCCGAAATCCAAAGCGCCATCTTAAATACGATGAATACGCAGGAGATGATGTCGACCCAGTTCCTTTGGCTGCTCGCAACACATAGCTTTTACACGGAAAACATCAACTCGACACAGAACCTCAACATCGGTGCGCACAGTGCAACAACGACCGGTATCGAATTTCTCTCTACCCAGTTGAGCAACATTCTCTCTTCCGAACGGTTCCGGTTGGCTCCCACCTACCGACCGAAGAGCGAAGAGACCTCCGACGAATTCGGAACCGAATTTTACGGTGAGCTGATCAAAAACAAACTGATCGTCGAAGGTGACGTGAGCTACGACTCGGGGAACAACATCCAGATGAACAACCGTACGGCAAGGAGCCTGACAGGCGACGTTACGCTGAGTCTTTTACTGGACGAGGTCGGAAATTTCAAGGTCAAAGCCTTTACCCGGACCATCGACCGTTTCGACGAAAACCAAGGTCTCCAAGAGAGCGGCGTCGGTCTCTCTTACCGTCAAAATTTCAACTCTTTTTCGGATTTGATCCAGAACTTCAGGGAACGGATCGAACGCATCAGACAACGCAAAGCCACCAAACGGATGCAAAAAGCTGCTCGCAAAGGCGACAACACCTCTGTTTCCGATTCCCCAACCGATCCGACTGAAGAATCCTCCGCCCCGGATACGATCCACACCGAACAAGAGTAAAGCATTCCGGATCCCTAACGTCCGTTCAGCTCCATGTCCATACCTTCTCAATAAAAATTCAAAAAAATCTTTGATTTAACCGCAATACTCCGTTCCTTTGCAGTCACGAAATCAGTTGGGAGGAGAAGTTCATGAATTTTATACCGGAAGCCGTCAATCACTATATTCTACAACAATTTAAAAATTGGATGCTTCCGATCGCCATGATCGTCGGAGGCGTATTCTATCCGTTTTTCTCTTCGTTGAAATTTCTGACGCCCTACCTGATCTTCCTGATGCTGCTGGTCCCCTACTGTAAACTCTCATACGACCGGTTGCGCATTACCCGCCTCCATGTCCTGCTGATCTTGATCCAGATATTCGGAAGTTTAGGAATCTATGCGGCATTGGCTACGTTCGATCCGGTACTGGCTCAGGGTACGTTCATCTGCATCCTCGCCCCAACGGCTACTTCGGCAGCCGTCATCACCGGAATGCTCGGCGGCAGCATCTCCACTCTGGCAACCTACACATTAGTCAGCAACCTGACTGTTGCCGTACTCGCCCCGTTCGTCTTCTCACTGATCGGAGAGCACACTTCAATGCCCTTTCTGGAGTCCTTCGGCATTATCTGTCGACAGATGATCCCGCTGCTGATCTTTCCGCTCGTAACGGCCATGCTATTAAAACGATTTGTTCCCAAAGTACACCGCGAGCTCAAAAGCCGGCAACAGATCTCGTTCTACCTGTGGGCCGTCTCACTGACCATCGTCATGGGCAATACGGTCGCATTCATCGTCAATCAGCAAAATCCAAACTATCGGAACGAAGTATTCATTGCGCTCTGCGCCCTGATCGTTTGCTGCCTGCAATTTCTCGTCGGAAGACGTCTCGGTGGACACTTTCATAATAAAATCGCGGGAGCACAAGGACTCGGACAAAAAAATACGGTCCTCGCAATCTGGATGGCCTTGACCTATCTCGATCCGGTCGCCTCAATCGGTCCGGCCTCCTACGTCATCTGGCAAAATACGATCAACAGCTGGCAATTGTGGTTCAAAAGGCACAAGGAAGCACACGCAGCCGAACAGCTATCGATCACTGATTCATCAACGCACACATCGATAGTAGACACCAAGGGGTAACGACTTACCATAGGAGTCTGTAAAATAGAGTTCTCCGAACTGTTCGTCATTGCAACTCCCCACCAACTGACGGATTGCACTACGTGCCAACAGCGCCGAAAGTCCCATCGAATAGAGATTCAACACCAGAAATCCATTCCGGTCGAGCAGTTGTCCACACGTCCGCAACATCTCGTTGAGATGCTCTTCGAGGACCCACTTTTCACCGTCGGGACCACGTCCATAGGCCGGAGGATCGAGTATAATTCCCTGATAAAGGTGGCCGCGACGAAGTTCACGTCGTACGAATTTCAACGCATCGTCCACAATCCAGCGGATACCGTCCAATCCGGAAGCCTCCATATTTTCACGGGCCCAACTGACTACCGGCTTCACCGAATCGACATGCGTCACCTCCGCTCCGGCAGCCCGGGCCGCCAACGAGGCTCCTCCTGTATAGGCAAACAGATTCAACACTTTCGCGCCCGGAAATCTGTCCCGCACCTGCCGATAGATAAAATTCCAATTCTCGGACTGTTCGGGAAAGATTCCGACATGTTTAAACGAAGTCAGGCCCAGACGCATCCGCAGCTGAAGCTCCTCATTCTCGTACCCAACAAACCACTGTTCGGGCATTCCGCTCCGGAGAATCCACTCGCCCCGATCGTCGCTGCGGCGATCCTTTCGGAATCGGGCATCGGCCAAACGGTCCCACTCTTCGGCACGCATCGACCGATCCCAGATCGCCTGTGGCTCGGGACGGGCTATGACATAACGACCGAAGCGCTCCAATTTTTCAAAATTTCCACTATCCAACAATTCGTAGTCGCTCCAACCGGTCGGACACAACAATTCGGATCTCAACATCTCTATGCTCTTTTTTTCTCGTTTTTTCCGCGTTTTGGGAGGCATACTACACGCATCTCACACCTTCGGCAATCGAACTTCAACTCGTATCGATTCGGACCGGTCTCGATAAAAAGGCGCCCCGTATATTTCGGATGCTTCCGCAGGCACCACCCCAACTCCCGCCTCAGGCAGTAACGCATCCGCATCACCTGCAACCCTTCGAACGATTCCGACAGATCTTCGCCCCGTTCGATCCGGACGACACCGTGATCCCGATAAAAGCGTTCGGCCAACGAATTGGTTACATTCTCTTCGGCAGCAAGTTCCGACAACGGGAAAGGCACGTCACGGCGTTCCTCCTTGCGTTGGCGAATCGTATGCCGGGCAACTCGGGCCGTATCCAACCGTTCGACCGCTTCACGTCGCAGGGCATTTATCCGCGCGGCCGGCACAAAACGGGGGCGATCCCACCGCACCGTCACTTGTTCGACCTCGTAAATCGTATTTCCCATCTTCGCAACCTGTGTCCGGATACTCTTTTCGGCCTGATCGGCATCGCGGGCTTCGTCAAAAGGTCCGGCCGCCATACAAGAAACCGACACCTCCCGATCATCCAACCCAAGCGTTACCCGATCCGGCCCGATCTCAACCGTCACCTCAACCGGAATTTTCCGTTCGGTCCGTGCCCGATCCAACTCCAGAACAAAACGCCTGTCATAATTGCGATAGAGCTCCGTTCCTCGTTCGATCCCCTCCATACGATTGGGATAGACCCGAGGAGGCTCTACCCGATTCACCGAGGTCCCACTCAGAACACCACTCCGGTTCTTGAAACAGATCCCATCGCCCGGAGCCAACCGCGAGGCTTCCGAACAGACCAGATAGTCCCGTCCGACCTGTTCGACCGTTCCGATCCGATCGCCCATCGACTTCGGCGTATCGAACGAAGCTACCGACTCCTGCGGATTCATCAAATAGTAGGCCACCGTCCCCCGCGAAAAACTTTTTCGGGGATCGGGTGTAAAGCCAAGCGCCGTCCGCCCCTGAGAGGCACGCTGCAAATCATCCCGCCTTTCGATCAGCGCATCCAACCGGTTCCGGTAGTAGCCCACGACATTTCGCACGTAATTGATATCCTTTAGCCGACCCTCGATCTTGAACGACGTCACACCGGCGTCAATCAACGCTTCGAGGTATTCGCCCCGATTCATGTCGCGGACCGAAAGCAGATGTTTTCCTGTCATCAGTCGTTTCCCCGTCTCATCATACAGATCGAAAGGCAGCCGGCAGGCCTGAAGACAAGCTCCCCGATTTCCGCTGCGGGGCGACATCGACCGGCTCATGTAACACCGCCCGCTGTACGACACACAAATCGCCCCGTGTACGAAGACTTCGATCTCGGCCTCGGGAACCGCCTGTGCCACAGCCCGGATCTCCTCCAAGGTGGCCGCCCGCTCCAGATTGATCCGGGTAAAACCGACATCGCTCCAGAATCGGGCCCGTTCGGGCGTCATCGTGAAGATCTGTGTCGACGCATGCAACTCGACCGGAGGCAAATCCATCCGCAGAAAAGCCATATCCTGCACGATCAGACCATCCACTCCGGCCCGACAGACATCGTTCGCCAACCGCTCCGCCTCCTTCAATTCCGACTCATACAACAGCGTATTCATCGTAGCGAAAACCCGGACTCCGAAACGATGGGCATAGCCGCACAGCCGTTCGATATCCGACAGCGACACACCCGCATCGACACGCGCACCGAATCGAGGCGGGCCGACATAGAGCGCATCGGCACCACAATCAATTGCAGCACAACCACATGTGTAATCCTTAACCGGAGCTAATAGTTCGATCGCTTTCATCCGCAACAAAAAATGCTATCCGACAGACAAAGGTAATAACTTTTATCAGCCCAACCCTCCTCAAAAACGACAAATGTTTTTACAGTAGGACTTTGGAGTTATTCCTAAAAAAATCATAATTTTGTAGCTATATTTTCATACAACAGCATTTCGAGATGGAAAAAAGAGGATCTTTCGGGAGCAGATTCGGCGCAGTAGCCGCTGTGGGAGGTTCCGTCATCGGGTTGGGCAACATCTGGAGGTTCCCGTATATAGCCGGAGAGAACGGCGGTGCCGTATTTATTCTGATTTATCTGTCGATCAGCTTCTTAATATCCATACCGATCATGTTGTCGGAGTTCAGCATCGGTCGTTCGGCCCGACGTAACTCAATGGGAGTGTTCGCCAAGCTCGCTCCCGGAACCCAATGGAAATGGGTCGGCTACGCCGGAATTCTCACCGCGTTCATCATCCTTTCGTTCTACTGTGTCATCGGAGGCTGGGCTTTCGAATTCTTCAAGGAGTCCGTTTTCAACCAGTTCCAAGGCAAGACTCCGGACCAGATCGAAGCTTCGTTCAAAAGCTTCGTCGCATGCGGATGGCGCCCCATCATCTGGACTATACTCTTTATCATTGCCTCTACGGCCATCATTTTGGCAGGAGTCCAACAAGGAATCGAACGATATACCAAAATTTTAATGCCTGTACTTTTCGTCCTGTTGCTCGGTATGGCCATCAACTCACTCACCCTCGAAGGGGCACAAAAAGGAATCACCTTTCTGTTAAAACCCGATTTCTCGAAAGTTACCGGCTCCACCGTATTGCAAGCGCTCGGCCAATCGTTCTTCTCGATGAGCCTCGGTATGGGAGCCATGATCACATACGGGTCATATCTCCGAAAAGAGGAGAAAATGATGAAAGTCGGAGCGTTAGTCGCCCTTTCCGACATCACCGTGGCGATTCTTTCGGGACTCGCCATCTTCCCTGCCGTCTTCTCGTTCGGCGTCAATCCGAGCTCCGGGCCCGATCTCGTCTTTCTGACGCTGCCGAATATTTTCTCTCAAATGTCGGGCGGACACCTGCTGTCAATCGCCTTTTTCTTTCTGCTGTTCATCGCCGCCATCACCTCTTCCATATCTCTGTTGGAGGTAATCGTAGCCTACATGACCGAAGAACTGCACATCACCCGCAAGCGCGCCATTGCCTACACCGCAACAGCCATCTGCATTACTGGTAGCCTGTGTGCGCTTTCGATGATCCCCAACTCCATACTGACAATCGACGGGAAAACACTGTTCGATCTGTGCGACAGCCTCTCCTCGAATATCTTGATGCCGTTAGGAGCCCTGTTCATCGTTCTCTTCGCCGGATGGATTCTTTCACCCGTCCTGCTGCGGAACGAGATGACCAACCACATGCAATACGGAATACGAATCTTCCCGGTCATCCGCTTCATGATCCGTTTTGTGATTCCAGTCGTGATTCTGTTGCTGTTCCTCAATCAGATCGGGCTTTTCAGTAAATTACCGTAGCCGACGGCGAATTTCGGCCGTGGCAACCGCCGTGGCAACCGCTACATTCAACGATTCGGAGGTCACCGCATGGGCTGGATATGAGGGAATGTACAGTTTCCGCTTCGTTTGCATCGCCACCTCAGGCGAAATGCCCTGCCCTTCGTTGCCCATGACCAAAACGCCCACTTCGGGAAGTTCCGTTTCATAGATATTATCCCCCTCCAAAAAGGTTCCGTAAACAGGAATCCCTTCGGATGACATACGCTGTAAAAATTTCGGCAACGACACATAATGGACCCTAACCCGCGTAATCGCTCCCATCGTTGCCTGAACGACTTTGGCATTGAAACAGTCGACCGTAGCCTCCGAGCAGAAAATATCCCGGATGCCGAACCAGTCGGCCAAGCGGATGATGGTCCCCATGTTTCCCGGATCCTGCACGTCATCCAACGCCAGCACCCAATCTTTCGGATGGAACGTTCCAAGGCCTCCATGCTTCGGGATCTCCACTACGGCCAACACCTCGGACGGCGTTTTCAGTGAACTGATCCGCTCCATTTCGCGCGGTGCGATCCGCTCCACCGCCACCCCTTGGGGCAGCTGAAGCCGCTCTCCGCTCACATACACCCGACGCACGTGAAATGCCGAGGCAAGCAATTCATAGACCAACTTCTCCCCCTCCGCAACGAAAACACCTGCGGCATACCGCTCCTTGCGCGACGAGAGCGAACGGATAAATGATATTTCGGCTTTTGTCATCGTATTCCGGACTTTTATGCAAACAAAGATACGACCTGCACCGTAAATCGAAAACTTTTTTTGCAACGATTTGCACAATCGAAAATCTATCCGTACTTTTGCAGCTCAGAAACTCTTTCTGAAGTGAAGACAGTTTCAGCAAGTACTTTGACTATATAACTTACTGATATACGATGTCTGACAAAAAATCCGCCCGTCTCATTCTCGAAGACGGAACCCAATTCCAGGGATACTCATTCGGGGCAGAAAATCCCGTTTCCGGTGAGGTCGTTTTCAATACGGCGATGACCGGCTATCCCGAAAGCCTTACCGATCCCTCGTACAGCGGTCAAATTTTGGTTGCTACCTACCCCCTGATCGGAAACTATGGCGTGCCGAAGTTTACTGAAGAAAACGGAATGTACCGCTTTTTCGAAGCGGATCGCATCCACGTACGCGGTCTGATCATCTCCGACTACTCGTTCGAATACAGCCATTGGAATGCTGTTGAGAGTCTGGGAAAATGGTTGATCGACAATCAGGTGCCCGCCATCTGGGGTATCGACACCCGGCAAGTCACCAAAATCATCCGCGAACGAGGTGTCATGCTCGGCAAGATCGTGATCGACGGTCTCCCCGAACCGCCTCAGTTCATCGATCCGAACAAGGAAAATCTGGTCGCACAGGTGAGCACTCGCGAAGTCATTACCTACGGTGACGGCAAATACACCGTCGTACTGGTCGACTGCGGTTGCAAGTACAACATCATCCGCTGCCTGTGCAAGCGTGGGGCAAAAGTAATCCGCGTACCTTGGGACTACGACTTCACACAGATCGATTACGACGGTCTGATGCTCTCGAACGGTCCGGGCGACCCCCAACAATGTCAGGCGACCATCGCCCACATCAAAAAGGCCATCGCTTTAGGAAAACCGATCTTCGGAATCTGCTTGGGCAACCAGTTGCTCTCGATCGCTGCCGGAGCCTCCACTTTCAAACTGAAGTACGGACACCGGAGCCACAACCAACCGGCCCTGATGGTCGGTACCGATCGCGCGATGATCACCTCACAGAATCACGGTTTCGCCGTAGATACCGCAACGCTCGATCCGGAGTGGGAACCCTACTTCATCAACCTGAATGACGGCACCAGCGAAGGTATCCGCCACAAAAGCAAACCTTTCTTCTCCGTACAGTTTCACCCCGAAGCGTCGGGCGGTCCGGTGGATACCGAATTCCTGTTCGACGACTTCATCCAAAACATCGAAAAATGCACACGATAGACAAAATAGAGAAAGTGGTCCTGCTGGGTTCGGGAGCACTCAAGATCGGAGAGGCCGGAGAGTTCGACTATTCGGGTTCGCAAGCGCTCAAGGCCCTGAAAGAGGAGGGAATCTACACCGTTCTGATCAATCCGAACATTGCCACGATACAGACATCGGAAAACATTGCGGACAAGGTCTACTTCCTGCCCGTAACGCCGGAATACGTAACGAAAGTGATCGAAAAAGAGCGTCCGCAGGGCATCCTGTTGGCCTTCGGTGGACAGACCGCACTGAACTGCGGCGTCCAACTGTATCGCAGCGGCGTTCTTGAAAAGTATAACGTACAGGTTCTCGGAACTCCGGTTCAGGCCATCATCGACACCGAAGACCGCGAAAAGTTTGTCGAGAAACTGGACGAAATCAACGTCAAAACAATCAAAAGCGAGGCCGTAACGAGTGTGGCCGAAGCCAAACGTGTGGCTCACGAGTTGGGCTATCCGATCATCATCCGGGCCGCCTATACACTCGGAGGACTCGGTTCGGGATTCTGCGACAACGACGAAGAGCTGGACGCACTGGCCAACAAGGCCTTCTCCTACTCGCCGCAGATTCTGGTCGAAAAGTCGTTGAAAGGGTGGAAAGAGGTGGAATATGAGGTGGTCCGCGACCGGTACGACAACTGCATCACGGTCTGCAACATGGAGAACTTCGACCCACTGGGCATCCACACCGGAGAGAGTATCGTAGTCGCCCCCTCGCAAACGCTGTCGAACTCGGAGTACCACAAACTGCGCCGGCTGGCCATCAAGATCATCCGCCACATCGGAGTGATCGGCGAGTGTAACGTGCAGTATGCCCTCGATCCCGAATCGGAAGATTATCGGGTGATCGAAGTCAATGCCCGACTGAGCCGTTCTTCGGCCTTGGCCTCAAAAGCAACGGGGTACCCGTTGGCTTTCATCGCCGCAAAATTAGGATTGGGATACGGACTCCACGAGCTGAAAAACAACGTCACGAAGAGCACGACGGCCTGCTTCGAACCGGCGCTTGACTATATCGTCTGCAAAATTCCCCGCTGGGACCTCGGAAAATTCAAAGGCGTTTCGCGGGAACTGGGCTCGAGCATGAAATCGGTCGGCGAGGTGATGGCAATCGGCCGCAACTTCGAGGAGGTGATCCAGAAGGGATTGCGTATGATCGGACAAGGCATGCACGGCTTTGTTGCCAACAAGGAGTTCGAGGTCGAGGACATCGATGCCGCACTGAGCCACCCGACCGACAAGCGGATCTTCGTCATCGCACACGCACTCAAGAACGGTTACTCCGTATCGCGCATCCATGAGCTGACCCGCATCGACTGCTGGTTTATCGAAAAGCTCGAAAACATCATCCGAATCGAAAACGAACTGGAGCAATATAACAACATCACGCAGGTTCCCGACACGCTACTTTTGGAGGCCAAACAACGGGGCTTCTCCGACTTCCAGCTGGCCCGGACCGTATCGAAAAGCTCGGCAAAGAACATCGAGCGCGACATGCTGGACATCCGCAAGTACAGGAAACTACGCGGAATCACCCCGTACGTCAAACAGATCGACACGCTGGCCGCCGAATATCCGGCCATGACCAACTACCTCTACGTTACGTACAACGGGTGTGCCCACGACATCGACTTCCCGCGCGACAACCGCTCGGTAATCGTACTCGGATCGGGAGCCTACCGAATCGGAAGTTCGGTGGAGTTCGACTGGTGTAGCGTCAGTGCGCTGAACACGATCCGTCAACAGGGGTTGCGTTCGGTCATGATCAACTACAATCCCGAAACCGTATCAACGGACTACGACACCTGCGACCGGCTCTACTTCGATGAGCTGACGCTCGAACGGGTACTCGACATCACCGATCTGGAGCAGCCCAAAGGGGTTATCGTATCGACCGGAGGCCAGATTCCGAACAACTTGGCCCTGCGGCTCCAGAACGAACACGTACCGATCCTCGGAACATCGGCCACCGACATCGACCATGCGGAAGACCGGCACAAGTTTTCGGCCATGCTCGACGAAATCGGCGTAGACCAGCCCCGCTGGCGTGAGTTGACCACGATGGACGACATCTACCGGTTCGTCGACGAGGTGGGCTTCCCGGTATTGATCCGGCCTTCGTACGTGCTTTCGGGCGCAGCAATGAATGTCGTTTCGAACCGCGAAGAGCTCGAACACTTCCTCACCCTCGCTACCAACGTATCGAAACAGTATCCGGTCGTGGTTACGGAGTTCATCGAACACGCCAAAGAGATCGAGATCGATGCCGTGGCCCGCAACGGCGAAGTGCTGATCTATGCGATCTCGGAACACGTCGAGTTTGCCGGTGTACACTCGGGCGATGCGACGATGGTATTCCCGCCGCAGAAGATGTACGTCGAAACCATGCGCCGCATCAAGATCATCGCTCGCGAAGTAGCCCGCATGCTGAAGATCTCGGGTCCTTTCAACATGCAGTTGATGGCCAAGAACAACGACATCAAGGTGATCGAATGTAACCTGCGAGCCTCGAGAAGTTTCCCGTTCGTATCGAAAGTTCTGAAAGTAAACTTCATAGACATAGCCACCAAGGTCATGTTGGGTGTAGAGCCCGATGTGCCGCACAAGTCGGCCTTCGAACTCGACTACGTCGGCATCAAGGCTCCGCAATTCTCCTTCTCACGGCTCCAGAAAGCCGACCCCGTATTGGGCGTGGAGATGGCTTCGACCGGAGAGGTCGGATGTCTCGGCGAAGACTTCCATGAAGCCATTCTGAAGGCGATGATGTCGGTGGGCTATGCGATTCCGAAAAAGAACATCCTGCTCTCGACCGGAGATTCGCGTTCGAAGATGGATATGCTCTCGGCCGCCAAAGCGTTGCAAGAGAAGGGCTACAACATCTTTGCGACCCGGGGTACAGCTGCGTTTCTCGAGACCAATGGGGTGCATGCAACGGTACTTCACTGGCCCGACCAACCCGAACAGCCCAATACGTTGACCTATATCAAGGAGAAAAAGATCGACCTGATCGTCAACATTCCGAAGAATCTGTCGAAAGACGAGTTGAACAACGACTATACGATCCGACGCAGTGCGATCGACTTCAACATTCCGTTGATCACCAATGCCCGGTTGGCCAGCGCATTCATCACGGCATTTTGCCGCATGAAGCCGGAAGACATCAAGATCAAGAGCTGGAACGAGTATTAGTCTTTTCTCCTGACGAAACGTTCAGTTACGCCATAAAATGCTTAATTTTATGGCGTAACTTTTTATTATGCCTCTGATTATCCGAAAAGATCTCTCCTGTGGCACATTGGGCGTATGGCGGATCGACGAATCCGAACCGCAACTGGCAGCCCGATGCAGCCGTGAGGAGCAGGAGTACGCCCGAAGCCTCTCCAACGCCCGTCGGCGGTGCGAGTGGCTCGCATGGCATGTGTTGTTGCACGAACTTCTCCCGAACGTAACAACTGTCTACGACTCTGTCGGAGCCCCGATTTTGGTTGGGGAAGAGAAACAGATTGCCG
>OIWU01001986.1_pt1 | contig 18455 bp, 10 predicted proteins | sample 1587711 | NCBI WGS metagenome assembly OIWU01 (sample SAMEA3888909, study PRJEB22519) | human gut metagenome | biome: human gut; feature: human-associated habitat; material: faeces | place: Denmark | collected 2010 | reverse complement strand
CCCTTGTTTCTATGAAAGGCTATGTAAATGACGAGCCGGGATATGAAACAATGGAATTGATGGAAGATTCCGTCTTATATGTATTGAAAAGGAAAAAACTGAAAGAGTTGTTTTCGGAAGACTTGCACATCGCCAATTGGGGACGGCGTTATGCGGAGATGGAGCTGCTTGCCACTGAGGAACGGCTGATTTCTATGTTGTCCGCTATCGCTTCGGAACGGTATAAGGAGCTATTGGAGAAAGAACCGGATTTGTTACAGCGATTGCCGCTGGGAAGTATCGCCACCTATTTAGGCGTGACGCAGGCAAGTTTGAGCCGGATTAGGGCAAAAATCACACGGCCGTAATCCTGCGGATATTTCATGGATAATACTATGGCGTCGTGGAATTACATAGACGGCCATAGTGCAGGCCATCTGCGGCGTTTCCTGGCTGTCTCCCAACGATGTGCTGCATCTCCCACTCATTGGCGTGGGCCAAAGATGTGCACAGTCGCAAGCTGGCATTTTATGTCTTTGTGTTCACTATGCTAATGTTCACCGTAAAGGATTTCACAGGTGACGGCCCGAAGGACCCGAAGGGGAACTTATGCCATTGGCTGTCAGCAGGATGTATAAGTCCCGCTTCGCGGAACATTATCCTCTCATACAGTTATACCCACAGCTGCGCCGCTCCGCGGTTTGCAGTGGGTTTCGCATAGAGGTGTACCTTCGGCACACCCCGTGCGCATTAAGTCGGTAATGTGTTTTTCGAGTAATCCTGCGAATTTTAAATTCTATGCAATTTGCTTAATAAAAGAATCGTACAACTTTCTTTGTTTTTTGCCGGACAGCAATATTTTGAAAGGCAAATAAAAGGAAAGATGAAAGAGTAAAATAGTTGAAAAGAAAAGGGCAAACAGTCCTTTTCCCCTAAATATCATTACTTATATTAAAATAATCGCCAAAGACCTATGTCATGCCCGATATTTTGAGTAATTTTGCAAAGTCAATATGACAATATTTATTTTTAAGCATAACAACAACAGTTATAATCATATAAGACAATATGAACTTACTTGAACACATCGTTGCTCGCGCTAAGAGCGACAAGCAGCGCATTGTGCTCCCCGAAGCTACCGAGGAGCGCACACTCAGAGCTGCCGACCGTGTGCTGGCAGACGACATCGCCAACCTCATCCTCATCGGCAATCCCGACGAAATCAATGCCCTCGCCGCCAAGTGGAACCTCCACAACATCGGCAAAGCCACCATCGTCGATCCCGAGAACAACCCCAAGAGCGAGGAATACGCCGCTCTGCTCGCCGAACTCCGCAAGAAGAAAGGCATGACAATAGAGCAGGCACGCGAACTGGTGAAGAATCCGCTCTACCTCGGTTGCATGATTATCAAGACCGAAGGTGCTGACGGACAGATTTCCGGCGCACTCAGCACCACGGGCGACACGCTGCGTCCGGCACTGCAGATCATCAAGTGTGCACCCGGCGTGAGCTGCGTCAGTGGCGCAATGCTCCTCCTCACACACGAGCATCAGTATGGCGACGACGGCATCATCGTCATGGGCGACGTGGCAGTGACACCCGTCCCGACAGCCGAACAGCTCGCACAGATTGCCGTATGCACCGCACAGACAGCGCGTTCGGTGGCAGGCATTCAGGATCCGCGCGTGGCAATGCTCAGCTTCTCCACCAAGGGCTCGGCAAAGCACGAGGTAGTGGACAAGGTGGTGGAGGCTACACGCCTCGCACACGAACTCGCTCCTGAACTCAAGCTCGACGGTGAACTCCAGGCCGACTCGGCTCTCGTGCCGGCAGTAGGCGAGAAGAAAGCTCCCGGAAGCCCCATCGCCGGACACGCCAATGTGCTCGTTGTGCCATGCCTCGAAGTGGGCAACATCAGCTATAAACTCGTTCAGCGACTCGGCGACGCACTCGCCATCGGTCCCATCCTGCAGGGTATAGCACGCCCCGTGAACGACCTTTCACGCGGCTGCTCCGTAGATGACATCTACTACATGGTGGCTATCACCGCCTGCCAGGCAATGGATGCTAAGTAAACGACGCGTGCGTCGTTTACTTAGCATCCAATTAGGAATTAGGAATTAGGAGTTAGGAGTTGTTCGCTTCGCAATTGCGAAAATTCTCAATCAGTACTGACAATGAGCGGGTTCGGAACTTTGTTGGAAGATAAATGCATGAATTTCTCTGTTCGGATAGTGACCTTGTGTCGTTTTCTGAATGAAGAGAAGCATGAATACAATATTTCAAAGCAAATGTTCAGAAGCGGAACAAGCATCGGGGCAAATGTGGCAGAAGCGCAATGCGCTGTCAGTCGGAACGACTTTGTGTCAAAGTTGTACATCTCATTAAAGGAGTCTAACGAGACATTGTATTGGCTTCGGCTGCTTTACAACACCCGCTATTTGTCAGAAATACAGTTTAAGTCGGTTTATGCCGACTGTGAAGAACTGAAGCGGATACTGATGTCTGTCACAAAAAATGCCCGTGCAAACACTGTTCAGAAAGCCTCTGAAGTCTACGACTCATAATCGCATGGCGACCGGTTCGTAACTCATAATTCGTAATTGAATCAGCCCGTGACTCTTAATTCGTAATTCCTAATTCATAAATCATAATTAAATAAATTCGTAACTCGTAATTCGTAATTCCTAATTTATGAAAGTATTAGTTCTCAACTGCGGAAGTTCCTCCATCAAATACAAACTCTATGACATGGACGACCACTCAGTGCTCGCTGCCGGCGGCGTTGAGCGTATCGGTCTTGATGAGGCTTTCATCAAAGTGACTCTGCCCAACGGCGAGAAAAAGAAAATCATGCACGACATGCCCGACCATAAGGAAGGCGTCAATTTCGTGTTCCAGTGCCTGCTCGACAGCGAGATAGGCGCAATCAAAAGCCTCGACGAAATCGACGCCGTGGGACACCGCATCGTGCAGGGCGGCGACCTCTTCGAGAAGAGCGTCATCGTAGATAAGAGCGTGGAGGACGGCATTGAAAGCCTCTGCGACCTCGCTCCCGTACACAACGCCGGCCACCTGAAAGGTCTCCGCGCCGTTGATAAGCTCATGCCGAACGTGCCGCAGGTGTGCGTCTTCGACAACGCCTTCCACAGCACAATGCCCGATTACGCCTACCTCTACGCCGTTCCTTACGAGCTCTATGAGAAGTATCATGTGCGTCGCTACGGCTTCCACGGCACAAGCCACCGCTATGTGTCGCAGAGAGTGTGCGAATATCTGGGTCGTGACATCAACACTCAGCGCATCATCACATGCCACATCGGCAACGGTGCCAGCGTGACCGCCGTGAAGTACGGCAAGTGCATCGACACATCAATGGGTCTCACACCGCTCGCAGGAGTGATGATGGGAAGCCGTTCGGGCGACATCGACCCCTCTGCCGTGACTTTCATCATGGATAAACTCGGCAAGAAACCGCAGGAAATGGCCGACTACCTCAACAAGGAGAGTGGCGTGCTCGGCATCACAGGCATCTCTTCCGACATGCGTGAAGTGGAAGCTGCCGCAGCAGAAGGCAACGAACGCGCACAGCTCGCACTCAAGATGTACAACTATCGCATAAAGAAATACATCGGTGCCTACGCTGCTGCCATGGGCGGTGTCGATATCATCGTGTGGACGGCAGGTGTCGGCGAGAACCAGGTGGGTACACGCCTCGAAGCTTGTTCGGGCCTCGAATTCCTCGGTGTGAAGATGGATGCCGAAGCCAACAAGGTGCGTGGCGAGGAGGCTGTCATCTCCGCTCCCGACTCAAAGGTCACTGTCTGCGTCATTCCTACCGACGAAGAGCTGATGATCGCAAAGGACACTATGGCGTTGTTGCAGAAGTAATGCGCTTTTGACACTACCTCTGTATAAATAAAGGGGACATACCTCAGTGCAGGTATGTCCCCTTTTTGTGTTATTATGTCAGTGTGAAATCCGGGTTTACAGAGCGAACTTGTAGCCTACGGTAAACTGGAACACGCTGTTCTTTGCATCGCCGTTTTTCCAGACCTTGGTGAGTCCCCAGTTGTAGCGGGCATCCACTACGAAGTTGTCAAACTGGTATGACATTCCGATTGGAATAGAGAAATCAACGGTATTTGCATCGGCATCGACCATGCTGCTGTTTGCCGACCATCCGTCGCCGGAGATTTTGGAGCTCACATTGAATCCCGGCTGGATACCGAGCTTCACTGCAAAGCCGGGAGCCACATACACGTTGGCGAGGATTGGAATGTTGATATAGTCGAGTTTGGCGCTCAGTCCTTCGTTCTTGCAGCCCTGCATGGAGTAGAGAGCACCGAAGCTGATGCCCACCATGTCGGTTGCTCCGTATTCAAACTCGGCACCTGCGGCGAGTCCGAAGCGTGGGTCGGAACCTTCAGCCTTTGTCAGTGTCGCGATGTTCAGGCCCAGTTTGGGCTGTACTGTAAGTGAACCTTGTTTGGTTTGTGCGAATGCTGTCATTGAAGAGAGCATTACTGCTGCCATGAGAATAAATTTTTTCATAATGTAAATAAGTTTTAGTGATTTGATATTTAACGGGCTTTTCTGTTCCCGTATGTTCATGTTTGCAAAGATACCGTGATTTCGTTTATTGACAAAAGAATATTTGTTTTTTTTTAGTCGTTTTGTCACAGGTGTTGTTCCAAAAGTTTGTTCGGGTCAAAAAAACCGCCTTTCACCTTGACAAAATCCATGAGTTTTCGGAAAATGGGGTTCTTCCCGAGCACCGCCGGATTGCCCGTCATTATCATCTGGCAGCGTGCCCGTGTGATGGCAACGTTGAGTTTGCGGTCGATGGTGTGTCCGTCTTCCTCAAAACAGTTGGCTGTGAGGAAACTCATCTGCCACTGGCTGTGCACCGTGAACGAGTAGATTATGACATCGCGCTGCGACCCTTGGAAGCGTTCCACGGTGTCGATGCTCACGTTTTCGAGTTGCGGCAGGTCCAGGCGGGCTATCTCTTTGCGCAGCATTGCTATCTGGTTGCGGTAGGGGACTATCACGCCCACGGTGCTGCCGGCGTCGAACCGCTCGCCGTAGAAGCGCACTATGCGCCGCAGACAGTCGGCCACGATTGCCGCTTCCGCCGTATTCACCTTGTCCGACGAGCCTGCCGTGTGGCACGGTGCCGACGGGATGAACACCATACGGTGCTGTTTCAGCACATCGTCGAGGGCGTCGTCGGAGGGTAGGGCGTAGGGCAATGACGGCTGTTGCTGGTGTGGCAGCGGCACGGGTCGCAGATGTTCGTGGAAGTAGAACATGGTGTTCGGGAACTCGGCAATGTCGGGGTGCATCCTGCCCTGGCGTTGCAGGATGCCTATGAACTGCTCCCTTCCGCTGGCGCGCTCGTGTCTTATGAGGCGTTCGAAGAGTGAATCGCGGCAGTTTCTTATTCCCGCTCCGAGCAGCAGGGCATCGTCCACCGCCGATTCCTGCTCCGACTGCTGAACGACGGCAGGCAGTTGCTTGTAGTCGCCCACGAGGATGAAGCGTCCGATGAGCTGTTGCGGGTCGGCGCCGGCGGTGTGTGTGGCGAGGAGTCCTACTATGTTGGGTTCGGTTATCTGTCCTGCCTCGTCGATGACGGCGAGTGAAAAGCTCTTTATGGCGAATAGGAACGGGCGTGACATGAGTGTCGATGTGGTGCCGACAATCACGCGCACGCTGCGTATCTTGGTTGCGATTGTGTCGAGACGCGCGTCGCTGTCGATGGCGTGGCTGATGAGACGGGGGCGGAAGCGCGGGTCGCAGCTCCACTCGCCGCCTATCCTCATAAAGTCGATTCCGGCGTCGCAGAGCATGGAGCATATCTCGTCCACGGCGCGGTTGGTGTACGACATGAGCAGCACCTGCCCTTCCTCGTCGCTCAGTTCCTCCTCCACGATGAAGCGGAGTGCGCGTGATGTCTTGCCCGTTCCGGGCGGACCGATGAGCAGGAAGTAGTCGGTGGCCTGGCGGGCACGCAGCAGTATTGGGTCGAGCGTGTCGTCGTAGTGTCTCGACAGACGCTTTGTGGTGTCGCATTCGGGTGACCGTTGCGACAGCAGCAGGTCGCGCCGGCGTTGTGTGGCGGTGATAAGCGTGTGCATCGACTGTATGGCTGCGCTCGTACCGATGTCGCTTCCGGCGTGTTCCACGGCATAGAGTGTGGCGGGGCGTGTGCGGTGTGCGTCGTGTGTGGTGCCGGCGTGCTCGTCGCCGAAGATGTGCGGGTTCTGCTGTCCGTCGTTCAGATGCACCACGATGTGTGTCGTGTGCATCTCGGCGAGCGTGCCTTTGAAGAGTATGCTGTGTCGCACATCGGGCTGTTCGCCCTCGTTGTAGGCGTAGAGATACACCATGTCGCCCTGCCTGAAGTTGGGGAGGAAGTCGGAATCCTGCTCCGGCACGCTGAGGGTGATGGTGTCGTAGCCGCCGGAGGCGTCGGTCTTCTCCTTTTTTATTATGGTGAGGCGCATGAAGATGTTGCCCGTTTCGAGTTTCTCCTGCAACGGCATGTTCCACAGGTCGGCTGCGCTTGACCCCACACCTTCCTGCGCTCCCGTCTTGGAGTAGAGCTGTTCGCGCAGCACGAAGGTCATCATGCGGCAGAAGTAGGCGTGCTCCAGCGGCGAGAGGGCGTGCAGCGGTGCTGCCACTCGGTTGATTTGCGGCAGCAGATAAGTGTTGTAGAAGGCGTCGGCCTGCTTCGCTGTGTTGAGTGTGGCAGGTGTTATGTGTCGTATCACCTTGTCGAAGCCTTGCCGTGCCATGAAGTATTCGCTTGCCACGATGCGGTTGCGCAGCGTGATGGCTTCGGCGAAGAGTCGGCTGTACATCTCCACGGAGAGCAGACCCTGCGCCGGCGGAAACTTGGAGTAGAGCAGACGCACGTCCACGGAACGGTTCTTTAGGTTGAAGTTGTAGCGCAGTACGCCGTAGTAGAGCAGCACCTGCACATAGTGTTTCTCTATGTACAGACTGCCGTGGCGGTTGTGTCGTCCGGTGGCGATGTAGTAGTTTGCGCCCGACTTCTGTTCTACGAGCAGTCGTTTGTCGGTGGTCATCAGATCGACACGCCCCTGTATGCCGAGGCGTTCGCACACGAACGACGGCTCGAGCAGTGCCTTCTCGCGTCCTCCCTGTGAGAAGAGGGCATCGACGGCGGCATCGATGTTGCCTGCCTGGAGTGCTGCGTCGTCCTTGAACCGTCCGGCGTCGAACTCCGGGCAGGTGGCGTATTCCATGGCTTTGTCGCGGAAGTTGGCGATCATGGTGCGGCGTATGTCGTGTGCCGGATTGTTGATGATGTCGTCGAGGGCCTGTCCTGCGAGGTTACCCAAGAGTGTTGCCTGCGAGTTGGGGCGCGGCTTCATGCGGTTGAGGGTGTAGAGCAGGGGGTGATGCCCGAAGTCTTCGAAGCACGACGCTATGACGGATATGTCGATGAGGAAGTCGGGTTCGAGCACGATGAACCGGGGATGGAGCGTGCCATTGGCGTCGGTGGTGCAGTCGATGAGGTTGAGCTGCGTGCCTTTCGACACCATACGGGTGAGGTAGGTGTGTGGGAAGGCCTCGTCGTTGAGGCTCACGGTCAGCCTCACGGCAGCGTCGTCGGTGTCGGCTTCCACGCTTATTGTGACGTCGTCGGGTGCCGGCTTTTCCGTCACGATGCACCGCAGATACCCGTATGATGTGGTGCGGCGTTGTTGCAGACGGCTTCTTCCCTCTACGGGTATGCGGCTCGTGAGGAACGACGGGATGCTCTCTCCCGTCACTGCCGACACCAGCAGGGCGAGGGCGCGGCAGTCGTAGGCGAACGCTTCGTCGCTCACCGGCTCTGCGGCGTTGCTGTTGCGGCGCATGGTCTGTATGTCGTGCGTGTCGTGCGGCGTGATGTTGCATGCGCGGCACAGTGCCGACAGCTGCGAGAAGAGGTTGCCGTAGGCCTGCCCCTCGTGCTTCAACGCCGCCGAACAGAGTATCACGAGTGTCTCGTGCACAATGCGGTTGCGCTGCATTGTGTCGGCATCGAGGGCGTCGGCAATGCGTCGGAACAGTTCGTCGGCGTTTATGTCGTTTGTCAGGGTCATACGGATTGCGTGTATTGTGTGCCAACTTTTTCCATTGTCGGCATTTTCCTACAAAATTAAGCAGAAACATCCGTAATGCCAAACAAAGCAAGAGGTTACTTTGCGTAATCTGCGATTTGGAGGTAACGGTGCCGTCCTTCCGCAAGCCAGAGGCAGGAGTAAGGAAGGCAGGAGGGGTTGATGGAGTTGACGGTGTGTCGAAACTGAAGTTATCGGAAGTTAGGCTTCGGGCGATAGTGTATCAGCTTCTGTTTCAGATAGATAGCGGTGTGCAAAAACCAAGGCTTCTTTGCAACGCAAACAAGCCTTGTTTTGAATGCAAAGAAGGCTTCTTTGTGATGTAAAGAAGCCTTCTTTTAAACTGTATGTAATGATGCCTTCGAAATGTCAGAAATCGGTTGCGGCGTCGCCGTGGTTGTGTCCTGCCACGCGCTTCACGCTGCTCACGGTGCTGCCGTTGCGTGTCTGCTCTATGTAGATGCCGCTCTGCGGTCGCTGCGCAAGCCGCTGTCCTTGCAGGTTGTAGTATGCCTTTACGGTCTTGCCGCTGCCGCCGCTTGCGGGAGTGGTGATGCCGGTGGTCTGAGTGGTGATGTCGAGCATCTCGGCGTTGAGCACTTCGCAGTTGGTGTAGCCTTCGGAAACGGGGCGGTGGATGAATGCCACCACGCGCACGTCCTTGGCTTTCCATGTGGCGGGCAGGGTGGTGTGGAACTCTTCGGCGTAGGTGTCGCCGTCCCAGCTGACGGCGTTGCCGAGCGATTCGGTGAGCACGGCACGCACGACATTGTTGTGTATGGTGTCGGCGGCGGTGCCTCCGGTCTGCTGTCGGCGTGAGACGCAGCTGTCCTCAATGAGATATACGGTGAGGTTGGTGTTCTTGTAGAGCTGCTCGTAGAGTCCGTTGCGCTCGCCGCTCACCTTCACCGTGAGGCTGCGCGACCCGGCATCGTATGCCGACTCTATGCCCACCGACGCGAAGGCGGGGCGTGCGAGCGTTTCTTCCATGGTGGGGCGCAGATTGTAGAGACCGGCTTCGACGCTGTAGCCGATGCCGAATGACGGGCGGTTGCCCTCGCTCGCACTGACGATGGAGCGGTCGAACATGGCACGCGGAGCACTGCTGATGCCGTAGGTCATTATGTCCTGCGACGCCTTGATGGTGAACTGGTCGCTGCCGAAGCCCACATGGTGTGCCACCCACACTATGTCCTTGTGTCCGTCCACGAGTGCTTCGAGCACTTTCAGACCTCTCGGGCACGCCACGCACTGCAGTGTGGTGAACTGTTCGAGCAGCATCTTGTGGGCGTAGGTCTTGGAATAGACGAAGAGCGTCTTGTCGAATGTGTTGTTGCCGGCGGCTTCGTCGTCGCCGTCGAACCACACCTTCATGCCGGTTGCGCCTTCAGCCAGTCCGTCGATGAGGGTGTCGAAGGAGAGGGTGCAGCTTTCGCCGGGCTTCAGCGTCGTCGTTTTCGCCGGGGCGATGTCGTGTGTCGCACCGCTGCCCAGACGGTAGTGGCAGGCGGGTACAGCCATGTCGGTGGTGCCGTAGTTGGAGAGTTTCACGTCGAAGCGGTGTGTCGTGCCGTTGCGGATGTATTTCGCTGCGGTGCTGACGCTCTCTATGCCGAGGTCGGCGGTGGGCATTTCATTGTCCGACTCCATTATGCCTTGCAGACAGAGCGAGCCCTTGCCTTCGGCGGAGAGGTCCTCCCACTCGCCCGACAGCGACACCAGTGCGCCGTCGGGCGATGTCGTGCCGTTGAGGATGAGTGCCGTCCCCTTCTTCATCGTCGCATTGATGCCTATGTACAGGTCGTCGTCGCCGATGGAGTAGGGCGTGGCGAGGGTCACTTCGTTCCACCCTTCTTTGGTGGTGCCGAGGCGTTGCATCACGGCTGCGGTTGCCGTAAGCGACGTGCGCACCCAGACGTATGCGTTGGTGAGACCCGCTTCCGACCCGAAGCGTATCTTCGTCAGTCTGGCGTCGTTGCCTTTCATGGCTGCCAGGCGCGATGCGGGGATGCGTATGCACGCCATTGCCTGATAGGTGGCGTTGATGGTGTGACGGTAGTCGGAAGCCGATATTTCGTCGTTACAGTAGCCGAGTACGGTGGTTTTTGCTGCCGAAGCCGACAGAGCCATTACCGACATGATGGCAATAATGGCGTTGCGTAGAAGTTTTTGCATAAATATCCGTTTTGTTTTTTTATTGTTACTGAGGTTTCGCCAGCATTCGGGTCTGCCGGAAGCACATTGCAGACGGGCGAAACGCGATTGTTATATCAAAATGTATCCTGTTTCTTTTATTGACTTGCAAAAGTAATAATAAAAAATCGAAAAACGATACATAACGTGTGGAAATGTTATGTTTTTGTGCGCAAAATACGCTCCGTGGGTGTATAAAACGAAAAAAGCAGCAACATGCCAAAAGGCTGTGTTGCTGCTTTTTGTCGTCTGAATCGACTCTTTGCACTGGGCTTATTTGCCGTGGTGCTCGTCTGATACGGTCAACTTCTTGCGGCCATGAGCGCGGCGAGATGCCAACACGCGACGACCATTCTTTGTAGCCATTCTCTCACGGAAGCCGTGCTTGTTCACTCTTCTTCTGTTGTGAGGCTGAAATGTTCTTTTCATTGTCTTATTGTTATTTTATTGTTTATATTCACGCTTTGGGCTGCAAAATTACTCATTTCTTTTGAAATAACCAAGAATTCAACTCGTTTTGGGTCAAATATTTAGGATTTTTTCTTAATATTAGCCCGTTTGACGCCTGTTTTGGGGCGTGACAGCGTGGCAGGAAGATGCCACAGGAGCACCGCATCCGTCACACGAATTCGTCGCCTTTCTTCATCTTCACGTCGTTGATGAGCTTGCGCACGATGGCCGACGAGTCCTCCTTGCGGCAGATGAGGAGCACGTTGTCCTTCTCGGCCACGATGTAGCCGTCGAGTCCGCTTATTACGGCGAGCCGCTCTTTGGGCAGTTTTATCACGTTGTTGTGCGCGTCGTCGAGCATCACGTTGCTGTCCACAATCACGTTGTCGCCCTCGCCTTTGCTCATAGCCTCGTACATGCTGTGCCACGTTCCGAGGTCGGCCCAGCCGAAGTTGCACTCCATCACGCACACGTTGTCCGACTTTTCGAGTATTCCGTAGTCTATTGAGAGGTTGGGGTAGGATGGGAAGTTGTCGTGTATGAATGCGTTCTCAGCCTCGATGGTGAAGTCGGTGCACGCCTTGTCGAAGTCGCGCAGCACCGAGGGGAGTATCTGGCAGAAGCATTTTATGCTGTAGCGGGCGTTGGAGATGAACAGGCCCGTGTTCCAGAGGAATTCGCCGCTGTCCATGAACACCTGCGCGAAGTTGCGCTCAGGCTTCTCCGTGAACGACTTCACACGGTACAGGTCGGTGCCGACAGGCTCTCCCATCTGTATGTATCCGTAGCCCGGTTCGGGGCGTGTGGGCTTCACTCCCATGGTGAGCAGGCAGTCGTGCGTCGCCACGAAGTCGAAAGCGTCGTTGATGTTGCGTGTGAAAGCCTCCTCGTTGAGTACGGTCTGGTCGGACGGGGTGATTACGATATTGGCGTTGGCGTTGATTCCTGTGATGCGGTGTGTGGCCCATGCGGCGCTGGGGGCGGTGTTGCGGTGTATGGGTTCGGCGAGCATATTGTCCTTGCCGAGCTGTGGCAGCTGTTCCGCCACGATGTCGGCGTAAGCCACGTTGGTGACGACAAAGATGTTCTCCTGCGGCACTATCTTGGCAAAGCGGTCGTAGGTCTGCTGCAGCTGTGTGCGCCCCGTGCCGAAGAAGTCGATGAACTGTTTCGGATACTGCTCGCGGCTGCACGGCCACAACCTGCGCCCCTTGCCTCCGGCAAGAATCACGCAAAAGTTATCTGTCTTGTTTGTCATTGGCATGCTGTTTTTTCATGACTACTAAATTACGAAGTATTTGCGACAGTGCCAAGCATTTTAATTTATATTAAGGTTAGGAACGGGAATTTACGACTTTTTCTTCATGCCGTAATTTCACGGTGTGCGGAGTCCTGGCTCGCTCTTCTTCGCCGGCGGAGGGAAGCTGCCTGCGTTCCGCCTTGTCCGGGTTTCGCATCGCAGCGGCTCATGTCACTAACAAAAAAGTTACCAAATTCTTTGTCATTTCGCTTTTTTGTATTACCTTTGCAACCACTAATCGCCCAGATGGCGGAATCGGTAGACGCGCTGGTCTCAAACACCAGTGGGGCAACCCATCCCGGTTCGAGCCCGGGTCTGGGTACTGTGACGACTAAGAGTTGGTTTCAACGCTTAGTCGTTTTTTTGTTTATGCACGTCGGAAAACAGCAAATGGCGAAAATATTTTGTCATATCAGTAATTTGTTTTATCTTTACACCGTTGGATTATAAAACAAAAGAGTTTATGAAGAGCAGAAAGTATCCTCTTGGAATACAGACCTTCGAAAACCTCATTAAGGGGCAGTATGTGTATGTCGATAAGACGGCGCTGGCATACGAACTGGTTAATGAGAACAAATACTGCTTTCTGAGCCGTCCAAGACGGTTTGGGAAGTCGCTTCTTGTCACTACGCTTCAGGCGTATTTCGAAGGTAGGAAGGAACTGTTCGGAGGACTGGCCATTGAGCGGCTGGAGCATGAATGGAGCGAGCACCCCGTCATTCATCTTGACATAAGCAAGGGCAAATTCTATGATCTGGCATCCCTGCACGCCACACTCAACAGTCTGTTGGCGGGCTACGAGTCGAAGTATTCGCTTGGCGTGGAATATGCGATGGCGTATAATGTGCGCCTTCAGAACATCATCGAAGCGGCATACGCACAGACAGGCAAGGGAGTTGTGGTGCTGATTGACGAATATGACGCACCCATGCACGACTCGATGAAAGACAAGGAACTGCAAGGACAGATCCGGAATATAATGCGCAACTTCATCAGTCCGTTGAAGGGTGAAGAGAAATTCCTGCGCTTTGTGTTCCTGACAGGCATTTCGAAGTTCAGCCAACTGAGCATATTCAGTGAGCTGAACAACATCACAAACATCAGCATGATGGACAAGTATAGTGCCATTTGCGGTGTGAGCGAGAACGAGTTGCAGAGCATACTCAAGGACGACATCCGTGACCTGGCAGCGAACAACGAGATGACATACGAAGAGGCATTGGCAGAATTGAAGCATCATTACGACGGTTATCATTTCAGCGGGAACGGGGAGGACATATACAATCCGTACAGTCTCTTCAGCACTTTGGACTGCAATGATTTCGGCGACTACTGGTTCTCCACCGGGACGCCCACGTTCCTTGTGGAACTCTTGCAGGAGAAGCATCTGGATATGCTCGACTTGGATGACATAACAGCCACTGCCGACCGCTTCGACACCCCTACGGAGAGTATCACCGACCCCGTGCCGGTGCTCTATCAAAGCGGCTATCTCACCATCAAGGGATATAATCACCGAAGCAAAATCTTCAAACTCGGCTTCCCGAATTCGGAGGTTAAGCAAGGATTCTCAAGTTGCCTGTTCCGCTATTACGCACCCGACAACATGGGAGACAAGGATGCCCTGTATGCGGCTTACTATGATTGCCTTGTCGAGCATGACGACATGGATGCCTTCATCTCCCATCTGCAGACCTTCTACAGGAAGTTTCCATACACCTTAATCAATAACAACGAGCGTCATTACCAAGCCGTCCTCTACACTTGCCTGCTGATGGTGGGTGCTGATGTCCGTGCGGAAGTGCCCACGGCAAACGGTCGTATGGACATGGTGCTCTTCACAAAGACAAGCATCTATGTGCTGGAACTGAAATACGGACAGCATGCCTCTGTCGCAATGAAGCAGATAGACAGGAAGGACTATGCCGCTGCCTTTGCCGAGGACGGCAGGAATATATATAAGGTGGGAATAAACTTCTCGGCAGACAGAAGGAGTATAGAGTCGTGGCATTGCCAGAAATGGCTTCGTGACAATGGTTCCGCGCCTGAAAACTGAGGCAGGCGTAAGCACGACAAAAGAGACATATCCGGCGAGGGAACGCTTGGCTTCCTTTGCCTTACAGCAATAAAAAAGAGCATCACGGTGTCCGTGATGCTCTTTTGTTATGTTAGAAGCTGTCGTCGTCGTATGGATGATTTTCGTCTTCTTCGATGATGCCGCAGCCGTCTTTTTCATCTCCTGTGGGAGTCCACTGCATGCTTGTGGCAATCATTGTTGCGGGAGCGACCTCGATGACGCTGATTGCCGGGGATATATATTCTTTCTTTTTCATAAATTCGTTTGTTCTTTTACTTTACAATCATCTTTCTGTTGTTCACGATATACACGCCTTTGGGCAGTTTGCCGGCATTGTTGCCGTTGATGCGCATGCCGCTGATGCTGTAGATGCAGTCGGTTGTGCCGTCGGCCTGCTCTTCGATGACGGTGATGCCGGTAGCGTTGTTGTCGCCGTCAGCGTCTCTGAACGCCATCTGCAGGCTCTTGTCCGACGGAGTTGTCTCCTCAAGCCATGTGCGGTAAGCCTTCACGTTGTGCACTTTGGCGGTGTGAATCAGTTTGCCTCCGTTCAGCATATACGAGTGACTTGGCACTGCTGTCGGTTTGTCGTAGCTTCCGTAGCTCACCATTATGTTGCTGTTTCCGTTGTCGGAGTGTTTCAGATTGCCTGTCTCGTCGGCGTAGCTGATGCCGTTTGCGAGGTATATCTTGCCTTCAAGGGTCTTTGTCTCGCCGCCTGCGGTGTATTCACAGTTAGCCAAAGGTTCCTTTGTCGGTTTGATGATGTAAGGTTTGTTCTTCTGGAGGAGTACGCCGTCGGTCTCTGTTGTGACCGGCTTGAAGTAGATCCAGTTGTCTTCCACACGGTCGAATTCAGAGAGTTCGGTGCCATTGCCGAATGCTTCTTCCATCTGTGCCTTGCTCATGTTTACGGGGAGAATGAGCGAATTCCACTTGCCGGTGTTGAATGTACGGTTGAATACGAGTCGTGCGCCGTTGAAAGTCTCTTTCTCTGTGAGCTTGAAGTTCTCGTCGAGCACGAGGTCCTGACCTAAGCTTACGCTTCCTTCCTCGCTGATGTTGCTGCGCAGGGCGAGGTCGTAGATTTCAATATTGCTGAGTGCCGACGCCACATCCACCTGCATTATGCGCATGTTGTTGAACGGTTTGGTGGGTGTGAGCACCAGGAATCCCTTGCCGTCGGCACCTGCTGCCCTTGCGCTTACGCTTGCCTTGCCGCTGGTGCTTATCACCGATGCGTTGAGAACCTGCCAGTTCGACAGCGATTCCATTTCCTCGCCATTGAGATAAGTGGTCACTTTAAGTCCGTCGCCGAGTTTCACGCCCAGGCCGAGTGCCACATTGTTGGTTGTCATTACCAGCTGCTGTCCGGGGTTAACGGTCTTGCCTATGTTCACGGCGACAGTGGCTCCGCCGATGTTTGCACCTAACGGCAGGACGAAACTTGTCTCCGGGTCGCCGTCAATCAAGTTGCCGATGCGGTCGTAACCGTTGCCCACATTTGCTACGGCGAACATCTTTGTGTGTTCGAGGTCGATGGATGCCTGGGTGTTTTCTGTGGATATTGACTGTGCGCCGTAGAGCGGGTTGCTGATGGCGTTGTCCTTTGTGGCATCGCTTACGTATGCGTAGTAGATATTGAGCTGTGCGAGGTCGGCCTTCAGCACGCCGGTGTTGAAGAGCACTACTTCATCGAACTCCTGTTCTGCCGGCACGTCGATGCTGAGACACATCTTGTTGGTCTCCTCCTTGCCTATGAGTCCTGCCGAGATGGCTCCCCAGTGTGTGGTGGCTTCTTCGTACACCTTTTCGCCCTTATTGAAAAGCTGTATGTTGTAGAGTTTGAGCACATCGGCAACGAGTCCTGTTGCCTTCGACGACACGACGAATCCCACCTTGCGTGCGTTCTTGATGTCCTTGGCGAGGCATGAGCCATCGACAGACTTCACGCCCACGATGCCTGTGTTTGTGGCAAGCTCGAGGTTCGGGATGCGGTAGGTGAAGTCGGAGAGTGATGATGTAAGGATAGCGTTGCGGTTCTTTATGTCTGTGCTGAGAATTTGCAGCAGACCGCCACCGAACTTGTCGCTCAACTGATACTTGGTCTCCTTCTCGTTGTTCACGAGAAGTGTCACGCCTTGGTCTTCGTGCTTGTAGGTTTTGGCGTAGTGTACGGTTGTCGTTTCCGAGCATTTCCCGTCGGCTGCCAAAGCCTTGAATGTATAGTCGCCTGGCACGCTTATGTTGCTCACCAGTCCTGTTGTGGTGTCAAGCGTGATGTCCGAACCTTCGGGCTGTGACACGATACTCCATGTCACATCCACCTTCGGGTTGTGCTGCAGGGTGAATTCCTTCTGGTGTGCGCCTATGTCATAGCGTGACGGAACATCCATCTGGCAATGGTGGGATGCGGGTTCGGCTGCCATGCGCACGAAGGCGTAGTTCACGACGTCGGCACCTAATTTTAAATCAATAACACCGGGGAATACGAGCTTCGCAGCAGAGAAGTCTGCCGGGGCTCTCATCACCATTTCGCCGTTCTTGTCGACTTTCAATACGCTAAGTCCCAATACTGTCGTTGAGATTGGGTACGAACCTATTTCCTTGTTTTCCTTGTTGTAAAGGGTAATCCAGGCTCCGTCTCCTACTCCGAGATTGAGCACTGTCGTGCTGTTATATTTGAATCCCACTTCTGTTCCGGCAGGGAATGCTTCCTTGCCGTCAGAAGGTCTGGCGACAACAGTGACGGGCAGTGAAGAGCCAACCTTTAGCACGGCACTTACAGTAAAGGAATTTGTAAGGTTTTCATCAATTAAATCTTTGCGTGATACTTCAAGGGCAGTATGAGTAGGTTTCTCGCCATGTGCCTCCAATGTAAACGCCCCTCTTCCCTGTTCTTTGGCATACACCCCAATACCGTTTTCTTTGTTTCTTGTAATGGTGTACTCACGGGCCTTGCCCACGAATGCGTACTTTATCTTAATCAGAGAGAGCACTGTGGCATCAACACCACACTGTACGAGCTTTACTTCATTGAATTTGCCGGGAGCTTTTGCTACGAACGACTTTGTTACCAAACTGTCGCCCGGAATTGTCAGCAGCGACAGTCCGAGTCCGGTAACACTCTGTCCTTGTGTGATTGACTGCGGTTCGTCGACCTTTTCACCGTCGCAAAGGAACTGAATCTTGTAGAATTTGGCAAGGTCGAGCGAAAGAATCTTGGCGTCGGAAGCGGCGCAGATGGAGAATCCTGCCTCCATATCGGCAGCGTAATAGTGTTGGTTGTCCTTGATGCTGATGATAGGACTTGCGCCGGCAACTACCTCCGCGAGGCCGGGCAGGGTGGCATAGTCGTCCAGATTTTCGTTGCACAGGCACTGGAGGTCCTTCGTTCCGGCTACCAGACTTACACCGTCGAAAAGACTATTGACGGTGCATCCCGGTCCGACGAGTGCTCTGCGGTTTTTGAGGTAGTTTGGTTTGGAAGTGTCGGCGTCCTGATAGACCGGCTTCTCAGTCTTTGTTTCTACCCCCCCCCCGTTGTATTTGCGGCAACGGGTAATACCATAAAAATGGCTACCAAGGCGATGAATGCCTTAGAAATCGTTTTTGATACCATAAAAATGAAAACTATTGTTGTAAAAATAAATGTTATCTCCGTAATTTATATATACCCAATAGGAGCGCAGTGTGGATTTGAACGCAGCGCAGATTTTCTGAATTGTTGTTTTTTTTGTTCAGTTCTTTACTTCGGGGTGCAAAGTTACTGCTATTTTCCGTATAACTTGCGTAGCCTCCCGATAAAATTTGTTAATCAGTGTAAATGAGTGGGTTTATGCCATGTCTGTATCGCAAAAAGGGACATATAAAGAGTGCTTTTAAACGTAGCGTAAATGTCGGTGGAGAGAGGCCGGCGGCACTTCGTTTCGCACTTACGCACAGCCTGATTTGTAAAGAAGTCTTGTTTGAGTTGTAAACAAGCCTTGTTTGGAGTGCAAAGAAGCCTTGTTTGCAACCTAAACAAGCCTTCTTTTTGGGGGATGCTTGATAACACTGAAAATCAATGGGTTACTATAGGAGGTCGAGCGTCCCCGCTCGACAACACCAACCAAACAATTCATAATTCACAATTCATAATTAGTACTGATGCGATAAATTTGCAGCATTATTTGAGAATAATAACACTTTAACCCAAATCTAATGATCGATTTGGGATTACTACTGATGCGATAAAAATTCCGTACTATTGTAAAACAATAATTTAATGTGCACGGGGTGTGCCGAAGGTACACCTCTATACGAAACCCA
>OIWU01001985.1_pt1 | contig 18455 bp, 19 predicted proteins | sample 1587711 | NCBI WGS metagenome assembly OIWU01 (sample SAMEA3888909, study PRJEB22519) | human gut metagenome | biome: human gut; feature: human-associated habitat; material: faeces | place: Denmark | collected 2010 | reverse complement strand
CCGCACCCGCGCCGGGCCCGTTCCGAAGTGAAGTCGCGCGACGTCATGCGGGAGGGCCGCGCTTGTCGCGGCCGTACCCACGCCGGGCCCGTTCCGAAGTGAAGTCGCGCGGCGTCATGCGGGAGGGCCGCGCTTGTCGCGGCCGTACCCACGCCGGGCCCCGTTCCGAAGTGAAGTCGCGCGGCGTCATGCGGGAGGGCCGCGCTTGTCGCGACCGTACCCACGCCGGGCCCGTTCCGAAGTGAAGTCGCGCGGTATCATGCGGGAGGGCCGCGCTTGTCGCGGCCGTACCCGCGCCGGGCCCGTTCGGACGCCCTGCGCCGAGCCCCCTCCTCCCCTCTGCCTGAGATTTCAGTGCGTAATAAGATCTCGTCTATTGCCAGAACCGCCATCTCCGAAAGCGTCATCGCCTCGGCAATCAGATATTGTGGGTCGCAAAGGACACAACGTTCGCAAGGCCTTTGCTGACGTTGCGGCCTCCGCAGCCCCCCCTCCCCGCGTTTATTGGGGTCGGACGGGAAATCGGGATAAACCGTCCCGAAAATCGGAATAAGGGTGTGCCATTGGAGGGAGACGCCCCCATCAAACTGATCGAACTGAATTATGGTATACTCAGGTCACATGAATCGTTCAAGGCATATCTTCTTTTGGACGGCGGCCGTGGTGCTGGCCGTGTTGGCGGGTGCGGGGCTCGGTGTTCGCCGCTGCGTACACGTCATGCGGGAACGAGCGGAAATCCGAAGGCGAGGCGACGAAGCGTGCCGCCGGTACAGAAACTTCAGCATACCACGAGACATCGTGTTAAAGACCGAAGCGGAGATGGACGCCTACGTGCGGTCGATGGGCATTGACTTCTCGCGTGGTTCAAACTGCGTGAACCACATCGGTACGGATAAGCGCAAGTGGCTGTCGCGAATCGGTTTCCATTACCAACACACGTACGGAAACCAAATGAAGGCGACGTGGCTCCTGCTCAGAGCCGCCGAGCTGGGAGATGAACCCGCCATGTGCCAACTCGGGGCGACGTACCGGGACAGTACGAAGGTGCCGACGAACGGGGTCGCCAGCATCACCTGGTACCGCTTTGCGCACGAACTGGGGAATCCCTGGGGAACGTTGGGCCTTGCGCGGAACTACGAAAAAGGCGTCGGCGTTCCCGTCGATCGGACTCAGGCGCTGGCGCTCTACCGCCAGATTGTATCCAGAGTAGAATCTTCGGCATCGTTTCCAAGCGCCACGAACGATGCACCCTATCAGATAAGTCAGAAATGCATTAAGGCCCTGGAGGCGCAAATGCCTTGAAATTGCGTAGGCTCGCGGCATCGGCACTGATGATCCGATAGAGATTTCCCCGTCGAAGACCACCTTCTATGCGCGACTTCGCGACGGCGAGGCGTGTACCTTCCGCATCGACACCACCGGGGGCACCAATCTGCTGACCCTCGTTACGGGCGAATGTGCAGGCGTTCACTTCGGCATACGCATGATCTTGAAGGGCGAGACCGCCCAAACGACCGCCGACGAATCCATCGGAGGCATTGTCGACGACAGAGCTGGCGTTCAGGAACAGGGCAACGTTCCGACCGCTTACCACCACACCTCCGCCCACGGCCCAAGCGAAGTTGTTGGAAATCGTGCAGTTCTGGACGCTAACCGTCACCTCCATGCGGTTAGTTCCGTCTCTTTCCTGGTTGCTGTAGACGTAGAGGCCCCCGCCTGATGTTGTTCTTTCGTCTGTATTTATGCTGTAGCCGAGTCTCTTGGGATCGGGTTCGCCCTCCCTGATGCGCCGTCGTCCGTTTCCCACGATATGGCAGTCCCGGATTGTGGTCGCAACACTGCAGAAAACACCCCCACCCACGAAGTCATAATCCGTCGAGTCCTTCTCCGAGCCGGGCATAAACGTCCCCAGTCCGCCCGTGACGGTGAAGCCGTCCAACAGGGAGCCGGTGGCGCCGCTCCTGAACGTGACAACGGACGTTTTCTCGCCGCTGCCGTCGAGAATCGTCTTCTCCGGCCCCTCGTCGGCGACGAGTGTGAGGCATTTCTCGACGATGGGGCATTCCCGTTAGCGCCCGGGGCCGACATGGACGGTACCGAACCAGGGAACGGCGGCGAGGGCGTTTGAAATCGAATTGAAGGGTCGTTCCGCCGTGCCATCGCCTCCCGGCGCGGCGTCCGCCCGCACGAAGACACGGCTTTTAATGTCCTCGTACCGTTCAACGGCGAAGACGACCCCCTCGTAGGCAAGCGCACCGACGAGCAGGAGCGCGGCGGCGGCCCCGGCGAGGCACCAGCGACGGCGGACCACGTGGCGCGTCTCGACAGCGCGGACGAAAGCCGCCATCGAATCGTAGCGCTGGCGCGGAAGCGAGGACGTGCAGCGGCGGATGATCGCCTGCCAACAGCGCGGCGGGTTCCCCCGGAAACAGGCGTCGAGCAGCACGCCGAGCGCGTGGATGTCCGTCGCGGGGGAGACGGCGCGGTCCATGAACTGCTCCGGCGCGGCATAGCCGGGCGTCCCGACGCCACGGTAGTGCGTCTGCTCGATGGAGACGGAGTCGATGACGGTCGGTGCGGCGGGTTCGTCGGAGAACGTCTTCGCGAAGCCGAGATCGACGAGGATCGGCGTCGTGCCGTCGCGGGTGAGGAGGTTTGTCGGCTTGACGTCGCGATGGACATAGCCCTCGCGGTGGAGGCGGTCGAGGGCGCGCGCGACTTCGATGGCGCAGGCGGCCACGGCCTTGTCCGTGCGCGGCAGCGTGAAGGGGCGGAGGAGATCGAGGACGATCCAGGGGCGGCGGTCGTGGGCGCCCTGGTCGAGCAGGTGCGGAAAGCCATCGCCCGCCAGGCGCTGCAGCAACTCGGCCTCGCGCGCGAAGCGGGCCGTGCATTCCGGGTTCTCCGGATGGCGGGCGATCTTGAGCGCGCCGACCTGGCCGTCGGCGGGGCGCACGACGCGGTAGACCTCGGCCGAACCGCCGCGCGCGAGGTAGGCGACGACGCGCCAGGCACCGAGGACATCGTCGGCAGCGAGAAGGTGCGGGGCGTTGTCCGCGATGCACGCGGCGCCCGAGCGGGCGAGCCATTGGGTGAATTCGTCAAGTGTCATGGGGCACAGTCTCCAAGGGAGGGGAGGTCGTCGCGCCGCGCGAGCGTCTGCACAAGCGTGCGCAGACGGGTGAGCGTGCGGGCCTTGATCTGGTTGACCGCGTTGCACGCGAGACCGTAGTCCCGGGCAACGCAGATTGGCGGTTCGCCCTTCACGGCGACGCGCAGAAAGACCTCCTTCGTCTGGCCGAAGACGCGCGGATCGGCCAGGAACTGCCGCAGGGCGATTTCGTAGGCGGCCTGTCGCCATGAAGCGTCGTCAGCGTCATCGGGAGACGGGTGGAGGATGTCCTCTCCGGCATCTTCGAGACGGGCCTGTTCGCGCATGCGCCGCGCCAGGGTCTTGAGGGCGATGCAGCGGAGGATGCCGACGAGGTAGCAGTGGAAGGCGCCCTTGGCGTCGGGGGCGTAGACGTAGTCGGGCAGACGCCGGACGAGGACGAGGAACGTCTCCTGCAGGAGGTCGTCCGCGTCGAGCGTGGGGAAGCGGCGCGCAGCGAAGGCGCGCAGGGCGGGCGAGTAGCGGGCGATGAACTCGTGCCAGCGGGGCGACTGCGGACTGGAACCGATGGCGGCGATGAGCCGTGCGGATGTCTCGGGGAACTTGGAGGGCATAGTTGTTGGTGGCAATCTGACTTCCTGTATGAGCAGGAACAGTATAGCAGATTTCACCAAGATCCCGCCCTCCGTAAATCGCCTCCCATGGGAGGGACGCAATTTATTGTGTCCGCTGTACCCTCCACGTACGGGCGACGCCCACAACGTACTGTAAAAATTTCCAGAATCAGGTCAGACCTGATTCTGGAAATCCCCCCGCCCACGAGCCGAAACCAACCGTTTCACGATTTCCCGCGATTCAATCGCCTTTCAATCGCACTGACTAGAATTTGAGCTTGTGCATGTCGACATTGGAGTTCTGCCCGTTACGAAACGCCCAGTACCGTTTTATGGCATTCTTGTACGAACTCATCCCCTCATACACCTTTCCATTTATTTGTAGGCCAGGAGGAAGTGGGCGATTCATCCTTTCGTCCTCCTTTGAATACGTCAGAAGATATCCAATCGTCTCAAGGTTGACCTTCTCGAGATCGATACCAAAGGCCGTCTCAATTCCCCTACACCGTGTAATGGCATCCCCCACAGAACTCTGTTCCCCGAAACGCTGTAACAGCCAATTCTCAAAATCCATTTCGTTCTTTGTTTTCTCCGTTTTTTGTTTTCACTGGCAATGGGGACGGCAACCACACCGCCTATTCAAAATACCGCATGACAAACCGCGTTCCCTTCCAAAACACCAGGAAGGTCAAGGCGAGAAAGGCTGCGGCACTACAATACATAAGGACTCGTACCAATAGTTCATGGGCATCGTAGAAGCGTTCGACCTTCAACAGCATCATTTCCTGTTTGGTAAGGGGCTCGTCCTGTTTTGATTCAGACTCGCATGCACAGGCCCCGGAACCACATGCACATGAGTCGGAACCGCATGCACAGACACCGGCGCCTCGACGCCCATCAGGTACCTCTCTCCCACATTTTGGACATTTCATAGTCTACTTTCCTGTTGTGCCATGAGTTGCCTACGCCAAAGTCGTTTGACGTAGGCACCTTTCTTCTCTAGGGAATTTCGTTTCCTTTAACTTTCAATGCCGAACATTGCTTCGCTTTACTCTTCCTCCTCCTCAATGATCTCCTCTTCCTCAATCTCCTCTTCTGGAGCCTCTTCTCCGATTTCTTCCTCATTTTCGGAGGAGGGCGTCACCCGTCCATCCATAGCCGCCTTGATGTTCTGGATCAGTTCTTCGACGGCATCGGCGTCCAACCCTGTATTGGAGAAACGCATCATGTTGCTGGGTATCGACGAAGGATCCGCCGATTCCTGTTTCAGTTCATCCCGCATCTCATCGGGGACATTGTCCGAACGCAGCATCTCCATGAAATCCCACAGGCAGTAGCTCTTCTCATTATTCGGCGACGAGAACTGATAGAAGCAAACCCACGGGATAATGCCTCCACGCGGTTCCCCGTCAACCAACTTCGGGAACTCCTTGCCGCATACGCAGATTCCGCTTGTCGAAAACACCGTTGCTCGACGTCCCGTGCCCTCGTTTCCATAGTCCAATATGGCAAAAGTATTCTGAAGGACATCACTCTCAATGGCTTCAAACCCGAATCGTTTATTGACAACCTTCCTGAAGTTTTCAAACTTCTCACGAAAAGCCTGATTGTCTTCATGGCTCATATTTTTATCACGGACAAGCAGGCGATCGCAATCATGTTCATTCTTGAACCTCAGCAGAACGCTTCTAATGGCTTCACGCTGCGTGTCGTCAAGCTGTCGTGTCAAGATCTCCTCATTGAGCATTCCTCCCCACGGAGAAGTGGCCTTCGCCTCTTTCTTCGTTTCCTTGGATGCAGAAGAACTCGTATCTGCGGAACTCCCAACCTTCGTTCCACACTCGGGACAGAATTTCGCCCCCGATTTCAGTTCGTTTCCACACTCAGGACAACAAACCTTTTTCTCGATCTTTGTACCACATTCCCCACAGAACTTTGCTGTATCGGGAATCTCTTCACCACAGTTTGGGCATTTCATTGTACTTCTCCTTTTTTTACTGGAAATTCATGTACCTAGTATTCCTGATCTACCGCATCTTCATGGGAACTGCTTTCCTCACTTGCCTTCTCCTCAGTACCGGCAGTCTCCTTCGTTTCGGTTGGCGGTTCCGTTTTGATGCCATACGCGGCTTTACGGGCCTCGAACTGGGCATTCGCCGTCGTGACCAGATGATCCAGAAGACCCTTCATATCCCGCGTGCAGGGCCCGGCGATACCAATTGAAAGCAACAACAGGAAAAACGTCAAACAACCACAGCAGCCAGCTTTCATTTCACTACCTCATTTCGTTTGGATGTGATCAGTAACGCCAAATGACAAAGACTTCACGAATCCACCACAGAGTATTACCAACGATATTGTACCCGATCAACTCTGGACCCTTTACTACAAGGAAGATAAAAATGGCCAAGAACAGAAGACGCCGGCAACGGGCCATAATCCTCTTGCGCCGTTGTTTTTTTCTTAGACGGGCATCCCGCTCTTGTTCTTCCTTTCTCTGGCGAGACGCGCAAGAGGGGCATCTAACATCGCCTTTCCCATTACAATGATCACATACTACCTTCCCCGTCCCGCTACACGTTGAACAGTAGGCGCGTCCCGTTCCCCTGCAATGCGGGCACGTGACTTCCCCTTTCCCCGCACAGTCTGAACAACGTTTCGTTCCATCATATCCAGTACCGTGGCAATTAGGACAGATCTCCTTGTAATATTCTTTTATTTGGCCACTTCCGCGGCAGATTCCACAAGTCCTCCCATGGTCTCCATACCCAGTTGCATGACAATTACCACAGTTGATCCAACGAGTCTTCTCAACTTTCCCACTCCCATGACAAACAGAACACCTTTTCCCAAGCGAACCGGACCCATTACAGGTACTGCATGGTATCACCAGTTTCCCGTTACACTTTTTACAGTTTGTGAATCTTCCTTTGCCATTACATTTTGGACAAGTCAGTTGCTTTTCGCCATGACATGTTCCACACTTCAAGCGCCCCTTTCCATGGCACTTTGGACAAGACGAATAGTTAATCTCATGGGAATAACCATAGTTATCCAAAGGAGACATCGCCTTCATTACCTCCTTCATTGCCTTTCTATGCCGTTCTAAAAGTTCAGCTTTTGTTGCCGTTACTGAAAAACTACTCATTTCATCTTCTCCTTAAAATTGAATCTCAGTTACAGTTCCAGTTCCTTCAGAAACACCATGCAATAAGTTCTCCGATGCTTGAAAGTAACGCTACCACGAAATAGACAATCAACCCCACGGTAAAGCGGACCCCATCGATAACGTTTCCCGCCCCTGGAACCTTGTGGACAAGTTCCACGGCGTTGGCAAGCAGCCACAGCGCAAGCCAACCGCAAAAGAGCCCGCCCAGGCAGCCAACGATGGCGTTATCATCCGACATGTCAAGGCTGGGCCATGATGGCGTTGAACGTGGCTTCGCGAACGGACGCATTGTCCGGTTGGATCAGCTCCGCCAGGGACGGATCGGAACTCGCGGGACTGAGCGAGGCCAGGGAATCGTTGATGGCGTTGAGGGCATCCTTGATTCCCTTCTCCGCATCCAGCATCTGTTTCGTCTTGATGTCCGAAATCGTGGTCGTGAGCCGTTCCCGCAATGTGACAAGCGCACGTCTTTCGGCATGAAGACCGTCCAGTTTCTTTCCGAGGCGAACGAGGTTTGCCTTGGACGTGGTACTCGTCTGTTTTAGCACCGAAAGGCGATTCGCGGCCTCGACGATCTTTTCCTGGGCCTTTTCCCTGGTCAACACACAGCCGTTGATGGTCAACGGCCATGTATTCGCCGCATCGGCGGTCCGATAGGCCACCTTGGCATCCGTGAGGAACTTCGTAAACGAAGCCGTCTGCGTTTCGGCATCAGCAAGCGTTCGTTCAACCGCACTCTTTGAAGTGGCCAGTCGGTGGAGTTGGACATCAAGTTTCTTTTCCATCTTGGCGACCTCTTCAAGCTGCGCCTGGCAGTACTCAACAGGATGGTTTACCTGGTTCTCGGGCGTCCACGTATTGTTCTGCCGCTTACGCTCTTTACGTTGCTGTTCGCGCACAATGCGCGGCGCCGACGCATCTCCGTCATTGGCAAGCGAACCGGCGGCGGCGTCAACACGGTCCAGAACCTCACGGCGACTGTCCTGCGAAGACAGAACGAACACGCCCGCAATCGCGATGCCGATACCAACTACTAACAGGATAACCTTTGCCATCATACTCTCCTTGTTTTTTTATACCATGTTCTACTTGTTCAATCGCATGTTGTTGTAACGCGAACTTGTGGCCTCGGCCTCGACCGCACCCTCTTTCGTTGCGTGTTCCTCAAACGCCGCCCGTTCCTTCCGTCCCATGGCGGCGGCGAATTTACATGAGGCGATGTAGGCCTCCTTCACCTTTTCCAAGACACCGTCCAACGAGGCCTGAAGGCGAACACGCTGTTCCACGAACTTTTGATAGTCCATGTCGGCCTCGGGGTCGTTTCCCATCATACGAAGGGCCTGTGCAAGTTCTCCGATACGGCGATCCTGTTCGGCGATATCCCGACGCATCTGGACGACGGATCTCCACAGGACCGGCGACTCCTTCAAGGCGAACTCACGCAGGGCTTTTTCCTTTTGTTCGCTGGCTTGCCGCTGTGCCTCGACCATCTCTCGTTTCTGGCGCGAGGCCTCCTCTGCCATCTTGGCGGATGTTTCTTCCTGTGCCCGTCGGTCCTTCTGAATCCGCCAGTCTCGTGCGGCATCCGTACGTGCCGCACGGTAGCTCGATTTCACGGAATGGCAGTTTTTCCGTACCCACTCAAAGCGATTGCCGATTTCCCCTACCAGCCAAAAGAAAGCCAGTAGAATAAGTACACCGATCAAGTAACCTTTCCTTTGGATTTTCACTAAAGTAAACCCCTATGCCATTAGGATCATGATCTACACGGCAGCCCACTGATCATGTGCTGCTTTTTTAAAACGAACTAATTCGTCATCTTTGAAGAACTCGTCATGAAAATCGTTGATTCGGCTTAGAATCTTTTGTTCATCAATAACACGATTGTAATCTTCTATGCATTTCGCAAACCTTGCATGAATCTTCTTCAGAAATGCTTCCCGGAATAATTTGGCAACCTCCCCATATGCCTCATCACCTGTAAACGGATCAATAATCTTAGGCGTAAAGGCTATATTCCATACAGCGGAATAAAGTAACGGATTATGTGTCCTACCACTCAGAACATGCGACGTTTGAAAGTTCACGAGTACACCTGTACCCTGCTTTGGATGAATTGTGACCATCCAACCTACTGCGCGCTGCAGATTCTGCCGCGGGTGATAGTTTCCGGTAGTATCACGCTCCAGTCTGCCGTTCTCAAAAAGATATGTATGCAAGCGTTTGTAGAACTGAAATTCACGGTCTTGATCGTCACCTCTCTTCGCCCTGATGTACAACAAGTCATCAAATAGATCCTTCTTCAGCCTTTTCCACTGTTCCCAGGCCACGTCCGGTTCCGCAAACACCGAATAGTTCAATCCAAAATCAGAAACCGCCTGTGGCATAATACCAAATGCCTCTAGGAATTCACCGTATGACTCGCGATTAGGTTTTACGGCATTTTTCTTTATATTTCGAACATGTGGAACACGACGAGGTTCTGGACGACACGGAGTTACAACCTCCCCATTCTCCGAATCTCTAAATTTCACATACATTCTTATAGAAGCTTTATATGTGGCGCTACCATTACGAATGTCCCTCTTGATAGGTACTTGATGACGTGGTTCTTTACCAGTCCGTTCATCATCAGTTGTATATGTGAACAACGTGATCAGATGTTCACACCGATCAAGATCATATTCTTCATCAAGACTAACATGTTGGTATTTCTCAATGGTCCGGCAATTAGCCAATCGCGATTTAACCGTAGTCTTATTCAAACCATCGGCTTCCATCCATTCCATGAAATCTTTTGATCTCATCAATCTTCTCCACGTCCCCAGTTTCATTCACGGAAAAGAAAAGGGGACACACCTTCCCTTCCGTGTTTCACTGGAGGCCCTGGAAAAGCCCATGCGGAAGACACGACAGGAGGTGCGCCCCTTGAGGGGACGCATCCCGCACGTCGCATGGCTCCGCATAAAGGAAGTTTCCAGGTTTCCAGTGAGCCAACGATGCGCAGAACGCAACATGGTTGAAGTGCGGACCAGGGCAGACGCCCAGGTCCACTTTGGTAAAGAGCAATCGTCTCCCGCGAAGAAATCGCAGTCAACGCCGACAGTCTACCACAACCTCTGCACACTGGCAAGGTCGGCTTCCGAGCCATGGTCGGCGATTTCATCGCTGGATGCAACTCAACCACCTTCCATCAATGTACTACGCAAAGGACACGAAATCTTACGCGGAAAGTCTTTCAAGGAGGATTTCATGTCGGAACATTCCGCTGTGAAATCGCACGTAAATCCAACGACCACCTTGGCGTGTGGCGTCCGTGGCATGGGAGGGTCGCGCTCCTGCGCGACCGATTCACCGTCCCGTGGCGGAATCGTGGTTGAAACGCCGGGACGGTATTCCTAGATTGCTTTCCAGAGGGCGAGATGCCTGTTTTTCGACAGGATTAACAGGATTTACACAATGTTGAGGAATACACCATATCCATGGTTCATGTGGAGTCTCGGGAAATGAGATTACGTTGCGGAAAAGTTTTCCTCAAATCGAAACTGAATAAATGAATCGATTCTTGATTGGAACACGTCATAAATGAAGAACTGACTTGATGTGGGATTTCACGTCGGAACGTTCCGACGTGAAATCCGCAGAAACGCATCGTGAGAAACGCATCGTGGTCCTCGGTCGACCAACCCACACATGGGGACCGTCTCCAATCAGGATTCCGACCCAAATTCGGATTTCCCGGCCGCCCCCCCCCGCCACCGTTCGCGGCAGAGGAGAAACTCATGGCAGAGGAGGAACCCGGTCACAACAAGTTGCGACACTCTCGTCTTTGGCGACAGCCCCCGACGGTCACGACAGAATTCCCGTTTGAGGACTGTCGCCCGGTTACGGTCGCGCGGGAGCGCGACCCTCCCTGGCCCCTCCAAACCGCCTTACGCGGCCCGTGCGGCCGGGGTGGTGGGGAGGTGCTTCGGGAGTTCGGGAAGGCCGGAGACCGACACAACCTTGCCGGAGGCAACGTCGAGGACGTAGTGGGCACCGCTAACGAGGTCCACCTCAAGCATTCCGTCCCGATAGTGCGCATGTTCGACCTCGGACTCAAACACCCGCTCCAGCTTCACATGGACGCGACCCCTGACCCAGCGGACGGAGGCCGTGTTCCCGACGAACTCGGCGTAGTAGTGCCGCTTCGCGGCGGCGCGGTGCGTAGGCGTCTTCATGGTCAGACACGCCGCGATGCGGTCGGGATCGAAGGAAGAACGAACGAGGGAACGCGGATACGCCATTTTCTCTACTCTTTTTTTTTATTAATTTTGGTTGATTGATTCCACTCACCCCCCCCCCAATAACCGTACGGCCTTGTTAAGGGGGTGTCCCGCAGCGCACATGTGCGGCGGGCACAAGAAAACCGTCGCCGAAAACGGCGACGGTCAGGGAAGGAAACGGTCCTTTAGGTCGACAACGCATGGGGGACCGGTCATCATCGAGCTGTGCGATCACGAGGCCATCAAAGGGCTCACATGACCGAGGAAGACCGGCTCCTACATCGAGGCAATCGCCGCCTCGAAACGGTCGACTCCGTCCAGAAGATCCTGGGCGAGGAACGTCCGGGCACGGGCCACGAACGCATCCGGGACACCGTAGAAGGCACCCGCGACGGCACCCGTAATGGCGCCCAGCGTGTCGGCGTCGCCACCCAGGGAGATTGTATTGCGGATGGCATCCTCGTAGGACGTCGACTCGAAGAAGGCCGCAAGTGCCTGCGGCACGGTTCGCTGGCATGTTTCGTCGAAAGCGTAGTCCGGGCGAATACGCTCCAAGGTGTAGTCGGCGGCGAGCAGTTCAGGGTACAACTCCCCCAGCCGGGCGCGCATCTGCTCCTTCGTCCAGCCATGTCCCGCGAACCAGACGCCCAGGGCCGTCGCCACGGCCCCCTTGACGCCTTCGGGATGATCGTGCGAAACGACCGTCACGGCGCGCGCCTGGTCGATCGCCTCCTCGGCCGTCGCGGCCCAAAGTCCAACCGCCCCCACGCGCATCGCGGATCCGTTGCCATACGAATGGTAGGGCGGCTGCGGCGTCTCCGCGAAGACCCACTGCTGGAATCGGCAGCCGTAGCCCACGTCGAAACCATGTTCGTCAATCCGCTCCGCAAGGCTCCGCATGGCGTCAACCGCCGCCTCGCCGAGCGGACGCCCCATCGCGCGCACGTCGAGAAGCGCGTTCGCGATCGCCACGGTCATCACCGTGTCGTCCGTGAACTGACATGCGTCGTCGAACAGCTCGAACGACTTGGTCTTGATCGGCTTGAACTCGAAACGCGAACCGACGATGTCGCCGACAATCGCGCCGTAGAACGGATGATTCTTCATGTTCTTTTCTCATTCCCTTTCATTTCATTTCCACTTTCATGACAACCGGTCAGAGGAAGATCCCAGAAAAACCATGCGGGAAACACGATGGAGAAATATGCCCCTCATGGGAACACATCCCACACGTCGTACGGTTCCGCATAAGGAAAATTTCCAGGTTTCAAGTGAACCGACGATTTCGGTAGTCTACCATACCCCTTTATGCACCGACAAGGTCGGTTTAAAGGACATCGCTGACAATCTTACCACCAGATACAGATACGGTTCAATCACCTTTACTAGGACCGCAGGGCTCACGGGATCTTACTCCCAAAGCCCTCACACGAAGAATTTCCATGTCTCCCCCCATCACCCTCATTCCATCCCACCAATGCACGACGTTGGTATGGGAAAGCCATCCAGGAGGATTTCACGTCGGAACGTTCCGATGTGAAATCCGCAGAAACGCATCGTGAGAAACGCATCGTGGTCCTCGGTCGACCAACCCACACATGGGGACCGTCTCCAATCAGGATTCCGACCCAAATTCGGATTTCCCGGCCGCCCCCCCCCGCCACCGTTCGCGGCAGAGGAGAAACTCATGGCAGAGGAGGAACCCGGTCACAACAAGTTGCGACACTCTCGTCTTTGGCGACAGCCCCCGACGGTCACGACAGAATTCCCGTTTGAGGACTGTCGCCCGGTTACGGTCGCGCGGGAGCGCGACCCTCCCTGGCCCCTCCAAACCGCCTTACGCGGCCCGTGCGGCCGGGGTGGTGGGGAGGTGCTTCGGGAGTTCGGGAAGGCCGGAGACCGACACAACCTTGCCGGAGGCAACGTCGAGGACGTAGTGGGCACCGCTAACGAGGTCCACCTCAAGCATTCCGTCCCGATAGTGCGCATGTTCGACCTCGGACTCAAACACCCGCTCCAGCTTCACATGGACGCGACCCCTGACCCAGCGGACGGAGGCCGTGTTCCCGACGAACTCGGCGTAGTAGTGCCGCTTCGCGGCGGCGCGGTGCGTAGGCGTCTTCCTGGTCAGACACGCCGCGATGCGGTCGGAATCGAAGGAAGAACGAACGAGGGAACGCGGATACGCCATTTTCTCTACTCCTTTTTTATTAATTTTGGTTGATTGATTTTATTCAATCAACCTTCCATAATCATGGAGTCTTGTTAAGGGGGTCCCGCAGCGCACATGTGCGGCGGGCACAAGAAAACCGTCGCCGAGAACGGCGACGGCCTGAAATTCAGTCCCGGCACAGACCTCAGTCCGCGAGGGCTGCGAGGATCCGTTCGCCCCACGCCATCGCGCGCGCGAACTGGTCGAGCCCGAACGATTCGTTCGGCGAGTGAATGCGGTCCTGCGGCTGGCCCCATCCGACGAGGAGCGGAGCGGCGCCGCTACAGGACGCCAGTGTGGAGACGACGGGGATCGACGCGCCGTCCCACTGAAAGACCGGCCCACGCGCGTCCATCTCGCCGAGAACGTGCGCCGCGAGTCGGAAGACCGGCGAAGCGAGCGGCAGACGGAACCCCGCCGCCTCGCCCGTCAGGTCCTCGACGAAGAGCGTCATGCCCCGGGGCGTGTGCTGGCGCAGATGCCGTTCGACGCACGCCATCGCCGCATCGGGGTCCTGCCCCGGCACAAGCCGCATGGAGAGCTTCGCGAGCGCGGCGGCGGGGATGACCGTCTTCGAGCCAGGCCCGCCGTAGCCGGAGTGGACGCCGTTCACCTCGATGGTCGGACGGAACGAGTTGCGCTCCGTGAGCGTGAGCCCCGCCTCGCCGCCGACGGGCGGGCACCCCATCTCCTCCTCGTAACGCGCGTCGCCCAGCGCGGCGGCCTCCGCGGCGGCACGCTCCGCATCCGTCGGCGGCACGATGCCGTCGCAGAACCCGCGCACGGCAATCGAACCATCCGCATTGTGGAGCGAGGCGAGCAGTTCCGCCATGCCCTGCGCGGGATTCGGCGCGATGCCGCCGAACTCGCCCGAATGGAGGTCGTGGTCCGCCGCCGTGAGACGCACCGTGAAGTGGCTCACGCCGCGCAGCCCCGCGACGATGGCCGGGCGCAGATCCGCCGCCGCGCCCGTGTCGCAGACGAGCAGCACGTCCGCGCGCAGGCGATCCTTGATCGTCGGCGCCAGTTTCGCGAGCGCGGTGGACCCGCTTTCCTCCTGCCCTTCCAGCACGACCTTGAGCGTGGGCACGGGGCGGCCCGCGCGGGACGCGAGGAACGCGCGCATCCCGCAGAGGCACGCGAACCACTGCCCCTTGTCGTCCTGCGCGCCCCGGCAGTAGACGCGCCCATCGCCCTTCAGCGTCGGCACGAACGGCGGCGTCTTCCATTCGTCGAGCGGATCCGCCGGCTGTACGTCGTAGTGTCCGTAGAAGAGAACCGTCGGCGCACCCGCGTCGCCCTTCCGTTCCGCGAACACGACGGGCGGCGTACCGAGGAGCCCCGGCGCCTGCATGAGTTCCGCCTTGAAGCCAAGGGGCGTCAGCCACTTCTGGATCCACGTCGCGCAGCAGAGGCAGTCGCGCAACTTCACGGGGTCGGCGCCGACCGTCTCGAAGCGCAGCAGCTCGAAGTATTCGTCCAGGATGGAAGCGGGGATGGAGGATGGCGTGGACATGGCGGTGCCCTTTCGTCTTCAGAAAAACAGATCGCGTTCGCCCCGGCAGGTGGCCTCGTACTGCTTCAGGACGGAGGGATAGAACTTCGGCACCCATTTTTTGATGCCCGCCAGCTCCTTCTCGATGAGCGCCTCGCCGACGGCGCGGGTGGCGGGATCCTGCGCGAAGTCGTCGAGCCATTCACGGAAGGTGAGGACCGCGTTGATCTTGCAGAACTTGCCCTCGCGCCCCGTCTTGAGCGCGTCCATGATGCACCCGCCCGTGCGGCCGCAACGGTAGCCCGCCGTGCAGAAGGAGGTGATCGTGCCGCGCTCGGCGAGGTACTTCACCATCTCCTCGATGGAGCGGTTGTCGCCGAGCATGAACTGCTGGCGCTCCTTCTCCTGGTGCGCCTCGTCCGCGAAGTCGCTGTAGCCCTTGATCGCGATGTTGGAGGAGCAGTCGAGCTGCGTCATGCCGCAGTCGAGCGCGCGGTTGCGGCTTTCGGGATGCTCGCGCGCCGTCACGATCATGCCCGTGTAGGGCACGGAGAGGCGCGCAATGACGAGGATGCGGCGGAACGTCTCGTCGTCGATCAGCCACGGCGACTCCTCCGGCACCTTCGTGCCACTCGCAGGCTCCAGGCGCGGGAAGCTGAGCGTGTGCGGACCGATGTTGAACCAGCGCTCCAGGTCGCGCGCGTGCATGATCGTGGCGAGCAGTTCGAAGCGCCAGTCGCAAAGGCCGTAGAGGACACCGAAGCCCACGTCGTCCACCCCCGCCTCCAGGCACCGGTGGAAGCACGTTGTGCGCCAGTCGTAGTTCCCCTTCACGCTCCACGCCGGGTGCATCTGTTCGTAGAGCTTGCGGTTGTACGTCTCCTGGAAGACCTGGAACGTGCCGATGCCGACGGAACGCAGCACTTTCAGGTCCGCGATCGGCAGCGGCGCGGCGTTCACGTTCACGCGGCGGATCGCGTTGAGCGCCCCCGTGCGCGGCGCCGGCACCTTCCGGCTGTAGCACGTCTCGATCGTCTCGGCGATGTACGCGGTCGAGGTCGTCGGATGCTCGCCGTAGACGGCGATGAGGCGCTTGTGGCCGATGCGGCCCGCAAGCACGTCGATCTCCTCCCGCAGTTCGTCCATCGTGAGGACGCGGCGCTTCTGCAGGGCGTTCCCCTCGCGGAAGCCGCAGTAGCGGCACCCGTTCACGCAGAGGTTCGACATGTAGAGCGGCGCGAACATCACGATGCGGTTGTCGTAGACCTTGTGCTTGATGCGGTCCGCCGCCGCGCGCATCTCCTCGAAGAGCCCCGGATCCGTCACGCGCATCAGCTCCGCCGTCTCGGCGGGAAGTAGCGTCTCGCACGTCGACGCGCTCTTCGCGATGATCTCCCGCACGCGCACGGGATCGGCCGGCTTCGCGTCGATCTCCGCGATCAGGCGGTCGATCTCCGCCTCGTCCACGAAGTGCTTCCCGCCGGGAAGGTACTTGTCGATTTCCGATTGGACGATGAAGTTCTTCGTATAGTCCGCCGCGTCCCTGAAGGAGCGGATGGTTGAGCAGTCTGCCATGGGAGGATGAAGTGATTAAATTAAGTGGTTAAGTAGTTAAGTAGTTAAGTGATTAAGTAGTTAAGTGGTTAAGTTTAAGCATCTTGTCTCGGAAACATTTCCCGAACGGGAGGGACGCGCTTCGTCGCGTCCGTGGGCGGCACGGAGGCCATTCCTCTCGAATTGCCGATCAACTCTTTTATTTGTCTCATCCATAATATGCCGAACGCGATCAGTATACTTGACGTGGCGGCGAAAGTATGTTGTAATTCCAACAATGACGCAACCTTTCGACATCTTCGATTCGCTTGACCTCAAGACCGCGCGGAGCTGCCTCGGCGCGCGCACAGCCATGCTCGACACAGGCGAACACCTCTTCCACGAGGGCGAACGGACCCGCTTCTTCGGCCTCATTCTCTCCGGCGCGGTCAACGTCGTGCGCTACAGTCGGGACGGGCGCGCGAAGGTGCTGTCGCATCTTGTCCGAGGCGAAGTCTTCGGCACCTCGTTCATTCTCGGCGGCGAAGGACGTTCCTTCGCCAGCGTCGTCGCCACCGAACCGACGCGCATATTGTTGCTACGCGGCGAGAAGGTCCTCCGCCCCTGCGCCACGCGCTGCGCCGCCCACGTCCAGCTCGTCTGCCGCCTTCTTGAGACCCTTGCGCACCGCAACACGCTCCTCGCGCGGAAGATCGACTGCCTGACGCAGCACACGACGGCGGAAAAGCTGCTCGCCTATCTGGAAATGCGGGCCGAGGCGACTGGAAGCGATGCGTTTGAAATCCCCTTCACGCGCCAGCAGCTCGCCGACTACCTCAATGTCGACCGGTCTGCCCTTTCGACGGAAATCGGCAAGCTCGTCCGCAACGGCCAGATCGAAACGACCCGCCGCCATTTCCGGCTCCTGCGTCCCCAGTCCTTCGCACCGCGCACACGCGGGCCGTGACGCGCGCAGAGGCGCGCACATGGTAACGGCGGACGCGCAGGGCCGCGCATATCATGTGGCACGCAGGGCCGTATGCATGGTAGGGGCGGACGTCCTCGGCCGCCCGCCCCCGCAAGGGAATCACTGCAATCCCGTCGTCTTCTTGCTCGTCGTTACGCGCACGGTCTTCGGCAACGTGCCCAGCACGGCGCCGTTCACGACCTGGCAGTCCCGGAGGTTGAGCAACCGAAGCTTCGGCAGCTTCGCCGCGAAGGCGACGTCGACCGGCTCCTTCGCGCCGGAGAAATCGACCTTCTCAAGCGCGGGCAGGCCGGCCAGCACCGCCGTGTTCGTGAAGCGGCAGCCGGGCAGCTCAAGCGTGCGGAGCTTCGTGTTGTGCGCGAGAAACGCGAGGTCGCCCAACGGCGTCGACAGATTGTCGCCCTTCATGTTCCAGCAGCGCAGGTAGGTGAGGTTCGGCAGCGCCTGGATCGGCGTCAGGTCGGCGAACTTCTCGGCGAAGACCTTCAGCTCCTCTGCCTGCGGCACCTGGCGCAGCCACTCCAGCGACGTCATCTTCGTAAGCCCGCCGTGGAACTTCTTCACCTGCTTGAGCGTCCCGAGCGAGGCGTAGCCCTCGGGTGTCGTCTTCACGGCGTAGTAGTAGACGCGGTCGAGATTCGGGCAGGACGCGAGCGGCGAGAAGTCCTTCACCTGCGACCCGTAGAGCCCGATGTTCCTGAGCGCGGGCAGCCCCGCGAGCGGCGCGAGATCCAGATTCTCGATGTCGTGCAACTCAAGGTCTGTCATGTTCCGAAGGGACGCGAACCCTGCGAGGGCGACGCCCTTCACGTCCCGCACGCGCACGGTGGTCGCCTCCGGGCACTGCGCGAGCGCCGCCGCCACCGTCTCCGCGTCCGCCCCCTTCTCGAACACGAGTCCCACCCGCCTTCCTGTGAGCTTCGCCTTCGCGGCGGCGATCTGCTCGGGCGTCGCGGGCTTCTTGAACACCAGCGAGCCGTACTTGCATTCCGGCTCGGCCGTATCGGTCGCCGTCGTCCGGACGGACGTGGCGGCGGCGGGGAGGGCCGGCGCGGCGGGCGCGGCAG
>OIWU01001975.1_pt1 | contig 18536 bp, 11 predicted proteins | sample 1587711 | NCBI WGS metagenome assembly OIWU01 (sample SAMEA3888909, study PRJEB22519) | human gut metagenome | biome: human gut; feature: human-associated habitat; material: faeces | place: Denmark | collected 2010 | reverse complement strand
GCCAGCACACCGTGCTCGGCCGCCTGGCGCACGCCCTTTTCCACAGCGGGGAAGAAGTTCTTCGGCACGCTGCCGCCGAACACGTTCTCGGCAAACTCAATGGCCTCGCCCTGCACAGGCTCAAACTGGATCCAGACGTCGCCGAACTGGCCGTGGCCGCCGGTCTGCTTCTTGTGGCGGCCCTGGGCCTTGCAGCTCTTGCGGATGGACTCGCGGTAGGGTACGCGCGGTGCCTCCAGCGTGATCTCAACGCCGAACTTATTCTTCAGCTTGGCAAGCGCGACCTCCAGATGCTGGGTGCCCAGACCGCTGATGATCTGCTGCTTCGTCTCGGGATCGACCACAAAGCTGATGGCGGGATCCTCCTCGATCAGGCGGGCCAGCGCGCCGCTGACCTTGCCCTCGTCGCCCTTCTTGGCAACCTTGACGGCCATGCGGTAGCAGCCGGTGGGGTAGGCGGGTACGGGCAGCGCCACCACGCGGGCGGGGTCGCACAGGGTATCACCGGTCTTGGCGGTGGCCAGCTTGGAGACAACGCCGATGTCGCCGGTGGTGATGGCGGCAGTGTCGGTCTGCTTTTTGCCGCAGACGATGAGGGTCTTGCCCATGCGCTCCGGCTGGCCGGTGCGGGCGTTGACGGCGTTGCTGGCAGCGGTCAGCTTGCCGGACAGCACCTTGATAAAGCTCAGCTTACCGACAAACGGGTCTGCCACGGTCTTGAACACATAGGCACACAGCGGCGCAGCGTCATCGACCGCGATGTCCACAGGGCTGCCGTCCTTATCCTCGGCCACGGCTGCGGCGGTATCTGCGCCGGGCAGCAGCACATTCATGTTGTAGAGCAGCATATCCAGCGCCTGCATGTTGACGGCGCTGCCGCAGAACACGGGGGTGATCTGGCCGCTGCGCACGCCGGCGGCCATGCCCTGCACGATCTCCTCGGTGGTGAAGGCCTCACCCTCGAAGAACTTCTCCATCAGGGCCTCGTCCGTCTCGGCGATGGCCTCGCTCATGGCCTGAATCAGACCCTCAAAGCGGTGGCCGATGTCAGGCACCTCGATCTGCACCTGCTTGCCGCCCTCATACTTGAAGGCCTTCTGGCTGAACAGGTTGATGTACGCGACCGTGCCGTCATCAAGGCGGACCGGCACGACACAGGGGCAGACGCTCGGGCCGAACTTGATCTTCATCTGCTCAAGGATCTTAAAGTAATCGGCGTTCTCAAGGTCGGCCTTGGTGACAAAGATCATCCGCGCCTTGTTGTTTTTCAGCGCCAGCTGGTAGGCCTTTTCTGCGCCGACGGTAACGCCGGAGCGCCCGGATACACAGATCAGCACGCTCTCCGCTGCCATGATGCCCTCGGCGGCGCCGGTCTCAAAGTCAAACAGACCGGGGGCGTCGATCAGGTTGTACTTGATGCCCTCATACTCGACCGGCACAACACTGGCATTCAGCGATGCCTTGCGGCGGGTCTCCTCGGGGTCGAAGTCACTGGCAGTGGTGCCGTCCTCCACGCGGCCCATACGCTCGGTAGCGCCGCTCATGTACAGCAGTGCCTCGGTCAGCGTTGTTTTGCCGCAGCCGGCATGGCCGGCCACCAGAATGTTGCGGATGTCTTTGCTTGCGTAGCCCATGGATCGTCAAACCTCTTTTCGCGCCGGGGCGTTTCCAACCGCCCTGCGGCGTAGATATTCTTTGCGGCGGAGTGAATTTTGAACACTTCCCACCTGTTTGATACTACTTTACCACATTGTTGTGGAAATTTAAACAGTTTTTTTAGATTTTTTGTAAAAATTTTTAGTCAAAAGATTGTGTAAAGTGTAAAAAAAGAGCCGCGCACCGGCGCGGCTGGGAAAATTGCTTATTTCTTCGTTGTTTTTTTGCGGCGGCGGGCGCGTCCGCTGTCAGCCTTGATCTCCGGCACATAGACATTGTAGCTCAGCAGATACCGGCCGTGGGCGGGCACGCGGTAGAAGGCCGCCTTGATGCGCTCCAGCGGGCTGGAGCCTGTCTCGGCCGCGCTGCCGCTGAGCATGATGACATACTGCATATCGCTGTAGCGGGCGGCCACATCACACTGGCGCAGCGTGGTGTGGATCAGCTCGCCAAGCTGCTCCACCATGGTAGCGGTCTCGGCAGGCTCGGCATTCTGGCCGGGGGCCACCGTCACGATGGCCAGAAACACCGGCAGACCGTAGCGGGCCTGCACACCGCGCAGCACGCGGTAGGTCTCCTTAAAGGTTTCAAAGTCGCAGAGGCAGGCGCCGGTGTTTTCGGTGTCGGGCAGGGCGGCGGTCAGGCGGGAAAGCTCGCTCTCCATGTTGCGGTCCGCCTGACGCATCTGGCGGTAGGCAGAGCCGGCGCGCCCCGGGTCAATGGCATGGTGCAGGCAGCCCATTGCGTTGCCGCGGCGGGCAAGGTCCTGTGCCTCGGTGTGGCGGCCCAGCGATTCCAGCGCCACGATTTCCTCCAGATAGAGGCGCTCCTCGTAGGGGTCCAGCTCAAGCGCGTGGGCACACAGCGATATAATGCGGCCGCTTTCGCCCCACTTTTTGCAAAGCTCCAGCAGGCCCAGAATGGCCGTGCGGTACTGCCCATGCAGCCGGACGCTAACGCTCTCGACCCATGGCTCGGTGGCAAACTGGGGCAGCAGACGGCCCTTGTACAGGTTGACGATCTCCTCATACAGGCGGCCGCGGCTCTCGGGGTCAGCCTCGCAGCGGGCCTTCTCGGACAGGTCGCTGACCTCAAACACATCCACGCTGCAATCCAGCGCGGGGTTCCACTGGTAGCTGCCGCGGCTGGTCTGGATGCAGCCCTGCAGCTCGGTCAGGCCCTCGGCCTCGATCATATTGCGGAAGCGGTGCAAAATCGCGCGCAGCGCCATATCCGGGTTAGTCGAGCGCTCGCCCGCCCACAGCGTATCGGTGATGGTCTTGTGGGACACCCGCTCCCCGCGCTGCAGCACAAGGTACTGCACCAGCGCCGTTGCCTTGCGGGACTGTGCCAGCTGGGCCAGCACCGGCCTGCCGTTTACGCGGATCTCAAAATCGCCCAACATTCTGATTTCGACTGTTGCCATGTGGTATTCCTCTCTGCTCTATACAACGGGGCGCAGCGCCCCACCTTTCCTATATTGTTCTAAAGTATAACAAAAATCAAGCGGTTTGTCCAGCATAACACGGGATGTTCTTGCTTGGGCGGTGCTTCACGACACCGCCGGGTTGCTGCCGTCCCAGCTGCCGGGTTCCTCGATATACACCGGTGCGCCCGGCAGCGGCACGATCGCCTTTTGGGTACAAAGCGGCACGGCTTTGCCCTGCGCGTCCTTCTGGGCCACGGTCAGCACAACGGTCAGTGCCGTGACATGGGCGTACTTTTCCCCCTCGGCCTTGGTATAGCTGCGGGCATAAAACTGCAGGTTACTGATAAACATCCCCATGTAGGCGTCCTTGGGGTAGGCTGTCGTGTAGGCGTAGGGAACATAAGATGGCGGATTGCTTTTCGCTGATTTCACTTCTTCCTGCTGATAGAACCGCATGTGCAGGTAACCATCCAGCTCGTTCGCAGCATCTAGGCTCAGCAGCGGCGTTCCGTCCGCCTTCCGGACGTGCAGCTCATACCAGGAGACCTGTTATCCTTGTCGATCAGCTCGATATAATTGGAGGTGACATTGAACTCCAACGCCGTACCGCTGCTGACACCGGTTTTTGGGTCAAACACCTTGTCCAAATTACTGTCTGTTGCGCCGTCCGCAAAGCGGATATATCCGTTAGCGTTCAACAGCTCGCCGCGGATGGTCTCGATCAGCGCATCGGCCAGATTCTGGGCGCGGGTCTGCTGCTGCACCTGCATATACGCCTGCGCGCTGGGCTGTATCAGCGTGACAGCCGCAAGCGTAAACAGCGACAGCAGCACCATGCAGACAACAAGCTCGACCAGCGTTGTCCCCCTTTTGTTTTTCAGCACTCGCATCATGGTGTTCCCTGTCCCCCGCTGGTATTCGACTGGCCCTTGCTGTAACGGTGGAAGGTGTAGGTCTCATCCGTGCCATCCTCCGAGGCCTTTGCCTCAAGCTTTTGCTTTTGGACATTCCCAATAACAAACTGTGCGCCCGTACCGGTAAAGGTATAGCTTGCAGTGCCGCCGTCATTCACCCATTGGGGCTTTCCATCTCTGGCGGGGTACAGCTTCTCGCACTGTGCATAGGCCGTCTGGCGGATCGTTTCCGCCTTCAATGACATGGTGCGCGCATAACGCAGGGACACCACGAACAGCGCCGTAAACATAAGCAGCAGCACAAAGGAAACGATCACTTCCACAATCGTTTCTCCGCTTTGATTTTTAAGGTATCTCGACATAGCCGCTCCTTTCCGGGTCATTGGCGCACAAATTTGCTGCTCTTATATGTCTGGTTCAGGTTATAGTGGATCTTGATTTCAGTATCGGCGTCCTCGGGCAGTGTACATGTGCTATCAACATCCATGCGTTTAAAAACGAGCTTTAGACCCGTTTCAGCATTACCGGTCAACTGATAACTATTATACCGGGCCGTATCCGTGCCAATCGTATAGTACGCCACTTCACATGTGCTGGTGTGCTGGTAGCTCCTTGTGTAGGAGAACTTCTCGCTCCCCTGCTTTGCAGTCACCGTCACCTCCACAACATAATCCGACAGTTCCTTATCTTTAAAGCTGTCAAGCTGGCCGTTAAGTGCAGTAATGTCATAGCCCTTTGTTGCCAGCGCTGCAACATACTCGCTTTTATCCACCTCGTCAGCCGGCGTTTTTTTGAGCGTGATCTCCAGCCCGCTGCTTTCGTCCGCAAAGGTATGCTCCGTGGCATCGCTGTAGGTAGTCTGCAAAAGGTAGGTTTTGTCGATGAACGCTGCCAGGCTGTCCGCCTGCGCACTGCCCGCTGCCATACTGTAGCCGGTCAGCTGGTCATCCAGCACATCGGAAAAGCTCGTTGCAAGGGTATACACCTCCTGCTCTATCAGCTGGCGGTTCGCGTTTGCCGTCAACACAGACGCCGCATAGACCAGCGCCGCAGACAGCGCCGCAAAAACCGCGCCGATACACAGCACAAGGATCATTGACAGTCCCTGTTGATTTTGCATGATACCGCGGGCTTTTCTGCCCATAGGTATACCCTCCTTCATTGTGTTATCCCACTGCAGGCAGCTCCTCTTTCTCAGCTGCAGCCGTTTCAGGCGTTGCCCGCAGGACACGCGCCGCCCGCAAAACCGGTGGTGCTGCGGCAGGGCTTTGCTCTGCTGCAGCGTCCTGTGTGGGCTGCTCCTCTGCTGTCAGGGTCAGGGCGGCAGCTGTACCGTCATTCGGCACAGTCAATTCCAGCTTTTCAGACTGGGTGGTCTTTTCCGCATCGCCCTCGGCCCGCACAGTAACCTTACCGGTAATGCGCTGGCGTGTATCGTCCTTGTGAAGCAGATCGACAAGGTCAGGCAGCGTTACGCGGTAGCCCGGCTCACCGTCACGGTCAAGGTATTCCAGCGTTGCAAAAGTTTCGAGCTTATAGCGCGGCGTACCGCTGGCGTCCTTCAGCTCATAATGGCCCTCCAGCGTCACATGGTTCATTGTAAGCACGGGAGTCTTATCCTCGCCAAGGACTGCCTCGCCATTCACGTCTGTCTTGACCGTAGTGGTCAGGTCATAGAATGTGCGCCCGTTTTCTTCGCTCTGCGGGATCGTGATCGTATAGGCAGTATCCTTTATTGTAACTTCCTTTGTCACAGACAGGATTTCCCCGCACTTGGTTGTGATCGTACCTTTCTCGTCCATTACATTCCGCTCGGCCACAGTAAAGGTGATCTTGTCGGTTGTTTTGTCATCGGCAGAAGTGATCTCCAGTTGATACTTGTCTGCCAGACCTTCCCCTGTTTCCTTGCTGTAGTTTACGGCGTTCCATTCCACTGCAAAGCGGGAAATATCCGCCTCTGTGCTTGCGGGCGTCCATGGCGTCTCACCGTCAGCGCCGAACAGCTGCAGGGTTGCCTTGGAATCTACAGTTGTAAAGGCGTTCTGGTTCGTCTGCGGTGCATCCAGCTTGATCTTGGGCAGCTGCATCTGGGTGGGTGCTACGCTCAAGCCGTCTGCGACATAGTAGTACCAGTTGGAGCTGGCGGTTGTGCCGTCGGTGGACATGCTGCGCAGGGCGGGCAGCAGCCAGTAACCGGCATACTCCGGCTTCATGGTAAAGCTTTCATCGCCAAGCGCAAACGCTGCGCCGTCCGTTGTCGTTTCTGCCTGCGCACCGCCGTCCATCCGGCCTTCCGGCAGCAGGCGCAGCACGCGGCCGGGGTCGGCCAGCATGTCATTCAGCGTGTCCGTCAGTTTTTTCAGGCATGTAGCCTTATCATCGGGCGTCTGCGCTTTCTGATAGTTATTCGCCAGATCAGCAATTTGCTTGTAATCCGCGGCATCTTTAAAGAGATAGCCCATGTAGTAGTAGCTGCCGCTGCTTGCGCTATTGTCTACCGTCAGCGTCAGCTTCTCCTCGGTCAGGAACTGGGTCTGGCTCGGCGTCTGGTAGCTTAACTTGGCTGTGGTCACAACGGGCGCAGCAAGGCGCTTTTCTACAACCAGCAGGTTGCTGTACTCACCGTTCGGGCTGCAATACTTCTTGCCGTCAACCGCATTTGCTACGACATAGAACCGCAGGGTCACGCCCTGATACTTCTCAAGGTCAACGGTGCAGCTGTTTTTCGTGATGCCCTTCCAGTCGGCAAGCGCCGTCCAATTATTGCTGTCAAGCTTTTCCGCGTACAGGGTATATGTCACCGTGTTCTCGCCTTTGTCGTCCGCGCTTGCGGGCCAGGTGATGTCGTAGTTCAGCGCATTGGCGCTGTTGTCGTTGGTGCGCATGATGCTGTTGACCTGACCTACCGCAGACAGACGCTGCTTAACAACACAATCTGCCTCGCCCGCCAGACCGATTGCATTGGTGTCCCCATCGCCCGGCTTACGGGTGACATGCAGCTGCACCGTATCATAGCGCCAGCTGCCGCTTGCAAGGTCATCGTCCACGCAGAGGGTCAGGGTATAGGTGCCGGTTTTGGGGTTAAATGTGGTTCTATCCGTCAGCGACACGCCGTCCTTCAGCTCGATTTTTTCCTTGCCCGCGATTGTGGTGGTTTCGTCCGTCTTTTGGGTCAGCAGACCGTACAGGGTGACATCGTAGTCATGCTTGTTTGTATCAGCATTGCCCTTGTCATCGAGCTGCGTCCATGTAAAGGTATATTTCAGCTTGTTTTTTTCGTCCACTTTGCTCGTGGTTTCGCTGCTTACCGTGGGGGCTTTCAGAAGCGTGAGGTTGAGTTCATCCTTGCGGATCTGCTTTTTAGCCATGTCATACCACGAATCTTGGCTCGCAAAGAACTGCAGCGGGGTCAGGTGGTAATAGCTGAATTTGCCGTCCGCCCCGCGCACGATCTCGATGCCGTTGTTCCAGCTGACGGGGTTATTGTTACCCTCTCCAATAGCTTTCAAGGCCTCATCTGCGGTGATTTCCCAGCGGGTCACGACCTGCGGATAACCTGCATCAATAGGCACAGAGATGACCTTCAGGTCGGTGTAGCTGCCGTCAAAGACCACGGCGGGCAGGTTGCTCAGCACAAATTCCGTGCCGCTGCTGTAGACCGGCTTTTCCAGCGCAGCAAGCGTCACATACTGGCCTTTCAGCGGCTGCGCGTTGGTTGCCGTTGTATCCTCTGCCGCATTGCTGATTTGTTCATCACCGGTGTATTTACCCACCAACATAACGCGGTAGTTCGGCACGGTGTTGGGGATCGTATCTGCGGTAAATTGCAGGGTTACGGTAATCGACAGGTTATCCGCCGTGCTGCCGGTTATGACCGGCTGACCCATGGTTACATTTTTTGTATCAAACGCCTTACCGTGGACAAGGCCGCTGTTTTTATTTGCCATTGCCACAGGAATACCGATCTCCTCATCATAGCGGGCAGACTCCATCCATGCACCTGTTGCAGTAGCACCCGGGGTTGCCGTGGCGCGCAGGCGGGTGGCCGAGCCAAGGCCGTCTTTTATCAATGCTTCGGTTTTGCTTTGATTCAGCGTAATCTTTGTATTGGGTTGGTTCATCAGGTAGGCGGTTACCTGCCAGTTGCCCGCGTTTTGATAATCGCTTGCGTTTGTCAGCACAAGATACTGGCCGTAGGCCTGTCCACCGCTGTTCTGTTTTTTCAGGCGGATCTCCAGCTTCGGGGTGGGCAGGGGGCGCACGAAGTACTGCGGGTCAGACTTTACCTCATCACCTATCTTGGTTCCGTTCACGGCCTTTACACCGACACAGAATTGGCCGGTGCCAATAGCGTTCGCCAGCGCATCATCCGCGTCAAACAGATAGCGCGTGCCGTAGACCTTTATGTCTTTGTAGCCCTCCAAAGCAATCTTGCTATCGCCGTCAACCTTGTACAGCGTTACCAGATAATGGCTCACATTCTGTATCTGGTTATCCGGGAAAATGCCGTCTGTGGCCGCGGCCGTCCATGTCACCTCATAGCGGCCATAGACAGCGCTGCTATCGTTTTTATGCGTAACTGTCAAATTGGAGACCTGCCCGGGGCCGCGCTTGTCCAGAACTTGCGTATAGTAGTTCTGGATCAAGTCGTCCGTGATGTCCTTCATGCTCGGGGCGTTACTGTTGTCTGCATCGCCGTACCACAGCAGGATGGTGGCAATATCTTTTTTATCTGCCCGATCCGGACGATAAATTGTTGCCAGCCCGTCTGCGTCAGTAGGTTGAATGATATAACATTTTGCCGCATCAACTGTATTAAGATTATAGCCATTGACCATACCCGCTGCAAAGTACGTTCTGTCAGTATTGTTTATACCCGCGTACAGCCGTGTGCCGTAGAGATAATTATCGTTTTTGCTCAAACCAAATGTCGGAACCCGTTTTTTTGCTTCCTTTTCATACATCAACTTCATGGCTTTATTGTAGGCATCGTTAAAGCTGTACCCTTCGTCCATAAAGTAGTTGCCGTAGGCCGCGATGTTTTCACTTCCACGGTTCATCGCAATGGGTGCATTATTGGAACTAACCGTATTTTTATACAGAGCAAAACAATTCGTGACTGTGGTGGATGCACTCGTTGCACTGCCATTGCCACGGTTGCCGCAGATACCTGCAAACAAGTTGATATCGCCTGATTTAAGTGAAATTGTAACATCCGTAGCGTAGTTACGGCAGCGGTCAATATAAACCTCGACCTTATTCGGAATTTTTGTTCCACCGTCACCAAATGGTCCCAGCCAGCCCATGATGCCGGCTGCCAGCGACTCGCACTGCATCGTAACATCGCCGTTCACGCAATCGACAATGTTGATGCGCAGATAGTCATTTGTACCGTCCGCCATGACCACCTTGCCAAGGATACCGGCAACATCGTTGGCGCCGTGCTTTTTGTCACCCTCCCAATTTCCGCTGGACAAAATATCGCCGTGGTTCTGGCAGGAGAGGATATTTGCCGTGCCGCCGGGGGTAGGCTTGTCAAAAAAGCCCACAATGCCGCCGACCGTGCCCGAACCGCCGCCACAGTTGGTATTGGTGTTAAGGCTGCCGAAGTTGAAGGATTTTTCAATCGTGCCGCCGTTTTTCAGCCAGGAGGCAATGATGCCGCCGATATAGTTGGAGCCGCTGTCAAACACAGTGCCAAGGTTCACACACTCGCTGATGACCCACTTGTCATCGGCCGTGTTCTGCTGCACGCCGATCACACCGCCCACATAGGCAATATTTTTGTTGTTTCTATGGGTCGTGTCATCGTCATTTTTATTGCTGTCTGTGCGGGTAAAGCGGCGCACGGCGGCGCAGTTGACCAGCAGCTTGACCTCGCCGGTTGCCTCGTTCATGCCGATCATACCGCCGATTTTGGATTCATCGGTTGTGTTGTCGCCGTAGACAAACCACTTACCGGTTGCCGCGCCTGTAATCGTGCCGTTGACGGTGTTGAAGCCTGCCACGCCGCCCAGATAGCCGCTGGATTTGCCGTTTGTAGTAGTTGTGCCGCGCAGGCCGACCAGCAGGTCATTTTGGGAAAGGCCGGTGGTGTAGACAGTGCCATAGTCACTCTTGGACACTGTGTCAACGCCTTTAATGTTATTATAGGCAGTGCCTTTCAGCTTGCTGATCATGTCATTGGTGCTGCCAGCCGTAAACCAATCGCCAACCTGCTTGACCAGAGCTGTTACTTCTTTTGCACCACTGCCGCTGCTGCTAATACTGCCGTTGTTTGCGCCTGCCACGCCGCCCACAAAGCCGTAGCGCGCGGTGATGATACTGCCGCTGTCCTTCGCTGTGGCAACATAGCAGGATGTAATGGTGCTGTTGTTACGGCCCGCAATGCCGCCCACGCTGCTGGCGCTTTTCAGCTTTTCCGCATAGGTCTGGCTGTCGCTCAGGCCCGAGGCCCCCATCACCTGCAGCGTGATTTTGGGCACACTGCACCCATTGACCTCACCGTTGTTCAAGCCAACGATGCCGCCCACGGTGTCCAGCACATTGGCTGCGCCCGTGGTGATGTTATCGTTTGCCGCAGTATTAGCCTTGCCCAGCGCGCCCCGATAGGTACACTTTAACAAAGTGCCGCCGCCGGCATTTTCGCCGGCCACGCCGCCCAGATTCTTGTATTTATTCAGATTGTCTGTAATGTTCAGTGTAACAGTTGTTTCGCTGATTTTTGCATCCTGCATATTGACGCCCGCCGCAGCGCCAAGGCTGATGCTGTCTGCCCGGGCCGTAAGGCCGCTGAGCGCCAGTGCAGGGCTGCTGACAGTACACTTATCAATCGTACCGGCATTTTTGCCCGCAATGCCGCCCACAAAGCCACTGCCGGTGACATTGGCTGCGTTGGCAATGACCGTTTTATCATCGGTTTTCAGGTTGCCTGCATCCAGCGTGCCGAACACGCCGCCCACGCCGACACTGCGCCAGCGGGTGGCCGTTTTCGTGTCGCCCGCGTCGGCGGCCACAGCGGTATAGCGGGCCTTTTCCCCTGCTTCGCCGGGTTCGTCGGTGGTGTCGGTGGTATCGTCGTCCACCAGCAGGCCCGCCACCGTAACGCTCTCGCCCACGGTCAGGTTTTCCAGCGTGGTGCCTGCATCGTTTTTGGGTATGGCAACGCCCACGAGGCCGCCAATGCCCTGCGGCTCGTGCTCGTAGTATTTGTTCGCAGCGTCAGGGATGCGGGTCTTTTCGGTCGTATCGTCGTCAAAATGCAGCGTGGCCAGCACCTGCGCCTTGTAGGCGTTGTTGGTGCCGTGGAGCAGCGTGCAGTCCTGCAGTGTGCCGGTGTTGACGCCGCACAAAGCACCGACCGCGCGGATGTCGCGGTACGCGCTGTCTTTTGTGTCCAGCGGCTTCAGGGCCGTGGTCCCGGTCAGCGGCAGGGTGCCTTTTGCGCGGGTCACAATTTCAACATTGACCTGCACATCGGCATCGCGCAGGGTCATGTTTTTGATCGTGCCGTTATTTTCGCCCACAAGGCCGATGTAGCGGTCAAGCAGTTCTGCCTTACCCTGTCTGCCGGTTTGGGAGACGGAGCTGCCGCGCAGCTGCAGGTTCATAATGGTTACATTTCCGCCGTCCAGCGTTACATTTTTGGGCAATGTCAGAATGGTCGGCCACGCCACGGCCTCCTCTGCCGAGGGGACCTTGGCCTCCGGCGGGAAGTTTTTGCCCTGCGCCGGGCAGTAGACCGTAACGCTGCCGCCGGTCCAGTTCAGGCCGGTGGCGCCAAGGCTCTGCGCGGCGAGGGTGTAGGCGGCAGTCTGGCCGGACGCCCAGTTGTCCGCCCAGCGCAGGTTGTACAGATGGCGGAAATAGGTAAGGTTGCCCCCAGTGGCTGTTGCCTCTTTTGCAAACAGGCTGTTTTCCACATTGGTGTCGGCCGGGGTGCTGGGGGTATAGTTGCCGGAATAGTCGTCCCGCGCCTTGGCCTGCAGCGTGACATAGAAATCCTGCGGCCCGCCCGACATCAAGCGGGTGATGCTGTACAGGCTGCTGTCGGTCACACTAATGCTGTTTGCCTTCTCGCCGCTGTCATTCTCGCAGGAGCGCAGCAAATCAGCGCTGGCCATAGCGTCCAGCGTCAGGACAAAGTTGCCCTTGTTGTAGCTCAGGGGGTAGTAGAGGGTCTTTTCAACCGGTGTTTCGTTGTCGGCAGCGTAGATTCTTGTTTTCAGCGGCACCGGCTCATTGGTCTTGACTGCCGGCAGCTCCACCTCGATCTCAAACAGCGGATTTTTCTTGCCCGTATCGGTCGATTTGTAGGCTGTTGCCACATACTGCACCTGCGTGTCGCGGGTCACATCGCCGCCCCAGCTCAGGGTCAGCGTTTCGGTGTTGGAGAGGCGCGGGTTCTTGACCTTCAGCTTGGTCTGCTGCAGCTCGACCACATTCACACGGTCCTCGGCCGAGTAGTAGCCCACAAGGCTGTCATGGCGGCGGTGGTCATAGCTCCGGTTATAAATATTCGTTGCGCCGTTTGTTTCCCCAAAGCGCAGCTTGTCGGCGTTCGTGTCATAAAACACTGAGTACACCTGCCCGCTGGCGGCGTCGATCTCAACGCAGATGGCCGCATTCAGCAGTGAATCATCGTAGATGTAATCGCCCAGCAGCTCGCGCAGCAGTTCATTGTCGCTGTCATCGTCTGTTACTTTATCATAATACAGGGCATAGATATCTTTGTTCAGCTCATCGGCCTTCTGCGCGGCGGGGTCAAAATGCGCGCCTGCCTGACCGTTCAACAGCACCTTCTGGCGGAAATCGTCCAGTTCGCCCGCTGTGTCCCTGCGGGTCAGGGCGATCTGCGCGGTCTGGAAAAGGGTGCGGGCGTTCGCCTCGTTCTTCTCAAACCGGGCCAGACGGGTATAGGCGATCAGGCCGCCCCCCACAAGGGCCGCCAAAATTGCCATGATCGCCAGCACGACCATAAGCTCCACCATCGTGAAGCCGCTGCTTCTGCGCGTTTTCTTGTTGCAATGCACCATAGATGCTCCCGTTTATATCACGGCATTGCCGCATATTCCCGCCCGGCAGACGCCGTAGCGGCCGTTGGAATTTGCGGCAGCGCCCTGCAAATTTGTACAGTAAGGCATAATAAGACTATATATGATGGTATTATACTCGGTTTGTGATCTTTTCGCAACAAGTGTGGTGAGATTTCGACAAATTTACACCAAATATAGTGTTCTATACGGGCGGCACATACTATTTTGACAGATTTTGTGTTACATTCCAACAATAATGTGGGGTTTTTTCGTGAAATTCCTTGCAAATACAGCCTTTGCGGGGTATACTGGTTAGTGTGTTATATATAGAAGTAGAGGAAGTGAAACCATGCTGGCAGCACGACTGGGTGCCTGGCTGCGCAACACCGGGGAAAAATGGGCCAGGACCTCCTTTGCTGAAAAGCTGGCCCTGCTGCTGGCATTGCTCGCTGTGATCTATACCGTTGTGACCGGCGCGGCCGAGCTGCGCTATCAGGCCCGCGCGCGGGAGGCGCTGGCCCAGATCAAGGCGGCGCGGCTGGCCGCCGGGGCTGTGTCCGCGCAGTGCTATTCCGCCGGGCGCACCTTTGCCGACCAGACCACCGCAGACGGCTTTGCCGACGGCGTGGCCGAGGAGATCGAGACACTGGGCGCACTGCCCGGCAGCGTGTGCCTTCTGCAGGTGGCGGACAACGGCTACACCGTGCAGCGGCTGCTCTATCAGGAAAACAGCATCTTCGCCGTCTATGACGCTGCCGAGGGCTACCGTGTCTTCCGTGCGGAGGACCGCCTGCATTACCTGACGGAGGCGAGCCATGCTGCTGCTTGAGTGCCTTTTGGATCTGATCCGTTTTTTGCTGGGCGCGGCGCTGTTCAGCTTTATGAATGTCGTGGCCTGGCGGCTGCCTCGGGGCATGGACCCCCTGCAGGGGCGCAGCCACTGCCCGCAGTGCGGCCATACGCTGGGCGCGCCCGACCTTGTGCCGTTTTTCAGCTGGCTGTTTTTGCGCGGGCGGTGCCGCCACTGCGGCGCGCGCATCCCGGTGCGGTATTTTCTGGTCGAGGTGCTGGGCGGTGTGCTGGCGCTGGGCTGCACCCGGCGCTTCGGCACCGCGCTCAGCCTGACGCAGGGGCTGTTCGGCATGAGCTGGGCGGCGCTCACCGCGCTGGCGGTCTGCGGCATTTTGCTGAGCGTCGCGCTCATTGACGCCGAGACACAGCTTATCCCCGACCGGCTCAATCTCGCGTTGGCGGTCTGCGGCGTTGTAGGGACGCTGCTCTCCCCCGCCGGGTGGCTGCCCCACCTGATCGGGGCGTTCTGCGTCAGCGTGCCGATGCTTTTGCTCTGCCTTGTCATTGACGGCGCGTTCGGCGGCGGCGACATCAAGCTGATGGCGGCCGCCGGGCTGTTTCTCGGCTGGCAGAACACGCTGCTGGCGATGTTTCTGGGCATTCTGGGCGGCGGCTTTTACGGCATCTGGCTGCTGGCCGCCAAAAGGGCCGACAAAAAGGACCACTTTGCCTTCGGCCCGTTTTTATGTGCGGGCATCGTAATCGCCATGCTTTTCGGCGAGCCGATCCTGCAATGGTACTGCGCGTTTTTGTAATGGTGCAGCACCCGCCTGATCTCACTATCCGTTCGGAGGTTTCTCCCCTATGCCACAATTTCGTTATACTGCGACCAACGCTCAGGGCAAGACTGTCCGCGGCATGGCTGACGCCCCCAGCGAGGAGGCACTCTACACCAAGCTGCGCGATGACGGCCTGTACATGAGCGAGGCGCTGCAGACCAAGCGCGTCCGCAGCACCTTCCGCCCGTTAAAGACCGCCGTGCTGGCAGATTTCTGCCGCAATCTGGGCACCCTGCTGACTGCCGGTGTGCCGCTGGTGCGTGCCTTCCGCATCATGGCGGATGAGCGCAGCATCGACCCGCAGCAGCGCGCCCTGTACGAGGCCGTGCTGGGCGAGCTGCGCAAGGGCATCCCGCTGTCCGATGCGATGGAGTCCTGCGCACCGGCGTTTCCGAACCTGCTGCTGGCGATGATCCGCAGCGCCGAGGGCACCGGCAGCATCGACCACGCCTGCACCCGGATGGCCACCTACTATGAGCGCGAGCATAAGATGAACCAGCAGGTCGGCAACAGCATGATGTACCCGCTCATCCTCTGCGTGCTGATCGTGGCGGTCATTGCGATTCTGATGACCTTTGTGCTGCCCCAGTTCAAGCCGATGTTTGACCAGATGGAAAAGCTGCCCTTCCTGACGCAGCTTCTGTTTGATGCCAGCGACTTTGTGGGCGCCAACTGGCCGCTGCTGCTTGTGGCGCTGGCACTGATCTTCTTCGGCTTCAAACTGCTTTTGGCCCAGCCCCGCATCCGCCGCCAGTGGGACCGCTTTATCCTGCACGCGCCGGTCGTGGGCGTGCTGAACCGCAAGATCTGCACCGCCCGCTTTGCCAGCACCCTGTCCAACCTGTACGGCAGCGGTGTGCCCATCATCACAACGCTGGGCGCTGCGCGCGATTCGATCGGCAACCGCTGGATCGAAAGTCAGTTCGGCACGGCGCTGGACAGCATCCGCGCCGGCCACAGCCTGTCGCAGTCCATCGCCGCGATCGACGGCTTTGAGGTCAAACTGGCCTCCTCCATCGCCGTTGGCGAGGAGACCGGCAAGCTGGACAGTCTGCTGGCCACGATCAGCGAGACGCTTGACTACGAAGCCGAGATGGCCACCAAGCGCCTTGTCACCCTGCTGGAGCCTGTGATGATCGTCATCATGGGTCTGGTGGTCGGCGGCGTTGTGGCGGCTGTTATCGTGCCGATCTACCAGTCCTACGGCACCATCGGCGCATCGTCCGGCGCCATTTAAACTATATTCCGGAGGGTTCCTCATGGCATCACTTACCTCTTTATATCTGTGCAGCCGCACGGTGTACGCCGCGGTGGGCAGCCCCACTGCCAAGGGCGCACGGATCACCGCCGCCGCCACGGCCCAGCTGCCCGAAGGCTGCCTGATCAACGGCGTCATTACCAACGAGGCCGACCTTGCCGAGGCGCTCAAGGCCTTTTTTGCCCGCCATAAGCTGCCCACCGGCCGGGTGGCGCTGATCGTAGGCGGCAGCCAGTTCGTACACCGCGTCATCTCCCTGCCCGCCATGAGCGAGAAAAAGCGGCTGGCCGTGCTGGCGCATGAGCTTTCGTCCGGCGGCGCCGAGACAACGGCCCCGCTTGACGACTATATGCTGCTGGCCCGCGATGCCAAAACCCGCGCTGACACGGTACTGGCCACCCGCGTGGAGCAGAGCGTCATTGCCGGGTATGCGGCGCTGGCCAAGGCGGCCGGCTTCAAACTGTACAGCATTGATCTGGGTCTGGCCGCCCCCATCAAGGCGGTGCGCACGATCCCTGCCCTGCAGAGCGAGACCTTTGTGCTGCTGCATTTTGACGATGACACCGTCTCGGCCTGCCTGTTTGTGAAGGGGCAGTACACCTACTCGACCCGCAGCCGCCTGTTCAATCCGCGCGGCTCGGCAGAATCCGGCGCCGAGATCGCACAAAAGCTGTCGGGCATCCTGCAGTTCCACATTGCCGGCAAGAGCGAAAACCCAATTACGACCGTCTACTTTGCCGGTGCAGACGCCGATGACCTTGCCGTCTGCCGCCCGGGCTGTGAGGCACTCGCGCTGCGGGTGGCGCAATTCCCGGATTCGCCTACCGTCAAGCTTCCTGAGGGCACAGCCCTTGCGCAGACGCTCTCCGCCGCAGGCAATCTGATCGCGCGCTGACCCGCGCACCAACTATACAAGCCAGGGGAACATACAAATTATGGCTATGAAACAAAACAACTTTTATCTGCGCTGGCAAAAGGCCGCAGGCGCCGCCAAGAGTGAGCAGCGCAGCCGCAGCATCCGGACCGCTGCCCCCGGCATCGCCGTGGTGGCCGCCGCCCTGCTGGGCTGGGGTGCCATGACGCTGTACACCGCCTCCCTGACCAGCCAGCGGCAGGACATCGTAAACTGGTGCAATGACAACAGCGCGTCGTTCCTTGCCTCGAGTCAGGACGCCGAGGCAGCCGCGCAGTTCCGCTCTCTGACGCAGTATGCCGACGGCATGACCGACCTGCTGGACGGCTACCCCGATGTGACGAGCAGCCTGCTGCACCGGGTCGAGGCGGCGGGCGGCGCTGCCATCACGATCCAGTTCACCAGCTACAACGCCGCCACGGGCGAGCTGCAGTTCAACGCCAACTCCAGTCAGGTCATCGACATTCCGACCTACATTCGCTCGCTGCAGAGCTGCGGCGTTTTTTCGACCGTGAGCTATACCGGCTACAATGCCGATGATGACGGCTATTCCATCGACCTGCGCTGCGTTCTGGCAGCGCCGCAGTAAGGGGGGTGCGGTTATGGATATTGCACCGATGACCAAGCGCGACAAGATCCTTTTATATGTCGTGCTGATGCTGGCCTTTATCGTGCTGTATGTGCGGTTTTTGCTGATCCCCGGCATCGGCAGCCTGCAGCAGGCCCGCGCCGATCTGACCGAGGCGCAGGACGCCCAGATCACCATGCAGGAGACGATCCTGCAGGCGGGCGTGAACGCCGCCGACAAGAATACCGCCTGGGGAGAGCTGCAGACCGCCAACGCGCGGTACTACAGCATCCTGACCAGCGATGAGCTGGACACGCTGGTGACCGGCCTTGAGCTGAACCACAGCATGCAGCCCGTCTCCCTGAGCATCGGCCAGCCGCTTACCCAGAGCATGACCGGCTACATTGCCGGCGCACAGGCCGGGCAAAGCCCCGCCCCCGCCGGCAGCGCTGCGCCCGCCGTCACGGCGGATCAGGTGGACACCACCGCCGCCGGCAATGCCCTGCTGCAGCAGTTCCTTGCCGCTGACCTTGTACCCTACTATGACCAGCCCAGCTACCTCCAAACCTCCGATGTGACCTTCAGCTGCTCGGGCGAGGCAAGCAATTTTCTGGGCCTGCTCGATGATCTGGCGGACAACTATCCGTCCATCCAGCTGCAGAACTTTTCCATCACCACCCGCAGCTTTGCCGCAGCGGACGGCACCTCGTCCAGCGGCAGCATCTACAATGTGACGCTGCGCGTCGTACTCTGTGACAAAGGAGGCGTACAGCCGTGAAAAACATCCGTCTTGGCGATGTTCTGATCGAGTTCGGCTACATCACGGCCGAGCAGCTCAACGCCGCCCTTGCCTACCAGAAGGAGCACCGCGACCTGCGTGTCGGCCAGGCACTGCAGGAGCTGGGCTATGTCAATGAGCGGCAGGTCCTGCAGGCCCTTGCCAAGCGCCTGCAGATCCGCATGATCGACATTGAGCACACTACCGTTGATGTGACGGCTGTCGAGAAGGTCCCGCAGGAGCTGGCGCATAAATATGACATGCTGCCCATCGCGCAGAGCGGCCATACGCTGACCATCGCCGCCAACGACCCGCTGAACTACTACGCCATCGAGGACATCCGCCAGCTGACCG
>OIWU01001969.1_pt1 | contig 18568 bp, 16 predicted proteins | sample 1587711 | NCBI WGS metagenome assembly OIWU01 (sample SAMEA3888909, study PRJEB22519) | human gut metagenome | biome: human gut; feature: human-associated habitat; material: faeces | place: Denmark | collected 2010 | reverse complement strand
TTTTCTATCAATGGTAGCTGGGCTAGCCATAAAAGTCTTCATCGTTATTCCTCCTAAAAAATGCTGTTCATCTCAGGCAGCGTGAATGTCCGGCACACTGTCCTCCATGTCATATTGTTTATAGTTAAATGGCACTCCGGGGCTTTGGAATGACATTTATTCACTATCACAGACTTAAATATTATATTACACGACTCCTTGCGTGTCAATATCTTTTTCTTCCATATACTCAATTCCCATCATAGTCAGTCCATGCGCCGGTGCGGTCGGTCCCGCAGCCTCCCTGTCGCGCGCCGCGAGAATCTGCTCCATCTGCTCCGGCTCGATCTGGCCTCCACCGACCTGTATCAGCGTCCCGGCAATAATCCGGACCATATTGTACAAAAAACCGTTGCCTGTCACACGGATCGTGATGATGTCATCCGCCTTTGTGACACTGCACGCATAGATTGTCCGGACCGTGGTCTTCACCTGTGCATTGACCGCACAGAAGCTCTTAAAATCGTGCTCCCCTTCCAGGTACACCGCCGCCCGGCTCATCTTCTCCACATCCAGGCTGTGGTGGTAAAAATAAGTATCCAGCCGTCTCGTCGGCATGCGGAATGTCCGGTTCAAAATGCGGTACTCATATGTCTTGCGGCTGTTCTGATAGCGCGGGTGCCAGTCCGCAGGAACCTCGCAGGAACCCTGCACGACAATATCCTCAGGCAGACGCTGATTCAGTGCAAACGAAATCTTATCCGCCGGCATGCGCGTCGTCGTATCGAAAATTGCCACGTTTCCCAGCGAATGGACGCCGGAATCCGTGCGGCTTGCGCCGGTCACTGCGATCTCCTCCCCCAAAAGTGAGGAAAGATGGCGGTTCAGCACTTCCTCGATCGTGATTCCGTTGGGCTGCACCTGCCATCCTTTATAATTCGTGCCGTCGTACGCCACGGTCATTTTTACACGTTTTACCTCTTTCTCCAAACCATTTCTCCTTGCAGCTTTATTGCGGCCACGGCACAAAGATTCTGCACAGAATGATGAGCGCCAGATACAGCCACATGATCAGATAGGACAGGCGGTCGCGTCCCTCATAGCGCAGCGGCTTCATCTTCGTTCTGCCTTCTCCGCCGTTATAGCAGCGCGCCTCCATCGCCATTGCAAGATCATCCGCACGCCGGAATGCTGACACGAACAGCGGCACCAGAAGCGGGATCATGCTTTTGACTTTTTTTGACAGATTGCCACTCTCAAAATCGGCTCCGCGTGCCATCTGCGCTTTCATGATCTTATCCGTCTCCTCAATCAGAATCGGAATAAAGCGGAGCGCAATCGACATCATCATTGCAATCGCGTGCACCGGAACACCGATCTTAGAAAGCGGCATCAGCGCTTTTTCCAGACCATCTGTCAGCTGGTTCGGCGTTGTGGTCAGCGTCATGATTGAGGTTCCGAGAATCAGATAGGTCAGGCGGATCGCCATCAGCACCGCGCTGGTCACACCCTCCTTCGTGATCGTAAAACGCCAGACACTCACCAGTGCCTCACCGGGCGTCAAGAACAGATTGAACACCGCCGTGATTAACATCAGGATCATGATTGCCTTTAATCCCTTTACCATGAACTTAAACGGCACCTTCGACAGCTTTATGACTGTAATCAGAAATACCGTTGCAATCGCAAGCGCTGCCACGCCACGGAAGCAGAACAGGGATATGATATAGATCATTGTACTAAACAGTTTCACACGCGGGTCCAGTTTATGGATCACAGAATCTGCCGGATAATACTGGCCCAGTGTAATATCTCTCAACATGTATAAACTTCCTCCCTACCGGAATTCTTCATCGGCGCCCGCCGGTGACTCTTTCCTCCGTAAAATGATTCCTGCCGCGGCACACCTTACCGATGAATATCGCTCCTGCCGGAATCAATTCCCGTCAATGCCTGCATCAGGCTGGCTCTGGCTTCCTCCACCGTCGTCGCCTCCGTATCCACGGAAAGCCCTTGCTCCTTCAGTTCGTGCATCAGGTAAGTCACCTGTGGAGCCGCGAGTCCGATCGTCTCCAGCTCCTTATAGTGCCGGAACACTTCCTTCGGTGTGTCGTCGAACATCACCTGTCCATGGTTCATCACGATAATGCGCTCCACATACTTGGCGACATCCTCCATACTGTGCGACACCAGAATGACCGTCATGTTTCGCTCGCGGTGCATCCGTGCCACAAGGTCTAAGATCTCGTCTCTTCCTGCCGGGTCAAGTCCCGCGGTCGGCTCATCCAGGATCAGCACCTCCGGCTTCATGGCAAGCACTCCGGCGATCGCCACACGGCGCTTCTGCCCTCCCGAGAGATCAAACGGCGACTGGTAATAAAGCTCCTCCGGCATACCAACACTGCGCAGTGCCTCAAACGCCCGCAGTCCCGCCTCTTCCTTGGAAAGTCCCTGGTTCTTCGGCCCAAAGCAGACGTCATCAAAAATTGTCGTCTCGAAAAGCTGATGCTCCGGATACTGGAACACCAGTCCCACCCGGTTGCGCAGTTCTCTCAGGTCAAAATCTTCCTCATAAATATCCTGTCCATGAAAATAGATCGTTCCCGAGGTTGCCTTCATCAGACCGTTCAGGTGCTGGATCAGCGTTGACTTGCCGGAACCGGTATGTCCGATGATGCCGATGAACTGTCCGTCCTTAATCTCAAGGTTCACATCCTTTAACGCCTGAATCTGGTACGCGGTCTCCTCACTATATACAAAATTCACTTTATCTAAAATAATTGACATTTCTACTCTCCGATCTGTGCCACACGAAGAATCGCGTCCACAAGTTCCTTGCGGTGCAACACCCCAACGGGTACATCAATGCCGGACTGGCGCAGCAGATCTGCTAAAATCGTCACCTGCGGCACATCCAGTCTGTACTCCTTGAGTTTTCCCACCTGGGAAAACACTTCCCGCGGCGTTCCCTGCATGACGACTTTTCCCTGATCCATCACGATCACCTTGTCGGCGTCCACGACTTCCTCCATATAATGTGTGATCAAAATGATCGTCACGCCTTTTTTCCGGTTCAGTTCATGCGCCGTGCGGATGACTTCCTTCCGCCCGTTCGGATCAAGCATGGCAGTCGGCTCGTCGAGCACAATGCACTTCGGTTCCATCGCCATGACCCCGGCGATCGCCACGCGCTGCTTCTGTCCGCCGGAAAGCTTGTTCGGCGAATGATGACGATACGAGAGCATCCCTACCGCACCAAGGCTTTCTTCCACGCGCTTCCAGATCTCATCCGTCGGCACGCCGATATTTTCCGGTCCGAAGCCGACATCCTCCTCCACGACGCTCGCAATGATCTGGTTGTCCGGATTCTGAAATACCATACCCGCAGTCTGACGCACCGCAAATGTATTCTCTTCCTTTGTGACATCCCTGCCATCCACCCAGAGCGAGCCTTCGCTCGGCAGAAGGAGCGCGTTAATGTGTTTTGCAAGCGTGGATTTGCCGGAACCATTGTGTCCTAAAATGGCAATAAAATCTCCCGCTTCCACATCCAGATCGACGTGGTCTAGCGCTGTGGAGATGGACTCCACATTGCCCTCCTCATCGCGTCTGATATATTCATGAACCAACTGTCTTGCCTTGATAATTCCCATCTGTACCCTCTCTAATCTTCCCAGCGCAGCCGGTGCAGCTCGCCCTGCAGCTTCATGTGGTCAAACTCATTCTGCCGCAATGCCTCATACAGCACAATCGCAACCGAATTGGATAAATTGAGTGACCGCGTCTCGCCGATCATCGGAATCCGCACACAGGTGTCCGGATTGGCTTTTAAGATCTCCTCCGGAATCCCGGCACTCTCTTTTCCAAACATAATGTAGCAGTCCGGCTCATAGGATACCTCGGTGTATACATGTCTGCCCTTCGTCGTCGCCATATAAATTTTAGCGCCCGGGTTCTTCTCGCAGAAATCTTCCCAGTTGACATAGGTGGTCACATCCAGTTCACTCCAGTAATCCATGCCCGCACGCTTGATTGCTTTCTCATCCAGATGGAATCCCAGCGGTTCGATCAGGTGCAGTCTTGTCCCTGTCGCCACGCATGTTCTGCCGATATTTCCGGTGTTTGCCGGAATCTCCGGCTCATATAATACAACATTCAGCTTTGCCATGTCAGTCTCCATTCGGGAGGAAACGCTCTCCTCCCTTTTTCTTATGATCTCTTGCGAAGATCTGTGATAAACGCTTCCATGCGGTCCATCGCCTTCTTCAGATTATCCAGCGAGTAAGCATAGGAAATGCGCAAAAATCCCTCTCCACAGTCTCCGAACGCGGTGCCCGGGACAACGGCTAATTTCTGCTGATTGAGCAGCTCCGTCGCAAATTCTTCTGATGTCATTCCGAACTCCTTGATGCACGGAAACACGTAAAATGCGCCAAACGGTTCAAAGCAGGACAATCCCATCTCCTTAAACCTGTGAAGCAGATAGCGGCGTCTGCCATTATACTCCTCACGCATGGCAGCCACATCCTCGTCTCCGTTGCGCAGTGCCTCCACGCCCGCATACTGGCTGGTGGACGGTGCACACATAATCGCGAACTGATGAATCTTTAACATCTGCTCGATGATGATGCGCGGCCCGCACGCATATCCCAGACGCCAGCCTGTCATGGCATGGGATTTGGAGAAACCGTTGATCACGATCGTCCGGTCACGCATTCCCTGCAGGGATGCAATCGTCACATGCTGCTCCAGATACGTCAGCTCCGAGTAAATCTCGTCGCTGATGACATAAAGGTCGTGCTCTCTTACGATGTCCGCGATCTTCTCCAGATCTTTTTTCTCCATGATGGCGCCGGTCGGGTTATTCGGGAACGGCATCACCAGAAGCTTGGTCTTCGGTGTGATGGCAGCCTCCAGTGATTCTGGTGTCAGACGGAATTCATTCTCCGCCTTCAGCTCAATGATCACCGGAACGCCCCCCGCGAGCACGGCACACGGCACGTAGGACACGTAGCTCGGCTGCGGGATTAAAACCTCATCTCCCGGATCAAGCATGGCGCGCATCGCCGCATCGATCGCCTCGCTGCCTCCGATCGTCACCATGATCTCATGATCCGGGTCATAGGACACCCCGTAATGCCGGTCCAGATAATGGTCAATCTCCACTTTTAATTCCTTAAGTCCGGCATTGGATGTATAGTGTGTCTTTCCTTTTTCCAGGGAATAAATGCCCTCGTCGCGGATATGCCACGGGGTATCAAAATCCGGCTCGCCGACACCCAGAGAGATCGCGTCCTTCATCTCATGGACGACGTCAAAGAACTTTCGGATACCGGACGGCTGGATCGTTGTGATTGTCTTATTTAACGGATCTCTCATCTTACATCTCTATCCTTTCATCTTTGGGCTGCTCTGCCATTACGGTTCCATGATCCTTATACTTCTTCAGAATAAAGTTGGTCTTCGTGCTGAGCACGGAATCCAGCGGGGAAAGCTTATCAGACACGAACTGTGAAACCTCGCGCAGGGTCTTTCCCTCGATCGTCACCATAAAATCAAAGCCTCCGGAGATGAGGTAAACGGAATTGACCTCCGGATAGTTGTAGATCCGCTCTGCCACCTTGTCAAAGCCCATGCCGCGCTGCGGTGTCACACGGACCTCGATTAACGCGGTCACCTTCTCAATGCCAGCTTTGTCCCAGTCGATCAGTGTGTGGTAGCCGCAGATAATGTGCTCCTCTTCCATTTTCTCAAGCTCATTCATAACTGTTGTCTCATCGACGCCAAGCACAATGGCAAGCTCCTTTAAGTCAATCCGGCTGTTCTTCTCTATAAATGTCAAAATCTTTTCACGCATCGCTTCTTCTCCTTTATATCGCCTTATATAATTCGTCCGCTTTCGGAGGCTCCAAAAATCTGCGCTCCTCCTCGTTCAAAAGGACGCGGTCGTTCCCCGCGGTTGCCTTTCCGATAATCGTGGCAGGGATTCCCGCCTTCTCCAGTTCTCTCACCAGCAGATTGCCATCCTCTGCCGCCATCAGCATACAGCCACTGGAGATCAGCTGGTAGGGGTTGATTCCGAAAAATTCACAGACCTCAATCGTCTCCTGACGGACCGGTATCTTTTTCAAATCGATTTCAAGTCCGACGCCAGATGCTTCCGCCATTTCCCAGAGCGCACCGAATATTCCGCCCTCCGTGACGTCATGCATTGCACCAACGCCAGACTTGACGGCGACTGCGGCCTCTGATTGTACCGATATATAAGCATCCAGTGCTTTTGCCTTCTCGACAAAAGGCACCGAAAACTTTGTCTCTAATTCTGTCTCTTTTTCCTTTGCGATAATGGAAGTTCCCTCAATTCCGATCCACTTTGTGACAAGAATATCCATGCCAGGTCTCGCCCCTCCGGTCGAGATCAGACAGCCGTCCTTCACTTTTCCGACACCGCAGACGGAGATCACCGGCTGATTGACCACCGCCGTCACTTCCGTATGTCCGCCCATCACCTGAATCTTTGCCTTGGCGCAGGCTTCCTCCACCTGTGCCATCATGGCACGCAGTTCGGGCTCCTCCACGCTCTCCGGCAGCAGCACCGTGAGCAGAACACCCACCGGCTCCGCCCCTGCGCTCGCCAGATCATTCACCGTAATCTGGATCGCAAGTGTCCCGATGTCCTTCGCCGTTCCGGTGATCGGATCTGTGGACATCACAAGCGTCTCATCCTCCGCCAGCTTGATCGCAGCGCAGTCCTCTCCGACGCCGGCTCCTAAGACAACCTCGGGGCGTCTGGTATGTATTTGTTTGAATACGGAGCGCTTCAGTACGCTCTCCGGCAGTTTTCCGATCTTCATCTGTGTTCTCCCGTTTATTTACAGCTTAAGGCTGTCTCTTCTGAGGCAGCCTTAAACAATCTCTTATACTTTTATTCTCCGCCTGTAATCTGGCTCTCAGCCACCGTTCCGGTAATCGCCTGCTCTTCCTGCGACGGCTGTTCTACCGGTGCCGGATTTAAGATTGCTGCCGCGCTCGCCGCATAAGGTGCAACCGCCGCATTGATGGTTGCTTCATCCCCGGTCGCAAGCGCCGCTCCGATCACCGCCGACACATTTGGGTCTGCTGATGCCGTTCCCACGTTCACAATCTTCGGAGACGCCTTGTAAGTACTCTTATTAAAAATCTCCCGGCTCTCCTCCACACCGTCTACCGTGACAACCTTCCACAGTCTTGCCACATAGCCGATATGCTTGCCCTGCGCAGTCTTCATATAACCCGCCGGATCTCCGGTCGCCACATACTGCGTGCCCGGATCCTGCTCGGATACCACTTCACTCTCATAAGTCACAACGCGGTTCGATGGTCTCGTGTCGTGTCCGTAGATCTTAAAGGTGACATTCTTTCCCTCGGTGTACCCCTCAATATAAATCGGAATGTCCTGATTATTGACAAAACGCAGATCCTTGTAATCGCCTGCAATCGCCGCATCCATGGATGGCTTCACATAGCTTACGATCATGGAATGATTCGAGCGCTGCGTGATCTCAAGCTCCGCCAGAATGACTGCGTTGTACAAAGTCGTAGATACCTGGCACACACCGCCGCCGTAAGATTCAACCGTCTGACCATTCTCGTAGGCACCTGCCAGTTCGTATCCGTTTGCCGCATCCAGTGGTCCGATCGCTTCATAGACGGAAAATTCCTCGCCCGGATAAAGCAGTGTACCATTGATCTTGCCGGTTGCATTGGAGATGTTGTCGCAGCGGTTCTGACCGGAATCCTTGTAATTCGTCGTATAGCTTCCCATCATATCCGTGATCTGCTCCAGATCTTCCTCGCTGCCGCGCGGCTCCACCACTTCCGCCACGAGCTCGATCTCGGCGTTGCCACCGTCCCACTCACTGCTGATATAGTTCTCGATCGCCGCAATGGAATCCTCCACGTTAACCTCGATGCCCTGCTCGCCCTTGATGATTTTAAACGCACCGTTCTCACGAACCAGACCATTATCCACAGCCTTCTGGTTCAGCTCCGCCGCTTTCCCGGAAAGGATGGATGCCACCGCTTCGGAATCCACATCCAGTGAGAGTGCAATCACTTTGTCCCCCTGCTGCAGATCCTTCTTATCCTTGTACCGCTTGATGAGGCTGCCGCTTCTGCCGACATCCATCGCCTCGTCCACCACGTTTAAATTGGAAAAGGATATTCCCAGTTCAGCCGCCGTCACGGAAACGCTCTTATCGCCGGTCTTCAATGTCATCTCCGCCGAATCTGCGCTCTCCACGTACGCTTCTACCGCGCTGACCGCTTCTTCCTCCGTCATGCCGCCCACATAAATATTGCCGATATAGACACCGTCCTCAATCGTCTCCGTCTCCTGTGCCCTCATGGAAACCGGTGCCGCCAGCAATGCACAAACTGCCACCGCACCCCCAAACAATGCAAAAAAACCTGTTCCCTTTTTCATATTCTTCCCTCTGAAATATCTGTTCTCTGCTCTGCTAACGCCTGTTTTGCCAAGCATATACTCTGCTTCCGCTCATTATAGCCCATACGCGCCTTTCTTTTCAAGGTGCATAAACACGAATATGTTTGACTCACTCCGGGATTTTTAGTATATTTTACATGAAAGCAAAACGACGGAATACGCTTATAATAACGCTGCAAGCACCGTTGTCAGAAGCATGGCTGCCACAACCACAATGATGATTCCTGCAAGCAGTTTTTTATTCTTTTTTTTACCAAAATCGTACATTTCGTTCTACCGCCTTTCCGTTCCCGCCCTGTATACCGCGCGAACCTTTTACACTATACCACAAGAAGGGATGATTCTCATGATTTTTTTAGGACTTTTTATCTTTTTTGTATGTATGTTCGCTTATCTGCGCCATAAAAGCACTGCTGCTGAAGAAGCCGCAGCCGAGAGCTTCTGGAACCGCGAGAACGAAGCAAACCACACACGCCGCAAAGACATCAGCGGACTTTCCTATATTACCATACCTCTTGCCGATTTTCCAATGGGTATCTATGACAATCCCGAATTAAAAAAATACGAGGAGACTCTCCAATCGCTTGCCGGACAGAAAATCTTAAACCTCAGCGGCAAGACCAACACCGACCTCAAGCTGGAGTACGGCGTTGCCAATCTGGAAACGCTCTCCGCCTGTGACGAGAACTACACCACCCTCTGCCGCACCATCTATGAGTACGCCGAATGTTTAAAAAAGCTCGGTCATGACGAGGAGGCAGTCCGGATTCTCGAGTGTGGCATCGCCTGCGGGTCCGATCACAGCGGAAACTACCGGATGCTCGCAGACTATTATCTAAAAGCCAGGGATTCCGCCGCACTCGACCGTCTGCTCGCCTCTGCCAGAGCACTGGAATCCCCCAGACAGAGCGCCATCGTAGCCATGCTCGAGGAAAAAGTAAATGCTTAATCCCGGGGCATCCGCCCGTGCACGGCGATCCAGCGGTCAAGCAGTCTCGACGCCTCACTCCGCGTCATCTGCTCCGGAATCTCCGTCTCCGGGATGCCGTAATGCGCGGCATATTTCTTGAGGCCATCCATCTGACGTCCCGTTGCGGGCGTCTGTTTTTTTGTGCGGTAACAGAGCGCATACGGCAGAAACGCCTCCGGCTGTACCGTACTGTACTCCTGTTTTAATCTCTCCAGAACGATTCCGGTCGCCATCGCATCATCGAGTGCACGGTGCGCCCTCACACGCCCGATTCCGAAATAGATACACAGGCTTTCCAGATCCTTTTTCTGCTCCGCCGGAAGGAAACGCCTTGCCAGCTTTAAGGTGTCCACGGCATTTCGTTCAAACGCCTGCCCGTGGTTGACCGCCCACTGTTTCAGAAAACTGTAATCAAAAATCACATTCTGGCCGACCAGCACATCGTCCCCCAGGAATGTAAAAAATTCCTGCATCGCCTCTTCCGGTTCCCTGCCGTCTGCCGCCATCTCCGGCGTGATGCCCGTCAGTTCTACCACACGCTCTGACAGTTCCCGCCCGCACTTTAAAATAGCGCCATACGTTTCCGTCTGTCTGCCGTCTCTGACGCGCACGGCTCCCACTTCCAGGATAGCATCCGTCTTCGCATTCAATCCCGTCATCTCAAGATCAATGACCACATAATCCTCTAACAATCTATTCTCCCCTCTTTCCGGTTATTCCCCGGAAGGCTCCAGATATTCATGCCGCGCCTGGTGATCGAGCGGGTCCCTTCCGGTATAGTCAAATCTCACATAGACCGGATCTTCCAGCCTCTCCGGGAGCAATACAGTATCCTGCCTGCGGCCGGAAAACCGGTAGAAAAACCGCTCAATATGCGACTGCTTTCCATTTTTACCATACTGACGCGTCATCTGTTTCCATTCATTCGCATCTGCTGCCCACGAGGGTCTGCTTCCGAGATTCTCTCTTTCATACAGGTCATATACCAGACCCTCTCCAAGCACCGGAAGCAGTCCCGGCTTACGCTCTTTTGCAAATTCCAGCAGGATCTCCGCCCTGCGCATCCTGGAATGGCCCATTCCAAAATAACCGTGCTCCTCATAAAAAGTTCCCAGTTCCGCAAACATGGCAAACGCACTCGCATACTGCGTCTCCAGAAGCCGGATTGCTGTGGCGTACTGTCCGCTGTTGTAATACACCTCGAGCATCTCTTCCACCTGCCGGATGCGAAGGATCTCCCCGAACCCCAGCCAGTTTGTCTTAAGCACCTCATACGGCGGTCTGCTACGGTAGATCAGACCATACTCTGTGGCATGCTCATACATGTAAGAACCTTTTAGCACTTTTAAGAATCCAAGCTGAAGCTGATTGGGCTTTAACGCATAAATCTCGTCAAACGAACGCGCAAATGTCTCATAGCCCTCATAGGGCAGACCTGCGATCAGATCCAGATGCTCGTGTATGTTTTCTTTTTCCTGGATGCTTCTCACAACCGCCTTCAGGCGATCCAGCTGCATCGTCCGGTGAATCTCGGTGATTGTGGTGTCGTTCGTGGACTGCACGCCGATCTCCAGCTGAATCAGTCCCGGCCGCATCTGACCGATCAGCGCAATCTCCTCATCGGTCAGAAGATCGGCAGATATCTCAAAATGGAAGTTGGTCACGCCATTGTCATGTTCGATCAGAAACTTCCAGATCCCCATCGCATGTTCATGCCTGCAGTTAAAGGTGCGGTCCACAAATTTTACCTGTGCGACTTCCTGCTCCAGAAAAAATGCCAGTTCTTTTTTCACCCGCTCCACATCCCGGAACCGCAGTGTCTTTTCCACCGACGAAAGACAGTAGCTGCACCGGAACGGACACCCTCTGCTCGATTCATAATAGATGATGCGGTTCCGGAAATCTTCGACGCCTCCGTAGCAGAACGGAATCCGGTTTAAATCCAGCGGCTCTCGCGCTCCGGTTTTTACGAGGCTCTCTCCGGCACGGTACATGATTCCCTTGATTCCCGAGAGATCCATCTTCTCCGCCATCTCTCCGGCGCCCGCTTTTGCGTAGCTCTCGCACAATTCCAGAAAGGTTTCTTCTCCCTCGCCGATCATCGCACCTGTCACCTGCGGATGCTCCTTTAGAAACGCCTCTGTCTCATAAGATACTTCCGGACCTCCGACCCAGATCGGCACTTCGGGGCAGATCTTGTGATACTCGTCCATCAACTGTTCCACATAGTCCAGATTCCAGATATAACAGGAAAAGCAAAGCACATCTGGCTTTGCCTTATAGATTCCTTCCAATATGTAGTCTATCGTATGGTTAATCGTGTACTCTGCAATCTCCACCTGTGCCCCGCCGGTACCGTAAGCCTCCACATAAGCGCGCAGATCATACACTGCCAGATTCGAGTGAATGTATTTTGCATTCACCGCCGTCAACAATACTTTCATCGTCTCACATGATTATTGCCCTCTCTTTTGGCGCGGTAAAGAGCAGCGTCCGCCACTTCAAAAAATGCGCTGGCACCCGGATAAGCCCTGTCGTACTCCGCCACACCGATGCTCACGGAAAACGACCGCTCCCCCTGCGGCGTTACAAACATTTTCTGTTCAAACTCCTGCCGGATCTGCTCCGCCATCTCTTCCGCCTGTCCGACTCCCGCTCCCTTAAATAGGATGGCAAACTCCTCGCCGCCATAGCGGGCACAGAATCCCGCCGCGCCTTTGTGTCTGGCGCAGATGTCTGCCACTTCTTTTAAAACGACATCTCCAAACGCATGTCCGTAGGTGTCATTGACATTCTTAAAATTATCAATATCGATCACCGCAAGGGAAAAACGCTCCCGGTTCTCCTCGTACATTCTCTGGTAATACTCTAACTCCTCATAAAAGCTTTCATGATTGTAGAGCTTGGTCAGGGAATCCCGCTTGGAACGCTCATCGTTCACGATCGCCGAATCGCTGACCAGTTCCAGCGCCACCAGCATGCCGCACACTGTTCCCACGAAGATGCTGCCCTCAATAAACGGCGTTGTCAGCGGGAAATAAGAACTGGCAGGTATAAAATAGACACAGTCCAGCACATAGGCTGCAACGAGCAGCGCCGCCTGCACAAGCGTCATGACCCGGTCTTTGTAGAGCGGCGTCAGCAGCATCGGCAGCAGCAGAACCATCGGCATGAGCGTCACGCTCGTATGCACCCACGCCATCACAGCCGCGTAGGATGTCAGCAGGAATATGGCACATCCCGCCATCGCCCGTCTGCTGTATACACGCTTCTGTCTGCCGGTCAGCAGGCGGTACGCAAAAAGAAGCAACAGCTGCAGCCCGCTCGGCCGCACAATGAACAGCCATCCATAGCGCAGTCTGCCGCAGTCTGCAGTCGGCTTAAAAAACAGAAACAAAAACAGTTCTGTGATTAACACCACGCCCCAGATCTTCCAGCCCATCGAAAAGAAGCTCGCGCTCCACTCCTTCCAGCTTTCGCCACTCAGCCATTCATAGCTGCTGTCATGTCTGATCTTCTCCATCATTTCCCCTCATTACGAAACGTAATACTTTCTTCCTAGAATATTATACTGTATCACACCGATTCTTTCAACGGCAAGTAAACGCTCTCCGATCAGAAAAAACCAGAGACAGCTCCCCAACCGTCTCTGGTTCTATTTGAAATACTCTCCCTCGTTTTAACACATGATATGTCTGACAATCACATCGATGCCGGCAATCCACAGCAGAAGCGCTCCGCCGACATATGCTTTTGTCTTGTGCTGAAATCCTAGATGATAACCCGTATACACGCCAAGCACAACGAATGCAATCGTCATACATACGATGATGATCAGCATCAGCGCAACGTTCGTCCCCAGGAATCCGAATGCGATCCCCGCAAGCAGCGTATAGATGCTCGTCACCGCAGTCATCCGCAGGAACTTTTTCACATCAAGGGTCTCCTCCCGGCGCTCATTGACCCACTCGTTCTTGATTGCCTTCGCAATCAGACGGATGCCGAGACCGAAAAAGATCACCGCCGCAATCACAAGTCCTACAAAACTCTCATCGTGTGCCAGCTCATTTCTGTAAAGGAGACCGGACAGATAGTTCCCGAGCGCCAGCGCGCAGAGCTGCCATACAGCGATCAACGCGCAGATGACGGACAACTGTTTTTTATCCACTTTTGCGACCAATGCTCCCTGGCACTCCATCGCCGCGAAAATATCAAGCGATACTCCCGCTATAATCAGAACATTCTCTATCCAGTTCATTTCCGTCCTCCCTTACATGACTCCTTATTATTATACTCTCTTCTTACAATATTTCCAGAACAAATACGGATTTATTGAGACAATTTTCATTAGTCCTCTTTTACCGCATCTGTCTTGTAGATGAACTTAATGCTTCCGTTCACGCCGTCCGCAATATCCGTGTAGGTCTGATAGTCCTCACCGGCATCCAGAACCGCCTGGATACGATCCATCAGAGGCTCAATATCACCGTGGTAGGAATTTAAGATCTTCTCAATTCCCTCCTCGTTGAAGGTAACGATTCCGTCTGCCAGCTGATGTGCACCGTCCGATAACTGATCCACACCGTCGATCACTGCGTCGGTACCATCACTTAACGCGTTGACGCCATCGTTGAGCTTCTGATTGTTGGAAACCAGTTCTGCACTGCCGTTCTTAAGCTGCGCCACACCGGATGTCAGTGCCGGTACCGCATCTGCCAGACTCTGGGTACCGTTAGCCAGCGCTCTCGCTCCGGTTACCAGACTGTATCCGCCCGTGCTCTGCTGCTCAATACTTGCCGCCATCGTGGCCTTTGTCTGTTCCGCCGCTGACACAGCTGCTGTTCCGGCTGCTTCCTTCGCTCCAAGCACCGCTGCATCTCCGGCCGCTGCCTTCGCTCCGAGTACCGCTGCATCTCCGGCCGCTGCCTTCGCTCCGAGTACCGCTGCATCTCCGGCTGCTGTCTTTGCTCCCGTTACTGCTGCCTCGCCTGCCGTTGCCTGAGCGACCTGTTTCGCAGTATCTGCCACACCCGTCGCCAGAGAATCTGCCGCACCGCCAAGCTGCGTTGTGATTGTAGTATCAAGCTGTGCTGCAACCGCCTGCTGTGCTGCTGCGATCTCATCCGCATGATTGGTCTGAATCTCTGCGATGGTCTCTGTAGGATGCTGCGCTGCAACCGACGCAAGTGCCGCTCCGTTAATCAGATTCTGCACATCTGCAGAAGAGGTCAGAGATCCCTTCAAGCCGTCCATCTTCGTGGTAATCTCCTGTGTTGCCTGATTCTTGATGGCTTCATACTGTCCGTTATCAAACTTTGCACCTGCCTGCTGTGAAGCCTGATTCTTAATCGCTTCCGCCTGACCATCCACTACTGCAGATGCCTGTGTCTTAATCGCTTCTGCCTGCGCATCTACCACTGCGGATGCCTGGCTCCTGATCGCTTCTGCCTGCGCATCTACCGTGGAAGATGCCTGATTTTTAATCGTCTCTGCCTGCGCATCTACCGCTGCGGATGCCCGGTTCTTGATCGCTTCTGCCTGCGCATCCACTGCGGAAGATGCCTGCGTCTGCATCGTTGCCTTCTCCTGATCGGTGAAGGAGGTCTTTAAAGTATTGTCTAACAGTTCTACGCCGTCCGCAATCGTTGCCGCACTGCTGTTCAATGTGCCGACACCGTTAGATAATGTCGGAATGCTGTCGGAAAGCTGCGTAATACCGCTTGCGATTTTTCCGGCTCCGTCCGTGTATGCATGAACGCCGGACTGCAGGGTGCCAACGCCGGCCTTGAAGTCTCCCATCTTGGACTTCAAGGTGTCTACGCCGTCTGCCAGTTCTGCGGAACCGTCGGTCAGCTGATCCATTGCGTCTGTGAGTGTGTCAAATACCTCATCCAACTTCGAGGTGTCATTGTCGCTGTCGGCGCTGATGAAGTTCGTTGCATTCATAACCACCGTCATCGTGGTATCAAGCTTGAAGTTCTCAACCTTTGCCTTTACCTCCACGTAATCCGGAATGGTGACATCCCCATCAAAATCGCTTTCCTTTACGTTCAGGCTTTCCTTCAGACCCGGAAGTGCATAGCCAACTACGACATTGTTGCTTCCGTCGGAGATCACCTTACCGTTTTCCACCTCGATATCCGAGAATTCATCTCCGAGGATCATGCCGCTGACTGCCATAAACGGTACATAGATGTCTTCGTCTTTTCCGTCAATCTTCGCTGTCACTTTCTGGTTGTTCGTGTAGTCGAACCGTATCGTAACCTCACCGGATTTTCCGGCAAGCTCCTCCGGCATCACTTCCTTGCCGTCCAGATAGTAGGTCAGCTTCTGTGTCACCGGCAGCTCGCTCTCTGACGTTCCCTGGTAGAAAATGTCATTGCCGTCTGCCTGCCATGTCACCTTATTGCCGCTTTGTGTAAAGGTCTCATCGCCTTTTACATTTTCAATATCTTTTAATGTGGATGCATCTTCAAGCGTATCCTTGTCATCGTTGTTGATCAGATGATCGGAGACAATGATTTTCTGCTCCTTGCCGGTATTGTCGGCGATGACATATACTGTCTCTTCTTTTCCGATCTCTTTCTCGCTTACGTGGCTTCCGTTATCCAGCAGATCCTTTAAGCTGCTCCCGGCATCTTCCGTATCTTCCGCCTCCTCAGAAACTTCCGTCTCCTCCACGGTCTCTGTGGCAGCGCTGCCTGCCTTTGCCGCATTCACACTGTAGACGGAGGAACCTGTTGCAACAAGCGTAACGACCAGGACTCCGGCAATAATGCGGATTGCATATCTATTTTTGAATTTTGATTTTAACTCTGGTAATTTCATGGTTTTTACCTTCCTTTCCCGTTACTGTACCGATACATTGTTTTCCGACACATTCACCGTCGTGCCCTTTTTCTTGCGAAATCCCATGCTCGTCGCACAGATCAGTTTATCAAAAATCATAAACATGGACGGCAGAATGAAAATAACGACAAACATACTGATGATTGCTCCGCGCGCCATCAGAATACACAGGGAACTGATCATATCAATATTGGAATACATGCCGACACCGAAGGTCGCTGCAAAGAAGCTGAGCGCACTGACAATGATCGACTGGATGGAACTGCGAAGTGCCGTCGCAATCGCTTCCTTCTTGTCCGCTCCGTTGTAGCGAAGCTTCTTGTACTTTGTTGTCATGAGAATCGCATAATCGACCGTCGCGCCGAGCTGAATCGTACCGATGACGATAGAAGCGATAAACGGCAGCGTCGTGTGCGTATATGCCGGAATACCCATGTTGATAAAAATGGCGAACTCAATGACCGCCACCAGAATGACCGGCAGTGATACCGACTTAAATACCAGTGCGATAATCACGAAAATTGCACCGATCGACACGATGCTGACTGTCTTAAAGTCCTGATCTGTGATCTCAATCAGATCCTTCGTACACGGTGCCTCACCGATTAACATGGCAGAGGAATCATATTTTTTGATGATATTGTTGATCTCCTCACACTGCGCGTTCACTTCATCGGAAGCAACCGCATATTCCGAGCCGACCACCATCATCTGATAATCGCCGTTGATCAAGACGTCTTTTACGTCATCCGGGATAAACTCCCTCGGGATACCCGGTCCTACCAGCGAGTCAAAGCCAAGCGCCATCTTCACGCCATCCACCTTGCTGATCTCATCCAACATTGCGCTGGCATCTTTTGCGGAGAGACTGCTGTCCGCAATGATCATATGCGTCGCACCCATCTCAAAATCATCATTCAGCTTATCGTTTGCAGTGATACTGCTTAAGCTCTTCGGCAGTGTTCCCGCAAGATCGTAATACACATCCGTATGCGTGTAGCCGTAAATTGCCGGGCCCAACACCACCAGGAATACGATCAGGAATACGCCGTAATGCCGCACGATCCAGTCCGCGATCCGTCCCAGATCCGGGATGATAACCTTGTGCTTCGTCTTCTCGATCGCCTTGTCAAATACCAGCAGCAGCGACGGCAACACCGTAACGCAGCAGATAACACCGAGAACAACACCCTTTGCCATGACAATTCCAAGATCCATACCAAGTGTAAAGCTCATGAAACACAGTGCCACGAAACCAGCCACCGTCGTGATGGAGCTTCCGACCACCGATGTGATCGTATTAGAAATCGCATGCGCCATCGCACGTTTTTTATCTCCCTGAAAACGCTCCTGCTGCTCTTCGTAACTGTGCCAGAGAAAAATGGAATAATCCATCGTCACACCCAGCTGTAAGACCGCCGCGAGCGCCTGTGTCACATAGGAAATCTCTCCCTTGAAAACATTGGTACCCAGATTGTATATAATCGCCATTCCGATACTGAGCAAAAAGAAAATCGGCGCCAGAGCCGAATCCATCGTAAGTGACAGGACAATGACTGCCAGTACAACCGCAATCAGCACATAGACCGGGGTCTCCTTGTTCGACAGATTCTTGATATCTGTAACCACTGCCGACATACCGCTGATATAGCACTGATCTTTTACCACACCGCGCAGTTCCTCAATCGCATCCATCGTCTCGTCCGCGGACATCGATGTATCGTATAACACTGCGAGCAAGGTGCTGTCCTTCTCATCATTATTAAAGAAATCATAGATCTCATCCGGCAGCATCTCCATCGGAATGCTGATGTCCGCCAGTGAATCGTACCAGATCACTGATTTTACGTGAGGAACTTCCTCCATCTGCTCCCGCAGGTCTTTTTCCACCTGGCCGAACTTGCCCTCCAAGAGGCGGATGGCCTGGGCCATGGCCTCCTCCGCCGGGACGGCCAGCGCCGCGAGCTTCTGTGTCTTTACGCCGCCGCGCCGCGTCAGGTCGAGGCTCGAGGTCAGCATTTTTTTGGCCTTCAGCGTCTTGATCGTCTGCGCCAGCTGCTCCTCGTCGGGGAACCGCTGCCGCAGCGCCGCGTCCGTCGCGCTGCCGCCAAGCTCACGCAGAAACTGCACCAGCTGCCCGGCGAGGCTGCCGTCCTCTGGCACATCTGCCGCCTCCGGCGTCAGCGCGAACGTCTCCTGTCTCCGGAACCATAAGCCCGCCGGCAAAATGGCCTTCACGGCGTCATAATACGTGCAGAAATACCGCTCACGCAGAAAACCTGCCA
>OIWU01001966.1_pt1 | contig 18581 bp, 15 predicted proteins | sample 1587711 | NCBI WGS metagenome assembly OIWU01 (sample SAMEA3888909, study PRJEB22519) | human gut metagenome | biome: human gut; feature: human-associated habitat; material: faeces | place: Denmark | collected 2010 | reverse complement strand
TAGGGCACTGAAAAGTGCCCTTTCGAAGGGGGATGCCCTAAATTGAGTGCTTACAGGACATTGGTATATAGGTACATATATACGCTGTAATAGGTTCGCTTTGTGTTGTTGTTATAAATCATTGGTATACAAAGTGATATATGGGTAATAAGTGGCTGAAGAGAAGAATCGGACGGAAGTTGTTTTTTCAGTTTGGTATGACATCCATCGGTTTTGGTATCAAGATATTCCATTGGGAAGTATAGTAATCAACGGCAGGCCATAATAGATGACAACTTTGTGCATCGGCAGGACTGCCGACGATGGTGTGCCAAAATTGGCAACAATGTGACTGTTGCCCCAAACGCTGTCGTAACCCATGACATCCCTGACAATTGCATAGTGGCGGGTATTCCTGCCAAAATAATTAAATACAAATCAATCAACAATGAAAACTAAGGCACGTGTAATTTCATTTTATTTGCCGCAGTACCATCCATTTAAGGAAAACGACGAGTGGTGGGGAAAAGGGTTTACAGAGTGGACGAATGTGGGTAAGGCAAAGCCGCTTTTCAGAGGACATTATCAACCGAGAGTCCCTGCAGATTTGGGATATTATGATCTTAGATGTCCTTGGGTAAGGGAAGCACAAGCTGAAATGGCGCGAAATGCGGGAGTTGAGGGCTTTATGTATTGGCATTATTGGTTTGGTAATGGAAGAACCTTGATGGCCAATATATTCCAAGAAGTACTTGAAAGTGGTAAACCCGATTTTCCCTTTTGTTTAGGTTGGGCAAATCATAGTTGGACGCGCCGTACATGGAACAGTGATGCCCAAATGCATAAAGATTTTGATTTAATGCTTCAAGAATACCCGAATGGAGATTGTGAGATTCATTTCAAAGCTGTCTTGCCTGCTTTTAAGGACAAACGTTATATTACGGTGGATGGGAAACCGTTGTTTGTGGTATATGCTCCATTAGATATCCCAAATTGTAAGAACTTCTTGGAAATCTGGAGGAAGATGGCTAAAGATGCAGGACTGAAGGGTATTCATTTTGTGGGTCTTGTTGGCGGTTGGGAGTCGAATTACCAAAAAGTTCTCGATTTGGGATTTGATGCGTTGACGTTAGGAAATCAGTGGAATGCGCAGACGGCGGTCAATGGCGGATATGTCGGTATGATGTTGAAGCATAAGTTGCGTAAATATTTTCCTCGTATTACTCCATTGGATAAGTATCCCTACGAAAAAATCATAAAGCATTTGTTTTGTGATTGGGATAAAAGGGAAAATGGATATCCCCAAATCATCCCGAATTGGGATCGTTCGCCGCGTGGCGGGCGAAGGGCTGTGATTTACACGGGTTCCACTCCGGAGTTGTTTAAGGCGCATGTGAACGATGCTCTGGATATAGTCAAGAATAAGCAGCCGGAGCATCGGATCATATTTCTGCGTTCTTGGAACGAATGGGCAGAAGGAAACTATATGGAACCGGATTTAAAGTTTGGACATGGTTACTTGGATGCCTTGAGAGACTTAATTGTTGAGTAGTGGAAAAGGTCTCCGGCTGAGCCATTACGGTTCCATTATCATAAACGGAAAAGCCCGGTTGGGCGACTTCTGCGATCTGCACTCTTGTGTCAACATAGGCCAAAATGGGGGGAAGAGAACTCCATCAACACTTCCACGATAGGCGACCGTGTTTGGATAGGTCCTGGGGCTAAGCTGTTCGGAAAAATAACTATTGCCGACGGTTGCCAAATCGGTGCCAATGCCGTTGTCAACAAGAGTTTCGATACTCCGGGTTCGGTGATTGCAGGCTACCCGGCAAAGGTTCTTAAAGTGCTGCCGATACACGTTTCTGCTGACTGATTGCGGGCAAAAGGCGGCATTTCATTTTTATAACGCAACAAAAAGTTCAAATCCATGAAAGATGTATCAAGCGAAAAGCCTCTGAAGATATTGGAGGTGATACCCGCGTTGAACTCCGGCGGGGCGGAGCGGTTTGTCGTTGACCTGTGCAACCAGATGGCAAGGGACGAATGTGAGGTGACGTTGCTGACGATGAAGAACTTTTCCTTACGGAATTTCGGCTTCTATAAGGATGATATTGCGTCTGGCGTGAAAGTCGTCAACCTTGGTCTGGGGAAGTTTGCCCCCACCACCTTTTACTGGCTCTACAGAGCCATACGGCAGCAGAAGTGCGATGTAGTGCATTTCCACTTGACGGCGATGTATTTCGGCGTGCTGGCAGTGCTCTTCGACAGGAAGAAAAAATATATAGTCACATCGCACAATCAGGCCGAGAGTGAGAGGACTAACGAGCGGTTTCGGTATTGGGTGAAAAAGCTATGCCTGAAAATGCGCCTGTTGCGGCAGGTCGCCATATCCGACCAGAACGCCTGGTCTGTCAGAAAGGTATTTGGTATGCCACCGGTCAGGTTGATATACAACGGACGGGAGATGGTCAGCGCGTCTGACAAATTCAATGAGGTAAAGCGTGAGGTCAGCCGATGCAAGCAAGACGATGACACCAAGGTGTTCACAGTGATAGCAAGATGCAATCCCCAGAAGAACATCCCTAGGCTAATAAGATGCTTCAACCGACTGATTGACGATGGGGAGAACGTGGCTCTGCTAGTGATAGGCAACGGCTATGACGCTCCCGAGATGCAATCCGTGATAAGCCAGGCAAAGGGTGGCATCCATTTCTTGGGCCAGCGTCATAACGTGGCGGACTATTTGCTCTGCTCTGACTTCTTCACGCTTTCTTCCGACTATGAGGGCATGCCGATAACGCTGATTGAGGCGTTTGCCTGCGGGTGCATTCCAGTCGGCACGCCCGTAAGCGGATTTAATGATGTCGTTACAGACGGTGCGAACGGTTTTATCGCCAAGGACTTCAGCGATGAGGCATATACCGAAGCCTTGAAGAGAGCCTTGGCGCACGGAAATTCCATATCGAAAGATTCCCTAAGATGGACTTACGCGCAAAACTTTTCCATGGAGACATGCGCACACAAATATGAAATGCTTTTCAGGGAGATGGTGGAGAGGTAAATCACGCGATGCCAACGCACCGGCACCCAATCTTCCTGTAACATACAAAAAACAGACCATATCCAATGAACATAACAGACAAATCGGCCTTGCGCGGATGTACAAGTTGCCAAATGTGTGCAGCCGTGTGCCACAGCAATGCAATAACAATACGGCTCGACGGGGACGGTTTCTATCGTCCATACGTGGATGCCGACAAATGCACGGACTGCGGACTGTGCGCAAAAGTGTGCTACAAGTTTGACGAGGGCATAAAGATGACAAGCCTCGATGATGAGGAAGGAATTGACGTGTATTCGGCACAGCACCTGTCCGGCTCTTTGCTCAAAAAGGTGACTTCGGGAGGTGTGGCTGATGCCTTGGCCAAAGAGCTTACGGAGCAAGGCTATGCGTGCATTGGCGTGGTCTACAACGATGATACCCATCGGGCGGAACACGTGGTGGCACACACTCTGGCAGAGACGGACGCTTTCCGGGGCTCAAAGTACATCCAACCTTACAGCTTCGACGGCTTCAAGTATCTGGTGAAGAATGCACGGACGGAAAAATTTGCCGTATTCGGATTGCCTTGTCATATCTATGCAGCCCACAGGTATTTGTCGCTGTGCAAAAAGCGTGACAAGTGCGTGCTGATAGACCTCTTCTGTCATGGATGTCCGTCAATGCACGTCTGGGTCAAATATGAGCAGAACATAAAGCGTCTGGTCGGCAACAAGAGATTTGATGAGGTTCAGTTTCGCAGCAAGGTCAAGGGCTGGGGGAATTTCCACGTGGCGGTAATGGTGGATGGCGTAAAGGCTTTTGTGAGCAGTCCCGGGCAAGACGAATTTTATTCCCTGTTCTTCTCCGACCACGTGCTCAATGATGCCTGCGCCTCTTGCAAGCTTCGAAGCACGATGGCCTATACAGACATTCGCGTGGGCGACTTCTGGGGGAAGAGATTCTTGAATGACACTAAAGGCGTGTCGGCTGTGGCAATAACATCGGAGAGAGGGCGGCAGTTGTTCGCATCCATCAAGGGGCAGTTTGCGACAGGCAAAAGCTCCATGAGGGAAGTTATCGTGAAGCAAAGCTATGGCAGGGAGTATTCCCCTGACCCGGAATTGCGCAAGGCGATGCTCGGCTGCCTGCGCGACAATAACAGCTCCTTGAAAGATGCTGTCAGCTTGTTTTACAGCAAGCAAGGAGTGGCCATGAAAGCCAAGAGGCTGCTGAAGTGGATAGACTGGTATCTGCCTTTCGACCTTACCCGGCTGCTGAAACGGATAGTTTGAGGCAGACGCTTGCAATAATAACCAACGATATTGTACTTTTAAGAACATTAGAACACATATAAATGATCAAGAAGTTTTTTGTTTTCGGCAACATCGGCAAGATGACAGAGTTGCCGAAGAGCGGTGGGCAGTCATCCGCCCGAAGAGTGATGCAGGGACTGGAAAGAATGGGATATGAGACGGTGCCGATAGTAAGGCGCCGCTGCGTGCTGGAGGGAAAGATTATCCATTTCTTGGAAACGCGGTCGTTTGCCGTCATAGACCTGCTCAAGATATTGCGCCACATCGTGCTGGCAAACCGCAAAACGAGCGCTTTCCTGACCCTCACCTTCGGCGGCAAGCTTGCGCCATACGAGCTTTTGATATCCGTGATTGTCAGGATGCTTGGACTTAAGACGGTGACTTATATGCAAGGCGGGCAATTCATTGACTTCTACAACCGGGGGGCAAAGTTTTACCGTTGGCTCATCAAGAAAAACATGGACTTGCAAAGCCAGGTGTGGTTTGAGGGCATGCCCTCGCTGGAAGTTGTCAGGCGCATAAGCGACACACCTCTCGTCTATTATCCCAGCTATGTGGACCAGGAAAATATCGTAAGCCGCATTCCCGAGAGGCCAAAGGACAGGTTCAACCTTTGCTACTTCGGGAGAGTGACCCCCGAAAAGAATGTCGATGTGATTATCAAAACCTTTCACTTGCTGTGTGAAAAATACGACGACGTGTATCTGACCGTCATCGGCGGGTCGGGTTACAGCAAGGCTTACGTGGAAGAGGTGGACGGGATGATAGAAAACTCGCCGTTCAAGAGCCACATCACCCGCAAAGGGCTGACCCCATTCGACGAGATCAAGGAGATAATGCAGTCGCAGCACCTGTTTGTGTTCCCGACCAAAGAGCGTTGCGAGGGGCATTCCAACTCACTTAACGAGGCCATGGCCCAGGGGCTGGTGCCCATCGTGAGCGACTACCACTTCAACCGCGACATCGTGGGCGATGACCGGCTTGCCGTCAATGGATGGGAGCCGCAAGACTATGCTGACAGGATAGCTCACATCAGGGAGACCTGCGACTTACAGGAAATCGCCGTCAAGATGAGGAACCGGGTAATGGAGAATTACTCCCGTGAAGTGGTCAACAAGCGACTTTTCGAGGAGCTGAAGAAAATATAAGCAGGAATTCTCTATTTGGCAAAGGCGAGATGATCATCATGCTTTGGCAGCACAAAACAATTATCAACAATGAAGATAGGAATTTTTACGATACTTAATGTGAATAATTACGGTGCAGAGCTGCAGTGTTGCGCTTTGTATAGGAAATTGCATAAGATGGGATATGATGCAGAAGTAGTAAATTATTTGTTTGGCATCAACCCCGGACATGAGTTTAAAGGCGAAAGGAGAACCGTGCCCATCTCTCTCAGGCAGGACATCAAGGTCAGGCTACTGCCCGTAGTGCAAAACCTGTTTTGCCTTTTCCATCATAAAAACAAGAAATTACGCGACAGCCGGTTTGACGAGTTCCACTCAAAATACAACCACCTGACCCCAACGCTCTACCCCTCGGTGAAGTCCTTGTACGAGGCTGGTTTTGATTATGACGTGATTTGCATCGGGAGTGACCAGGTGTGGAATTATATGAAGGGCTATTCATTGGAGCCTTTCTTGGCATGCTTCGACAAGAAGCAGACAAGGAAAATCTCTTATGCGTCCAGCATAGGACTGTCTGAAATATCAAGAGAGGCCGAGGCTGTTTTCAAGAAATGGCTGTCTGCGTTTTCCCACATATCGGTGCGTGAGCAGCAGGCATCAACGCTGCTGGGCAACCTGCTGCAGCGGAATGTCGATGTCGTCCTTGACCCGACGCTCATCCTTGACCACGAGGAATGGCTTGAGGTGGCCAGGTTTGACATGTGCCCGAAAGAGAAATATATTTTGGTCTACATCGTCACCATAAAGCCGTGTGACTATGTGCTCCGGCTGGCAAGGCATATAGCAAAACAGCGTAACCTTAAGATCGTTCGCATCTGCCGGGACGCCTATCCGGAACATTCGGGGGATGACGTACAGGAAATATTGACAGCAGGGCCGTCAGACTTTGTCGGCCTGTTCGCCAATGCGGAATTTGTCGTGACCAACTCTTTCCATGGTACTGTGTTCTCTGTAAATTTCTCAAAACCATTCTATTCTGTCATAAAAAGCAAGCACTCGACCAACAGCCGCCTGACGAGCATTCTCCAGAAGCTGGCTTTGGAAAGCCGCATAGTGTCAGTCGGCGATGACTTCCCCGAGATTACCGACATTGATTATACCCTACCCGCGGAACAGTTGAGGAGGGAGAGGTCGCACTCATTGGAGTATCTCCAAAAGGCATTGTCATGTTAGGGAATGGCCATGACTTGCCTCGCCAGGAGAAAACAGGATGGCTGGCTATGCTACATCCTTGTACAGACAGACGATGGTCGAAAAAATCCTGATAGGAAGCGGAAACACGGCTAATGTAAGTAAGCACTTGAAAAAAGGCTATTAATTTTCTCATGCTTTAACTATGTGTGGCACTACTCCCGTTCGGCACTATTTGTTGACACGTTTCAACCTTCCGTTGTGGAACAAGGATAAGCGTGGATTGGCGACCCGGGATGAAGCGTGGTTGGAAGATAGGTTCCGCCTTTTTGAACAATATACTTTGCCCAGTGTTTTGCAGCAAAGTTGTAAGGATTTTACGTGGGTTGTACTTTTCGATGGGGATACTCCGCCGGTTTATCGTGAGCGTGTAAAAGGATGGGCGGAAAGATGTGAAAATTTTAAGTATGTACCTGTGAAATCCGAATATGCCCGGTTCTATCCGCAAGTTTTCGCGCGTTGGATAGAGAATGATTTGCAAGGGTGTGTTCAGCCGACAAAAGTAATTACTTCGTGGTTGGATAACGATGACGTATTGGGTTGCAACTATATGGCTACGGTACGAAATGATGCACAAAAGGTCTGCGGCGAAACTTTTTTCTTTTATAAAAGAGGTTTACAGTATTTCCTAAAACAAAACTATGCGCTGTGGATAAGCTTCCCAAACAATCATTTCGTTTCAAGGGTAGAAGACTTTACGGTTGGATCTCATTTGAAAACGGTGTATGAGTTTGGTACTCATTATTATCTCTCTCGGATGGGAAATGTACGTTCCGTTATGTTGGATACTAAGGATGACGAGCCGTTATGGGGCGAAGTCGTACATGAGCGAAATGTGGATAATGATGTTAAAATGAGTCTTGATTTCCGTTTCGTTCGGGATTCGAAGTTGTTATCCTGTTTTGCGTTGAATCGAACCTTGAATGTGGGACGTTTGTATTGTTGGAGCCGTTTTTTACCGCATGCTATAAAGGTGTTTTTAAAGCATGTGCAATGGAAACTTACAGGACATAAGATGGGACTGTAGGCATAGATTATAATCGATAACATTAATTTTTTTATTTCATGTCTGTTCGTATTTTGAATGCGAACCTCTTGTCCATTACCCGGATTGAACTGCTGCAAAGCTTAAAACGCGGGGTATTGGTCACTCCGAATCTCGATCATTTGGTCAAACTCCAGCATGACCGTGAGTTTTATGACCTTTATCAAAAGGCGGAGTGGGTGGTTTGCGACAGTAAAATCTTGTATTTGTGCTCTCGTTTGCTGAAGAAAGGAATACCGGAAGCCATTCCGGGTAGCAGTTTCTTTACGGCTTTCTATCAATATCATAAGGATAATCCGGATTGCCGGATATTCCTTTTGGGGGCGATGGAAGGTGTGGCGCAAAAGGCCATGGAGCGTATCAATGCCTCGGTGGGGCGCGAAATCGTAGTAGGGGCGATGTCTCCTTCGTATGGTTTTGAAAACAAACCGGAGGAAAACGAATTGATTTACCGTACCATCAATGCTTCCGGTGCCAATGTGGTATTGGTCGGTGTGGGGGCGCCCAAACAGGAAAAATGGATTTTCCGTCATAAAAGCCGCATGCCGGGAGTCGATATTTGGATGGCTTTGGGGGCTACGGTCGACTTTGAGGCCGGCAATGTGAAACGGGCACCGAAATGGATGCAGATGTTGGCGATGGAATGGTTTTACAGATTCCTGATGGAGCCCAAGCGAATGTTCAGGAGATACTTTGTGGATGATGTGAAATTCTTTTTGTATTTCGGCCGGCAACTGCTTGGGATTTATCGTAACCCGTTTAAAGATTGAAATGAAAATGAAAAAGCTTGATGTGGTAAACTTTTTGCGCGGGTATTCCATTTTTACCATAGTAATCATGCATCTTGTAGGGATGTTGGGGATTTCCGGAATATGGGAAAAAGCAGCAGCCTTTGGTGGTGCCGGAGTACACGTCTTTATCCTCTGTTCGGGATTTGGCTTATACCTTTCTTACCTTCGTAAGCCTTTAGGATACATAGCTTTCCTGAAGAAACGTTTTACGAGGATTTATATGCCGATGGCCGTCTTGTGCGTGGCCACGGCTGTCTGGATGGCTTGTATGGGGCGTGAATGGTTCATGCCTCTGTTGGGCAATTTGTTACTTTTCAAAATGTTTGTTCCTGAACTGGAGAGTTCTATGGGAGGGCAGATGTGGTTTGTGTCTACTATCATTCAGTTCTATCTTGCTTGGCCTCTTATTGTTAAGTTATTTAACATTCGGGGGGGGGTAAAGCTTGCGCTCATTGTCAGCCTGTTATGGTCAACAACCGTAGGCCTGTTAGGATATGCCGAGGAACGGGTTTGGAACAGTTTCTTCCTGCAATATTTATGGGAGTTTTGCTTAGGGATGAAGATGGCAGAAATATATCATGACAATCCTAAAGCACTGGAAGTACCCCGGTGGAAATATTTGTTGACGTTGTGTGTGGCCGGTGTGGGGTTGACAGGCATAATGGGTTTCGCGGGGTGGCCATGGAAACTTTACAATGATATACCCTCTTTGATGGGTTATATGTCTCTTGCGCTTATCATCTATAAGGTGGGAATCAAGCCGCTTAACCGGTTGTTGGAGTGGACTAACCGTTTTTCATACGAATGGTATTTGGTACACATGTTGGTCTTTGACATCATATTTTATTATATCGGGCATAATGCACCGATTGCTGTGGTATTCGTGTTGTGTTTGCTTTTGTCATATAGTACAGCTATAGCATATAGCAGGATATGGAGCAAGTAGATTCTGGTTATACGGAATTGCGCAGCTATCAGCGGGAGATGAAGCACCGCCTGTATGAAAAATGGTGGGGCGGGAGCAGGAGCGTGATGGTGCAGATGCCTACGGGGACGGGAAAGACGTTCCTGATGGCTGCCGTGGTTCGCGAGAATGCTGCGGACGGGGTGTTGGTCGTGACGCACCGGATAGAATTGGTAGAGCAGATTTCGGAAACCTTGTCTCGTTTCGGAGTACGTCACGGGGTGATTGCCGGTGGCCGGAAGGCGTTGTTGGCGGAGAACGTCCGGGTGGCGAGCATACAGACGTTGAGCCGATGTATAGATAGTCTTTCTTTTTGCCCTTCTGTTGTGGTTGTGGACGAGGCTCATCATGCCTTGGCGAAGACCTACCGCATATTGTGGGAAAAGTGGCCGGAGGCTCTTTTCTTGGGAATGACGGCTACGCCTTGCCGGTTGAGCGGCGAACCTTTCACGGACTTGTTCGAGGTGTTGCTCCAAGCGTGGAGTATGGAACGCTTTATCGACGAGGGGTGGCTGGCTGATTTTGAATATATAAGTGCCGACCCGAACAGTAAGGCGGTACGCCGGGTGGGGTTGTTGTCCAAGCGCGGTGCGGATGGAGATTATCAGTTGAAAGAGATGGCCACGGTGATGGATTGCCCTGAAAGCATCCGGCATTTGTATGATACTTACCAAACGTTTGCTTCGGGGAAAAAAGGCATAGTATATGCCATTAATCGGGAGCATGCGCGTCATATCGTGGAGTATTATCGGAAGGGCGGGGTAAGCTGTTGCATGATTGACGCGAAGACACCGCCGGAGGAACGCCGAAGTTTGGTGGAAGACTATCGGAACGGTCGTATCACCTTGATGGTCAATGTCGACATATTCTCAGAAGGTTGGGACGTGCCGGAGGTGGAGGTCATTCAACTTGCCCGTCCCACGCTTTCATTAGCCAAATATTTACAGCAGGTGGGGCGGGGGATGCGCGTATCCTGCAAGAAAAGTCACGTGATGATTTTGGATCAAGTGGGACTATATCTGGCATTTGGCATGCCGATACAAAGATGGGACTGGCAGCGGATGTTTGAGGGGAGGCAAGCCGGGCGTTCCGTAACGTGCAATACTTATCCTGTATATATAGGAGAGGAGGCCATGGAAAAACAGTTGGTGAATCTGGAGATGGTCCGTATCAAACGGAAAGAAGAGAAGCGTGAGGGGATGGAAGTGTTTATGCAGGACGGAAAATATGGCATAGCGTTGGATGGAAAAGAGGTCTGTGCCCCGCAGTTCACGCGGATAGAGCGATTGCCGGAACCTTATTTTGCCCTATGTTTTTATCCGTATGATGCTGTCTTTCGGGGGAAGGTGACGGTGGTGGATGCAAAAGGGCGTGATTTGAGGCCGGAACTTTATGGAAAGGTGGAATGCAAAGGGGATTTTTTTAAGGGGTATGACTTTGCGGGAAGGCAGGTCTATTGGGACAGCAAGACGCGGAGGCTCTACGAAAAGATGCCGGAACTCGGGCGGCTCGGGCGGTTTGAACTAGTCAAGCAGGATGCCGCATACATGTTCCGCTTCAGGGAGCGTGGGCTGGACTTCTCGTTCCGGAAAGAAGATGTGCAGGTCTGTGCCACCGAAAAGGTTTTTATTATCGGCAAGCATCTGATTGTGAATGATAAAAAAGAACAGTTTCTGTATGAATTTCTTGGATTCAGCAAAGGAATGATTCTGGTAAAGTTGCCCGGGCAGAATGTGTACCGCCTAATATTGGATTCCGGAAATCGTTTTTGTGACTTTAAGCCTCCTTATCCGGGAACAGTAACCCGTACCCCTGACCGGATGTATATCCGATTTCATCATTGGCCGGGTTTTTGATTGGAATGAATACAAAAGTAGTCTAAGGATAGTTTTAAATTTGAAATACCTACAAATTAGTATAGGGGATTCCGTTATTTCTCCGTATCTTTGCAGCCGGTTAGCACATAAATAACTAAAACGGATAAATTATGGAACGTAACAACGAAAGCTGGGCCGGCTTCAAAGGCGAACAGTGGAAGAAGGAAATCAACGTGCGTGATTTCATTCAGAACAATTATACTCCTTATACGGGAGATGATTCTTTCCTGAAGCCGTCGTCGGAGAAGACCCGCAAAGTGTGGAACAAATTGACCGAGATGTTTAAGGTGGAGCGTGAAAAAGGCGTGTATGACACCGAAACCAAACTCCCTCAAAGTATCACGACTTACGGGCCGGGTTATATAGATAAGGATAACGAAGTGGTTGTGGGATTGCAGACGGATGCTCCGCTCAAGCGTGGTATTTTCCCGAAGGGCGGTATCCGTATGGTGGAAAACAGCTTGGAAGCTTACGGTTATCATCTCGACCCGATGACGAAGGAGATTTTTACGAAATACCGTAAGACGCACAACGAAGGTGTGTTTTCAGCCTATACGGAGGAGATGTTGGCGGCCCGTCGGTCGGCTATCATCACCGGTTTGCCGGATGCGTACGGTCGTGGCCGTATCATCGGTGACTATCGTCGTGTGGCTTTGTATGGTACTGCACGTTTGATAGAAGACAAGAAGCAATTCCAAAAACGCCTTGACATTCAGGAACTGAATGATGAAATCATCCGTAACCGTGAAGAGGTCACGGAACAGATTCATGCTTTACAGGATTTTGAGAAGATGTGTGCCGCATACGGGTTCGATGTGACCCGTCCGGCCAAGGATGCCCGCGAAGCCGTGCAGTTCGTATATCTGGCTTATCTGGCCGCTGTGAAGGACCAGGACGGTGCGGCCATGTCCATAGGGCGTACTTCTACTTTCCTCGACATTTATATAGAGAAAGACATCCGCGAAGGAAAACTGACGGAGGAGGAAGCACAGGAACTGGTGGACCAGATGATCATCAAATTGCGTATCGTACGGTTCCTGCGTACGCCCGAATATAACGACTTGTTTTCCGGCGACCCGGTATGGGTGACGGAATCGTTGGGCGGAATGGGCATCGACGGCCGCACGTTGGTGACGAAGACTTGCTTCCGTTACCTGCATACGCTCTACAACCTCGGGCCGTCTCCGGAGCCGAACTTGACGGTGCTGTGGGCGGACAAATTGCCGGAGAACTGGAAGAAGTTCTGTGCCAAGGTTTCTATCGACACTTCGGCCATCCAGTATGAGAACGACGACCTGATGCGTGTGGATTACGGTGACGACTATGGCATTGCCTGCTGTGTGTCTCCGATGAAAATCGGCAAGCAAATGCAGTTCTTCGGTGCTCGTGCCAATCTGGCCAAGTGCTTGCTTTATGCCATCAACGGCGGGCGCGACGAGCGTACCGGTGTGCAGGTGGCTCCCAAGTTCGAGCCGATTACGAGCGAATATCTCGACTATAACGAGGTGATGGAGAAATACGAGCAGATGATGCGTTGGTTGGCCAAGGTGTACGTGAATGCCTTGAAGATTATCCACTATATGCACGACAAGTATGACTATGAGGCATACGAAATGGCTCTGCACGACGGTGACGTGCAACGTATCCGTGCTACCGGTATTGCCGGTTTGTCCATCGTGGCCGACTCTTTGGCTGCCATCCGCGATTGCAAGGTGAAGGTGGTTCGCGACGAGCGCGGCTTGGCCGTGGACTTCGAGCGTGAAGGCGAGTATGTTCCTTACGGCAACAATGACGACCGCACGGATGCCATCGCAGTGGAAATCACGGAGAAATTCATGAATTACCTCCGTCAGCACGAGACTTACCGCAATGCGGTTGCCACGCAGTCCATCCTGACGATTACCAGCAATGTGGTGTATGGAAAGAAAACCGGTACGACTCCCGACGGCCGCCAGGGCGGTACTCCGTTTGCACCGGGGGCTAATCCGATGAACGGGCGTGACGTGAAAGGAGCCGTTGCGGCTTTGGCTTCGGTGGCCAAGCTTCCGTTCCATCATGCACATGACGGTATTTCTTATACCTTTGCCATTTCTCCGGCTACGTTAGGTAAGGAACGTGACATTCAGGTAAGCAATCTGGTCGGACTGTTGGATGGTTATTTCACTCCGGACGGTGGTCAGCATCTCAACGTCAATGTGTTCGACAAGGAATTGTTGGTGGATGCGATGGAACATCCTGAGAAATATCCGCAGTTGACCATCCGCGTGTCCGGCTATGCTGTGAACTTTGTGAAGCTGACGCGTGAACAACAGTTGGATGTCATTTCGCGTACCATCAACCACTCTTTGTAATATAAAGGATATGGAAAAACCATTAGTGGGTAAAATACATTCACTTGAGAGTTTCGGGACCGTTGACGGTCCCGGAATTCGTTTTGTGACCTTCCTTCAAGGTTGTCCGCTTCGTTGTCTGTATTGCCATAATCCGGACACTTGGGATGCCGGTCGTCCGCCCCGTTATCAAATGACTCCGGAGGAATTGCTTGCCGAAGTGCTCAAGGTGCGCAGTTTCATAGCCCGTGGAGGGGTGACGTTGACGGGTGGCGAACCTTTATTGCAGGCTGACTTCTGTCGCGAGTTTTTTCGTCTCTGCCGTGAGGAAGGTCTTCATACGGCATTGGACACTTCAGGAGCCGTGTTCAATGAGCGCGTATGTGCTGTGCTGGATTATACGAATCTGGTGCTTCTCGACATTAAGGCCCTGAACTTTGCAGGAAAGTCAGCGGAAGTGACGGACGGAATGCCCGGGCGTTGCTTGACGAGTTGGAAAGGAGGGGTACGGAGGTTTGGATTCGTCATGTGGTGGTACCCGGTCTGACGGACGACGACACGCTGCTGGATGAACTGGTCGAGTTTGTACGACATTACAAGGTTGTGCGCAAAATAGAATGGTTGCCTTATCATACAATGGGGGTATTTAAGTATAAGGAACTCGGGTTGGACTATCCGTTGACCGACGTGCCTCCTCTTGCCCGGGAAAGGATAGAAGCCATTAAAAAACGTTTTGAGGGCATCTTCCCGTGCTGATGTGTGCGTATGGCGATGTATAATTTCTTTATTTCTATACTCCTTTGCGTAACATGTTGTAATTCATGCTGGTAAGTGCGGCGAATCATTCTGCGCCAAAACGAAAATCAATCACAGCCAAATGAAAAATCGTTTGGCTGTGATTGATTTTTCATTTGGCTGAGATTGATTTCAGGGCTTCTGCGAGGCTGTCCCCTGTTGTGCTTTTTTCTTGTGGTATATGCCTTGGCAGTTGTTCTAAAAGTAGGGATTATTTTTCCAAATAGTCTGAAACGGACCTTTTGTGTGTTTCGTATTGCTTCTTTTTCTATCTTTGATATTCAAAAGCGTTTTTTATGAGCAGAATATACAATTCCGTCGTGGGTGTACTTTGCGGGATGGGGATATTGTCTTCTTGCGAAATCATCGAATATCATCCCTACGATACGCGTATAGAAGGAGAGGTCGGGCTGACGGAGAAGAACATCCGTTTGATTGAAGACAAGATGCGGGGAAAGCGTGAGTTCCGCTTTGCCATGATCAGCGACACCCAACGTCGGTATGACGAGACGAAAGAAGTCGTGAATATCATCAATAACCGCGGTGACATTGATTTTGTGTTGCATGGCGGCGACGTGGCGGATTTCGGCGAGACGAAAGAATTTTTATGGGCACGGGATTTCTTGAATAAGTTGCGGGTGCCGTATGTTTGCCTGTTGGGGAATCATGATTGTCTGGGGACGGGGTTCGATGTATATCTGAAAGTTTTCGGAGAGGATAATTTTGCTTTTACGGTGGGCAACGTGCGTTTTATCTGTTTGAATACCAACGCGCTTGAATATGATTACAGTCATCCGGTGCCCGATTTCAATTTTATGGAGGATGAATTGAGGAATATGCCGGCGGGCATAGAGAAAACCATTGTAGCCATGCACGTGCCACCCGGCGACGGGGAGTTCAACAACAATGTGGGGCGTGCCTTTGAACACTATGTGACCAGTTTTCCCCATGTGCAGTTTTGTCTGTTCGGCCACATCCACCGTTGGGCTGAAGAAGAGTTTTTTGAGGATGGAGTCGTATATTACGGATGTACGACAGTCGGGAAGCGAGGGTATTACGTCATTACCATAAAAGAAGAAGGATATGAAATTGAACGTTGCGATTTTTAGTATATGGCTTTCGGCTGGCATGCCTTCTTGGGTAATGGGGCAGGGTGTGACGGAAGCGGCATCGGATACAGTTCCGACACGCTATGAGAAAATGATGACACGCCGTATGGAAGGGTGGAAACGTTTGATTCCCGACCATTACAAGATACAGTTTGCGGGAAGTATCGGTGTCGTTTCAATCGGTACGGGATGGACCTACGGGAAGAAGCAGCAGTGGGAGACAGATATCATGTTGGGCTTTTTGCCTAAATTTGAAAGTGAACATAATAAGGCCGTTTTCACTCTGAAACAGTCGTATTTGCCTTGGCGGTTACGCGTGAAAGAGAGTGCGTGGGTGATTCAGCCTTTGTCATGCAGTTTGTTCTTGTCCTCCGTATTGAGCGATAAGTTTTGGACGCATGAGCCAGACCGTTATCCTAAAGGATATTACGGTTTTTCTACCCGTATTCGTGCCAATCTGTCCTTGGGCCAACGTATCGTGTATGACATACCGGATGTTTCCAATTGGAGGGTACAAGATATATCCTTGTATTATGAATTAGGGGTGTGTGATACCGATTTCTGTACCTTCTTTGGTGACCGCAGTATCAAATTTAAAGAAATTTTAAGTCTGGCTGTCGGTATAAAACTGCATATTTAACTTCTCCTATTTGCGGGCGTACTTAAAAGTCAGTATCTTGCGTCTTGTTAGAATCCCTTTTTTCAGGTATTGTACGAATGGAGGAAAGTGATGAACTTTGCCATAGAAAAAGATGTTTAATTAAAAACAAAAGTAAATATGAAAATCAAATCAATTAAAGGACGTGAGATATTGGACTCCCGTGGTAATCCGACAGTAGAAGTAGAGGTGGAGTTGGAATGCGGTGTGGTGGGCCGTGCGTCGGTTCCTTCGGGAGCTTCTACGGGCGAGCACGAAGCCTTGGAATTGCGTGACGGAGATAAAAAACGTTACGGAGGTAAAGGCGTGTTGAAGGCTGTGGAAAATGTGAATAAGGTAATTGCTCCGGCCTTGGTGGGCTATAGTGCTTTGGAACAACGTGCCATCGACCACAAGATGTTGGCACTCGACGGCACGAAGACAAAGTCTAATTTAGGTGCCAATGCCATTCTCGGGGTGTCGTTGGCTGTGGCTAAGGCCGCTGCGGAATATTTGGACATTCCTTTATATCGTTATATTGGCGGCGTGAACACATACGTGATGCCCGTGCCGATGATGAATATTATTAACGGAGGTTCGCATAGCGATGCGCCGATAGCTTTTCAGGAATTCATGATTCGTCCGGTGGGTGCTCCTTCTTTCCGTGAGGGCTTGCGGATGGGGGCTGAAGTGTTCCATGCCTTGAAGAAAGTGCTTCACGACCGTAGACTCAGTACGGCAGTAGGCGATGAAGGCGGTTTTGCTCCTGCATTGGATGGCACTGAGGATGCTCTTGAATCCATAATCGCAGCCATTAAGGCTGCCGGCTATGTACCGGGCAAGGATGTGATGATCGGTATGGACTGCGCTTCCTCCGAGTTCTATAAAAATGGAGTGTACGATTATACCATTTTCGAGGGTGAAAAGGGTAAGAAGCGTACTTCAGACGAGCAGATCGCTTACTTGGAAGAATTAATCACGAAGTATCCGATTGATTCTATTGAAGACGGTATGAGCGAGAATGACTGGGACGGTTGGAAGAAGTTGACGGAACGTATCGGCGGACGTTGCCAGTTGGTGGGCGACGACTTGTTTGTGACCAACGTGGACTTCTTGTCCAAGGGTATTGCCATGGGGTGTGCCAATTCCATCTTAATCAAGGTGAACCAGATCGGTTCGCTCAGCGAAACTTTGGATGCCATCGAGATGGCTCATCGCCATGGTTATACAACGGTTACTTCCCACCGTTCGGGAGAGACTGAGGACGCTACGATTGCCGATATCGCTGTGGCTACGAACAGCGGCCAAATCAAGACCGGTTCTTTGAGCCGTTCCGACCGTATGGCCAAATACAACCAGTTACTCCGTATCGAGGAAGAGCTGGAGGATTTGGCTGTGTATGGTTATAAGCGCATCAAGTGAGACTTTACGTATTGTGATTGAATGAAAAAAGAGTTGCTTCGGGAGATATTTTACCGAATGCAACTCTTTTTTGGCAAGAAAAACAGGGAGGCATGGCTTTTCATATCTTTGTTTTTCTTAACTTTGTTTGCACCTTAAAAATTAAAGGCCATGCCACGGATAAAGGAAGGATTCAAGGGAGAACGGATAGTCGTCTTGCCGGGATTTTTGATAGAAGAGTTGAAGCGCGACCCTTTGGGCCGCGAGCTTTACATCACGGATATCGGTTATTATCCGCATGCTGGTTTTCATTATTGTGAGCGGAAAGAGGAGGATTCCAATGAGTTTGTGCTGATTTATTGTGTAGAGGGGGAGGGATGGTTCGAACTGGACGGTAAGCGCTATGACGTTGGGGCTAACCAGTTTTTCATTTTGCCCAAATATAAGGCACATGCTTATGGCAGTAAGGCTGAGAATCCTTGGACGATTTACTGGATTCATTTCGATGGCGCAAAAGCCGCCTTTTTCAGTGTGGGTTTCAGTAAGCCGCATGATATTTCACCGGCCGAGCATTCCCGCATCAAGGAAAGGTTGATGCTGTTCGAAGAGATTTATGCCTCGGTCAGTTCCGGCTACAACAAGAACTACATCTGCCATCTGTTTCAGAAGCATATCGGCCAGACATGTTGTACGCCACCACGAGCCTCTTTCATTTTTTGGGTTCCATGAAGTTTTTGGGCGAATACCGCGAGTGTCGTTTTGCGGGTGTGCAGGAAAAACGAGACGTGGTGCAGCGTGCCATTCATTTCATGCAGGAAAACTTGAATAAAAAAATCCGTCTGACGGATATTGCCCGCGAAGTGAAACTTTCCCCGTCTTACTTCTCCAATGTCTTTGAGGACAAGACCGGTTCTCCCCC
>OIWU01001957.1_pt1 | contig 18654 bp, 14 predicted proteins | sample 1587711 | NCBI WGS metagenome assembly OIWU01 (sample SAMEA3888909, study PRJEB22519) | human gut metagenome | biome: human gut; feature: human-associated habitat; material: faeces | place: Denmark | collected 2010 | reverse complement strand
GGGGTCTTATCATCCTGATATGCTGGCAGCAGGTGGGCTATATGATGATCATCTATATCGCCGGTCTGCAATCCATTCCGGAGGATATGCTGGAGGCCGCCCGCATCGACGGTGCCAACAGCTGGCAGATGCTGTGGAAGGTCACCATCCCCAACATGATGAGTTCCTTCACCATCTGCATTTTCCTGACCCTGACCAACGGCTTCAAGCTGTTCGACCAGAACCTGGCGCTGACAGGCGGCCGTCCCTTCCTCCAGCAGCCGGACGGCAGCGTCATCAAGACCACGGAGATGCTGGCACTGAACATCTACAGCGCCTTCTACTCCGGTGGCGGCAACAACCGCGGTGTGGGGCAGGCCAAGGCCGTGGTGTTCTTCATCCTTGTGGCTGTGATCGGTCTGATCCAGCTCCAGTCCACCCGCAAAAAGGAGGTGCAGCAGTAATGCAGACAAATCTGGCGAAAAAGCATGAGCGCAGCAAGATGGCGCTGACCGTGGCCTTTGCCGTGATCTGCATCGTCTACGTGCTGCCCATCCTCATCGTACTGATGAACTCCTTCAAGAGCAACGCCGCCGTGAACACAGAGACCTTCGCCCTCCCCAACGAGGACTCCTTCGTGGGGCTGCAAAACTATATCAAGGGCATGACCTTCGGCAACTACCCGTTTATCAAGGCGGTGCTGTACAGTCTGTTTATCACCCTCGCGTCCTCAGCGCTGATCCTGCTGTGTACGTCTATGGCGGCGTGGTACGTCTCTCGCGTGGGCAGTCTGGTCAGCAAGATCATCTACTACCTGTGCGTGTTCTCCATGGTAGTGCCGTTCCAGATGGTGATGTTTACCCTGTCCCGTACCGCCGAGCAGGTCAAGCTTCCCTACTTTAGCTTCACCTCTATGGCTTTTGCCAAGATCGGATTGAACACACCGTGGACAATACCTATCGTGTACCTGGGCTTCGGCGCGGGACTGGCGGTATTCATGTTCTCCGGGTTTGTCAAGACGATTCCGCTGGAGATCGAAGAAGCCGCTGTAATCGACGGCTGCGGCCCGCTGCGCACCTTCTTTCTGGTGGTTCTGCCCATGATGAAGCCCACGTTCATCTCTGTGGGCGTGCTGGAAATCATGTGGGTGTGGAATGACTTCCTGCTGCCCTATCTGGTGCTGGATCGTACCAAGTATATGACCATCCCCATCGTCATCCAACACCTGAAGGGTAGCTACGGACAGGTGGACATGGGCGCTACCATGGCGCTGATCCTGCTGAGCATCCTGCCGGTCATCGTCTTCTACCTGTGCTGCCAGAAGCACATCATCAAGGGCGTGGCGGCAGGCGCCGTCAAGGGCTGAAACAGTTTATACGCCGGGGGCGGGCACAACGCCCGTCCCCGTATTTTTATCCTATCCAAGAGAGAAGTTGAGTTATGAAACGAAGCAGCGGTATTTTAATGGCAGTCTCCTCCCTGCCCTCCCCCTACGGCATCGGCACCCTGGGCAAGGCGGCCTATGACTTCGTCGATTTTCTGAAGGCAGCCGGTCAAGCCTATTGGCAGATGCTGCCCCTGAACCCCACCAGCTACGGCGACTCCCCCTATCAGAGCTTTTCCGCCTACGCCGGCAACCCCTATTTCATCGACCCGGATATGCTTGTCAAGGATGGACTGCTGAAACAATCCGAATGCACCAAATGTGACTGGGGCGGCGACCCCCGCCACGTGGACTACGGTAAGATCTACGAAAGCCGCTTCGCCCTGCTGCACAAGGCCTATAAGCGGGGCTGGGAGCGGGACGCCGACAAGGTGGCCGCCTTTGTGGAGGACAACAGCCGCTGGCTGCCGGACTACGCCCTGTACATGGCCTGCAAGCGGCACTTCGGCATGAAGGCATGGACGGAGTGGGAGGACGAGGACATCCGCCTGCGCAAAAGCGAGGCCGTTCTGGAGAAATACAGAGCGCTGCTGGCCGATGATGTGCAGTTCTTCACCTACCTGCAGTTCCTGTTCTTCTCCCAGTGGGAGCTTCTGCGGGACTATGTCCACCAACAGGGCATCCGCATTATCGGCGACCTGCCCATCTATGTGTCGCTGGACTCCGCCGACGTGTGGGCGGAGCCGCAGTTCTTCCAGCTGGACGAGGAGCTGGTGCCCAAGTCGGTGGCCGGCGTCCCGCCGGACTACTTCACCGCCGACGGCCAGCTGTGGGGCAACCCCCTGTACGACTGGGACGCCATGCGGGAGGACGGCTTCGGCTGGTGGATTCGCCGCATCGACGGCGCAGGCAAGCTCTATGACGTGATCCGCATCGACCATTTCCGGGGCTTTGCCAGCTACTGGTCGGTGCCCTACGGCGAGACCACCGCCAAAAACGGTCACTGGGTCACAGGTCCCGGCATGGATCTGATCGACCGGCTCAACGGCTGGTTCCCCCAGCTGGAGTTCATCGCGGAGGATCTGGGCTATCCCACGCCGGAGGTGGCGCAGCTGCTGCACGACTCCGGCTGGCCGGGCATGAAGGTGCTGGAATTCGCCTTTGACTCCCGCGACACCAGCAGCTACCTCCCCCACACCTATACGCCCCACTGCATCTGCTACACCGGCACCCACGACAACAGTCCCCTGCTGCTGTGGCGGCAGGAGGCCGCGCCGGAGGACATCGCCTACGCCACCGAATATCTGGCGCTGACAGAGGACGAGGGCTTCCACTGGGGCGTGATACGGGGCGGCATGTCCAGCGTGGCGGAGCTGTTCGTGGCGCAGGTGCAGGACTATCTGGGTCTGGGCGAGGGACACCGCATGAACATCCCCGGCACCCAGGGCGGCAACTGGACGTGGCGGCTCCTGCCCGGCGAGCTGACGGAAAAGCTGGCCGCCAGGATCGACCGCATGACCACCCTTTACGGGCGTAAATAAGCGAAAAAAGTACGCGGAACACACGTTCCGCGTACTTTTTTGCTTTTATTTTACCTTCGTGATGCGACCGCCGTCCACGGTGACTCCCCACGCCTCCTGCGCCGCCTTTTCCGGCAGCGCCTGCACCGCCTCGGCCAGCACCGTTATCTGCTGGTACACAGCCGCGCCGGTGGGCGAAACAGAGGTTCCCATCCGCATAGGTTCACAGAGCACCGTGGTGCTCTGTCCCGGCTCCACGGGCAGGGCATAGTAATACAGCCCGTCCCCGGCATCCAGCCAGTTCTGCCGCAGCGTGATCTGCGGGAGAGCGGACGGCGTTCCGGTGGTATTTCCCTTCGCATCCACCCAGCAGGCGCTGAGCCGCAGACGCAGGAACACCGTAGTGCTCCCGGTGTTTTCCGCGGTAATATCGGACTTGACGGAGCCGGACGCGGCGGAGCCTGTCACCTCCGCACCGTTGACCTTTTCGTGAACGGCGCAGGCGACGACGGCGGGGGTAAAATCGCTCTGCACTTCCGCCCGGCGAAGCATGAAGGCCACCGCCACAGAAGCCAGCGCAACGGCGGCGGCCACGGCGATCGCCGCCGCCGAGCGGCGCTTATTTTGCGGCTTTTGTAGTCTTGCTGCCACGTTAGTCCCCCTTTCTGTTCACCACGGCGGCACTGCTGCCGGTGAGCCACTTCTCCTTAACGGCAGTTCCGTCAAACGTCACGGTTTGCGTTTTATCTTGTTCGATCTCCACCGTTTGCGCACGGTCAGAATACCGCCACGACCAGCTGTTCACCTGCTCCACCGTATAGTCGCCGCAGGGCAGGTCGTACACGGTGGTGCTGCCGCCCTTGGGCACCGTCACCTCCACCACATAGGCAGGGTTATCCTTGGATGTCAGGCGATACACATACGTCCCAACGCCGTTACTTTCATCCTCCTTCGCCTCTCTTGTGATGGTCACATTGCCGTACACCGCCTTGAACCGTGCATAGAACACGTTGGTCTGGGGGGCGGGAAGCAGCTCGCTGCGCTTCGGCGTCAATTTGCCGGTGGTCGCGTCCACCGTTTCCTTCTCACTCACCGGGATGGTGCATTCGGCGTTCTGATACCATCCGTCAAAGGTATAGCCGCTCTTGGCGGTGGGGACGGATCCACGGAAGGCATTATTGCCCTCCACCACCACCTCCAGCGTGTTGTCCAATGTGCCGCCGCCATACGCCCACACGCGGTACTCCACCGTGTATTGCAGCGGCTCGTAGTAGAAGATGATGTAGTTCTGCTTATCGTCGGGGCGGAGAACGATGCTCTGGCTGAGGTTGGAGACGCAGTTATAGCCGTCGATGGACTCCGCAGCGGCCGTGACCACCGCGCCGTATTTACCGCTGCCGGTCTTGGAGGCCGCCAGCTCGTCCTCCACCTGCGTGCCGTGGGGATCGCTGCCGTAGCGGAGATAGCGGACAACGTAGCTCTGTGTGTTGCGGGTATAGAACACAAACAGCTCTGTGCCCTCATTGCGCACCTTAAAGGTGAAGGTGTCGTTTTCGAGCTTGTCCTCGCGCCTGTTCGCATCATCCGTGCCCCAGCGCACCGCCGCCGTATTCCGCATGGTGAAGCCGCTGAACTTCTGCGGAGTGACGTTGATATAGGCGCCGATCTCGCTGATGCCCTCGGTGTAAACGGTGGACTCGGTGTAGTTGGTGTAGGTGCCGTCCGGCTGGAGGCTTGGCTCGTCCGTGGCGGCATCCACATTTTGCAGCATGTAGTGGATGGCATAGTAGGTATTCTTGGTGTTTTTGGTATAGTAGAAGGTGACGACATTATCCGGTGAACCCACGTAGCCGCCGCTGCCGTCCTCGACCACCGCCAGAACAAGCCGCTTGTAGAAGGCGTCCGGCACATAGTCCTTCACCACCGCGAAGCGCTCTGTGACCACCGCCTTGGAGGTTTCTTTCTCCACGACGCCGGTACCGCCGGTGGCATCGGACTCGATCAGCTTACCTGTGTCATGATACCGGTATTCCACCTTATAGGACACCGTGGCGGCATGCACATAGTAGAAGGTGAACACGTTGACGGTGGGGTTGGAGGGGGTGTCCTCCTCCATGGTGATGGAGTGGCTGGCCAGCGTGGGGTAATGCCCTGTGTTGAAGCCGCTATACAGCTGGTTGTAGGGATCGCCCGCCTTGGGATAGAAGGTGCGGGTGCTGCCTTGGTTGGCGTAGCCGCGGGAGTCCGCGGCGATCTGCTGGTGGTAGCCGCCGTCCTTCCCGGAGTAAATGTAGGTGCGGCTCTCTCCGCTGCCATTGGTAACGGTGTAGGCTTTTCCGTCCTGCGGGCTGTACAGGGACGCGTCGTCCAGCAGCTTCTTCCACTCTGCGTCAGCCGTTTCCTTCAGCACGTAGTGAATGAGATAAGGCTGCGCGGTGAGATGGCTCCACTCGGCGTATACCAGCAGATTCTCCTTGACAGCCGTATCAGTGGGGGTAAGGGCGACCTTTTTCCCGCTCTTTTCATAGAACCAGCCGCCAAAGGTATACCCATGCCCCGACGGGTCGGTGGGATCGGCTATCTCGCCCAGCGTGGAGCCGTGATCCACCACCTGCGTGTGGTACACCAGCGTCTCATCGCCGGTGGACTGATACGCCCTCATGTCCGCCAGTGAACGGAACATTTTCACCGTCCGCTGCACAGGCTTCCAACCGGCGTACAGCGCTACGTTATGGGCGGGCATAGTGCTGCCGGGGACGTACTCACTTCCCTCATAGTGGCCGGAGGTGGTGTACCAGCCGCTGAAGGTATAGGCGCCCTGTTCCAGCGTATCCGGGTACTGCACGGGCGTAAAGGCGACCACCCAGCCGTCGAGATCGTCTCCGTAGGGCGGCGTCTCCGCATCGATCTGGCTGTGGTTCTGCAGAGTCAGCTTGTACTCATTTCTCGTGTAGTAATACTGCGCCGTGATGGATGGCCGGCCGTCGGACATCCCCTCCTCATGGACGATCTTTGTGCCGTCCTTGCTGGCAGGTGCGGTAAATCCCGGCAGCGGCGGGCACGTCTGTTGGTCGATGCCATCATTGTTATCGTTGGCCTCTACGGTTTTGTACAGGGTGTAGTACACGCCGTTCTTCAGCACGCTGCCCTCCGTTTCCTTATTATCCAGCGTGGGCAGATACAACTCATAGTGCCAGGCAATGGGGATGCTCCATTTCACATTGGCGCCGTTGTCAAAGAAGGCCAGAAAGCTGACCTGGCTGTGATCGCCGTAGGTGGAAATGCGGCTCTCGTCATACAGCAGTGTGTCATCCAGCAGGGGATAGTAGCACTTGATGGTGGAGTTGCTGTTGTCCTGGGTGTACTTGATGTTGAACTCACCGTTCCATCCGGCGAAGTAGGCGTAGTTGCCCCAGCCGTCGTCTTTAAGGTGATCTGAACCGCCGTTGGATTTATGTTTCTCCCTCTCCGCCTCCGTCAGGGGCACCCTGTCGAACACCTCACTGGGCCACAGGTCGCTGATGTCCGCGCCGTAGGGTGCGGTGAACTCCAGATAGTAATACTTGCGCTGGCTGCTGTTGTAGCTGCCGTCCTCCGGCAGCGTGCCCAGCTTATATGCCGCCCTATGCTCCTCCGAGATGAGGCTGCTCATGTCCGCGCCCTCGGGCACCTGCACCTCGCCCCATACGCTCTTCACTCTTTCCAGCAGCGTCATGTCGTTGTAGTCGCTGACATCCGGGCATGGATGGGTTTTTTCGTCCTTATTGCCGAAGTTATAGGTGCTGCCGCCCACCACATAGTAGTGGGGCGTACCGTTGTCGTTCCACGCATGTCCGTAGTAGAACCGCAGGGTGTATTCCCGGCGGCTGTACACCGTGTTGATAACGGTGGAGCCGTCACCCTGCACTTCCACCTGCATCTGTGTGCTCTCATACACATAGTGCCGCAGGGTGCTGCCCAGCTTGCAGGCATCCGTGTGCTGGCTGGGATCGGCCATGTGATCACGGTTGTCGCAGATGTAGGTGCTCTCCTCCAGCTTCGGCGAGTAGATGCCCGTATGATTGGGGTCGTTGCGGGGGTTCACGATGTCACCGGCCTTGGCGTCCACGGTGACGTTGGTGATATAGGTCATGTCCTTCGCCGTACAGTCCTCGGCGGGCTTGCTGTTGGACTCCGGCTTTTTCAGCCAGTACACCACGGTGTACGTGGTGTCGGCGCTCTTCCACAGGGCGATGTAGCTGGCGTTCTCCGCCGGAACGGTGGTGGGCAGCTCGTCTTCCTCGCCGTCGCCCACGCCGTTTTCATTCAGCTTGTCCCAGCCGGCGAAGCGGTAGCCGTGGCGGGTGGGGGTAGTGGCCACAAAGGGCGTGCCATAGCGGGCGTAGACGTGCTCAGAGCCGTAGCCGCCGTTGGCATCCAGCTTGACCTGATAGTAATTGCGGTCGTAGTAGCACTCGAACACAGTGGAGCCGTCCGCCGCCACCGCCTCGGGATAGTGATACAGCTTGGTGAAGCCGCGCGCCTGCTCCTCGTCCAGCTTCAGATCGTCATTGGCGATGATGGTGCCTGTCAGGGCTCTGTCCTGCCTGTAATAGTCCACGTTCTCCGTGTACATGTCGTCGTGAATGTTCTGGAAGTAGTAGCGGACGGCATAGGGCACCGCAATGGCCTTGTAGTACACGTTGACGGTGTAGGTCTCCCCGGTGTAGTCCGCCTCCACCGACAGAGCCAGACTCTGGGCGCTCTCTGTGGCCGTGTTGGGGTCGGTGGTGTCCGGATCCGTGGGATCCCAGTAGGGTGCATAGCCCAGATAGGTGGGGGACAGTACCTTCTGGCTGTACGGCTCGCCGCCTTTGATCGTTGCGGAGAAGCCGGTGTAGATGGGCAGGCTGGTCACAGCGTCCAGATAGTTGACGGTGACGTTGATATACTCCGGGGTGCCGCTGCGAGGCGACCGGCGCTGCGTGCGCCTGGGCGCAGCCGCCGCAGACATCCCCTGCGCCAAAGCCTCCTTCTGCCGGTTCAGGTCGGCGCTGTCCGCCTCCACGTCGTAGGAAACAGTGACCCTGACGGCGTCGGAGACGCTCTCGCCGCCCACGGCGCAGCGCACCGCGGCGCTGCCGCCCTCCAGCGCGGGAGACACCATGGCATACGTCAGCGTCAGGGTCGCGGCGGTGGCGTCGTAGATGTTCACCCAGTCGCCGTCCAGCTGTATCTGCCACTGATAGTCCGTGTCGCCCGTCTCGCTGGCGGCCTCCAGCGTAACGCGGCCTGACTGGGGCAGCGTCACCTGCGTGGTCTTTGCGCCGTCCACCGTGACGGTGACGGCGTCGGACGCGTCGCCCACCACGGTCAGGCCGCCGGGCAGCAGCTCCATAAACAGCACAAGCCCCAGCAGCAGCGAGAGCAGCCGCCGGAAGCTCATGGTTCGGTTATTGATACATTTCTTCATTCGGCGTCACCTCCCGTTCAGCCGTTCCCATGCGATCTGCGCTGTGTCCCCGCCCTCGCGCTGCACCGCAGCCGCCTTCACGCGGATGCTCAGCGCTTTGGACAGCTTTTCCAGCTCCGTGCGGGTCATATCCTCCGATACGTCCACTGTGCCGCCGGCGATCAGCCCGGCATCCAGCACCGTGTTGGGCGCCAGCTCCCGATAGTAGACATTGTCCCGCAAATGCGTCCAGCCGTCGGCCACCCGCCAGGACAGGCTGTCGGCTCCGTAGGTATAGGTGCGGTTATCCGTGCCCCGCGTCCAGCCGTCCTGTACCTCCGCAAAAACGTAGACAGCGGCCTCGCTGCCCTCGAAGCGGACGGTCAGGTCTTTTTTGGCGGCCACACCGGGCTGCACCTGCACGCTGCCGCTGTCGGTAACGGTCAGGTCGCCGAAGGTGATGACCCGCGCCTCGTCCTGCGAATGGGCGGAGGCCACATAGCGGGAGAAGGTCACGCCGGTGAGGGCGAAGGTGACCACCGCCAGATACAGCAGCCATGCCCGCAGGGGCAGGCGGCGCTTATTCGGTTTTGCTAGCTGCTTGCCTGCCATAGTCTTCTCCTGTGTCGCGTTTCTTCTGTAATACGTCCGGTACCAGCACCAGAACGGGGATCATCAGCACCAGACACAGCGCGCCCAGCGGCGTGCGCAGGAACCGCACCGCCGCGCCCGCGCCGTGAAGCGTCAGCACCACCCGACCCAGCACATCGGCGGGCGGCACGGTGTCCGCATCGGCGGTGTTGTTGGCGTCGCCCTTTGTCCGATAGCCCTCCGCCGTCACCTCCGTGACGCGGTGGGTGGTGGTGTTCGCGCCGCTGCGGAACATGATGATATCCCCGGCGCTGTACGTCTCCTGCCGGTGTACGATCACCAGATCGTCGGCGCGGATGGCCGGCTCCATGCTGCCGGTGAGCACCACCGCCGTGCGATAGCCCAGAATGGCGGGGCTGTCGTTGTGAAAAAGTCTCTGCGCTGCCAGTGTGTACAGATTCGCCAGCAGCACCAGCGCCAGTGCCGCCACGATCACCCCTTGCACCGCCCTGATGACGGCACTTCCGATTTTTTTAGCCACGCTTGTGTCTCCTTTTTGTGTTTATGCCTGTGATGATAACGATCAGTGCCGCCGCGCCCGGCGCCAGCACATACCACACCGGGGAGAACTCGTCGCCGGTCTTGGGAGTGGGCGTCACCGGGTCGATGACCGTGCCGCCGGAGCCGCCCTGATCGACGACGGTCAGATAGAAGCCCAGCTCCTCCACATCCGTGGCGGCGTTGCCCAGCGCCGTGTCCGCCGCGTCCTGCGCGGCGCTCACCTCAAACAGCCACGACCACAGGATGGAAAAATCCTGCCGCTGGTTGCCGCCCACGGTGCCGCTGACGGCGCGCACCACCTGCCCCTTGTCCACCCCGTCGGGAAGGACGTAGGACGTTGTGTCGGCAAAAGCCTCGCCGGTAAGGGCGGAGGTCACCGGCAGGGCGGCGTTCGTCTTTTTCTCATAGAGCACGGCGGTATAGCTCACCGTGCGCCCGGTGTTGTTTTTCAGCCGCACCACCGTCTCCCCCGCCGTGCCGGGGGCGATCACCCGCTGCCCATCGGCGGCGTTCACATTGTCGTAGCTGCGGCGGAACAGCTCCAGCCGCGCCGCGCCCTGTCCGTCCGTCTCCGTGGCGCTGTCCCACGTGAGCCGTCCGGTGGTGTAGGTCAGAATATGCTCCGGGCGGGTGCCGCTGCTGGCATAGGTCACGCCCAGCGCCGCCGGAAGCAGGATAAGCTGGATGAGGAGCAGCGTCAGCACCACCTCCAGCCGATTGGTTTTTTCGCGGAGGCTCATGCCGTCCCTCCCCTCCCCATTCGTTTTCCGGTACGCAGGCCGTCCGTCCGCCGCGCGGGCAGACCGCCTATATACCGGAGCTCCCGCCTGCCCGCAAGGGGCAGGCGGGTTCTCGATGCCGCAGGGAACAGGGGTGTTTCTCCGCGACCCGTACAGCAAATTGGTTAAGATAGATTAGTCGACCTGGGTGACAGTGGTGACAACCGTCAGCAGAATATCAGCAGCCTTGCCCTCAGCAGCCTGATCGCCCAGATAGGTGTCCTTTGTATCTATATCACTGCCATCTTCATGCTGGAACGGCCATTCCCAACTGACAGAAGGCGCTTTATTATCTGCGGCAGTGAGACTATCCAAAGAAGTTCCCGCCTTATACGTGGCACTGAAAGCATTAATTCTGTTCTCAACTTCCCTACTCAGCGCCTGGGCGTCCTTGAATTTAGTACCATCAACAACCACATTTCCCCAAGTCTGAGTTGCAGCGTCGTATTCGGGAATCTTAAACTGCAAGGGACAGTAGAAGTTACCATCTGCATCCTTCCATTTGTCGTTGAGGGTCAGCGTTGCTGTGTACTGCACCCGCACCGCTACCTCAGGGGTTCCAGTCAGAGTCATGCTGACCATGTTGCCCTTGGTTCCGGGAGCAACCAGCTTGCTATCATCCGAAGATACCACAGACTGAGCAATAGTTGCCTTAACGTTGGTATCATCCGTGTCGTATTCCTTGGCGAACATAGTGCCGTTGGCGGTAATCTCCACACCAAACTTAGCAACACGGGCACTGTCGTGTCCGTGACCGCTGGTCACATACTTAGCGAACGTGCCGCCCACGAAGCAGCTGGTCACCAGCACCAGAGCCAGCAGCAGGCCGGCCACGCGCATGGTCTTTCCTGTTTTCTTTGTTTTCATACGTTTCCTCCATTCTGCTCCGGCACTCCCCCGGAGCTGCGTTTTTTTATTTTCTGCGCCTCCCCAGACGCGGGTTTACAGATCATTCGGCGGGCTATGCTCTCCCGCCCTACAACTCCTCGCAATGACACGTTTCCGTAGGGGACGGCGTCCTGCAGTGGAGCGCAGCGGAACAAATGCCCTTGGGGTACGACGTCCCGCCCCTGTCATTCCGAGCCAGTGACCGATGTCACTGGCGTGGGAATCCGTTTCCCGTCATTCGGCGGGCTTTTCCGCCTTCAGCCGCTCCAGCTCCCGGCGCAGCTGCTCCTTCTCCTCGTCACCGGCGCGGGTCTCCCGGCGGCGGCGCAGGATATCCCACACCACGAAGGCGCACACCGGTACGCCGATGAAGATCACCATGCCCAGCGGCTTTTGCAGGAACAGCGCAAAGTCGCCCACCTTGGGAATACGGCCGCTGTACTGGCCGATGATCTGGTCGGCGCTGATAGGCTCGTCCTCGGTGTTGTTGGCGTCGCCCTTGGTGACGAATTCCGTCCGGTCGGCGCTGATGGAGACGATGCGGTGGGTGACGACGATACTGCCGTCCATAAAGGCCACCACGTCGCCCACCTTCAGCTCGTCAATGTCGGCCTGCTTGGTAAAGATCAGGTCGCCCACCTCGATGTGATCCTCGGCGGTTCCGCTCATGGAGCCGGACAGCACCACCATGGGCGCCACGCCCAGCACGGTGGGCGGCGTTTCCGGGTGGAGGGTTCCCTTGACGATAATGATGATGTTGCACACCAGAAAGAACCCGAACACCACGCACAGCACCGCGCCGATAATATGCATCGCCGCGCCGCTTTTCTTTTTTTCTGTCATGTGTTTACCCCTTCCAAAATTATTTTTATATGGACGATCCATATATACACATGCCCAAATTGTCATTCTGAGCCGGTGATGGCCACCGGCGCGGGGATCCGTTTTCCCCGGAAAAAACAAAAAACCGGCTGCAAAAACAGCGTACCCGCAGGGTACGTTCTTTTGCAGCCGGTCAATCATGCAGTCAGTCCTGTTTAGACACCTTGGCTTTGCGTCTCAGCCTTTCGGCTGATTTGCCAAATATTCGATTCTTTGTAATTATATTCTTTTTATCGTGTTTCGTCAAACGTCATCTTGCACAAATTTCAACGGTATATTTGCGTCGATTTTTGGCGAATGCGCCTATTTCAGCTCCTCAAGCGCGGCCAGCACCCGCCGGTAGGCCGTCTCTGTCTCCGCCAGAAGCGCCTGCGCGCCGGGCAACTCGCCGCGGCGCAGGCACTCCGTCATGTCCGATGCCAGCGACCGCAGCCGCTCCAGCCCCAGATTGGCGGCCACGCCCTTCAGGGTATGCGCCGCGCGGAAGGCGGTCTGCACATCGCCGCGCCCCAGCGCTTCGGACAGCCGGGGAAACGAGTCGTCCAGCGGAAACAGGCGCAGGAATCGCAGCGCATGATCCGCGCCGCCCAGGCGCGGCGCGGCCTCGGCGGCGGTGCCGCCGACGGCACGGTAGAATTGGTCAAGCGTCATGGCGCTTCCTCCTTATGCATTCCACGATGGTGCGCAGCATCTGCGCCGCGTCCAGCGGCTTGGGAATATGCCCGTCCATGCCCGCCTCCAGACAGGCCGCCACGTCCTCGTCAAAGAGGTTGGCGGTCATGGCGATGATGGGCAGCGCCGCGTCGGGGCGCTCCATGGCGCGGATGGCGCGGGTGGCGTCCAGCCCGTCCATGACCGGCATCATCACGTCCATGAGTACCGCGCCCAGCTCTCCGGGCTTCGATGCGGCGAATGTCTCCACCGCCTCGCGGCCGTCCCGCGCCTGTACCACCTGCGCACCGGCGTCCTCCAGCAGATAGACGGCGATCTGGCGGTTCAGGTCGTTGTCCTCCGCCACCAGAATGCGGCAGCCCGTCAGGGACGGCAGCGCCGCAGGTATGGCCGTCGGCTCCGGGTCGGTACGGGGTATGACAGGCATGCTGATCTCAAACCGCGTGCCCGCGTCACGGGCGCTGTCCACCCGGATGGTGCCGCCGTGCCCGTCCACGATGCGCTTCACCACCGCCAGACCCAGTCCCACGCCTCCGGCGGTATCGTCGCGCACGGCGTTCTCCTGTGCGAAGGCCTCGAACATGCGCTTCTGGAACTCCTCGCTCATGCCCACGCCGTCGTCCTCGCAGATAAACGTCAGCCGGCAGATGCCGTCCGCGTCATAGGCGGTACGGAAGCGGCAGCGCACCTCGCCGCCGGGAAAGCTGTATTTGATGGCGTTGCCGATGATATTCTGGCATATCTGCCGCAGATGCAGCGGGTTGCCCTGGAGCTCATCACACGCCAGCGCCATCTCCGGCTCCGCCAGCGTCACGCCGCGCTCCTCCGCCTGCGCCCGCGCCAGCAGCATGACCTCATCCAGCTCCGTTGACAGGCGATAGGGCATGGTCACGGGGGCAGTTTCCTTCCGGCTCAGGCGGTTCAGCGTCAGGATGTCGTTGACCAGCGCCAGAAGATAGCGCGCGGCGGTCTGCGCCTTCTCGCGGCAGTCCTGCACCCGCTCCCGGTCGTCCGGGCTGCGTCCGATGATCTCCAGCATGCCCATGATGATGTTGATGGGCGTGCGGATATCGTGGCTCATGCTGCGCAGGAAGTCCGTCTTAGACTGATCCGCCGCGGTCGCCCGCTGCACCTCGGCCTCCAGCTGCCGCTGGTAGATCTTCTCCCGGCGCTTGCGCTCCTGATCGGCGCCCATCAGAAGCAGCAGCATCACCACCACCGCCGCCGCGTATACGCCGAAGACGGCGATGACCGCGTTGCGGCTTCGGGCGAACACATAGCTCTCCGCTATGAATACATACAGGCGGTAGTCCCGATACAGGCCGCGTACGCCGAGAAACGCCTCGTCGGTGTTGATCCGTGTCATGGTGCTGCCGCCGCCGGCCTCGTCCAGCGCACAGATCAGGGCGACCTGCGAAACCGGCTTTCCCTGCTGCGTCTCGTCGCTGGAGCCGATGACCGTCTCGCCGTCGGTGATGTAGGCATAGACCCTGTTGCTCAGCACCGTCTCATACCCGGCCAGCAGACTCTCCACCGACGACTGATAGGCCGCCAGCTCGCCGGTACTGCGCTGGCGGGCGCAAAAGATGACGCCCGGCGCGTCCTGCCGTGCCACCGCCGCGATGTCATAGAATTTACCGTTGCGGGTCAGGCGCTGGGAGAATATTTTCTCCGGATACTGCCGTATGGCGGCGATGGCGCTGCCGGTGTACAGGTCGCGCCACTCGCCCTCGCCGTAGGCAAACTCCGGCTTCAGCTCGCCATCCAGCACCAGCACGTCGGTCATGCGCTGGCGCTGTGCGTAATCCTCCAGATATTCGTCTGTCCAGATACCGGGCAGCAGCACGCCGGATGCGGCCAGCTCCGCCGCCTGCTCCGTCAGGCGCACAAGGCTCTTCACCTCGTCCGCCACGATGATCTCCCGGTAGGTGACGCACTGGCGCTCAAGATAGTACACCGTGCGATCCATGGTGCGCTGGGCGTCCCGGCAGCCGAGATATATCCCCACCAGCGCCGTGGCTGCAACAGTCACAAACCCCACCGCCAGCATGAGCAGAAGGGCGGCCTTGTTGGAAATTCTCTTCATCATGGCGTCACCCCACCAAGGCCGCTTCCGCGTCCACACCGTATCCCGCCAGAATATCCGCGATGGTGCCGTCCTCCTTCATCTCCTCCAGCACCGCGTCCAGCTGCTCGGCCAGACCGCGGTCGTCCTCCAGGCTGAAGGCCGCACCCAGCCCCACACGCAGCAGCTCCTGCTCCAATATCCGGTAGCTGCCCGTATGGTGGCTCATAAAGTGCCGGTAGGCCGTCTCGTGACCGGCTCCGGCATCCACGTAGCTCTTGTTCAGCGCGGCGAACACCTCGTCCATGCTGACGAAGCTGTACACGTTCTGTACCTGCTCCACGCCGTCCACCTGGTGGTTCAGCAGCAGCTCCTCCGGTCTGGAGCCGTTCTGCACGGCGATCCGCTTCCCGTTCAGATCGCTGAGCCGGTAAATGCTGCTGTCGCTGCGTACCACCATCACCTGACGGCTGTACATATACGGCCCTGCCCACTGGTAGCGATCCTCGCGTCCTGTCATGGAAAAGCAGCCCCAGAGGCAGTCCACCGTGCCCTGCTCCAGCAGGATGTCCTTGAACTGCCATGCGATCTTCTGAAATTCCGGCTCGTATCCCATGCGGCGGCAGGCTTCCGTGGCGATCTCCACATCAATGCCGGCAAAGGAGCCGCCCTCGTCCAGATAGAAGTACGGCTCGTAGTTGTCGCTGCCGATGACCAGCTTCGGCAGCGGCTCGTCCTGCTCCTGCCGTCCGCAGCCGCACAGCACCAGCGCGCACAGCACCAGCAGCGCCGCCAGCCGTTTCCCTATATGCGTCATTGGTTCTCCTCCCCGGTGTAAACCTCGCGGCGCAGCGTACCCTGCAATTCCCGCAGACACTCCACCAGCAGCGGGTCGAAGGCGCCGCACTCCCCCGCCGCGATCATCTCCATAGCCTTGTCCATGGGGTACGGCTCCTTGTATACCCGGCGGCTGACCAGCGCGTCGAACACGTCCGCCAGCCCCGCCGCCTGTGCCGCGATGGGTATCTCCTCGCCCCGCAGCCCGTCCGGATAACCCTTACCGTCAATACGCTCGTGGTGCCAGCGGCATATCTCCGCCGCCGTTTCCAGCAGCGGCTCACCCTGATAGTCCTTCATGCTGCGCAGGATCGTCTCGCCTATGACCGGATGTCCCTTGATGATCTCAAATTCCTCCGCCGTCAGCTTGCCGGGCTTGTTGAGTATCTCGTCGGGAATGTCCAGCTTACCGATATCGTGGAACATGGCCGCCGCCGCAATGCGCCGGCAATCCGGCCGGGTAAGCCGGTACCGGTCGGTCTTTTCCGTCAGGCGCTCCAGCAGCAGCTCCGTCAGGCGGCGGATATGGCGGGCGTGATCGCCGCCCTCGCCGTTGCGGTAAGCCACGATCCGCGCCAGCACGTCGGCCATCATGCCGCTGCTGCGCTCCTGCGCCCGCGCCTGCTGTATCAGCACCGATGTGAGCCGCCGCTGGCGGGCGTACAGCTTCACCGTGTTCATCACCCGGCGGCGCACCACCTGCACATCGAAGGGGCGCTCGATGTAATCCGCCACGCCCAGCTCATAGGCGTGGCTCATGCTGTCCGCCGAGGTGTCCGCCGTGATCATAATGACCGGTATGTCGTCCAGCAGCTCCCGCCGCTGCATCTCCTCCAGCACCTGAATACCGTCCATGCCCGGCATGATCATATCCAGCAGCACCAGCGCGATGTCTGTTCCATATTTTTCCAGCTGTGCCATGCACTCCGCGCCGTCCGCGGCCTCTGCCAGCTGAAACTCCCCGCCCAGCATCTCCCGCAGAATGGCGCGGTTCAGGGGCGCATCGTCCACGATGAGGATGCGCTGCGCCGTCTCGCCGCCGGCAGGCTCCGCGTCCCCTTCCCTGACCACCGCGTCCTTCCTCCGCTTGGCACGGTACATGAGCCGGTCGGCGCGGTGGGCGGCCGCCGCTATCGTTTCACCCTGCGCCATCACGCAGCCGATGCTGACCGTCAGCCGCAGCTCATCGCCGCAGCCGGGTATGTCGGCGCTCTGCACCCGCTGCCGCACCGTCTCCAGCATGGCGGCGAACTCCTTTTCCTCCGCTTGGGGCACCAGTATCAAAAACTCGTCACCGCCGTACCGCACCAGCGAGCCGCGGCTGCCCAGCTCCCGGCGGATCACCTCCGCCAGCGCCCAGAGCGCCTTGTCCCCCACGCTGTGCCCGTACACGTCGTTGTACAGCTTCAGATCGTCCATATCCACCAGCGCCACGCCGCCGCGGAATGCCTCCGCGCTCATGTCGCGCTCGTAGTGGTTGCGGCTGAGCGCGCCGGTCAGAACGTCCCGCTCCTGCTCCTGGGTGTCGCGTCCGGAGATCACCAGCGTGTTGTCGTCCACCCGGTCGATGCGGATGTCGTACTGGCGGCACGCCTGCCCGCCCTGCCGGAGACGCAGGCGAAAGCTGTCGTTATCCGCGTTCCCATCGAAAAAGCCGCGCAGGTTTTCGCCGCTGAGATAGCGCGTCCAGACATCCTTTTCCGCTGACACGGCGCAGCCGTCCCGGAAGATGTTCCGCAGCTCGTCCACGCTGTACCACTTGTCGCTGATCCCCTGTGCCAGCCCGGTCTTGCACACCCGCAGCTTGCCGCAGCTCCTGTCGTATTCGCACACCGTGTCGCAGAAGGGCAGCAGCGCCGCGATAAACCGATCCTTTTCCATCATAACGATTACCCCATACCGTCACGCCGTCGCCGGCATTTTTACCGTATATTATACCGAAATCCGCCGGGCATTGCAACAGCCGCAGCAGGAAAAAGCGCGGCCGGCAAGTTCTAATATGTAATTGCAGGGTGCAGAACTCCGAAAGGCAGCTCTGCTACCCTGTGATTTTTTATACAACGAAAAGGAGAACAACGACATGAAAGTAATTGGTTTTCGCAAATCCTCTTTCAAGGGTGATGATGGTCAGACAGTCTCCGGCGTCAACCTGTTTCTCACCGAGAAGTGCGAAAAGGGTGAAGGTCAGAGCTGTGATCGCGTCTATATCACTGATAAGCGGTTGACCGCCTGCGGCTATACGCCGAAGATCGGTGATGAAGTTAAGCTGGAGTATACCCGCTATGGCAAGTGCTCCGGCATCCGTCTGGCTAAGTTCTAAAACTTCGCTCTTGCTGTGAACGTCGGGAGGATGTGCACCGTCAGAGCTGCCCTCAACAGGTCGGAGTGAAAGCTCCGACGAGGGCACTTGACACCATAACGAATTCCGGGAAGTGCTTGCTATATGTCGGTTTCCGCCTCCCCCGTTCACAGCATCCACGAATACGGTCACGGCATCTACAAGATCGTGACATTCAAGGGTGTTCGTGATCCTGATAACGCCTATCTCCGCAACGGAGATGACGTGCAGCACAATGACAACAAGCTGGATAACAGTTTCAGCCGCGCTCGAAATATGGTGCTGCAATACGCTCTCTGTAACCCGTGGGACTACTTCTTCACGGGCACCATAGACCGGACAAAGTTCAACCGCTTTGACCTTGCCACCTACCAAAGCCGCCTTTCCCAGTTCATCCGTGACAAGCGCAAGAAGTATCACTCCCAGATACAGTTCCTGCTGGTGCCCGAACACCACAAGGACGGCGCGTGGCATATACACGGTCTGATCTCCGGGCTGCCGGTGGACGTGCTGGCCTCTTTCACTCCACCGGCTCCCCGGAGGCTCATAGACGGTGGCTTTCTGAACTGGCCGGATTATATGGACACCTTCGGCTTTTGCTCTCTGGCGCCCATCCGTGACCCGATAGCAACGGCCTATTACATAACCAAGTACATCAGCAAGGATATCTCCCAGCGCGGCTCTGACCTCGGCCAGCACCTCTATTTCCATTCTCGCCCACTCAAGC
>OIWU01001949.1_pt1 | contig 18719 bp, 16 predicted proteins | sample 1587711 | NCBI WGS metagenome assembly OIWU01 (sample SAMEA3888909, study PRJEB22519) | human gut metagenome | biome: human gut; feature: human-associated habitat; material: faeces | place: Denmark | collected 2010 | reverse complement strand
CGTGTTTGTGCGCCGTAGAAAGCCAAAACAAAAGCCGATTTCGCCCGAGAATTTCTGCATTTTTCAGTTTTTGGGCAAAATCTTTGAAAATACAACAACTTATGAATTTTTTTGTTGACAAAGCTCCCTCTTATTCGATATAATTTAGCTATGGTTTTATGGAGAAAAACCACGATAGGGTTAACGGTGAGGAACTTTCGAAGAAAGCACAATATTATAAAAAATAAGGAGAGTGGTATTTATGACGAAATCTGAGCTTATCACTGTTGTGTCCGCCAAGAGCGATTATACCCAGGAGCAGGTTCGCGCAATCGCAGACTGCATGCTGGATGAGATCGTTCATCGACTGGCTCGCGGTGAGGAAGTTACCATTTCCGGCTTTGGCCGTTTTGAAATGCGTAAGCGCCGTGAAAAGCACTTCGTGAACCCCAAAACCAAGGATGTTCAGCTGCTCGCAGTCAGCGAAACTCCCGGTTTTAAGGCCAGCGGCAAGCTGAAGCAGAAGATCAAAGAGTCCCAGAAGAAGACCCGTTGATTTTTTCGCCTGTCACAAAAATTCGCCCCGGCGCTCTCTTTTCAGCGCCGGGGCATTTTTTTCTGTTATCGCTAAAAGCCTATCGTTTTCTGTGCGCTCACAGATCGTCGGCATCCTGCACAGGCACTTCGTTTTCGTTCTGCGGCACCCCCGTCCAGCTGCCCTCAGGGTCTGTGGGGGAATGCACCATCAGCGGGCTGGGCGGCAGCGTATAGCCGGGCTGCGGCGGATCGCCCGGGAACCCCGGCTCGGTCAGCGCTGCGCCGCTGGGCAGGCGTGAAGATGCCCGGGCCTGCTGCACCGCGCCCGGGGCGTTTTGCTGATCCGCCGTGTCCGGCAGTGCCACCCAAAAGCCCTCATGCTCATTGTTTTTCATGGATACCATCCTCCTTTTCGGGCCAGCCGGAAAATTTTGGCTGCCAAACCCACCGGCTGACCTTTTGAAGATTAGTATGCCCTCCTTCTGCCCATGCTATCCGGCAGAGGAGGGCTTTTGTATGCGCACTGGTTGGAAACCGTTTTTCATCAGCTTTTTGATTACCTTGGGCGTACTGCTTCCCTTTGTGTGGTGCGGTACGCTGTATTACGATACTGCGCACAGCAGCGCCGAGCCTGCTGCGCAGCCGCAAAGCGGCGTGCCCATTCTTTCCGGCTCACAGGACAGCGGCGCGTTTTTGATTGCACTGGCCCCTTGGCAGGAGTGCCCGGCGCCGAGCCTTGCGATTTTGCGGCTGGACTGCCCGCAGGCTGCCATTTCCGTGTGCCTGCTGCCACCCGGCACCGTTGTGCGCAGCCCGGGCGGCTCGGCCACATTGGCGCAAAGCTATTTGACTGCCGGGCCGGGGCGCGCCGCGCAGCTTTTGTGCGAAACACTCGATCTTCCGCCGCTTTCTTATGTGGCCGCCACTCCCGACGGTTGGGCACTGCTGCTGGGCGACCCCGTGCTGCGGCTGGATACCGCCTCGCTGCTCACACCGGCCCAGCGCACCGCCTTGGGGCTGGAGGGCGCGGTGGGGCAGCTCAGCCTGCCTCAGGCTGCGGCCTTGTGCGCCCATGCTGCGGATCTGCTGCCCGCCGAAAGCGCCCTGAAGCTGCGTTTGGCTGTGTGGGAGAACACCCTGCAGCAATGCCGCCCGCAGCTGGCCCTGCTGGCAGATGCCATGCGCGCGCAAAGTTCGCAGCTGCTCACCAGCCTTTCGGCCACCGAGCTTTTGCGTCTTGAGAAAATGCTGCGTTTTCTTTCCGGTGCCGAAAGTGTGTCCGTGCGTGTGCAAACCATGCCCGGAAAAGCCGAGGGCCAGCGCTTTGCCCTGAACGAACAAAGCCTGGCCCTTGCCGCACAGCTGGCAGGATAAGCCCCTGCCGACCGGTTTTATCCAAGCATGGTATGCGATAAAATAAATTTGCGAAAATCCTCTGCGTGTGCCGACAATATGCGCGCGCGTAAGGTCACCAGATAAAATATGCGATACGCGTTGGGATCATCTATGTGCAGCAGCTTCACATTTTCGTTTTGCAGCAGCTCGTTCCAAGGAACCACCGCCACGCCAAAACCGTTTGCCACCAGCGCCGCAATGGCATGGTCCTCGTTCATTCTGCACGAAACAGCAATGGTTTGCCCGGCGCGCTGAAACATATTTTCCACATAGTGCGTTGTATCCGCTGACAGCACCACCGGGTATTTTGCTGCATCGGCCAGCGAAATTTTGCTTTGCCGGGTAAGCTCGTGATCGCACGGCACCAGCAGCCCCATTTCATAGCGGGCCACCGGTTCAAATTTAAATTCCGGCTGATCCTCCAGATAAGAAGCAAAGCCGATCTCGCTGATCCCCTCCCGCAGATCCTGCATAATATGCGGTGTATCGCTTTGCCGAAACTGAAAAAACACATTTCCGCTCTGTGCCTGCTTCCGGGTTTGATATTGCCGCATCAGCGGCGGCAAATAGAGGGCAGCCATTGCAAAATTAGCCGAAATATCAACTATTTTTTTATTCGGATCACGCAGATCACGAATGTGCTGCACCCCGGCATCCAACTCGTGCAAGGCGGCGCGGGTGTGTTCGGCAAAAATACGCCCATAGCGGGTAAGCACCACATTCCGCCCCTGTTTTTCAAACAACGGTGCCCCCAGTTCGTTTTCCAGCGCCGCAATGGCACGGCTCACCGCGGGCTGGCTCACATTAAAAATATCGGCTGTATGTTGATAGTGCTGCGTATACGACATACTGGTAAAATAGCGCAGTTCCCGGATATTCATTTTCTCCTCCATTTATAACCAAACTGTTATGCTTTTGGTCAGAAAACGCTGTTGTTTATCCACGATCTTTTTTGTATTCTAAGTATAACAAACGAATTGCAGTTGTGCAAAGCATTTTTGTCCACTTTGCATAGAAACGCACAAAGGAGTGTATGGTTATGAATAAATCCGCATCGCCCGTGGTAATTGGCACCATTGGTGCCGGTTACGCCGCCTATCTTCATGGCAATGGCTATGAAAAAGTGCATGGTGTGCCCGTTCGCCTGAAAACCGTGTGCGATTTAAACCTTGCTCTGGCTGAAAAGGTAAAATCCCGCTACGGATACGAGCAGGTTGAATCGGACTATCACAAGCTGCTGCTTGATCCCGAAATTGATGTGATCGATATCGTTTTACCGCCGTTTTTGCATACACGCGTTGCGCTGGATGCCCTGAAAGCCGGAAAACATGTGATCTGCGAAAAGCCTTTGACCGGTTATTTTGGTGAGCCCGGTCAGGAAAACATCGGCAACACCGTGCCCAAAAGCGAAATGCTTGCCAGCTGCATGAAAGAAATGGAGCTTCTCAAGCAGGCCGTGGCTGAATCCGGCAAAAAATTCATGTATGCAGAAAACTTTGTCTATGCCACTCCTGTACAAAAAGCTGCCGAGATCCTGCGCGCCAAAAAGAGCAAGCTTTTGTTTATGAAGGGCGAAGAAAGCCTGAAGGGCTCTTCCAGTGCCGTGGCGGGCAAATGGTGCAAAACCGGCGGCGGAACCTTGATCCGCACCGGCACTCATCCGCTGTCCGGTATGCTGTGGCTCAAATCGCAGGAAGCCGCCGCCCGCGGTGAAACCATTGGCATTGCGGATGTCACCTGTGATGTTGGCCGCACCACAACGATTTTGACCGAGGAAGAGCACCGCCACATCTCGGCTCGCCCCGAGGATGTAGAAGATTACGGTGTGATCAGCATCACATTCACCGATGGAACCAAGGCGCTTTGCCTGGCAAGCGATACTGTGCTGGGCGGTACGAAAAACTACATTGAGGTTTATGCCAACAACACAGCGCTGAATTGCAATATCACCCCCACCGATCTTTTGAACACCTATTTCCTGGATGAGGACGGCCTGGAAAATGTGGACATTTCTGAAATGCTTCCGGCCAAGCTGGGCTGGAACAAGGCTTTTGTAAGCGACGAGATCATTCGTGGCTACATGGGCGAAATGCAGGATTTTGTGGAAGCCATTGCCTATGATCGCGAGCCTGCTTCCGGTTTCCAGCTGGCTTACGATACCACCCGCGTAATGTACGCCGCTTATCAGTCTGCCGAGGAAGGCCGCCGGATCCAGCTGTGATTTTTTGGTGATACGGTGTTTTTACTGTATGCTGAATGCCTGAAGTGCCCTGTGTGAATCAGCACTGCCGATTCACACAGGGCACTTTTGCGGTATAAAGCCGTTGATCCTGCCAGAGTATTTTCCGGTATCCGCTCAATAAACATCCTTCATCACAATATCCTGCAGATAGCGGTGAAAGTGTTCGTATTCCTCTGCTTTCAGCATTTTGGGGAAGCTCATCACCACCAGCTCATGCCCGGCATGAGCGCGGTGGTAGGCGGGATGAATATGCGGATATGGATTTTCCACAAAGCCGCAGCGCTCATAAAAAGCCTTGCGGCGCACAGCGATCTCATCCACCGGCGGGTCGATCTCCAAAATCAGCGGCGCAGCCCCATAGGCTTTCAGGATCTTCTGCCCATAGCGATGGTTTCGCATGGCGGGCAAAACGCAGAAATGCTCGATATAAAGCGCCCCGCCGATATCCCAGTACAGAATTTCGCCGATCATTTCGCCGTTATCGCACACCACATCCAGGTGATATTCCGGCTGATGCAGAATACTGCGCTGCGAAGCCGCCTCACGCTGCTCATGCTCCGGGAAGCTGATTTTATAAAGCGCCATGGCTTTTTCGTAAAGCGGGTCGTTTGTATCCGTCAGGCGTTTGATCTCCATGGTCTTTTTTCTCCTTTTGCCTGCTGTAACGGTATTTTATTCCAGTTCAAAATCGCTGGGCTGCAGCTCATCCAAAGCCGCATTCGGGTCTGCGATCAGGCGGCGGCTCTGGTTTAAAATGGCTTTTTCCAGCAGATTGCGCGCCATACGGCCATTGCCCGCTGCGGCAGCATTTTGGGCCTGCTGCTGTTCATAATAGGCGTGCAGCGGCAGCAAACAGGCTGCATCCAGCCGATAGCCCTTTCCCTTGGCAATGCTTTCGGTAATGCGGATCAGCTCGTCCGCCGTGTAGTCCGGAAATTCAATGCGATTGGGAAACCGGCTGGCAAGGCCGCTGTTGGCCGTGAGGAACTGCTCCATCTCGCGGCTGTAGCCTGCCAGCACCACCACCAGATCCTCGCGGTGATCCTCAATGCCCTTTACCAGTGCGTCAATGGCCTCCAGGCCAAAGCTATCCTCTCTGCCGCGGAACAGGCTGTAGGCTTCGTCAATAAACAGCACGCCGCCCAGCGCGCTTTGGATCACGCTGTTGGTCAGCGGGGCGGTATGGCCCACATAACGCCCCACCAGATCGGCTCGGCTCACCTCTACCAGCTGGCCGCCGCGCAGCACGCCAATGGCCTTGAGATAGTGCGCCACAATGCGCGCAATGGTGGTTTTTCCGGTGCCCGGATTGCCCGCAAAGATCATGTGCATATTCGGCATGGCCACCGGCAGCCCCGCAGCCCGGCGGCGGCTTTGGGCGGCCACATTGTCGGCCAGCGCGCGCACATATTCCTTCACCGGCGCCAGCCCCACCACGGCATCCAGCTCTGCTTCAGCCTGTGCGCGCTCGGCGGCAAACACGCCGGGCAGCAGGCTTGTGATCGCGATCCTTTCGCCTTGGGCTTCCAGCACCGCTTCGCCTTGCTGTTCTGCGCGCAGCGTGACCTTGGCCCCGGCTGCCGGGCTGCGGGTGAGCTTGTACTCTGCCAGCGCCCGGTACAGGCGTTCTGCCTGCTGCACAATGGCCGCCACGCCCTCCGCCTTGGTGTAAAACCCTGCCAGCCAATCCCGCAGGGCAGCATCGGCGCTCAGCTCCAGTTCCAATCGAGTGCGGCAATTCTGCGCAAGGCGGTTCAGTTCTCCTGCCGCAATGGTTTGCAGCGTTTCAGGCGTATAGGCCGCCGCGGCGCAGGAATCCCCAATGTGCTCGGCAAAGCCCGCACCAAACGCCGACGAAAGCTTTTCCGGCTTTTGCGTGCCAAAAAATACCAGATATTTTCCTTTGGGGGTCAGCTGGCTTACAGTGCCCCCCGCCAGTGCCGTGCCGCTTTCCACCAGAATGCCTTTTTGCAAAAGATAGCGGCTGTTCAAAGGCGCTGCCCCCTTTTGCACCAACGCCGAAAGCGCTGCCCGGCAGCTGGGCGCACATTCGGCCCACCCGTCAAAGGCAATGATCTGGCCCGGGGCCGAAATGGCGCTGTACAGATCCTGCAGAAACAGTTTTTCCTGTGCCGGGCCCGGATATAGGCTCAGCTGCATCTGTGCAATCTGCGGGCTTTGCAGCAGCCCTCGGGCGGCAAGCTCGGCCGCCACCATGCGAAGCGCCGAATGCCTTCCGCTGCCATTTCCGCCGTACAGGTAGATCACATTGCGGGCGTTTTCCCCCTGGGGCGGCAGCAATGTGGGGCGGCGGAATGCCCGCACCAGACTTTGCAAAAGCTCCTCCTGCCCAACAAGCTGCGCAGCCAGCTTTTCGCTGATGCCCTCCCAGCTTCCCTGCTCTGCAGTTTGCACTGCTGCGGCGGTTTGCTGCGGCTGAGCGGCCGGATCCAACAGGCCGTCATTTGCCATTTCACGGGTCAGCTCGGCGGTTTTCTTTTGCAGAAACTCTTGCATTTCACGCACCTGGCGGCTCACTTCGTCCACCGAAGCCTTTGCCCCGGCCTTTTCCGCGGTTTTGCCCGCCCCGCTGCCGTTGCCAAAGAAATCATCGAATAAATCCGTATACCCCGATCGCGCCATTGCTGTTTCCTCCTGCGGCCTTTGTGGTGCGCCGCCATCCCGGCGCAAAATCTATTTTGATTATAACACAAAACCCATCCCGGCAAAAGTTTTCATCAAAGATAAAAGCCGCCGACTTTTCCACAGGGAACCCGTAAATTGTGGAAAGATCAAAGCTTCGCAGACGATCAAAAAAAGACACAGTTTTATATTTGAAGGGCAAAATTTTATACAGGGCCAAATTGACTGGATGCAATTTTTTGCACGCTGTAATACTCAAAGCCGGGCAGAATTACAAGGCTTTTAGAGGGTAAACAACAATAAGCCCGGCTGCTCCGTATCCGTACTGGTAAAAGCGCTCTGTTTTTTTGCCTGCTTTGCCCTTTGCTTGTAGGGGCCTGCATCGCAGGCCCGCTGAGGGTGCGCGGCAGATTTTTCAGCTTGCAGGCACGGCAAACGCGGGCAGAGCAAGCCCTGCCCCTACTGTGAAATCACAAAAGAGCGATATATTTTTGTGAAAACTTTGCCCTTTGCTCGTAGAGGCCTGCATCGCAGGCCCGCCAACGGTGCGGGTATCCAGTTCAATGGAACCACCGCAGTCACAGACACAGTTCCGGATGGTATAGCCGTTTTTTCGTGCCCAGTCGGCATAGCTGCCGTCCATTTCCCGATGCGAAAGCCTGTTTCTATTTTTGGAGGAATCAGTCTTCCTCCAGCTCAAAACGAATTGTCACACGGCTTTGACCTCCCACGGTACAGGTGAACAGAGTCAAATCCCAATTTCCACTTTCCATTCCCTCTATATCTGTGGGGTTCAGTGTCTCCCGCTCCACCATTTTGTAGATGAATACATTTCCGTCTATATCTGTAAAGGTGGCAATATCGCCCTCCGAGAGCGTTTTCAGTCTGCCGAAATGGGAGGCATAGTTATGACCACAGAGAATCAGATTGTTCAGATATGCCGACCCACTGTACCGGCAGGGAGCAGTTTTCAGATTGGGATAATTCCACTCACTGATAACCGGCAGCTCCAGCTCCAAGGCTGGGATTCTTAAAACACCGATAAAGTCTATCCCATTGATGGTCTCCACCGGCATTTCCATATTAGGGGATAGAACATAGTCCGGAATAACAGTCCGCTCATCGCTCGCCAACGGCTCCTGATTCGTGGACGCTTCCAGCTTATTTACCACTTGCCTGGCCGCTTGCTCTGCCCGCAGTTCGTCGTATAGGTTGTAGGATGTAAGGAAAAGGGCCGCCGCGATCAGCAGCAGCCCAATCGTAATCGACAGCAAACCCCTTTGTTTCCTGCCACTCTGTTCTTCATTTCTCATCTGTTGTACCTCTGCGGCGCACCAGGCCGATCACGACAAAGAGCAGTCCGGCGGCGATCAACACCGGAACCGGCCACCAGAGCTGGCCAGTCTGAGGCAGCGTCGGCTTTGTAGGTGTAGTAGGTTTGTCCGGCGTGGTAGGTGTTGTGGGAGTAGGTTTGTCAGGAATTTTCTCATTGTAGCTATTTGTCACCACAAAAGTGATACCCTCCCGTGTGACCTTTGCGGTATAGCCCTCCAACTCTTTCTCCGCAATGGTCCACGTATAGCGATCATTCAATCCCGTCCAGGTGTAGCGCCAGTTGTTTGCCGCGTTCAGGGTTATGGTATCATATACCTTGCCGTCACGAAGAAGCTGAACAATTACCTCTTTGGGACGATCTTTTTCATGTCCATCATCGGCCCAGACCTTCAGAACCTTTCGGTCGATGGTATGGTCATCTGGGATATCAGGGATTTGGGATGAATCGAACTTTGCATTGGCGGCTACATCATAAACCCAAATGTTATTCTCTTTGTCCAATCCAGGCAGCATTACCATGAATGGCATGGGATCATAGCGAAAGCCATTTTGCGTGTGTCGATACCCCAGTACAAAGTACAAACCCGCTTTCAGGCTCTTTCCGGCGGTGGGAAAGGAAACCAATCCCTTATCATTGGTCTTTCCACTGTCTGTGGGGGAAATATCATCCCGCAATACATAGCCCTCCAGGGTGGATGCCAGTGTCCGCCAGGCCTCGTCATCCTTGCCCCGGATATTGACATGGAACTGGGCGAAATCTTTTGTGGTGGTCAGCTCGCCGTATTCGTCTACTGTGGCAGCCAGGAAAATGTCAAACTCTGCACCAACCAGGGGCGTGTTTCCATCTTGATAGGAAATGGTCAAACTTACATTCTGGTTCAAGTCAATACTTCCCGCCGCCAGAGCCTGCAAGGGCAGGAGAAGGAATACTGCCAGCACACTGAGCAGCGCAGCAGTCATGCGTCTAATCCTCTTCATCGGCTTCACCTCCGTGTTTCTTTCTTGGCTGCTTGGGCAGCAGCAGTAAAATCAAAAGCAATAGCAAGATCGGGATCGCCACAATGGGTGCCACCAACAGCGGTTCAATCTGAATGGCGTCCGCCGTCACACGGACGGTCTTTGCTTCCTCAATATTGTCAATCCGGTGTCCCCGTACCAGCAGCCGGTGGGTATTGATGCCGTAGGGGGTGCAGGTCACCAGGGTGCAGTAGTCCTGGCCTTCTACAATTTCCAGCGCGGCGGTATCCTGCGGCTCTACGATGAGGATTTGATCCACCTCATAGGTCAGGGTCTCATCCAGCACCCGCAGAAGGAAGGTATCCCCCTCCCGGAGCTTGTCCAGGTTGGTGAACAGCCTGGCGCTGGGCAGGCCCCGGTGGCCGGAGAGGACGCAGTGGGTGCTCTCCCCGCCCACCGGCAGGCTGGACCATTCCAGATGGCCCACGGCGATCTGCAGGACCGATTCCTCCGTACCATGATAGATGGGCAGAGAGCAATCAATGCTGGGGATTTCAATATAGCCCATGACGCCAAGACCGGACACATTCAAAAGCTGCTGGTATTCTTCCTTCTGGGCGTCGCTGAGCTGGTACGCATTGACCCGATCGGTCAGAGATGCGTTGTAGCTTTCGGCCGCGGCCCAGATTTCATCGTATTGATCCTGGTTCAGATTTGCAACTTCCTCGGCATACGTGGCAATGGCCCGGGTTTGGTGGAGGGAGTTCCAGTAATCGCTGACAGAGGGGTACAGCAGCAAGGACAGCCCTGCAAGAAGCACCAGGATCAGCAGCAGCGTTGTGAAATTTCCTTTTTTCTTCTTCATGCAGGGTTCTCCTTGCCGCTGTGGGCCGGGGAGGGGTTGCCTCCCCGGCTGTCACTGCGGGATTTCAGTGCGTTTCAGATATGTATCAGGGAATTAGCGCTTGGTGTTCATGCGCTTCTTGGTGACCAGCAGCACCACAGCGCCGATGACCAGAACAGAGCCGAGGACATAGAAGATGGTGGTGCCCATGCCGCCGGTGGAGGGCAGCTCGATACCGGCCTTGTTGACAACAACAACGGCGGTTGCGGCGATGGTACCAATATCGACCTTAACCTCAGTTACTTTAGCATTCTCTTCAACGACATTGCCGTCTTTGTCCAGATACACGGTGGTATTCGTGGAGGTCTGACCGGTCTTGGCAGCTGTGACAGTGACAGGGTCAGTCAGCTTGTTATAGCCGGCAGGAGCTGTGACCTCCGTAATTTTATAGGTACCGGATTTAACACCCTTCACAACGATCACGCCGTCTTTAGGTGTGGTGATCTTGTTCGTAAGACCTTCGGCCTCGGTGATACCGGCATAGATGTAAGCGCCGTCGGTGTCAGCAGTAGACTGCACATAGAACGGGAACTCGAACACAGCGCCGGACAGGGCCTTGCCCTTATTGTTGACCTTCTTCAACGCAATGGCATAGGTGTAGATGGTTTCCTCTTGGTCCAGCTTGTCGGGCCCAGGCTCAGTGCCGTCCTTAGTAGTCCACGTTACAGTGACCTTGTTGGTGTTGCCATTGCCATCAATGGCGGCCTTGTCAGTTACAACAGCGGTGTAGGTGATGGTGATGGTAGCACCATTGTTATACAGGAACTTGTTTTCGGCCTTGTTATACCAGTCAATGACGATCTTCTTATTAGCAAACTGGGCAGTGATATTAACCTGGTCCTTGGTGGTTTCGTCGTTGCCATCATTGTCTACAATGATGCTGGTGACAGTCACATTGGACAGGAAGTCGGGCAGGGTATCCTCGATGGTATAGGAAACGATTTCCTTTGCTTCCTTACCAGCGCCAGAATAATTGGAGGTCTTGAAGCTAACGGTATAGGTGACCGTGTCGCCAATGGAGAAACTATTATCAGTACCACCAGTGGCAGTTTTACTCAATTCTTTAGGTATAGAACTATTCTTGTCAACAATGGTAGCATTTGGCATTGTTGAATCAACGCTGATAAGCTGGTTACCCTGAGTAGTAGTCACAACATAATAGCCATAAGCCAGTCCTTTAAAGTTTAGGACTGAGCCGTCACTTTCGGCCGTTGCAGTTTTTGTTGCAGTTGCCGTCCAAGCTTTCAGGGCCTTTTGCAGCTCCGCACTCATATGGTCCCCATCTTTGGCCGCCAGAGTAGCGCTGATATAGCCATTTTTATCCGCATTGAAATAAGTTTCCAGGCTTTTGGGAATTGTGCCGGTGTAAGCGATACTGCTGCCGTCCGCGTTCACGGTCGCGTCAAACAGTTTGTAGATGGTGTAGGTTTCGCCCTTTGCGGCGTTGGAAATGGTAATGGATCCTTCGCCATCCGAATGCGCTACATCTTGGGCAAAGGCTGTGACGGCCAGGGCGAAGACCATCACCAGGGCCAGCAGGAGGCTGCCGAGTTTCCTTGCGTGTTTCATTTTTTGTGCTCCTTCTTTCATCGTCATTTTGAATAGGAATGGTGGCTTTCCGCGTATCAGGAAGATGCTTCATCCTCCTTTCGACGCCTGCAATGGCTATACAACAGGGTCGCCGCGCCGAAGATCAGCGCCAGGCCGCCTGCGGTATAAGAGGTTGTTCCGGCTCCGCCGGTGTCGGGAAGCTCGTAGCCCCAGGAGATGTCGCGGACGGTCACCGACAGCACCTTCGGGTCGGTGCCGCTGACGGTCAGGGGCGTTCCGGTTTTCCCGGCTCTTTCCAGCGTTCCGTCCGATTTCTCCGTGGCCGGGTAAAGCGTCGCGTCCTCGCTCCCGACCTCCAGAATCCAGGGGCCTGCCGTCATGTAATTTGACGGTGCCTTTGTCTCACGGAGTTCGTAAGTCGCTCCCCGCTGAATGCCGTTAAAGGTCGCAATGCCGTTTTCACCGGTGGTGACGGTCAAAGGACTTTTCGCATTCTCCGTCCCCACTCTCGTCAGGGTGAACTCTGCGTCTTTCAGCAGCTTCAAATCGTCCACGCTGTCCTTCTTCGTGATTTGCAGATTCAGCTGGGTCGTCATGGTGTTTTTAAAGGCGTCTCCCGGGATGGTCAGGGTGTAAGACCCGTCCGAATTGCTCCCTTGCCCAGCCGCGTTGCCCGACCCCGAAGAGCCGCCGGCAGCGGGGGTTTCTTTTACGGTTTCATAGTCGAACCACACCTCTTTGCCCGGTGCATAGGGGATGCCCTTCAAATCATGGGTCTTATTCGTTCCGACATTTCCATCATTTGTCCCATCGTTAAAAACATAATTGAAATTGCCCGTTCCGGTAACATTGTTTAGCACTGCAACATAATAACCGTCTGAACCCAGTGTCATTTCTGTTCCCGGCCAACTACCTGCCGGATTATTTCCAGCATCATCCCATACATACATCCTCACGGTCGCCCAGTTTTTATCGTTCCTAAAGTGAACCGTGAACGTCCCCGTCTGGGAATCCCCTCCGGAGCCGGAGGAACCGCCGCTTTCGCTGCCGTTAAGCTTGACGGAGGACACATTGTAGCTTTTGAACTCCACGCCCAAAAGGGAAACGGTTTTCTCCTCAATTTTCACCTGAATCGTATATTTCGTCTTATCGTAGGTGATGCCGGGTTTCCCGTCGTTGACTTCCGTCAGATAGTAGGTATAGGTTCCGGCCTGAGTAAACTTTATGTCTTGAATCGTAAATTTACCGGTAGCAGCATCGGATGTTGCCGTTCCGACAACCTTGCCATCGCTGTCTGTTAATTTAAACTGGAAGTCCAGTCCCTTGTTCTGCTTTATGCCGTCCTTGTTCAGTGCCTTGGTACCGATAATGTTCAGCGCAGGGGTGGCCGTTACCACTTTGGTTTCACCCGGGTTGCCCAGAATCAGGCCGCCGTTGGTCATGATGCCGCCGCCGTGGACGCCGGAATAGTTGCCGGTGATAATGACCGTCGCGGCACTGACTGCCTGGGTCTTGGCGTCATCATCCGGGTGCGCAACTAATCCGAACAGATACTTTGCGGCCGCATAGCCGGTCTTGCCGATGGTAACAGGCTGTTCGTCACAGCTTCCCTTCCAGTTCGCCGCGCCGCCGCCCGCCATCAGGCCGGTGACAAGAGAAATCGGGTCGTTTGCACCCTCATTTTTGCGGACACAGAAGTAATCCGTGTAGCCGTTTTGCATAAAGACCTGGCTCGCTTTCGCCACAGTGCGATCATAATCTTTGCCGTTGCCGCCGTCAGACATTTGTTCGCCTTTAGCCTCGTTTCCGTAAATGGCCGCTCCCTGTTCATTGACGATCAGGGTTTTGCCCGTAGGACAGGCGCCCACACCGCCGCCAAAGCCTTCCGCGTGGTTATTGGTGATCAGCGCGTCCATGATCGTCAGGTTGCCGGATTCCTGAACAAAGATACCGCCGCCGCCCCAGTCGTCATCGGAATTCGTTTTGTTATTGGTAATGTATACCTTTCCCGTTGCCCGAATCACGCCGTTGGTGCCGCCAGCGATACGAAGGCCGCCGCCCTCGCCATATCGGGCGCAGTTAGCGGCAATGGTGCCGCCGCTCATGGTAAAGCTGACCTTGTTGCCAAAGAAGCCCGCGTAAATGCCGCCGCCTGCCAAGCCGGAATAGTTGCCGGTGACATAGCCGCCGGTCATGTTCATAACGGAATTTTTCGCCAGAGCGATGCCGCCGCCGCCGTGGGTGTTGTTGACATCGTTCTTGCAGTCGTCGCAGCCGCATGCCTTACGGTTGTTGGTCACATAACCGCCGGACAGATTCAGCGTTCCGTTGTCGACGTAGATACCGCCGCCGTTGTCCGTGTGTCCATTGATGACCTCGTTGCCCGCCACCGCGCCGCCGGAGATGTTTAGCTCCCCGCTGTTGACGTAGATACCGCCGCCGGACCTGCCACGGTTGGCCGCAATGACACCGCCGGAGATGTTCAGCGTTCCGTTGGTGACGTAAATACCGCCGCCGGGCGTGTTGTTATTGCCGCCGCCGACAATATAGCCGCCCTCCATGGTCAGCGTTCCGTTCTCCACCAGGACAATGCGTTTGCCGTGGCTGTTCCGGAGCGCACCGCCCTGGATGTCCAGTGTGCCTCCGTTGACCTTAATCGCCTGGTCAGAGTTGTCACCGCACTGGATTACGCCGGTGAGGGTAACGGTATGCTGTTTCAACGTTTCCTTCGTGCCGGTGCCATCGGGTGTGGATTCTGTGATGTAATACGTCAGGGTATCATTTTCCAGTATCGCCTTATTGCCGTAAAGCTTGTCGCCGCCCGTGGTCACAGTCTCCTCAGGGGCTTTCGAGTCCATAATGGTGAGCTTCGCACCGTTTTGCACGTCAAAGCACTGACTGGCCTTGCTGATCGTCAGGGTATACCCGTTCAAGTCGATGGTGGTGTCCTGCGTAATGCTCAAATTCGCGCTACTGCCGTTATTCGCCGTCCAGGCATCGTCGGTCAGCTTAAAGTCGCCGCCGTTGATGAACGCGTTCCCGATATAGCCGGACAGATTTTGGAAGGATTGAGCCTGTACTAAATACAAAGAGAAGTGATTCGTGTCTACCGTCACGTCGCCGTTCTCTCCGGTTTTCGCTTCCATGTCCGTGGCGGTCTGGGCATTCGTATCAATGTGGTAGACCTTGGGGTAAAGCCCCTCTGTGTCAATGCCGCTGAAGGTCACAGTCACGGAGCCGGTTGGCTCGATCTCTTCCTCTGCGTGCCACAGGGTGATGTCCAGCAGGTAGCTCCGCTCCGGTTCGGCTTGTTCTTCGCCAAAAATCTGATCGCGAATCGCCCGACGCTCCCCGTCCGCCACCTCGGTCGCCGTTACCGTGATTTCCCTTGCCGGATAGGGCAGGGAGGCACTCTCGCCGGTGATGGTCACGGTGATGCCGGTTTCGGTCTGCGCCGTCAGGGTGAATTCCTTCGGCCCCTCCGGCAGGTTGATATAGCCCAGAATCCCGGGGTCGTCCGCCCCATAGGTCAGCAGACGCACCGCGTCCTCCGCGTCGCCTTCCATGGCGGCGAAGCCGGAATCCGTGATCTGCGCCACCAGACCCGCGCGGTCGGCCGTGCCGTCCCCGTCCCGGTCAAAGAGCACCAGATCTCCAACCGCCGGGGTGTGGGACTGTGCCGGTTCAAAGGCGTCCGCCCAAGACGTGACCCAGCCGCCGCAGTCTCTGTCCGGCGGGACGCCCTCCACCCCGGCGTAATGCAGGCAGAAGGTCAGGAACATGGTGTTCCAGTCGCCGTAAGGCTCCTCGCACCACGCGCCATAGCGGGTGTAGCCCTTAACCGTTTCGCCGTCCTCCGCGACAACGTAGTTTTTCGTACTCTCGGCATAGCCCAGCTGGGTTTCGGCGATGGCAAGGGTATCCTGCCGCCAATTCCCAGTCAGCGTCACCCCCGCAAAGGTCTGCTCCCATAGCTCCGCCGTCTCCACATCCGCCGTAGGATCTGCGTAACAGGCCAGGCTGTGGATATGCTCCTCCGTCCCGCAGACCAGCTCCCCGTTTTCGTCCCGACAGGCTTCCCCGTGGGTATGGGCGTCCTTGCCGCAGAATACCGTTTCTTCCGACTCAACGGCGGTGCAAGCCTTGCTGTGGGTGTGTTCTTCCTGTCCGCAGACCAACTTCCAGGTGCCGTAGCACCGGGCGGTATGCACGTGCGCCGTATCGGTGCAGGTCAGGGTTTCGGTATCCGCCGGTTCCTCCACCGTCTCAAAGCAGGCATCCGTGTGCTGGTGCTCCAAAACCTGGATTTTGCCGCAGATCAGATTGCCGTCATCATCATAGCAGCCCGGGTCCTCCGGGGATTCATAGGGCTCGTGGGTGTGGAGAATGATTTCTTTCTTCCCACAGATCAACTCCGGTTCGGCAGGTTCTGCTTCTTCCGCCGGTTCGGTGGGCAGCTCGCAGATCAACGTCTTTATCTGCTCGTAGCACTGGTCGGTGTGCTGGTGTGCAGGCTCCTCTGTGTTGCCGCACGTCAGTTCCCGCGTTGTCTCATAGCAGCTTTCGGTATGCTCATGATCTTCTTCACAGACCAAAGCAGACGTTTCTGTGTAGCAGTCATCCGTATGCACATGGGCCGGTTTCGTAGATTCCGTACAGATCAATTTGCCGCGCTCCACGGTGTAGCAATCATCCGTATGGGTATGTACTTCGGGTGCGTCTGTTTCCGGCACGGCATAGCAGCTTCCGGTGTGCTCATGGGTCTCGATCTCCGGCAGCGGGCACCAAAGGTTCCCATTTTCGTCATAGCATGCCGAATCATGCTGGTGAACGACAAAGTCTGCATACCCGCACGTCAGGTTTCCTTCGCTGTCATAGCAGTCCGCCGTGTGCCGATGAATTTCCAGCGTCTTCGCGCTGCACACGGGAACCCTTTTCTCAACCGACGTCACCTGCGCATAGCAGGCGTCCGTGTGGGTGTGCTCCGGAATGTCACATTGCTTTTCCAGTGTGAGAGCCGGCAGAATCAGCGCATAGGTGGTACAGAATACCACCACACCGGCAAGCGCGGTCACAACCCGGTACCAGCGTTTCTTCCTTTGAAGTGCCTTCGTATATTTTTCTGCGCCCTGAAGAGCATCCTTCTTCATATACCAATCACCAGCTGTCCTATCTCAATGTTCCGAAGTCAGGCAGGGGCCAGACCCGGAAGACAATTTTTCCAACAATCTGTTCATCGGAGACACAGCCAACCGTTGTACTGCGGGAATCCACAGAAGTAGAGCGGTGGTCGCCCATGCAAAAGTACCGGTTATCCGGCACCTGGTAGGGCAAATCAATGTCACAATCCCCCAGGGATTTTTCTATCAGGTATGGTTCGTCCAGCAACTCACCGTCCACGGATACATTTCCGTTTTCGTCGATATCCACCCATTGGCCGGGGCCGGCAATACAGCGCTTCACCAGAATCTTGTTTCCCAGGTAGAACGCCACCAGGTCGCCAGACGCAAAATCCGATCCTTTGACGGAGATCACAATATCTCCCTCGTCCAGCGTCGGGGCCATGGAGGCTCCGTAAATTTGCAGCACGGGCATCCAAATCGTGGCCACCAATACAGCCACCGCAGCCACGACAATCAGGGTGTAGATGGTGCTTCTCAGGACCCGTTTATATCGTCTCTTATATTTTTCTCTGCCAAGCTCTGCCGTGAGCTGCTCCACGGTTGGAAGCTCGCGTGGCTGCATTGTTTTACTTTTCATCTGTCCAACCCTCTCCGTCTGCCTGGATCATTTCTCGAAGGGCTTCCTGATTTGCCAGCAGTTTGGCTGCTTTGCCAACAATCTGTTTCCAATAGGCATCCGCTTCCGCGTGTGCTTTTTGGCTGTACGCCTCTGCCTCCTGCCGGATCTGGGCGGCCTCTTTTGCCGACTGCTCCTTGATAACGCGGCTGATGGCATCCTGCTGGCTGCTGATCCGCTGGATATTTTCCAGATACTGCTGCGCCGCGGCCTCCGCCGCCTGAAAGACACCATTGAGAGACAAAGCAGCTTCTGCCAGGGAACCGGCTTTGTCGATCTCGATCCGGCGGTCCCGAAGCTGTGCTTCCGCCTGCTCCAGCCTGATCTTCAGCTGGCTGTTTTCTTCTGTCTGGGCAATCAGCATTTCCAGCAGCTCACTCCGGCTCAAACGCCGCAATTCTTTATCCGTCATCAAGAGCCTCCAAATCTGTGTCACAGGGCACAAATGCAAAAATGGGCATCGGTCATTTCCGCCTGCCCCAAATCCTTACTCCACAGCACGGAAGTAATATTCCTCACTCTGTGCTGAGTTTCAACTATATGAATGCGGCATTCAGCGCAGCACATTATTTCCATTATGTAGTGAAACGATTATATCAAAAGATATATGCCCAATTTCCAATCACAATAATTTTAGTATAAATAATGATAATTATTAGCACAAGCATACATGAAAATCAAGGAGCACAGGAAAAGTATGTAAAAAGATGGTAAAATCTAAGATAAAAGTGGCAGTATAAAAAGTGGGAAGCATGAAGCCACCTTCAAATTCTTTTTTATAGAGTATAAGGGTTGCTTTGGTGCACCCAAAATAGAGTGCGCTAGCATACTCCATCGCGGCGTTGTATAGCAGCCAATCGAGGTCTGCCATCTGTCCGTTTGTAACATCGTAGTGGTTCTCCACTTCCTCACAATCAATCGTAAGGACGGAGCCGTCGTTGTAGGTTAGCTCCACGGAGTTGGTATCCATGTTGTAGAAAGCGTGAATCAGTTTCGTCATTAATGGTTCCTCCAAAACGTGTTCTTTCCTGTTCTCAATCTGAGATTATAAGTAAAATCCCGTCTGACTTCCTGTTAGAAATCAGACGGGATTTGTCCGTATGCACTCCGGATACCGTCAGCTAACAGTTGATAAGTGAATTAGTTCCTTATCACTGTTAAGCCAACCGTTCGCAGGTCTTACTTCCTGGTGCACCATCAGCGGGAGCGTTTAGAAACCAGTGCGGTGCACTGTTTTTAGCGACCGGTCCCCGCGAGGCGAATGCAAGCCGCACCGCGGCGCAGCACGAAGCCGTCCCTACTGTGAAATCATAAAATAACGCTTATAATCACACACGCACCTCGCGGCCCATTGTAGGGGTGGGGCTCTGCTCCACC
>OIWU01001942.1_pt1 | contig 18743 bp, 12 predicted proteins | sample 1587711 | NCBI WGS metagenome assembly OIWU01 (sample SAMEA3888909, study PRJEB22519) | human gut metagenome | biome: human gut; feature: human-associated habitat; material: faeces | place: Denmark | collected 2010 | reverse complement strand
TCCTCGAGGCGGCGCTCCCAATACGCGATCTCCCGGTCAATGCAGTCTCTGGCCGACGAGAGCAAGCTGTCCGATGCCTGATCCGCCTCTCGGAATTCGGCAAGCTTCGCTGTGATCTGTGCGCCGCCGGTCGTACCGAGGTAGCTGTTGACATCCGCGATCGCCTCATCGACCGCGCGGTTGATATCACGCACACGGCCGCCGTCATCCAGCAGATCCTTGCGCTCCTGCCGAAGGTGCCGGATCCGGCTTTTGACTTGTATGCCGGTAACACTGTCAGAAATAATACCCATAAGCCACGCTCACTCCTCTCACGTTTCCTTGCCCGCAATGCTGCCGGCCGTCTGCTGATCCCACGTCTTGTAAGACTCGTAAAACGCCTGCAGGTCATCCCGCATAGCTACCAATGTCTCCTCCGAGTCATCCAGCTCCTGCTTCAGGCGCCAGTATGAACGGTCAAAAAACTCACGCGCGCCCTTTCCGGTCCAGGTGTCCTGCAGCTTCCGTGTCTGCTGATCTACCTGCTGCTTCGCCTGTGAATATGTCTCGATCGCGCGGTTCAGGCTCTGCAAAGCCGCGTCAAAATACACCGTGTCTATGCGGCGCACGCCATTTGCTGTTTTGCCCATTGCGCTGCTCCTTTCCGGCAGTCATGGCTGCCCTGCATTATTGATCCATCAGGATCGTCTTGATCCTGCATAGCTCCGTCCCGAAGGCCATAAAGGCATCGCCGGTCTTGAGCGGCTTCGCCTGCTCCTTCTGCTGCTTGACGGTCAGGTCGATGGCCTTGATGTTGGCGGCATCCTCGAAGAAGAAGTGCTGCTTGGCCTCCTTGATCTGCTTGAGGATGTCCGGTCCGCTGTACGACGGCGTCTGGTTGTCCACATCCGCAAAGACGACGGCGACCTTCAGCCGGCGATACGTCTTGAGGATCTCCAGAAGCAGCTTGTAGGTCTCCTTGTCCTCGCCCATTTTGCGATAGAAGCCGCGGTTGTTCACGACCAGCAGCAGCAGCGGCTCGTCAGCGAGCAGCTGCTCCGGCGCAGTGCCACGGTTTTCGGTGAGCATTGCCTGACGCTCGACCAGCCGCTCGTAGATCTCCTCGACCATGGCCACGCCGTCGTTCTCGTCAACACCGTAGCGCTCCACGAAGCCGTACTCGCCGCACGCCTCAAGCTTCATCTCGGCGTTGTCGACGATATATGCGCTGGTCAGGCTGCCGAAAATGTTCATGCGGATCGCCGTGAGCAGATGCCGGATGAAGTTGCTGCGCCCGCTGCCCGGACGGCCGACAATGGCAAAGCTGCCCACCGTCAAAAGGTCGAGCGTCCGGTAGGACACCTCGTCGTAGTCCATGCCGATTGGGATCCGGTACGGCTGCTGATACAGCGTCTTCTGCGCCGCCGCCAGCTCGCTCATGCGCAGGACGGCCGGCACTTCAGGGATGGGCGCGGCACACACGCCCGCATAGTCTGCGTTCGTAGCGGCAATGCGCTCGCGGATATTCTGCACGCGGTCGATCTCCTTGTCGCCCTCCACGCACAGCGCCGTCTGGAACTCCACAATGTGCTTTTCCAGCGAGCAGAGGCCTCTGCCCGGAACGTCCTTCGGCTCAACCTTGCAACGGTCGAACAGGTTCATGTACTCGCCGGAATCGTTGCACGAGTACGCGATGCGCGTGCCGTAGTTCGACAGCGTCTTGTAGTTGAGCGCGTTGGTCTGCGTCGCCGTTATGATCAGGCTCAGACCGACGCCCTGTCCCTCGCGCGAGAGAAACAGGATCGTCTCATCGTAGCTACCGTAGTACTCGCGGAACGCAGCATAGTTGTCGATCACCAGCAGTACCTGCGGCAGATCACGGAAGCCGGCCTCCACGTAGGCGGCATACGTGCCGAGTCCCTGCTCGGCAAATTTCTCCTTACGCTGCTGCACCAGCCGCGTCAGCATCTTGAGGAGGTTTGCCACGCGCTCCTCCTCTGCAGCCACCGCAACGCCGCCGACATGGTTGGACGCCTCGAACGTCTTGAGCGCCATCGCGCCGCAGTCGACGACGTAAATGCTGCATTCCTGCGGCGAATACAGCTGCATGATCTGCAGAATGATCGTCTGCAGCAGCGTCGTCTTACCTGTCTGCGCCGAGCCGATGATGTACGTATTGTCGGCCGAGAGGTTGATCGCATAATTCTCCTGCCGCTGGTTGTCGGGGTCGTCGTACACACCGATCGGGACGACGATGCCCTTTGCAGGCTCCGGCCGGAAGTCGTACAGCTCTCCGCTGTCGAGCACGTCCGGCAGCGCCGGCAGGCAAATGCCACTGAGCTTCGAAATGTGGTTGTGCTCGCAATAGTCGTGGATATAGTCGACCAGTGCCTTGAGCTCCGTCGGCGCATCCTCTGCGCTGGTCTGGTTCTTGTTGGTGTAGACAACGCTGCGCTTGCCCCAGAGATTGAGCTCATAGAGCGTGACCGGCTGCCGCTCGCTGGCGTCGACGACCTTTGCGCCGCTGTACGCCGACTGGAACAGCTCGAACACCTCGTTGTTGCCAACCTGGAAATAGGCGCGGCCCGGCTCCTTGATCTCTGCCGCGAGCGGCGTCTTGATCACCTCGTTGCTGTCCTCCTTAGTCTGGACCTTCAGACACAGACGGAACTTCGAGTTGCTCCAGATCTGGTTATCCACAACGCCGGCAGGCTTCTGCGTGGCGAGGATGAGGTGGATACCGAGCGTGCGGCCGATGCGCGCCGCCGAAATGATCTCCTTCATGAAATCGGGATACTCCGCTTTCAGCTCAGCAAACTCATCGGCAATGATGATCAGGTGCGGGATCGGCTCGGAGACAACGCCTTTTTTATACAGACGGATATAATCGTTGATGTGATTGACGGTGTGGCCCACAGTCAGCGAGGCCTGCGCAAACAGCGCCTGCCGCTTGACAAGCTCCGCCTTGATCGAGCGCAGCGAGCGGTCGATCTCGCGGCCGTCGATGTTCGTGATCGTACCGAGCATATGCGGAAGGTCGCGGAACTGGCTCGCCATGCCGCCGCCCTTGAAGTCGATGATCATAAAGGCGACCTCGTGCGGGTGGAACAGCGTCGCCATGGACAAGACATACGTCTGCAGGATCTCCGATTTACCGGAGCCCGTTGTGCCGGCCACAAGACCGTGCGGTCCGTGCGCCGACGCCTTGTCGCTGATGTCCAGATAGACGACCTCCTGCTTGGCCTTCACGCCGAGCGGCGCAGCCATGCTCCGATACACCTCGGACTGCCCCCAGCGCTGCTCCAGATCCAGATCCTCCACACCGAAAATGTTCAGCAGATCAAAGAGCGTGATATTGCGCGTCAGCTCGCTCTCCAGGCTCAGCTCCGGCACGCAGACCGCGCCGATTTTTGCGGCGGCATAGGCAGCCAGCGTCTCCTCGACGTGCTCGGGGACGAATGCGCACTGCACATCCCCGTTTTTGCTCTTGAGGATCAGATCCGAGCGCTCGGCATTGCCGAGGCGGATGATCTCGCCGCAGCCCTTGGGCAGAAATTCCTCGTATTCCTCAAAGAACACGAAGGTAAAGCCATACTGTGCGCAGCGCTCCACGAACTTGGACAGCGGATGCTTGGAGATCTGCTGTGCGCCGCGGACAAACACGACATAGTGGCACGAGAATTCATCCGCACCGTCATTCGCATGCTGCTGTGCCTCGCGCGCAGAGAGAATGGAATACAGCTGCTCGGTGAGCACCTTGCGGCTCTCATCGTCACAGATAAAGTTGCGGATGTTGAGCGTATCATTGTGCACATGCTGCAGCCAGCGTAGCCAGCTCATCGACTGGAGGTCCGCCTCGTCGAGCATATAAAACAGCTTGACGTCCTTATAGAAGTGCCGCAGCGCGATGTCCAGCGTGAAATTCTTCAGCGCCTCCAGCTGCCCCTCGTTGCTGCCGACGACACCGACGGCGCCGGCCTGCTTAAACTGCGCAATGATCGGCGCATCCGAAATGTAGCGGTATTTGTCCGCCAGCTGCTCCGGGAGCATCGAGATGGGGTCATCCGGATCGACGAAATCCTGCTTGTTGAATTTGACGCGGCACTTCGACTCGATCGTGCCCGTGCCAAGGTACACCTCCAGGAAGTCCGGATCATGAACGTCCTTTTCAAACAGGCGCTTTTGGAAATTTACCGCCTCGCTCAGATCCTCCGAGAGCGAGCTGTAGATCAGGCGGCGGATGCGCAGCTCGTTGCTGCGCTGTGCCTGAATACCGGTCTCTTTTTCCTCGATGTAGGCGTTGTACTGCTCCTCGCGCATACGCAGCTGCTCACGCAGGCGCTTTTTATCTCCAAAGTAGGTGATCAGCGAAACGATCACGCCGATAAGCATGGAGCCTGCGCTGTAGAGAATGAACGACATGCCGCCGGTGCCGGTGCTCATAAAGCCGCGCACGACGACCAGCAGCACCAGCATCGCCAGCGCCGGCAGGATCGTGACCAGCAGTCCGCGCTGGTTCTGCTGCGGCTTGGAAGGCGGCTGCTTGACCTCCACCTCTTCCTCCGGGATCACATACTGCAGACGCGTGCTGCGGTTAAAGTCCGGGTAGGTGAAGTGGCTCGTCTGATCCGACTCGATCCGTTCGCTCAGGCCGGGCGCCGCGATCTGCTGCACCGCCGACGTGCAGAAGGCGCCGTTGCGGTAATAAAAGCTGAATTCTCCGATGGAGAAAAAGTCGCGGTCATGCAGCACAAAATCGCTGCCGGTGACCCTCTGACCGTTTTTGCATACACCATATGTCGAGCAGACGATGTGCGCGTGCAGTGCGTGGCTATCCGCCTGAAACACCAGAATGTCCCGCCGCAGCGAACCGCCGGACAGCAGGATATCGCTTCCCTGATCGGTGCCGAGCTGAAACTTCGCGCGCGCGCCCAGATCGATCACACGGTGGTAATCTTTGACCTCACTTTCAAAATCGATCTCAAAATCGATCGTCAGCAGCTCATTGTCCGTGCTGCGGTACAGCAGCTGCATATGGTCGCCGTGCGACAGCTCCCGGACCATCAGCCGGCGAACCTGATCTACGCTGATATAAACGGATTCCGAGCAGATGATCTCCCACTTGTCGCCGCGGCGGGTCAGCTGCAGCTCAAACGTGTCAAAAAACAGCTCCTTGCGCAGACGCACATCGCACCCCCCCGCCGTTCCGATGGTCACAGAGTCCATGTCATCGGTCAGGTCCACTTCCCGATAGAGCGTCTGGTTGGAAAGCGTCAGTTTGTATTGGTTTCCCATCGCCTCTGTTCCTCTCATTCTGTAATATAGAGCACGCTTCCGTTGCGAACGCCGAAGGTCTCCAGCGTCCGGTTGCCGCGCAGCAGCGCGATCGGGTTTTCACAGCGCAGGAAACACTCCTGAATGCTGTCTGTGCTGATGCCGAGCTGATACGCGCTGTTGAGCGCGATGATCAGGTCGTTGGCCGTGATGTTCAGCGGGATGTCCAGATCCACGCAGAGGCCTCTTTTGAGCACTTGCAAAACAACAACAGCTCTGTCCACAGTCTCTCCTCCCTATGTAAGCATATAGCTGAGTTTGCGCAGGCCGTCGGCCTTGCTGAGCTCCTGCAGGCCGCAGTTTTCGGCAGTCTGCGCCTCGATATACTCCGTCACCGGTAGCGTGCAGGCGGCGGACACCAATTCATTCGGAATGCCCTTGCGAAAACGGTTGCAGACCAGCAGGTACTTTTCCACATCCCGGTGATTCAGATTCGCCAGATAGCGCCGGGTCTGAAACGCGCAATACGCATCCTGCCCCGTCAGCAGCAGGACGCGGTCCGCCGCGGCGTACAGCTGCGACTGGAAGGCGTCAAGCACGCTCCCGGAATCCACCACGACAAAGTCATACGCCCCCGAAGCCTTCGCCTGCTCGATCAGCCGCAGATAGACCGCAGTCTCCGCGCCCGCGGAGGAGAGCGCCACGCTCAGCGGCGGGATATACGAAAATGACTCCGTTTTCAGATACGGCGTAAGCTCCTGCAGCATCTGCGAATCCGCGTGGCTGAAGATGCGCACTGCGCTCGGCGGGAGCTCGGAGCGGTCGCTGAGGAAAAAGTGGAAGTTCTGGATCTCCTCGGCGTCCAGATAGAGCACGCGCTTATAGTTTTCGGCCAGACATTTGCTCAGCGCCAGCGCGACCGCCGTCTTGCCGATCCCGCCCATTGCGGATGAGACCGCAACGACCTGTGTGCCCCGCTGCTGTGAGGCGCGCCGAAACACGTCCGGCGAGAGCGAGACCACCTCGTTATAGATATCCTTCGCGCTGGAATACTTATTGATAAACACCGCCCGGTCGCTCTTGGAGCTCTTCTCTCCGAGCACGAACACGTGCGCCAGCGTGTGGCGATGGATGTCCGGCTCGTACCAGCTGCTGTCCACGATGAGCACGCCGGCGCTGCGCGGCATACTGAAGTACTCCTGATAATAGGCCTGGTCCGTGATCACGACGAGCTCGACCTCGTCGCTCTTTTCCTCCACGAACTTGAGCTGCAGCATCATCAGATACTGCTCATAGTTGCGATCCGCGAGGATCACGACCTGCTTTTTCATCGCATCCCACCGCCTTCCTGCCGCATGACCCGAAACACGCTGGTAGCGATCGTAATGGTGTCCCCGTCCTTCAGCGCCTGCGGCACATCACGCGGGAGCATCTGCCCGTTGAGGTACGTGCCGTTCGAGCTGCCGATATCGGTGAGATAGTACTGCCCGTTCTGATAGGAGAATTTGCAGTGCCGTCCGCTGATGTACGGGTTGCCGTGCAGCTCCAGCTCTCCCGCGCCGACGCGCGTTCCGGCAAGCAGATCGCACTTCGGCAGCGCGATGCGCAGCGGCTCGGTGTGCTGCACCGCCTGCAGGAGCATCACCCCCGTACCCGTCGGCTGCGGAGCCGGCGCGGGCTGCGGCGTCGGCGTCGGTGTCGGCGCCGGCACATCGCCAAACGCCGCGCTGTAGAGCTGCCGCAGGGTCGGCATGGTGCTCGCCAGCGCCTGACGCAGCCTGCGCACGCCCGCATTTTCCAGCTCCGGCTGCGCATAGATGATCCGCAGGAGCATTGCGCTCAGCTCGTCCGCAGCATCCTGCGTGGTCGTCGCCACATATCCCGCCGCGATCGGCAGATAGATCAGCTGCACGTTCATCGTTGCCGGGTCGACATAGATCCGTTCCGGCGACAGCACAATGTTCTGCACGCCCAAAAAGCCGGTTTCCTCCACGTGCTGCATTACCTCCAGCAGGTTGCGCACCATGCGCAGAAACCCGTCCGGATGCAGCCCGTTGAGCAAAGTTTTCATCGGCTTATATTCCGTGCCGTTCCTGCAGGTAAGGTACACGAACTGCAGCTGTGCATTAAACTGCATCTTCACGCAGCGGAGAAATCCGCCGCCATCCATGTTCTGAAGCACCTCGAACCCTGTCGGATAAAAAGCGTTGACGTCATGCAGCAGATATGCCACGTGTGACTTACACGGCATCTCCGTCAACAAACCATCGTCTTGAAACCGCACGTGTGTTCCCCCCTCTTGACTGTCTGCTCTTTGCGCCGGCGGCATGCGCGCATATCGCCGCCGCAAAAGGCAGACCGTGCAGGAAGCGGCGCTGCCGCTTCCTGCCGGCCACGCGGCCACATCATGCAGATGCAGCCGCGCTATGCCTGCTCAGACGCACAATCAGCTTGCAGCGCCCTCGCGTTTTTTCTTCTTGCTCACGCCGTACCAGACGCCGAACGCGATCGCGGCGAGCGCGACCACCGTCAGAACGACTGCCCACGTGTTGTGGATGTACAGCACGAAGCCGTTGGTGCTGATCGTCACCTTCTGGTGGAAGCTCAGCGGCTTCTGATCCGCACTGCCGGTCGTGTAGGTGTTGCCGGCCTTGTCGACCGCAACGAACGTGATCGTCTGCGCGCTCTTGCCGCCCTGCAGCATCACGTCGCCGGACACGCTCTCGAGCGTCAGCTCGTTGGGCATCAGCTTCTGGTTGGCGGCCAGCTTGGTCTCACCGCCGAGCGCGTCGACCTCCGCCGCGCACAGATACTCCGCAACGACCGTCTCGCCGGACAGGACGGAGACACGCGCCAGACCGTAGGTATCGGCGACCGCGAAGTTGATCTCGTGGCTGTCCTCGCGGTAGCGTCTCTTCTCCAGACCGGTGATCTGCTTGAATTCAGGATCGACGTTGTCGATGACGAACGAGAGCGTGCACTGGTACTTCTCCGGTGTGGTCACGTTGCCGTTGTCGTCCACTTCGTCAATGTTCTCGGACAGGTTGCCCGCCTCGTCGGTGGAGCGCACCTGCACCTTGTACAGACCGTCCTGTGCAAACATATTGCGATCGAGCTCGTACACGTAGCGGTACAGACCCGTGGTGTCGTCCATGCCGCCCTTGATCTCCGGCGTGACGGAGGTCACGAGCGCGTTGTCGCGGTAGATCTGCAGCTGCACGGAGTCCGGCTGCACCGGGCTTGCGTTGTACTCCATGATCGTCCATGCGCCGGTCTGCGCGTCGACGAAGTCGTTTTGTGCAAACTGCTTCGTGACGAGGTTTGCCAGCGCCTCACCGTAGATGTAGAACGAGCCGTGGCGGTTGACTGCGAAGGTGGCCTCCTGCGTGGTCGTGTTGTCGGCCATGTCGCGGATGGTCACGCTCAGCTTATAGATGCCGTCGCTGTAGTACTCGGCGTTGTCGAGCATATCCGGGATGTTCTGGAACACCGCGCGGATATCCGTCGTGCTGATGTTCACGAGCTCGCGGCTGCACAGCGCGGTGGCGTCGTCGGCTGCGTTCTCGCGCACGCTGCGCATCAGGTGCAGCTCATACTCGGTGCTCATGTTCGCGTCCTGACCCTCGAAGCCCGGCGTGCAGGCATCGGCAAACGGGCCGTTGACGCCGGTCAGCGCCAGAGTGGGGGCGGTGGTGTCGATCACGAATTCGCCGGGGGCGGCGCTGCCGCCGTAGTCCACAGCATCGTTTTTGCAGATGTTTCCGGCCTTGTCCGTAACCTCGATCGCAAACTTGCAGTCCGCATCGTTCAGGAACGAGACGGTCGCCGTGTGCGTGTCGCCGTCGTCCACCCAGTCGGTTCTGCCGGAGGCGCCGGTCGCCGTGAGATTGACCCCTTCTTCATAGAAGTTGTGCTCCACGACCGTGATGGTGGCCGTGCGGCCGGCCGGGAAGTACTTGCCGTTGACGACGCTGTTGTTGTCAAAGCGCACGCTCACCTTCGGATTGGTCTGGTCGATGGTGAAGTCCGTTTTGCCATCTTCTTCGCCTTTAAATGTATAGGCGCAGAAACCTTCAATTTCTTCTTGGCCGTTTTGCGTGCATTTACCATTGGCATCTGTCACGGTGACGTTGCCGGCCTCGTCCGTTGCCTTGATGCACAGCGTGTAGTCGTCGCCGTCGCGGCTATCGCCGGACAGGACGCCGTACTTATACGTGCCGGACCACGAGGGGAGCGTCGTGTTTCCTGCGCCTTTGTACTTCCACACGTCGTCAAACTGCGGCGGATTGCCGTTCTTGTACTGGATCGTCGTCTCGATCGAGACGTTCTGCTGCTCGTTCGTCATCGCTCTGGTCAGAGTGTAGACGCCGTTCCCCGAAACCGGTTTGCCTTCCTTAAAGATCACGTTCTCGCTGCCTTTAAACAGCTTATCCGAAACCTTGATGTCGATCGTGCGCTGCTGTTTATAGAAGGGGTCTTTGTCGGCCTTTTCCGAGAAGACCGCATGCACGTCCGGCGCCGTCACGTCGTACTTGATCGTGTAGCCAAGCGGATTGAAAGCACTAATGTTTCCGGCATCGTCTTCCGCCCAAACGATCAGCACATATTCGCCGTCCTGGTTAACATACACCGGCTGGTCGCCCTTTTTTTCGTCCTTTTCGATTTTCCACTGCCATTTGTTAGTCTCGTCAAACACAGTCAGTGCGCCATTTTCCGCCTTGAACTCACCCATCTCGAGGCCGTTGTCCGGCGCTTGCAGCGAATAGTGCAGGGTATACGGCGCTTTGCTCTCGCCGCTTTCCGTGATGACCAGGCTCTTCAGAACGTTGTCATTGCCGTTGAACCAGCACTGTTCGATATCGTCGATACCGCCCTTATCCTTCTCCGGTTTGTTCGTCCGCGTTGCTTTGCTTGTTTCGCCATCCGCTGTTTTCGTTTCCGACACAGCCGTCACCGTCGGCTCTTTCAGATAGTTCTGGACGTAAACCTGGATTTCCTTGGTGTCAAAGCTTTGTGTGACTGGGACATCATTGGTCTGGGAAGTTCCCGGAGTTCCGTCAGCATTCTGGGTAGTGGTTTTTATCGTAACCGTCCCAGAGACCGTCACCGTAAAACAAATCTTTTTATCGGTTGAGACATCGCCATTCGCTCCGATTGTGAACTTCTTCTGATTCTCAGAGGTACTATCCATTACTTTTACTTTGTCTTTATTGGGATAGTTCTCATTCACAACTACGCCTATGGTCATATCTCTGCATTTGCCATAGATAACCTCGCCCTGCTCTGGCTGATAATGATTTTCCAGCCAAGTCGCCAGCGCGCTTTCGTCCCACTGCACATCAAAATCGACCTGCTGAACCCAGTGGGGATTCCCGTCCTTTGTTGCAGTGTATGCGTCCTCTTGAACTTTACCATCCGCGTCCTTGACCGGGTTACCATCCGCGTCCTTGGCCGGCGTGGTGACGAACACGGCAACACCGTTGTCCGCGTCGTTGAAGACGCCGTAGTTGGTCAGCTTCAGCTCCTTGCCCGTCTCGGCTTTGTAGACATACTGCGTGCACGTGCCGACTTCGTTCCAGACGACCACATGCAGATAACCCGAGAAGTCCTTCGTTGTCGGCCAAGAGATACACCTTTGGGCGTCTGTTAAACCGATATCCTCTGTTACAGCCTTCCATGACTGTTCGTTCGACCCCAGCACGACCTTGCCGTTTTCCATCGTCAGTGCAGGGTTGACCGGTGTATCTACCTTGTCCTTGTCGTCGTCCGACTGCCAGTAATATGCAGCACCCTCATATTTCCATGTTACATCTCGATGGGGGAATAAGGTTAGCTCGCCGCGCTCAACCACAAGTTTCTTGGACGGGGAAAACATGAGACCGCCCGTGATCTTGTGGACAAAGTTCTTGAATGCGCTCTGATTTTCAAAAGTGACACCATCGAACTCCGGCGCACCGCTTACGTAGTATACGTCCAGTGTGGCCGTACGTTTTCCGACAGCAACTTTAATCTGATGAGAACCATTCTCTTTCTCGGCCATGATGTCCTTGCATGCAAGCGTCGCCGTGCCATTGCCATCAGCCTTGCCTTTGTATGCGTAATTCTTATCGTTGTCTACGGAAACGGTAATATCGCTGTTTTTGCCCGCGCCGGTAATCTTCAGCTCGCTCTGATCGCCAACGCGATAAACCCCATTGTCCAAGATGCTCGGAGTAACTTCAAAACTGATGGGATCGCCAAGCTGCTCCGGTTTATCGCCGCCGTTCAACTCATTGCCAACCTTGTCCTTTGCGGCGACTTCAATGCCGATTGGGTAATGTTTAGAGAAAAGCCCCATCCCCACCTTCTCTGAGCTGGGCAAGGTAAATTCAACTACGAAGTCGCCGCTCTCATATTTCTGCTTGGCATTTTTCAATGCGTCGTTAAGTTCTTTGCTGTCTATATGCGTCTTGGTCTCTTTATTGGTAGAATAGAATGCTCTGATCCGGATCTCATCCTTATTCAAACCAGACTGTTCGTCCCGAATCGTGACCTTCCAAGTCGTGGTATCTGAAACGAACAAATGGTCATTTTCGATGGTTTGCACGTCCACCGTCGGCGCGGTCGTGTCGAAGTTGCCGACCTCGACCTCGACCGTTTCGCTTTTCTGTTTCTCGTAGAGCGCGCGCACCTCACACGTCACGACCTCGGCGCTGATCTCCGTGAGCACGAACTGGTATTCGCCGTTCTTCTTACCGGCGGCGGCGCTCTTCCACTCCTTGGTGTCCTTAACCCGATACTGCACCTTATCCACAGGGCCGGACGTTTGGATGGTCACCGTGCGGCTTTGCGCCCACTCAGCCTCAGTGGTATCCTCTGCGGACACGATCGTCGGCTCGGTCGGCGTCTCGCCCGGATTCGGCGTCTCGCCCGGATTCGGCGTCTCGCCCGGGTCTTTCGTCTCGCCCGGGTCTTTCGCTGCGTCCGGGTCGCCATCCTCTCCGGAGGGCAGGACGTCCGTCACAGTTTCCGCCAGCTCTGCACCCGCTGCCGTCTCCTGCGCCGGAGCGGAAATGGTCTCCGCCACAGGAGCGAAACCGGCCACAAGTGCACAGATCAGCAAAACTGCCAGAATTCTGCACAATGCTTTTCCACGTTTCATTTTTTGTTTCTCCTCGCTTTATTCTTGTTGTTTTTCTGGTGTCTCCACATATTCCAATTGCGGCCGGCAAGCACACAGCGCGCCTGCGCGCCGAACACCACCGCCGCCAAGAGGACATAGTCAAAATACGCCGTTGAGATGTGCATACACATGCGCACCACCAGCGTGATCGCCGCTGCCAGCAGCAGGACATCCACCGTGAGTCCTTCCGGATTCCGCGCCAGACTCAGCGCACCGGGCTTCGGCGGCTTTTGCCGGCGGCGCGGCTCGGGCTGACTCCGCCGCCGGCGGTCGAGCTGCAGCAGCAGCACATACGCCGCCACAAGCGGCGCCCAGAACAGCAGGGCAAACAGCCACTGCAGTCCCGGGGGGAAGAACGGCAGGAACAGCACCATCGCACTCGAGACGAACAGCAGCCCCAGCACCGCATGCAGGCGTGCGCCTGTCGTTTGTGTCGTCTGCATCAGATCACCTCGCTCGTATGCACGACCACTTCATCCCTCACGATGCGAAACGCCGCCGGCGGTTCGCTCCGGTTCGGTCGGGCCGGTACGGCGGCCGGCTGCGCGGCACACACGCCGAGCACGTGCGCCGAGACTGCGTCTTGCGTGCGCCGCACGCGCGTTGCCGATGCGCCGGGGGTCACTCTGCGCATGGTTGTGCCGCCGGATGCGCTCGATGGCTTGAGCGGGACTGTGCCGCCGGATGCCGTCGGGGGCTTGAGCTGGACTGTGCCGCCGGATGCCGTCGGGGGCTTGAGCTGGACTGTACCGCCGGATGCCGTCGGGGACTTGAGCTGGACTGTACCGCCGGATGCCGTCGGGGACTTGAGCTGGACTGTGCCGCCGGATGCCGTCGAAGGCTTGAGCTGGACTGTACCGCCGGATGCCGTCGGAGGCGCGGCTGGCTTCGTTTTGAGCATGGTCGTGCCGGCTGCGACATCCGCCTGCGAATTGAGCAGCGTCGTTCTGTTTGCGGTGTTTGCCTGACCGTTCATCGGCCTCGTGCCCGAAGCGGCGTTTGCCTGACCGTTCATCGGCATCGTGCCCGGGGCGGTGTTTACCTGACCGTTCATCGGCCTCGTGCCATCGGCAGCATTCGCGCTCCGGTTGAGCGCCGTCGTGTTCCACTCGCCCACGGGCTGCGGCGGCGTGTGCGCTTTTGCGGTGTGACTGCCGGTTCTGTGTGCAGACGCTGGCCGCTTGCGCCGGTCGCTCATCACTTCCCAGAGCCGCTGCGACACGAACAGGATTGCCGCCGTGATCAGCGCCGCAGCACCCAAGGCAAACGCGGCCAACGCGACAATGTTGTATACGCTATGCAGACTCATGTTCCCTGCGCCTCCCCACGACTCGAATACGTCACGGCCACATTTTCCAGATATGCCGCCACGGTATCCAGCGCGCGGGCACGCATATCCTGCAGCTGCGAGAGCGATATGGCGGCCTCCTGCGTCTGGATGCGCGTGAGCAGCGAGACCAGCACCGACTGGTCCACGCCGCTGGCACAGCACTCGCTGCGCAGCTCGTTGACCGCGTCCGCCAGACGCATGCACTGCCGCAGGCAGTCTTCCTCCTGCCCGGAGCGCATGACGGTGTCGAGATAATCCATGCAGCCGGAAAACGCGCCCAGCAGCTGCTCCAGATCCTGCGCGCTGCGCCGTGTCTCCAGCTTCAGACCGCCGCTCTCCTTGTAAAACTTCGAGATCACATAGTAGTTGTGCGCGGCGGACGAATGCTCAAAACGACTCAGCTTTTTCCCGTCGCCGGCACTTTCGATCTGCTCGAAATAGTCATACGCCTTGCGCGTACACGCCAGCAGCGACTGGTTGCCGTTTTCCGTGTAGAAATTCATGTACAGCGTGCCGATCTGAAAGCACGTCTCAAGATATTCCGGCGTGTTCTTCGCGCCGGTATATTCGTTGTACGCCTGTGTCAGCTCTTTGCTCTGCTCGAGATCGAACACACCCTGCGTCTCGTAGCTGTCAACAAGGCGGTTGAGCGCCTCAAGCCGCGTGGAGTCATACTCCATCGCCTCCTGACACTGCGCATATCCGTAAGACGACGCATTGACGAGCCGCTCGTAGTTTGCGCGCACGTCCGCTTTTCCGGCGATGAATGCGCCCAGGCCCACAAGCAGCAGCAGCACGCCCGTGCCGGCTGTCGCAAGCGCCGTGACCAGCTTCTTTTTCTGCCGCGCGCGGAACGCATTCGATTCCTGCTCATAATGGTTGAGTGCATACAGCAGCTCATCACACGTCTGGAAACGGTCATCCGGAGATTGCTGCACACAGCGCTCTATAATGTTCTCCAGCCCCTCGTGAAGCGTCGGATCCCATTCGCGGATCGGGAGATACTGATAATCGGGCGCCTGCGGATCTTGCCCCGTCAGCAGAAAATGCATCGTCATGCCAAGGGCGTAAATGTCCGCGCGGCCGTCGACCTCGGCAATGTCTGCGCTTTCGCACTGCTCCGGCGCAGCGTAGCCCTTCGTGCCGAAGCCGGCGATGTGCGCGATGCCGAAGTCGATCACGCGCACGGAGTTATCCGGCCGAACCATGATGTTCTCAGCCTTCAGGTCACGGTGCACCAGCGGCATCCCGTCATCGCCGAACTGCGAGTGCACATAGCCGAGCGCATCGGCGATCTGCTTTGCCCATTCAAGCACCAGCTCCTGCGGCTGCGGCCCCTCGCGCATGACGCGCTCCTGCAGTGTCTCGCCCTCAATGTAGTCCATCACGACGTACACTGCCTGCTGATCCTGCAAAACGTCCGTCACGCGGACGATAGACGGATGCTCCAGCTTGCGCAGCACGCGCGCCTCGTCACGGACGCATTCGGCATAGTTGACCCCGTTCTCACTCGGGGTCTTGTTGACGACCTTGACCGCCCAGTTTTTATCCAGGCGGCGTCCCGTGGCCAGGTAAACGCCGTTGGACATCTTGCCGGCGTCACTAATGCGCTCCGAGAGGACGATGTCTCCGTTTAAGACGATCCGTTCCTTTCCGTCAATCCATTCTTTTTCAACGACTTCTTTCTCAATCGGCATATGTCACGCATCCTGTTCTTGCGCGCGCAGCAGCAGCGCGGTGATATTGTCCTGCTCGGCGCGGTATTTCGCCAGATCAATCAGATAGCGCAGACTTGTGTGAATCGTCTGCTCGCTCAGCATCCGATCCGGACGCGTGTACTCCCGCAGCTCCTGCGGCTGCACCACGTGCCGAAGGCCGTCCGAGCAGAGCAGGTAGCAGGCGTGCACATCCAGATCGCCGCCGAAAATATCCGGCTGCGCCTGGTCGGACGCCCCCACGCACCGCAGCAGCACATTGCGCCGCGGATCCAGCTCCGCCGCCTCCGGCGTCAGCAGACCCGCCTGCACCTCGCGCTCGACCACGGTGTGATCCTCCGTCAGCTGACGGAGCACACCGCCCACTTCATACACGCGCGTGTCGCCCACATGGGCGATCAGATACTTTCCGCCGTAGATCAGCATCGCCGTTACGGTCGTACCGAGCTCCAGTCCATGCGCGGCGCCGTATTCATGGAGCCGCACGTCGACGTCGTGGATCATGGCTCTCCACATCTCGGAGACACGCATCCAGTCCAGCTCCGGAAGCAGCCCCGGCAACGTCTGATCGAACCATGCGGAAAACTCCCGCACGGCCGTCGCGCTCGCAAGTTCGCCCTTTTCCAGACCGCCCATGCCGTCACAGACAGCCGCCAGCGCGACCTGTCCGGCCGGCGTCTGTGCGATCTTAATGCAATAGCCGTCCTGATTGATCGGTTTGCAAATACCGGCATCCGTTTCTGCCGCTGCGATCACTCTCATGTTGTTCACCCTCGCCGTATCTGATAAATGAATTCTTCGTCTGCAAAACGGATCACACAGCCTTCCGTGAGCAAGCACTCCGTCTGCGGCACAAGCTCTTCGCCGTTCACATAGGTATGATTGGTGGAGTTCTGATCGACGAGAAAGCAGGCGCCGTCGCGCACCCGGATCTCCGCATGGCGGCGGCTGACTGTCGGGTTGTCATCGACGCAAAGATCCGCCGTGGTGCAGGATTTCCCGATACGGAACACCTGCTGCGCGATCTGTGTACGCACGCCAGTTCTGCGGCAAAGCAGCTCCGCGACCTGTCCGCGCTCCTCCGGACGCAGCGGCTGCGTGCCGGGCTGCATCCCATCAGACTGCCGAAATGGCAGCGTACCACGCTGCGGGCACGGCGGTGTCTGTGCAGGCGCATCGGCCATCTCCCACGGCGGGATCGGCGCAGGACTCTGAAACGGCGGCACGACAAACGGCACGGAGACACCGCTGCCCGTCTGCACCGGATCAGCCGACTCCCGCTTGCCGCTGTAGCTGCGCACATAGGCCTCCAGCTCCTGCGTTGTGACCGTCCGCGGACGCGAGACCAGCTCTTCAAACGTGCGCAGGAAGTCCATGTCCGCCTCCGTCGGGAACGTGCTCCTGCTGCACACCTCGCGCAAAAACCCATTGCGGTTCTGCTGCCGGCTGCTTCGGATCGGCTGATACAGAAAATAGAGCTGCCCGCTGAGCGCATTGACCAGCGTGTAGCGTGTATCCAGTTCCAGATTGGCAAGATTGAAATGCGCGCGCTCCGCCGCGCGGATCGCTGCGGCCGTTTGCGTGATGATTTTGAGAAACGCCGTGCGGGTCAGCCCGTTTGCCAGATACGCATCCAGTGTCAGGCCGGCCGGCGCCACATACAATGCGGAGCGGCGGCGGCGCATTTTCAGCCGCAAAAAACATGAAAAACGTCCGGAGGCAATCGCGTTTGCCTCGGCCTCTAAAAATGTCTCACTCAGGGAGAGACTGGCGCGGATCTCCACGGTCTGCTCTTGCGTCGTTTTTACCTTCAGTTTTGCCATGCGTCTGCGCTCCTTATCATTTCGGGAATGTCGACAAAAAAATCGGAAATTCCCCAACAATCCACAGTCGATGCTACCATTTTCTATGCGCTTTGTGGGCACATCTGCACTTTTATCCACTTTTTCGCCATCATTAACTATCATGCGTGAGATAAGCGCCATTTCTTGTAACCGTTTTGTTTCTGTTCTCCACCGTTGACAGATCACAGGCGAAACTTTTCAACCCCAGCATATGCGGCGGAGAAAATACTTCTCGCTGCAAACACACGCGCTGCCCACCTCTGGCGGACAACGCGTGCGCTGCAGTCAGGCCGTGCCCGCTGCCAAAAAAGTGTTTCTTTTTTGCAATCACAAAGCCGCTCCTCGCAAAAGAGCGGCCGCACAAATCTCCGGGCAAGATCCGCCGCGGCGGCGTCAGCGCACGGGCAGCGTAAAAAGCGGCCGCTCGCCCCCGAGCGCGTGCGAAAGGTGCTGCGCCAGCGCCTGACGGACGCGGGCATAGTTGGCGCGGCTGAGCGGGACGGTCACGCCGCTGCGCAGCACGACGCACGAGCGCCGCAGCTCCTTGACATAGCTGAGATTGACCAGAAAGCTGCAGTGCGTCTGCACAAAGTCCGCGGGATCGAGCCGCCCATAGATCTCGTTGAGCTTTTCCGAGCACGTCACGGTGCGCGTCGTCATGACGATCTTCGTCTGGCGCTGCGCGTGCTCGCAGTACAGGATCTCGCGCATGGACAGCACATGGCGCGTCGCGCGCGAGCCCACGATCAGGCAGGGCCCAAGCTCCCCGCCGCACGGACGCAGCACAAAGCGCAGGGCGGCGCTCAGGCGCGTCTCCATCTCGAGCTTGCAGACAAAGTAATCCGGGTCACACTCGAACACGTCCAGCGCCGCCAGCGGATCTGCCGACAGGAAGATCAGCTTCGTCTGCGGGCTCGTGAGGCGCAGGTCCCGGAAAAAGCGCAAATACTGCTCCCGCGTCTGCCGGTCGGAAATATCCGCCAGCACAACGTCGTAGTACGCACATCCGCCGTCGGACGTCATCGACTCCGGCGCATAGAATTCATCCACACACGCGCGCACCCCATTGGCGTCCAGCTCCCGGCAGAGGATCTCTCTCGCCGTGTGCCGCCAGATCGTGCTGGGGTCCACGATACATATATTCAATACTTCGGCCACTTGTGATCTCTCTCCCTCTCGCGGAGCAGCGCGCCGCGCGCTCCGTTCCTTCATGGGAGAAATATAGCATTTCAGCCGCGAATTTACATGCGCTCTGCACAATTGGCATATTTCCGCGCAGAAATAACACATTTTTGCGCGCCAAAACAAAAGGCTCCGGCCGAAGCCGGAGCCCCTCGTATGTCAAAGGTCAAAATGCCTCGCAGCCTTTCGCCAATGGCGCGGTGAAAGAAAGTCCGATCATTTTCTTCGGCGACATGTGCGGCGAAGAAAATACTTCT
>OIWU01001936.1_pt1 | contig 18799 bp, 16 predicted proteins | sample 1587711 | NCBI WGS metagenome assembly OIWU01 (sample SAMEA3888909, study PRJEB22519) | human gut metagenome | biome: human gut; feature: human-associated habitat; material: faeces | place: Denmark | collected 2010 | reverse complement strand
GATAGCAAATACGGCTACGCTGTTTGGCTGTACCAATCCATAAGACACCAAGATTGGTCATCTTGTTGCCGTCAAGAAGGTGGTATTGTTCGCCAATTTCTATATCGTCGAGCTGCTTGATATGCAACTTCACTCTATCAGATTGGCGTATATCATTAGCGAATTTTGAGAGATTCGTCTTATTCTCATCTTCCAACTCAAACTGTGTTGGTACAAGTTCCCATTGGAAAGCTCCTTTCTCTTCTCCAACACGTTGGATATCCTCACTACGAACCGGCTCACATTTGTCAGCGACACGGATATACATCTTGCCATCAGAAGTGGTGGCATATGAATGGAGTGAAGGGAATACTGTGATGGCAAAGTACTGGCTGCCAGTTTCGTCTGCACAGACGTCGCCTACAGCAAGACCAACATTGAAACAAAGTCCACGCAATCTTGTAACGGCACAATTTGCCTCTTCTTGCGATATAACTTGATTGGGAGCTGGTTTCTTTGTCTTATCTTCCACGCCAATCATAATCTGTCCTCCTTGCGCATTGGCTAAAGCTACACAAGTAGTAGAGAGTTCCTTGAATCCTTTCTCTCCAGTTCGAATCTTTTGCAGACTCTTGTATTCTATCTTTTGTTGTTCTGTATTCATGTTTACTTGTTAATATTTAAACAGCTACAAAGATAATATTTTTCTTTGAGAATAGGACATATATTCAGGAGGAAAGTGTATTGTCATGGACTTATGACACACCCTCTTTTATTTTTTTACCTATCTCTCAGATGCTCATGCCTCTATCACCCAATCCTCAATAGTACCTTGGGTAGAATCGAAATTGATGCCAACCTTGGTAATTGGCAAGCCACAGAGAGCGAATCGCTGACGATAGTTCTTCAGATTGATTTGCTGCATTGCCGCCTGAGCACTCTTATTCAGCTTCAATTCAACCACATAGAGGTCGGTCTTGGTAAGGAGCACAATATCTACCCTGCCACGTGGCGTATGCACCTCCACATCCACCAGGTAATTGGTTAAGAGAGTAAAGATGATGAAGAGCATCTGCTGATAATGCCCCTCATAATTGGTCACGTTGCAGTATGGCACCGTACCCAGGAAGTCTTGCAACAGATGCAAGGCACCATCCATGTTGCGCTTGCCAATAAGCAATGCCATTTTGGCTATTGCCACATTGCCCCGTTCGGCAGAGACACCATCCACGTAGTTTGGCAGAAGATTATCAAACAACCCTACCTTGATTTCCTTGTTTGGAATATCCAGGGTATAAATCCCCGTTTCCGGATCGTACTCCTTGATGGTAACATATCCGCTCTGGTAGAGCAACGGCGTGATAGTCTTCATATTCTCCGTTGGTGCATTAAAGGATGAACTTACAGCTTCTGTCGGAGCTATCTCCGTTGGCAACACGCCAAACTGCCTCAACATATTGATAAGATAAGTTGGCGTACCAGAACTGAACCAGAATGCCCCCAATTCCTTTTTCGAGAAACAGTTGAGCAGACTATATGGATTGAAAACGTCTGGCGATTTCTTCGAGAAATGATAGCCATCATAATTCTCCTTGAGCTTTGCAATCATCATTTCTCTAGAATATCCAAGTGCGTCAGCAAGCATATCGATGTCATCCGACATATTTTCCAGAAGTTCTTCTTTGGTGATGCCGCAGATTCCTGCATATTCATCGTCCATCGACACATTTGTGATATTGTTCAGTTCACTAAAGATGCTAACTTGCGAGAACTTGGTGATACCTGTAAGGAAAACAAAACGCAGTTTTGCCTCACTATATTTCAGAGGACTAAAGAAGTTACGCATGATATTGCGCAACACATCCAGCTGCTCTTTCTCGTGAGCCACATCCAGCATAGGCGCATCATATTCATCGATGAGCACAACCACTTGTTTTCCGCTCTTCTCATAAGCAGTATTGATGAGGTCGATGAGTCGGTTATTTGCCCCGATACGTGGCTCGTTTATACCCCATTCCTTCTCTTGATCTTCCAGGATATAGCCCAAATACAATTCCAGCTGCTTTGGTTCCATGTGCTTGCCACCGCTCATGTCAAAATGGAGGACAGGATATTCCGTCCACTCCTTTTCTAACTTATCAATTGCCAATCCCTTGAACAATTCCTTCTTTCCCTCGAAATAGCTCTGCATAGTAGAGACGAGGAGTGACTTTCCGAAACGACGTGGACGCGCCAAGAAGAAATACTTTCCACTCGTATGAGTCATACGATAGATGTACTCCGTCTTATCTACATAGAGAAAGTCCTCCTCTCGAATCTCAGAGAAGGTCTGCATGCCTATTGGATATAACTTCGTTGCCATATTATCAACTATTTACCATTAACGTTGGCAAAGATAAGCAAAAATCCCGAAACCGCCAAGCGATTTCGGGATTTATTATGTATTCAACTGTGTACTCAATACCTTGAAGGGAATTTTATCACTCTATCAACGTCTATTAAAGAGCTTATATGATGTAACAAGTAAGAAGAGGGTGCGTCAAAATGAGATGAGGTGTTTTGGTTAAATCTCCAAAATTTTTGGGAGTTTTTCATCTTTTATAGACACCGATCGCTTACGTGAAAAAAGTTTTTTAGCGAAAAAAGTCTCATAGTCTCATTTTTGTTTAAAAAATATAGTTTAAGCACTTGTTATATAAAGAATTAGCAACAATGAGACTTCTCTGTTTTAGCGCCGAGAAGTCTCATTGATGTATCATGGAAGTATCATTGACTGCACTTTTAGCTAATGCGTCTACTATTTCAGTTTTATGAAATTGATAGTGTCTACCTTTCTAGTTTATAAAGTAAAAAAGTGTCTACTGAAATCAGGAAAAGTCAGTTCATCAGATGGTCCCTCTATGCCCTTCGGTTGGTCTGCCTGTGCCCGTTACACGGGCATCCGTAGCCCCAGTACTGGGCACTCATTGCCCACAATGCGGGCAACGAGTGCCCAAACATCGGACTTATTTTTGGGCAATATTCTTTTGATTCTTTGCGATATTTAAAACGTTTAAACTGGCTTTTCGCATACTTTGTATTATCTTTAATGATACTTCTATGATACTTCTTTCTACTTTTTACAAGAAGTCTCATTAGTTATAAACATCTTTATATCAACGATATAACGTGATATTTGCGGCTAAAAATGAGACTATGAGACTTTTTTCTAAAAAAATATATACGTGTGCGAAAAAGAGGTTTATTTCTTTTTTGCATCATCATAGGGTTATGGCAACATCATTCCGTTATGGATGTTTGGCATGCTCTATTGATAGATAATCCTTGATTACAGAAAAGATGACCCCGCATTTTGCGAGGTCATCTTTTTTTTATTTACTCAGCTCCTTGATGATTTTCTCCAGTTTGTCAAGCTGGCGGGCAACTGATACAATGTTCTGCCAGGTCAAGCCCATAACTATTGAGTGACATAGCTAGTCTTTCCAACACATGAAGAATGGCTTTAGAGATGATGACATCTTTCTGCTGCTGGCTGCATCCCATGCTATCAGCTATAGGTCTTCCCCATGGGTGTACTGTACTTTATTCCTGGTCGATGAGATCTTTTGTCAGCATATTATAGTCACGAAACAGAGTATAAGGCTGCGGAATCTCCTTCCATATTTTTTCCACTTGGCTCAGTTATACTACTTTTCAAATGAAAAATCAATCACCATACCCGTTTTTCTATCTATGACAATATAGGAAACTCCTCCCAACTGATAAGGAGAGAAATCCTCACCAGAACCAGAAACAGTCCAAGACTCAAAATCCTTCTCTATTAAGAATGGCTTTTGCTTATATATTTTATCATACCCATAAATATCTTTCAATATCATAAAACCAACTTCTCCGGCCACTTTAAAATCCGAGAGCACACCACCCTCTAGATTCAAAACACTGCTATCAGGTTTGTAAAAACCATTCACAACAGGCAATTTCAAATTGCACGATTTTAGACCTTGATAACAATATGCTTTAATCTGCGTGTGGTCATATTTTATATGAAATGCATAGCCAAAGCAACACCCCACAACAATACTTATGATTAAAAATAAATAATGTTTTTTTCCATTCATAATCTTATTATTTTTTTATAGAAAGAATTGTTCCGTCAAACTTTTGAATTAAGATTACGGAACCTTTATTATCAGCAACATTTCCTTGCAACATCCAGACCTTACCATTAAGCAAATAAACCCGAAAAGGTTTTTGAGCATCCACAAACTCCTCACCAAATTTAGAAGACAGTATCGACAATCCAATATTTGCTGCAGTTTCAGGAGTTTTGACAATTGCAACGCCATAATTACATTTTGGAATTCTCTGATAATTTTCTTCAATAAGTTTCATCAGTTGCTCATGTGAGATTACATCCTCACTATAATCTACAAAACCGACATATTTAAACAACTTTTCCGATTGATAAACGCTATCATTTGAAACAAAATGAAAATAAGTTACAGAAGACAAAAATCCAAAGATTAGCCCCCAAATTATATTTGACTTTGTCATATCACTTGAATATTAAATGGCTATTAGTATTTAAACGCAATAATTTATCTATCATTCTTCTTAATGCATCAGCATCAAGATTATTGGTGAAGCAAGAATGTTTGGCTTGTTGTGATATAGCCATTACACTACAGCATAACATCAAGCTTGTAAAAAGCAGGTTTCTATTCATAGTAAACATCATTTTTTGTAATATTTTCTAATCAATAAAATTAAAATAATTGATGACAAAATACTATAATACATACCAAACATAATCTGGTTATATAAGCTCTCCACCGCATCATATCCTATCTTAGTACGACTAAACAATGATTCGCCTATATTGTATAAATCTCCATAGTTTATATCCAGCATCCAATATACCAATTGGGAAAATAACATATAAAAATGTATACATAACAAAAGTATTAAAACATATTTTTTCATCATTTCGATAATTGCGGATGTTGTAGGCATTGTTTACCATACCCACATTGCCGCTAATACCCAACTGTCATTTTGTATGGCGAATATATTGTATTTGCCCATCATCTTTTTTAATCACGATAATGGCTGTACCACCTGTCATATTTGGTGGCAACGAACCTTCTATTTGCCAGAATCTATTATTTATCAAAGAAATTTTCAAGGGAAGTTCTGAATTGATTTGCTTTTCCCCATAAATATTTGACAAGACATTTTTAGCAATGATACCAGCCAACCGATAATTGGATATAACACCATTTTTATGATTGTAGACTCCATACGGATCAGCATTATTATCATAACTAATACCAGAAAGTCTTTCCCTATAATTATCAGGAATTAGCGAATCAGTATAATATCCTACGAAACTGTATTCTATACATTTCTTTGATTTTTTGTTTTCAGACGAATACTTGACAAACAAAAAATTACAAAAGCAACCTGCTATAAAGAACAAACAAGCCACAAAAAACTTTATTATTTTTTCCATCTCTACCATAATTTAAATTCCATAATAATTCATTTTATTATCATACTACCATCAATTGCCAACTTTGTAATTATACCAAAGAAATATCTTAATTATATAAAAGCAAATAAAAATATTAAAAGCCAATACCAGGAACCACGTACACTTTATTTTATACGATATAACATTTCTAATTGTTCCCTTAGCAGCCAAATAAACTACAACCATAAAAAGGACAATAAACCAACTAATTTTTGGAGATTCTCCATCTAACAAATGGCAGTCTTCAATATTTCCAGTAAACAAAAAAGTCAAAAATCCCCCTATTTGAGTTATCATTACATATAAAATAGACTCACTTATTATCTCAATATTTGAAAATTTATAGTGATAAAGAATCATGAATAAAGGGAAATTAAATATAGAACCCACGATTCCTAATAAAAATCCATATAAAATAGGATTATATTCATGAACACAAAGATTGAAATAAGCATAATTAATGTAGGCTATGACAAATATCACACTTTGCATAGTCAATAAACTTAAGAAATAAGTTTTAAGCAAATAAAAAAGAAAATACGCTATTTTTTTCATATCAACTCTATCTTAGTGAATTATCCAAACTTTCTTCAAGTTTTATTTTTTGTCTTAAAGCTTCCTTGCGTTCTTCATCACTCCATGGCTTAACATCGCCAAAACCAGTTTTAAATTCTGGAATTTGATTTTTTATACGATTTATCTCACCATCAGAAACACCAGCTTTTTTCAACAAGGTCGTTGTTGAAGTATTACAATTGCCTTCGGTCGTGTTTGTAACGACTGACTCATGGGTGGTTCGCAGCTTATTGCCAGCTGCATCATAGACATACTTCGTCTTGAAATCATTGCTGAAAGTGATGCACTTCAAGTTACCAAGAATATCATACTCTATATTGCTGATGCCCTTGTTCAAGTCCTTGACCAATGCGCCATTGGCATCATAGAAATACTCCACGTCCGCATTTGCTCCATCCTTGAAATCCAAGATTTCATCTTGCCCTATCAACTTGACATGCCCTTCCATATCACCGATAAAACAAACCTCTTTCTCTTGACCAAGATACTTGATATTGGAAAAATCCCAAAGTGAGCCAGTAAGATTAATTGCACTAATTTTACTCGCATCCACCAAATCATAATGGATACTATCGCCAAAGTGCAAGTTATCTATATCACTTGACTTTACTGTTTGATGGGCATTTGCAATCAAATTACACCCAAACACTAAACTTAGAAATAATATTGTCTTCATAACACCTTAAATTTATTTGCTAAAAAACTATCTAAAGACTATTCTTTACAAGATACATTATTCCTTTTATATGGTTTTTGAAGATACAAAGGTTTATAATTTATCCGTTTACTTCCTTTTTGAAGATAATCCACCCACAAAGTTTGGCAACGAATTTGCTTGATATTATATTTGATATCGTAAACTAATTCTAAGTCTACTGTTTCATAAATGGCAATATTATGTAGAGCTGATACAAATAGAGAATCATTAAGTTTAGCTGATACAACTCGTTTTTGACGACCACCAATTAGAAATGTTGTATCAATTTCTCTTTTGGTTGTCATAAAAATCATAGACTTACCATATTCTTTAAGATAATACTCTCCATTTTTGTTGTATAAATTCCAAACAAAACCAGTATCATCAATGTCACTATATTCATTTTCTCGAATTGATATATACTTTTTAGAATGCATCACTTCATAATTCTTCATATAGAAAAATGGTAAGTACTGCATATTTTTTCTCTGCTTACAAGAGAATACACTTACAAACAAAATACTTACAACAATATAAAAAATAATATGTTTCATGTCATTTATGCTTAAAAAATTGTTCTATCTGATTCATAACTTGTTGATAGAGATTAACTTTTTCGTATTTCTTATTTTCCATCTCTAAATGTTCTTGTTTACTGCTTTTTTTGCGAAATTCAAAATTAGCTTTTTGAAAATCTTTTGTATCTTCATAAAGTTTCAAAACACTTTCATAATTATAAAGATGACCAGCCAATTCGTGAGCTATTGTTTTTGTCAATTCATTTATAGAGCGATCAACATCAAAGACAACAACAAATCTTGGCTTTCCCTGATCAGTTTCTAACAATTGTGTTTGAGCATTTATGTCTCTCCAATATGCAGTTTTCTTTTCAGGTTCAGTAATGTCAATTTCTTGCAGTTCTAAATCATATTTTGAATATTTTCCATTACCTTTCACCCCAAACAAATATGAACCTTTTGGAGTAAAATCTGACAATACTTGTTTTCCAAAATCAGTTTGCGCAAACTGCATCATCGCCAAATAAAAAGACTTTGAACTTCTATACCATTGAGGATCCTCTTTATCTTTGAAATAAATAGTTTTTACTCTTTTGCCATCTGCATCAACATTTACGAGAGAATTATTTCCACAATATAGATACGGACTAAGTTGAGTATACTTTTCACCAAGTCTATCCACTCTATCCCAAGCCACCTTGGCAGCATCATACATTCTTGCCCCATGATCATACCAATCCAATCCATGTATGTGGTCGAACTCTTTACCTACATACTTGTTTCTTTGCAACTCGGCATTGTATGACAAATCGCCATATACTCCACCAAATGGATAGTAATGGCTCACCTGCTCTATCGTTCCATTCTCATTCACCACCATCCTTACACTGGCAAGATGGTCCTTCTCATAATAATGGAAAGTTGGATTCTGGCTATTGTCGAAGGAACAATAGCCACCATCGAAGAGATACTTAGATAGCTTTCCATCTTCGAGCACGAAGTTGCCAATGTAATCAGTCGTATTTCCCACGACTGACTCATGAGTGGTTCGCAGTTTATTGCCAGCTGCATCATAGACATACTTCGTCTTGAAGCCATTATTGAAGGTGATACACTTCAAGTTGCCCAGGACATCATACTCTATATTGCTGATACCCTTGTTCAAGTCCTTGACCAATGCGCCATTGGCATCATAGAAATACTCCACGTCCGCATCGGCTCCATCCTTGAAATCAAAGGAGCCATCATACAGCAGACTACCTGCTTTGTCTGAAATCGACTTGATCTGATTGCCATTATACGCATACGTCAAGTCGTCAATGAGACCAAACGTCCCATTGTTCTTCTTACCATATCGCTGCAAACGCTCTATGGAGCCATTCGGAGAATATGACAGGATATTCTCAGAATAACGATTCTTGTTCTGACTCATGCCCGCACCCTCCGAATAGGTGGATTCCTCCAAGCGGTTCAAACCATCATAGGCAAAATCGTAACCACGGAGCACATTGTCTTTGCTCGTCTGCCATTGCATTCGGCTGATGTTTCCATTGAAGCATGGATATGCGCCAGTGTTTTCATACAATAGATTCTGACAGAACCTATCAGACTTAGCCTCTTTTAGCCAATTGCGGATATTGTAAGCATAGTTCACGATGCCTGCATTGCCGCTTCGCTTCAAGGAGACCAGCCTTCCGATGTCATCATAACTATATGACGCCACCATTCTTGTTACATTTCCGGCACTTAATGTCATTGTCTCTATTTTGTTATTATATTTGTTATACTTTTTTGTGTTGAGTAACATTAATACTAATATCAAAATATTGCGAAATCACTCGCCTATCAGTTCATCTTTTTTTACAACAGGCATTACCAATGTATCAGGTTGGTTATTAACATTGACTTTACCATTTTCTTCCTCATACAGCTTTGCTTTCATTGTATAAGTAACAAAAGAATCAGAACTCATCATCACAGTATCCTTACCATCCATTAATGGTATCGTATCTTGCTTACAGTAAACAAAATCAGTTACAAATCCTTCTTGATTGGTACTGTCAAGCATATAAATGTTACGATTACTAAACATTTTATATATATATCTCTTTTTTATAAATTTATCATGAGGCGGAAATAAAAGACCTTTATAAAATGGACCAACCCAATATCCATTGGTTTTTTGTTTCCAAATAGGTATATAGCTAGAATTTATAATTAGATATGATGCATAATTCAGTGAATCTGTTTCTAAATCGCAAAGAATTTTATCAAATACATTGTCCCTACACCCCATTAATAGAACAGAAAGAATAAAGATTACATTTTTTATATACATTCTCATTTTATTATTGGCTTTAATTTAAAAATTTCTTTTGATAATTTAATATTACCTTTTAGTAATTTTCCCAAAGATTTTTGTCCCCAGTTTAAAGGATAAACTTCTACCACATGGTTACTTTTTACTCCTCGAATAAGATAAAGCACATTATCATGCCCCATGACAAAAACAGGCATGCTAAAATGGTTCTTTGATAAATCTGCATCTCCATAGGTATTGCCAACATAATAAGATGGTCCTGCGGAAGTGAAACGGTTCTGATGACTATGTATTTGGGCTTTTACAGTATAACGTCCTAATTTATTTGAAAGGATTCGCCCTTGAAAAGAATATCCTTCATAAGCATTCAGCTTTGTCGTCGTAGCGTCATTTTTATAATCAGGCAATACTAACACTTTGTTGTTTTGCAACAAGAAGCCTCCAACTTCACGCTTCTTATAATTTGCTTTTTGCCATATATAGTTATATGCCTGAGTTTCATTTGCAAACATAACACTACCATCATTATTATAAGTAGCTAAATTACTTCCCTTGCCTGTGGCAAAAGAACTACCCATATATATTTGCCCTTTCTTCAAGTCCTTACCAGAGTGCACGTCTGGCGAATACAAGTAAAGCCCATTTTCTTGATACCAATCCAAGCCATCTATATCGAGATACAATACGGGATTATTTCCACAATACAAATATGGACTTAAAGAATAATATTTACTAAACAAAGGATCCTTTCTATCCCAAAACAAGCCAGCCGCATCATACATTCTTGCCCCATGGTCATACAAATCCAAGCCATGCATGTGGTCGAACTCTTTACCTATGTATTTGCTTTTCTGGATTTCTGCATTGTACGATAAATCACCATATACCCCTCCAAAAGGATAGTAATGATTCACCTGCTCTATCGTGCCATTCTCATTCACAACCATTCTTACGCTGCCAAGATGGTCTTTCTCGTAATAATGGAACGTAGGATTCTGGCTATTGTCGAAGGAACAATAGCCACCATCGAAGAGATACTTGTCAAGCTTACCATCTTCGAATATGAAGTTACCGATGTAGTCGGTCGTGTTTGTCACGACTGACTCATGGATGGTTCGCAGCTTATTGCCAGCTGCATCATAGACATACTTCGTCTTGAAGCCATTATTGAAGGTGATACACTTCAAGTTGCCCAGGACATCATACTCTATATTGCTGATACCCTTGTTCAAGTCCTTGACCAATGCGCCATTGGCATCATAGAAATACTCCACGTCCGCATCGGCTCCATCCTTGAAATCAAAGGAGCCATCATACAGCAGACTACCTGCTTTGTCTGAAATCGACTTGATCTGATTGCCATTATACGCATACGTCAAGTCGTCAATGAGACCAAACGTCCCATTGTTCTTCTTACCATATCGCTGCAAACGCTCGATGGAGCCATTCGGAGAATATGACAACACATGCTCGGAGTAATGGCTCTTGCTCTGGCTCAAGTCCGCCCCCTCTCCATAGGCAGATTCCTCCAAGCGGTTCAAGCCATCATAGGTGAAGTCATAGCCACGGAGCACATTGTCCTTGCTTGATTGCCATTGCATACGGCTGATGTTGCCATTGAAGCATGGATTTTCCTTTGTGGACTCATAATACAGATTCTGCTTGAACCTGTCCGACTTCGTCTCCTTCAGCCAGTTGCGGATATTGTAGTCGTAACGCACACTACCTGCATTGCCGCTTCGATTGACGGAGACGAGCCTGCCAATGTCATCATAGCTATACGATGCCACTGTCCTTGTTACATTTCCAACTTGTATTGTCATTGTCTCGATTTTGTCATTGTTTGGATTATAAACATACAGCTGAGTAACATTCTTTGTCATGTCGCCTTTCGTCAATTCCGCCTTGACTTCAATTGGTTTTCTTGTAAAACTATACTTGATGGATTGCCTCAAAAATACTTCATCAGGCTTGATCTGCATTGACTCAACGACCAACCCACGCAAGTCATGGTAGGACACGGAAGCCAAGAGGTCACCATCCGTGTTTCGTGTCACAATACCTGTCTGTGAGCCAATGTTGTAGGATTCCTGCAAACCGGAAGTCTTCGCTGACAAACTTTTCGAGGTCAGGTTCTTGACCATCTGACGATTCAAAAAACTATGGCAGTCATAATACTTGGCACTTAGAAGTTGTTCATTCCCAAGACCTAAGTTTCCCAATGGGGTATAGCCGCTGTTGCACAAGCCCGAGAACTGCTCTCCATAAGTCGCCAAAGCAGAAGTGCATGAGGCATTCATGCTGGTTGTCGTACCCATGAGAACCTCGCGTTTCATTTTGTCATAGAGGTAGAACACGAACAACCCCTTCTTACGTTGTTCGCCATCTTGCGAGAACATCAAGTTGTCGGCTGCATCATACCACATTTGTTGATACTCACAGCCTGGCAGACGTTTCCATACACATCTGCCATATTTGTCATAACGATACTCATAGCCAAACTTTTGCAAATCTGAATATTCCTGATAAGACGGAGAAAGCACATAGCGAAGCCGACCGATATTGTCATATATATAATAGGTGTCGTTATTTCCATCCCTACGTTCCAACACCTTATGACCAAATAAATCGCTAAAGGTCTGCTTAGTTTTTCCATCTTCATCTGTCTCTTCCAACATAGAAAGGGAATTGGCTGCATAATAGCCATATTCCACCAATGCCCCAGATTCACTCACTTGATATAGTTTCACGCTATTCGATTCATTCGAACTGTAGCGTTGGTTTACAGACTTCTTCGCCTTGTGCCATGACTCACCTGCCCCTAATGTGGAGATTTGTCTATCCAAGACATCATAACGATTCAATGAGTACGGATTTTGGTCGTTATGAAAAGCTATGAGAGAGGAAGACAGTTCAGAGGGGGACACGAAGGAGCAACCTGACTGCGCTGTTCCAGGAAGCCAGCTCTGCTTTTCCCTGCCAAGCGCATCATGTTCCTGTAATGTATAGGCATACTTTCCTGTACCACCAAGCCCATTGGTTGCAGTCTCCACAGGATTCCCCAAACCATCATAATACGTAACAGTCGTTATGGCGTGAGTTCCGCCCACGCCAAGCACCTCCTTACTCATCACATAGTTTTGAGTAGGACTTTGTGCCTTGGAAGAAATGGTCAAGGCACAAAGAAGAAGCAACATACTTATAGTTCTTACTATTCTCATCTTTGTTTGAAATTATATGAATATCCATGCAAAACACCAATATGATCTCTAACGCTTTCCAACCTGCCTTCCGAGTCGTAGGAATAACTCGTTTCGTATCCATTTGGATTGATGACAGACGATATATTCAAACGTTCATCATACACATAAGCAGTCGTTTGGCATCCCTTATTTCGCGCAGCCTCATAAATAGACAGCAGCATACTTTTTGATAAGTAATTCCGACCACCCAATGATGCGACATAACTTGAGAGACCTTTCATTTCTGCATAGGTCACCCCTACGATTTTCATAACAGGACATTGATAATTATAAGACCATAGCAATGTTACAGGCACACCATCCTTTCCCTCATATTGCAATATATTACCATGCTCATCATAAGCATCAACAGTAGCTTCTGTCACCAAAGTTCTGTTAGGTATTATCGAATAGCACTTATTTATTACCGGCAATCCATTTGATTGTGTAAAATCATACCGTCCTCCTCCAGTAAAAGTACCATTACGATAGAACTCTTGCCCTGTGATTTTGCTCATACAATGCTTGTCAACAAGTAAAGCCGAGCCTGCTGATTTATCATCACACGGATACCAATAATACGTAGCAGCCGTTTGTTTCCCATACTCATCTGTAATTTTTTCTAACGATATTTGCATATTTTGTTGATTATACGAATAATTTATGTCTTTTGCGAACTTGACATTTCCCTGTTCATAATTGGTTTCTTTCATCTCTGTCAAATAACACCATTCTATAGGTTTCCTCAATATAGCTAAATCAAATTTTCCAACTGTTAAGTATTGACTTGGCAGATGAGTAGGCACACATTTTGGAAACAAGGCATATCCCAACTCTTTCTTATCATACGAATACTCCAACTTACGCAAAGGCATGCCATCTGTAGAAAACACCGTTTCACTTTTTATTTTTCCATTCAAATAACCCTTCGAATTATAAAAGAAAGCATTATTAACCCTCGCATTGATACTATTGTCTAGACTATACCCTTGGTTATAATACTCTGTCAAAGTCTTTTTCAACAACATGCCAGAAGAATCTAAGTCATATTTAGTGACTTTAGAATAGCCAATCATTGCCGGATTACTCAACGAGCATATGTAAGAATAACTTGGTTCCGAACTTGCATAATCGAAAGCAACATTTACGGATTTTTCCACATAATCATTTACACCAATATATGAATAATCCACAAAATGTTTTTCCAATCTTTGTGTAGGTATCAACAACTTGCCATTTTGATATTCATATCTGGTTTCACCAAGCAATTCATTAGTTGAATCATAATTTTTGATATTCTTAATTCGTAAACCTGCGCCAAGTGACATTCCTCCTTTTTCTCTTCCAGCAGTATCACTTGCTTTTACTATCTGATAACTTAAGGAACATTCTGCCACTGGTATAGAAGAACCTTTGCACTCCGGCACCTCAACCTCCAAAGAGTATTTTCCTGGAGCCAATATCAATCGCTTGGTAATTTCAAAAGGACTCCCAATCGAAGTATCAGAAGTTGAATAGCTTTCAATTACCTTACCTGTATCCTCATTTTTCAAATAAGCTTTTGCTGTATATTTTTTCAAGTCCGGGGTATACAAAGAAACACAAAAGCTATACTCTGTTGTTTCCGTCACTGTGATTTCCTTCTTTTGATGATTAATTCCTCCAGTACCATAAGCATTGGCACTATATCCAACAACAGAAACACCAAACCTATCGGCTGCATCCGGATAGTAATATTCGTCATCAAAACGATTAGGCTCATATTCAAAACATGAATAGCCGCCTGTTGGATATGTGAGTTTAGTCAACACTCCTACCTTAGAATATTTTTCCGATGCATAACGATTGGCATTACCCAGATAAGATACGGGTTTCACCAATTCACCTTGTAAGCTATACCTTGGCGAGCCACATAATGTACGACCATTATCAATACCATTAAAATACCCCCAGTAATCCTGAGAAAGGCTTCTAGGAGAAGGCAGTTCTGAATTTTCATAAGCCAGCTCATATATTTTAGAGTTAACCTTTACCCCTGTAAGTTTCAGACGTTTACCAGAAGTTCCATTCTGAGGAGAAGATTCTTTAAAATAATCATAACTAAAAGATATTCTGTCAAGAACATTGCCCCTAACAGTAGATTTTCTTACAATGCCGGCAATTGATTTTGCACCATCTAAATCCATTCTATCTGCTATGCTAAAACTGACAGAATCACGACAAGTGATTATCTTGGAAGGATATACTTTGTAAAATGAGCCAGAAGGATCATTGGTTGTATTAACATACGTTTTATTCTCACCCATAAGCGACATCATTTGGTCTCCTATATCATTGGGATAATTGCTTTTTTCATCAAGCTTTGCTTCTGAATAAAAGGTCTTTACGCCTCCCATACCTTTACTATAATTCATAAAATGCTGAACATACTGGAGTTCTATATGGCTCTTACCATTTTTTCCATCCAATCCGTATATATGAGTCAAAAAATATGAATCCTTATTCGAATCTTCCTTAAAAGCCTCAAACTCATAGGTGACGCCATGTTCATCTGTCAATGTTATATTAGCAGGATAATGATTTTGAAAATCAGAAATAACAATTTTATACTTGCTAGTGTTCTCATCCAATGGGATTGCCACATTCCTTTCCCTGTCAATATAGAACGATACTGAGTTTCCACAAAAATTACCTTGGAAAACATCTGGAGTATAAAATCCCCTGACTAGATCAGAATACATTAAATACTGCTTTTCATTTCCTGGTGGCAAACCAATATCAATGGATGAGCCCGACACAACCACACCCATATTAGCTATATAATGGGCATAAAAAGGACTATAAGCCGAGTACACCTGAAAATTGCTTTCAAAATAACTTTGAGGACTATTAGGTGTTTGCTGAAAATCATCGTGTCCACAAACAATATGTTTTATATAGCCACCACAACTTAAGTTCCATCCTAAGCCTACGAAAGTCGCATTTTGCTCCACTTTTATTCCAGAGGCATCATAATATAGTTCTATTGGATATGATACGTCACCAGACTTCACCTCAAGTAATGGTATTCTAATGTTCGGGGTACCTGTATATTCTGTCATCGCAATCGTTCCATATTTCCCTAATGAAGCTGCCTCTGGAGTCAGATGATTAAAATCTGGCAACAGCTTGTCTATGCTCAAAGAGTTTTCTTGGGAATAAGAAAATTGAGCATAGCATGAAACAACCAACAATAAGCAGAGGACTTTTTTACAACTCCTATGCTGTATCAAAAAATAATTGTATAATATAAAACTCATCATAACAATAATTACTCTACGGAAACTTTCTCTGAAAGCCTCTGATTGTTTACATTAATATATAAGACATATTCACCTCGTGGCAAATTGCCAAAATCTATTACTTGCTCATATCCTTCACCTGCTGGTTGATACTGGTTGAATGACTTCAAGAGCATACCTGATGTGTTACTGAGCACGAACCGCAGCTGACTGTCTGAGGACAAGGAATATGCTATGTGCAATTGCTTACCCGAAATCGTTACGTGATAGGTGATATGAGAAGACGTCTTCGGCTCTTGAGTTTCCTTACCTTGCTGCCCAGCTCGCAACTTTTCATTTTCAGAATCTTCCAACTTTTCGAAGCACTCAACATTGGCCACGCAAGCATATTTTCTCTGCAAGATTTCTCGATTGGCATTTTTCAAAGATGCCAGCAATATCTTGAACACAGGATAGCGATAACCTTGGGCATACCAATCATAAGAATTAACCTCCAACTGCATCTTTTCGGCATTAGGCATTACTTCCGTGCTATCATTCAAAGGAATAATGACTCCATTAACACTCCTCTTGATTAATAACGTATTGGACAAAGATTTATTGTCTGGAAGGATGATTCTTCCAATATCAATAGCCTTAGTGTTACTTATTCCCCTCAGAACAAAATTTATCTTTGAACTATAAGTTCCGTGCCCTTTGATGTTACACACTAAGGAGTCATTAGCAACAAAGGGATAGCGAAGATACTCAAAAGTATCAACGAAATCTATCTTCACAAGGGATGTCTGTATCTGAGACAAGTACAAGCCTGCTGTAGTTTGCACGAAATCCAGCATCTCGTCTTGCCCTATCATCCTAACCTTTGCAGAATCCTTACCATAGAAGGACACTTCTCTCTCCTTTCCCAAATACTTAAGATTTGAGAAATCCCATGTCGATTCATCATTCTCTGGGATACAGAGCTTTTCCATATCCACTAAGTCATAGCGGATACTATCTCCGATACGGAAGCTATTGGAGACACCAGAAAGCATTATTTTTCGCTGTGCTGATAAAACAGAGCATCCATAAAATACTATTACTACAAACATTATATATCTTTTCATAAGCTGATAAAACTATATTAATTTTCTATCAATGTATCTCGTTTAATTTTTGGCATTACAAGCGTATCGGGTTGATAATTAACCAAAACACTATCTCGATGTCTTTTATACATCCTTGATCTTTTGGTATAATTAATAAATGGAGTTTTATTTATAAACATCGTATCACTAGCATTTTCTGAATTAACAATTGGTACAGAATCCCGAACAGCATAACAAATCGAGATAGTATCTTTGCTTTTCATATGTTTATCAAACATATATACATTCTCACTAGCTGCAATTTTGTATACATTTCCACTAGAAAAAGAGAATCCAAAAGGAGATTGTATCAAATCCTCATAAAAAGGACCTACCCAATATGAACCTTTAATGCGATTATACCATATTGGTACATCTTTAGATTTTACAATCAAATAAGAATTCTTACCCATTGGATATCTTTCCAAGTCTTTAACTATAAAAGAAACCATATGTCGTTCTCTTCTCTCCTGTGTACAAGAAAGCATACAAAATAACAGCATAAATACAATTAAATTTTTCATTATTCTAATGGTCTAAGTTGATAAATTGCCTTCGATAATTTAATTTTCCCCTTTAACAAGCTCATTAAAGAATTCTTACCCCAAACCATCATAATACGTAACAGTCGTTATGGCGTGAGTTCCATCGACATCAAGCACGTCCTTACTCAGCACATAGTTTTGAGTAGGACTTTGTGCCTTGACTGAAATAGCCAAGGCACAAAGAAACAACATGATACTTAAAGTTCTTTCAATTTACAATACTTTCAAGCCTGCCTTCTTAGTCAGATTTTTCTTAATATTCATAATTTACCATTATCTTCTTCAAGTCCTTATCTGCCGAGCTATTGCCATAATATACCTCATACTTTCCTGCCTTGGCACGGACGGTATTGGTTGCAGCATCGAAGAGTTCGAAGTTCTTGCTGTCCAGGGTGATGACAGCCTCAGCAGTCTTTCCTGCCTTCACCTCCACTCTCTCGAAAGCCTTCAAGCTCTTCAATGGTCCTTCGGTATCGGCAGGATCCTTCACATACACCTGCACCACCTCGGTTCCATCTTTCTTGCCAACATTACTTACAGGCACCTTCAAGGTAATCTTTTCACCCTTCTTCAGGATAGAGTTGGAAAGTGTAGCATCACCCATACGGAAAGAAGTGTAGCTTAAACCATAACCGAATGGGAAGAGCGCATCGTTCATATAACGATAGGTTCTGCCCTTCATGCTGTAATCCTTGAAATCAGGCAACTGCTCAGAATTCCTATAGAACGTAATAGGCAACTTGCCGGCAGGATTGTACTCTCCGAAGAGTACACGAGCCACAGCCTCTCCACCTTCCTGACCAGGATACCAGGCCTGGAGAATGGCATCGCAACTCTCTGTCTCTGGAGTCAAGGCGATAGCTGAACCCGAACAGTTGACAAAGACAACCTTTTTGCCCGCCTCCTTCAAAGCCTTCAGGAAATTGCGCTGAACCTTAGGCAATTCGATGTTGGTGCGGTCACCACCCTTGAAGCCAGAAA